>Ga0209777_10000198_pt1 | contig 106867 bp, 89 predicted proteins | sample FrelakmetHBP12HB_FD_187147 | JGI IMG/M metagenome (GOLD analysis project Ga0209777, IMG submission 187147) | Freshwater lake sediment microbial communities from the University of Notre Dame, USA, for methane emissions studies -HBP12 HB (SPAdes)... | ecosystem: Environmental > Aquatic >...
CATGTAGAGCTCGATGACCTCGATCGAGACGAGGGCGCCCTGCGCGATCGGCTGCAGGCCAGCATCGGTGGTGGCGAAGAGGGTTCGTCGCGAGCCAGGGCTCGCCTCGAGGACTCGATCCGGGTTCTGAAATCACGCGGCGACAAGAACCCCGGGCGACTCAGGATCGCCGAGGAAGCTGTCGCTCGCGCCGAGGTGGCGCTCCGGAACGGCGAGGGCGCCCTCGAGAGGCTCGAGCTGGATCGCGATGCGCTGGCCGGCGCCCGTGACGCGCGGCTTCGGGCCGAAGCCGCGCTCTCCGAAAGCCGGAACATGTTCGAAGCCGCCCATCAGGCAGAGCGCCTGCGTTCGGATCGGGCCGTCGTCGCCGAGAGGTTCGAGCGCTACCGCCAGGCCGCCGAGGCGCAACGGCGTCTGCAGGAACTCGAGGCCATGCCCGAGCGATCAATCTCCGGCCTGCACGATCAGCTGGAGCGAATACGGACCCTGCAGAGCCGCGTCTCCATCATGCGGGAGACCCTGCAGGAAAACCTCGTATCGGGGGTCGAGTCCGACGAGCCCGAGCTTGAGTATCGGACCGGGGCAACCCTCACATTGATCGCGCTGGCCGCGACCGCGCTGACGGCTTCGTTCGGGGTCGTCCTCTCGCTCCTGCCGGCACTATTCCTGAGCGTGTTCTTCCTGGGCGCCACGGTCCTCCTGGCGGTTCGCCTGTGGCGACGTCGTTCGGTGGTCGTGAACGTCCGCCGCGTCAACGAAGCCCGCCGGCTGGATCGGGCACTCCGGCGTCAGGGTCGCGCCGGGACGGAGGAGAGTCTGCGCGTGGCCCAGGCCGGGGTGCAGAGCATTCTTACGGAGCTGGGCGTGCCCGACGTCGCCTCCGCCGAGACGCTGCTCACGGCCGAAGAGGGCCGGCGTCAGGAGATCGCGACCTTGCAGGTCCGGGTTTCGGCGCTGCTCGCGGGTCAGACCGGCAGCGTCACCGAGATGCGAGATCGGGCGGCTCTTGAGATGGAACAGAAGACGGCCGCGCTTGGGGCCCTGGGACCGATCGCCAACGATGCCCGGGCTCGGGAGCGGCTGGAGGCCGAGGTCCGCGAGCGGCACGCCGCGCTCGAACGGGTACGCGATGCCGAGGCGGGAGCGATCGCGCGCGTCAACGCCAACGCCGTCGACTCGGAGCAGGTGGCGGGCGAAGCCGAACGTCTCGTCACCTGGCAAAACCAGCTGGCGGCCCTCAAGCGTCGTGTCCGGATCTACGAGATGACGCTCGTGGCGATCGAGACCGCCGAGAGCGGGACGATGCGCAAGGCTACGCGCTTTCTCGAGCAGCAGGTCGGGCGAGACATAGCGCGGCTGACCGGCAGTCGATACGGGCGGGTGAGCATCGACGATCAGACCCTGGACATCGGTGTCTGGGTCCCAGAACGTGGGGACTGGGTCGCGGCGAGCCACCTGAGCAAGGGCACGGTCGACCAGGTCTTCCTGGCGGCACGCCTGGGCCTGGTCAGGCTGGTCACCCAGGGGCGGCGTCCGCCGCTGGTCCTGGACGACCCGTTCGTGACGTTCGACGAGGCCCGAGCCGCGCGAGCCGCCCTCCTGTTGCGAGAGCTTTCGTCGGATTTCCAGGTGATCTACCTGGCTTGCTCGAACCGATATGACGGCCTGGCGGACTCGGTCGTCGAGCTGCCGGGCCCGGCTGAGGCCGAATCGCCTTCGTCCGAGTCGCCGGCCCGCAAGGTCACGGCCCCGGACGAGCAGGGCGAAGCCTAGGAGGAAACCATGGCCGGCGAGATTCCAGACGGCCTCGCCATCGAGCAGGTCTGGGTCGTAGAAGCCATCTACGGTCCCGATGCCGCCGAACGACGCTCAGCCGTCCGGGCCGAGCACCTGGCGCGCATGGCCGAACTGCACGCGGCGGGCACGATCATCGAAGTAGGCGGCTACGCCGACATGTCGGGATCGCTCATCCTGGTTCGCCTGCCGGGCGAGGAAGCGGTATCGGCATTGGTCAGGGCCGACATCTACTTCCGGACCGGAGTTTGGACCGGCTTCCGTATTCGAGCACTTGGGCGCCTCGTCCGGATCGGCGAAGATTCGGGAGTGGAGCTTGCCCGAGGCTACGGGAAAGAGACTTGAGCCGTCAGGTCGGGGCGCGGACTTGGATTGTCGGCGGAGGCATTCCGCAACTCGACCACGTACGTCTTGGTGGGGTCGACGTTGGCGGTGAATGCCGGGTTGATGTAGGTGAGGCCTTTGTACTGGCGCACATCGACTGTGACGGACGGCGGGGTCGTGGCGTCGAGAAGCGTCATGCTGGCATCGGCAGTGACGACCGTCCAGGTGGCCTGAACGTTGACGGTGCCGCCAACGCGGGGCTTGAAGGTGGCGGAGAAGCCGTTCAGAGCCTCCGCCACTCCTGTGCTCGTACTCCCCTGGAAGCGGCCGTGGCTGAGCATGATCTTGGGACCGGCCGTCGGCCACGTGAAGGTGACGTCGACGGTCGGCGCGGAGGAGCCGTAGCCGATGAGGGTCACAGTCCAGATGTTGTGCGGCCCGTCGGCCAGGCCCTTTGGGAAGTTGGGCAGCTTGCCGGCGCCGCCTACCTGGCAGGCGTACCCCGAGGTGTCGACCTTGGCGCACATCCTGGCCGTGCCGCCGGCCGAAATCCTGGTCACGGAGTAGGTAACGGGACCGGCGCCGTCGCTCGTGAAGGTGAAGGTTCGAGCCGTCCCCTTCGAGTCCGTCGTGGCGTCGAGGGCCAGGCTGTTGAACGTGATCGTCGCGGGGCTGGGCTTCCCCGCCGTTGGAGTCGGTCCGACCGTTACGTTCGGGCCCTGGCTCTGCAGCGCGCCGGAGGGCGCCGATCCGTTGGCCGGACCCGTCGACGTGGCCGCGATTCCGCTTTCCTGTGGAGCGGAGGTGGCTCCGGACGACCCGCCTTTGTTTCCGACGATCATCAGGGCGCCGGCGACGCCGATTAGCAGCGCGCAGGCCACTCCCAGCACGATCGAGATGTTCTTCCAGATTCTGTCGTCCACCCGGCTCCTCCTGTCCGATCCATCAACCGTCGGCGATGGGCCCACGAAAGATACCGCCTATGGGCCATGTCGGGCCAATCTTGAAGTCGCCTGCCCGTCCGGAGAGCGAGGTGGGCGCCCGACTCATGGACAATTGCGGTTCCCTCGCCACCGACGCTGTCGCAACCGGTCGCGCTCGGGTAGGCTGCGCTGGTGCATTCTCGGCCGGCGCCCGACTGGCGCTCCCTTCTCGCTCTCTACTGGATAACGTCCTTCATCGAGAGCCTCGGAGTGGCCCAGATCTACGCCTTCCTGCCGAATCGGCTGACGGAGGTGGGGCTGTCCGCGCCCGAGGTAGGCCACTTCGTCGGGATCCTGGGCGCCCTCTTCTTCCTCTCGGGTCTGCCTTTCATCCCGCTGTGGGGCGTCTGGGCCGACAAGTACAGCCGCAAGGCCGTCATCATCCGCAGCGCTCTCGTCGAGGCGGTCGTGTTCGGCGTCGTCGCCGCCAGCCGGGCTCCGTGGCAACTGGTCCTGGCGATGTTGCTCGTCGGCTTCCAGCTCGGCAACAGCGGCGTGATGATGGCCGCGATCCGAGACGTCACGCCGAGACACCGGCTCGGCCTCGCGATGGGGTTCTTCGCCGCCAGCAGCCCGCTCGGATTCGGCGCGGGGTCCGCCATCGGTGCCTTCATGATCGACCAGCTCCGATTCAGCAGCGCAGCCGTCTTCGCCCTGGCCGCGGCCCTTTCGGTTGGAGTGGCTCTGATGCTGGCGGTGGCGTCGAGCGAGGTGCGGCCCGAGGTCGTGCCGACGGGCAGCACGATCCGGCTCGCCCTGGCCGCGGTTCGCGGGGTGATGGCGGACCCGATCGTCCGGTGGCTGTTCGCCGTATACGGCCTGGTCTTCGTCGGGCGCCAGATGTCGGCGCAGTACATGTCCCTGCTGATCCACGCCGTCGAGGGCACCCCGCTGACCGTCGCCGGGTCGGTCGGACTTGTCCTCGGCGTCGCCACGCTGGTGGGAGCCGCCCTTTCGCCCGCGGGCGGCTGGGTCGCGGATCGACTCGGCTTCAGGCCCGTCCTGGTTGCCGCGATCGGGGGCATCGCGGTGGCCTTCGCCGCCCTGTCGGTCGCCGGCACCATCCTCGCGCTGGCCGTCGCCTACAGCCTGGCAATCGCCTTCCAGGCTGTCGTCGGGGCGATGGTATCGGGCTTGCTGGCCACGGAAGTCCCGCCCGAGCGCCGTTCGGCGACGCTCAACCTGATCTACTTGCCGCTGTACCTCGGTGGCATAGCCGGGCCGGCCATCGGCGCCAGCGTCGTGACCGCGGGCCTCCGGGCCGTGTTCTACGTTGCGGCCGGAATCCTCCTGGGGGCCACGTTGCTCGGATTCGCCTTTGCCTGGCGGACGGGCCGCGGCAGGGCGGGGGCGGAAGCTCCACCCGCCGACACCGGACCGTCGTCCACCAGGGCGGTCGACCGGCCCGGTTGAGCCGGTTCGTTTCCTGCCGGCCGTACCCCGGGGCGCCGAGGGTTATCGAGAACCGAGCGAGGGGACGTCCATCTCCGCCGGCCCGACGTATCGGGCGTCAGGCCGGATGAGCTTGTCGGCCGAGGCCTGCTCTATGGCGTGGGCGCTCCAGCCGGCCATCCGGGCAAGCGCGAAAGTGGGCGGGAAGAGATCGGGCGGGAGCCCAACGCCCTGCAGCACGGCCGCGGCGTAGTACTCGACGTTCGTCTTGATGATTCGGTCCGGCTTGAGCTCGCCGAAGACGCGCAGGACCACGTCCTCCACCTTGACGGCAATATCGAGCCAGCCGGCCATGTCGGCCATGCCCTCCGCGACCTTGCGAAGAGCTGCGGCGCGTGGGTCGTAGGCGCGATAGACGCGGTGGCCGAAGCCCATGATCTTGTCGCCGCGAGCGATGGCCTCGCGGACCCACTGCTCGGCGTGGTCGGGCGATCCGATCTCGTGGAGCTGGCTCACCACCTCGGCCGGGGCGCCGCCGTGGAGCGGGCCCTTGAGAGCGCCGATGGCGCCGCAGACCGCGCTGGCGAGGTCGGATCTGGTGGAGATGATGACCCGGCAGGTGAATGTGGATGCATTGAGCCCGTGCTCGGCGCCCACGATGAAGTACGCGTCGAGGGCTCGCGCCGCGGCCGGATCGGGGTCCTTGCCGGTCAGCTGCTGAAGGAAGCCGCCCGCAAGAGAGAGCTTCGGGTTCGGCTTCACCGGCTCCAGGCCGTGGCGCAGGCGATGGAAGGCGGCCAGAGCCGAGGGCGCGAACGAGGTCAGCTCGCGAGCCTGGTCCACGGTAGGCGGCCAGTGCGGCCGGTGCCAGGCGCCCCATACGGAAACGGCCGTCCGGAGTGCGTCCATTGGGTGGGTATGGCTGGGCAGTTCCCGGAGCGCGCACATGACCGGCTCGGGCACCTCGGCCGGGACAAGGCGCGCGCTCTTGCGCCACTCGCCCGTCCAAAGCAGCTCGGCGACCCGGCCGTAGGTGCCCTTCTCGACGAGCTGGCCGATCGGGTAGCCGCGGTACAGCAGACGGCCGTTGGCGCCGTCAACGAAGCCGACGGCTGTCTCGGCGGCGATGATTCCCTCGAGCCCCGGCGAGTACGGGCGCTCGGCGGGGGTCTTGGGCTCTGCCGGCGCTGCTGCCGCGGGGGCCCCGGGTTGCGAGGAAGCGGCGTTCTCGATGTTGTTGGTCGTCATCGTCGCCCTCCTTGGGGCCTGGTGTACGAGCGGCGGACCCGGGTCTGGAGTCGCGGCTTGCTCCGAGCGGCCGGATCTATAGCGACGGAATGCTACCGCGATCGTGGCCTTCGGCGCAGGCGCTGCCGATAGCAGTCTAGCCCTGCGTAACGGGTGGGTTTCGCCACGGAACGGCGCCGCGCCCTAACAGCGATCTCAACGTCGGTCTCGCCGGCCGTCGCTCTCAAGAGCATCGAGGATCAGGCGGATTGCTATCGCGCCGAGCGATGCCACCAGCAGGGCGCCCAGGAAGCCGCGGCCGCCGCCCATGTGCAGCTCTTCGGTCGCGAACCAGCCGCCGAGAAGGCCGCCCAGGATGCCGACCGCTGTGTTGGCGAGACAGCCACGCGGGCCCCGTTCCACGACGGCGCCGGACAAGGCACCGGCCAGAAATCCGACGACGATCCAACCGACGAAATCCATGTGCGGCACAGTCGGCTCCCGATGTTGGCGAGCAACGCAGACACAAGCCCCCGCGCCGATCATATCGCCGCCGACGGCTCTGCCGGATTGCGCAACCGCGGAATCAGGTCCGTGGATCGGCCCGTGGCGAGGAACCGTGCCGCGCCACAGGACAGCAGGGCCGATCCCGCCCCAGCCGCTCCGCTTCGGCGCATAGTGCCCCCCGAAAGGGTGGGCAGGGCCGCCCGACGAGGATCGGCAGGCCACTCGCCGCACCCGGAGTCGTGGATGAATCGTCGACGTCGTTGGTTCGTTGTTCTCGCCGCCGTCCTCCTCGTCGGCACCGTCGAGGCGCTGAGCGATACGCTTTTCGATGCCGTCCTGCCGTTCCCGTTCCACGCCCTGCTCGTGCTCGCGGTCGTCACCGCAGTGGTCGGAACGGGTGCCTGGTTCGCCTTCCGCCGAATCGATCTGCTCAACGGCGATCTCCGTGAGCGCAACGCCGCACTCGAATCGCGCAACGCGGTGCTTCGGGCCGTGTACGACGTCAGTCTGGCTGTCTCCGGCGAGGCCGATCCCGACCAGACGATTGCCTCGATCGTCGACCATGCCCGCTCCCTTCTTGGAGTGGACGCGGCTCTGCTGGCCCTGGACGGTCCGTCGGGTGAGGTGCGCCTGCGGGCGGCCAGCGCTGGACCCGGGGTCCTTATCGGCGACGAGCCCGCGCTGGTCGGGGTCATGGCGCAGGAGGAGGACGATCTCGACTGCTACCTGCGGCCCGGTTACCAGATCCGTCTCTCCGCACCCATAAGCCGCGGCGAAAGGCGAGTCGGGGCGCTCGGCCTGGCGACCGCGAACGGGGTCCGGCGGCATTTCGACGTGCCCGAGGTGGAAACGCTGTCCGCCCTGGCGACGCAGGTCGGCCTGGCGCTCGAGGCGGCGAGGCTCCAGAGCGAGCTGGAGGTTCTTGCGGTCCAGCGCGAGCGCGAGCGCATTGCCCGCGAGATGCACGACGGCCTGGCCCAGGTCCTCGCCTACGTCAACACGAAGTCCCAGGCCGTGGAGGAAATGCTCGCCGACGGCCGCATGGCCGAGGCTCGCCGGCAACTCGCCGAACTGGCAGCCGCGGCCCGGTCCGTCTACGTGGACGTGCGCGAGGCGATCCTCAACCTGTCCACACCTGTGCCACGGGACCGCGGCGTCGCGGCGGCTCTCGAGGAGTACGCGGCAATGTACGCGGAGTCCTCGAAACTTGCGGTTCGCTTCAAAGCGACCGTGGACGCGGCCAGGGCGCCACTGTCGGCTGAAGCCCAGGCCGAGGTGTTCAGCATCGCCCGGGAGGCGCTGACGAACGTCCGGAAACATGCCCGCGCTCATCGGGTAACCCTGGAGCTCGGCCTGGAGGGCCGCGAGCTGGTTCTGCGCATCGAGGACGATGGCGTCGGTTTCGACGCCGAGTTGCTCGCGATCGGCCCGGAACGCTGGCCGCACTTCGGCCTGGCAGGGATGCGGGAGCGGGCCGAATCGGTCGGGGGCAGCATCAAGTGGCGTAGCGAGGCCGACGCCGGAACCCAGGTCGAACTCCATGTACCTATTGGCGGCTCCTCTTCCAGCTTCTCGTCCGACCGAGCCGTTCCGTCCAAAGAGACTCGGCGTCCGATTGAGCAGCACCAGGCAGGCCGATCGCCCGCCGCAACCGTTTCGGAGGCAGACTGAATTCATGAGAATCGTGCTCGTCGACGACCATGCCCTCTTCCGCGACGGCGTCGCGTCGCTATTGATGGCCTGGGGCCACGATGTCGTGGGCCAGGCTTCGGACGGGGCCGAGGCGGTCGATCTCGTAGACGACACTTCACCCGATGTCGTTCTGATGGACGTCCGAATGCCGAAGGTCTCAGGGCTCGAGGCCACGGCCAGGATCAAGGAGCGCCATCCTGAAGTCGCGATCGTCATGCTGACGGTCAGTGAAGAGGAGTCGGACCTTTTCCGCGCCATCAAGGCCGGTGCACAGGGATACCTGCTGAAGAACCTGGAGGCGCCCCAGCTTCGATCGATGCTCGAGGGTGTGGCCCGAGGTGAGCCGGCGATCACTCCGGCAACGGCCGCTCGGATCATCGACGAGTTCCTCAGGACGCCGGGCGGCACTCCGCAGGCCACGCAGCAGCTGACCGAGCGCGAGCTCGAGGTTCTCAAGCTCGTGACCGTGGGCCAGCGCAATCGCGAGATCGGGACCGAACTTGGCATAAGCGAGAACACCGTCAAGTTCCATCTCAAGAACATCGTCGAGAAGCTCCACGCCCAAAACCGCGCCGAACTCGCCGCGCGCGCCGTCCGCGAAGGACTGGTGCCGGATCCGCCGCGCGACGGCGTCTCGGGCGATGGGTCGCAGCGCGATCTGTCATACCGCCGTCGCTGAGCTTGAGGCGCCGGGCGCCGACCCGGCCGATGCGCCTCCGACGCGACCCGCCTTTCGGTAGCTGAGGTCACCTGCCCAGCAGGGTAGGAAAACTACGTCCCTACGGCAGATGCAGCGGATCGTTGCCAGCGCCATTCTTCGGCCGAGCAATCCACACGGCCGAGGCGTTCCATGGGCTATCGGATACAGATCGAGACCGGGGGCTGTCTGAACTGCGGCGTCTGCATGGACGTTTGCCCGGTTCAGGCACTCGACATGAGCCGACCGCAGAAGCCGGGGGTGGAAGGGTCCGGGGTATTCGGCAAGCCCTTCGACTGGATGATGGAGTACCCGGTCCAGGTCGGTGAATGCATCGGCTGCGGGATCTGTGTCCGCGATTGCCCCACCCACGTCGTGAACCTCGACAGCGTCGCAGAACCGACGCCCCTCGCCGCTCGCCAGGGTCCGATCACCAGGCCGGCTGAGCCTGCACCGGCCTGGCAGCCGCTCAGCGATGTCACTCGCGAATCCCTCAAGCCGACCCGCGTCTCGCCCTGGGGCGATCTCTTCCAGTGGCGGACGAGCGAGCGGCCGCAGGATTGGCAGGTCTGGCGGTCCATGGTGACCGAGTCTCGCCGCGATCCCATCTCGCCCTGCCAGGAAGCCTGCCCCGCCGGAACCGACGCCGGGCGGTACGTCGGGCTGATCGAGCAGGGTCGGTACGACGAGGCCTACGCGGTGGCTTCCGAGGTCAACCCGTTCCCGTCGGTCTGCGGCTGGATCTGCACTGCCCCATGTGAGACGGCCTGCCGGCGCGGCGCGCTCGACGAACCGATCGCGATCCGACGCCTCAAGCGTTTCGCGACCGAGCACGGCAAGCTGCCGCCCGTCGCCCCGCCGCCGAATCGGCGAAAGGAGAAGGTCGCCATCGTCGGAGGCGGACCCGCCGGCATGGCGGCCGCCTACTACCTGGCCAGACTCGGCTATGGAGTGACCGTCTTCGAGGCGATGCCGGTGCCGGGCGGAATGATGGCCATCGGCATCCCCGAGTACCGCCTCCCTCGAGAGGTGCTGCGGGCGGAGATCGACCGGATCATCGGTCTGGGCGTGGAGCTCAAGCTGGACAACGCCATGGGCCGCGACTTCACACTGGCCGACCTGGAGGCGAGGTACAGCGCCATCTTCCTGGCCACGGGCGCGTCCCGCAGCCGCAAGCTCGGCGTCCCGGGCGACGGTCTTCCGGGCGTGGTCCCGGCCACGTTCTTCCTCAAGCAGGTGAACCTCGGCGAGAAGCCCGAACTGAGGGGTGCGGTCGTGGTGGTCGGCGGTGGCAGCACGGCCATGGACGCGGCCCGGTCGGCACTCCGATCCGGCGCCTCGTCCGTGACGATCCTCTACCGACGTGGCCGGGCCGAGATGCCTGCCCAGGCCGAAGAGGCCGAGGCGGCCGAACACGAGGGCATCAGGATCCTGCTCGAAGCTGCCGTGACCGAGGTCCAGGGCAACGGCACGGGTGTAACCGCGATCAAGTACATCGGTCAGCGACCGACGGGCAGGTTCGAGGGCGGGCGTGCCGTCTACGAGCCGATCCCCGGGAGTGACCGGTGCATCGACGCGACGACGATCCTGGTGGCCGTCGGGGAGGAGCCCGACCCGTCGATCCTGCCCGCGGGAGCCGGCATCGAAACGAGCGGCTTCTCGGGGATCGTTGCCGACGCGAGCCTGGCCACCGGCCGCCCGGGCGTCTTCGCCGGCGGCGATGTCGTGTCCGGCGCCAAGACGATCATCCACGCCGTCGGGGCGGGGCGCCGCGCCGCCGGGTCGATCCACGAGTACCTCTCCGGCAGCCGCGACGGTGAAGCCGAGATCATGGCCACGGTCCGCGTGCCGAAGGCGCCCGAGCCGGTGCTGACGGTCGACCTGGCAACGCGGCCGCGCGTCGGGATGGAGATTCCGCCCTACCAGCCGGGCTCGTTCGTGGCAACTCAGCCGAGCCTGGCGCCGGCCGCGGCAACGGCGGAAGCGGCGCGCTGCTTCAGGTGCGATGCCGTCTACCGCTGCGCGCAGGTGCACGTTCAGTCTGGGCGGGGGCCGACGGACGGACCCGGCGCCCGACCCGGGGAACCGGTGCCGGCGCTCGTTGGCCGGACCAAGTTGGCCGAAACGGCGACCACTCCACCGTCGATCACAAGAGGTAGTGACTCATGAATTCCCCCGCGTTCGGAGCGGCCGAACAGTTCGTAGAAGGGACTATCGCCGCAGCTCTGGTGGCCCTGTGGCTCCTGGCCGTGGCCCTGCACCTGGGCCGGCCCTACATGCTCGCCCTGACGCGCAAGTTCACCTTGCGGCTCGGCGCCGACCTGTGGTGGACGATCTACGTCGGGATGCGCGACGTCTTCCTGCTCCAGGTCTTCCTGGGCAGTTTCATCTTCTTCTACCCGGACGTTGTCGCGAAGAACGATCTGCCGATCACCGGCGGCGTCGCGGCGGTGTTCGCGTTCGCAGCGCTGCTGCTCAAGCTGATGACCAGGGCCGACGCCGACGCCCGGAGCTTCCAGGCGCAGACTTTCCTGATCGCTATCGGCGCCGGACTGTACCTGGTGCCCTACCTCCTTGGCGTCCAGGTCACCCTGGTCGGAAGCAGCATCTCCAACCAGCTGGCTTCGATCCTGGTGAGCTCGCACAATCCGACCGTGGCGCTGGCGCTGTGCTACCTGTCCGGGTTCACCGTCGGGATCATGGCTCTTGTTGCCGTCATCTACAACCTGCGCCTTGCCTCGCCCGCCCCGCGCAAGGCCGACGCCGCTTCTGCCATCCAGCCCGCGGCGCAGAGCTAGGAGAGCAAAATGAATGATACTCAAGCTCTCGTTCAGGGCTCGCAGTACTGGATGATCCTGTCGATCGCCGCGATACTGCCGATCCTGTGGGCCTTCACCCTGGCGCTCCACTTCGCCCGGCCCTACATCATCCGATACCTGCAAAGCCTGACATTGCGGTTTGGCGGCGACGTGTGGTGGCTCAGCTTCGTGCTGATGCGCGACGGGCTCCTCGTCGTGACGTTCGCCCTGAGCGCCGTATTCCTCTTCCCGAACGTCTATATGAGCGCGGACCTGGGCGTGCCGATCACGGCTCCGCTGGCCGCGCTGGTGCTCTTCTGGGCCCTGCTCGCCAAGCTGACGGGCGACTCGGACGACGATCCGAGGACCTTCAGGATCGTCTCGGTTCTGCTCGTCGTGGCGTCGATGCTGTACATCATTCCGCAGATCTACGGCGTCGAGGCCGGCGACCAGGTCGACTCGCTGAACAGCATCGCCGGCCTGGGCGGGATCCCGGGTGCGCTCGTCAGCGGATCCAACCCGAGCCTCTCCTATCCAATACTCAATCTCAGCCTTCTCGGCTTCGCCATCACCGGCACCGTGATATTCGTTTGGTTCATGAGCAAGACCAAGTTCGAATCCGCCGAAATCGCCTAGACGGGCGCCGCAGCCGTCACAGCCACACGCAAAGGACCGCCCCTCTCTTCGAGCGGCGGTCCTTTCGGTTGTCCGGCCCTTCGCGTCCCCCGGCAAGTCGCGTACCGGCCCGGCCGCGCTCGGAGCGCGCCGGCGCGAGGTCGAGCCGCCGTCAGTGCCTGGCGCGCAGCCGTCCGGGGATTTGCTCGGCTGCCGCCTCGTCCACGATCCAGGTTGCACCGGTCCGGCGGGTCCGCTGGACCGGCCAGCGTCGATCGTCCCGGATCTTGCCGAAGGCGTGGCCCAGCGCCTCGGCTTTGCCTGCGCCCCAGGTCACGACCAGGACCGGCGCCGCCTCGAGCATCCGGGGGTTGATCGTCACGCGCGGCAGGTGCGGGCCGATGTGCGCGGGCGCCGGCACGCCGATCGTCCAGGCCATGGTGCCGAGCGCGGGTGAGCCTGGGAAGCAGGACAGGACGTGGCCGTCGTCACCGACGCCCACGAGGATCAGGTCGAAGGCGGGCCAGTTGCCCTCGGTCAGCGGCAGGTGGGCACCGAGCTCCTCCGCATAGCGGGCGGCGCACCAGTGGTTGTCGCGTCCCTCGGCCAGCGCTCGGTCCGTCGGGAAGGGGTGGATATTGGACGGCGACAGCGGCGCTCCGCCGGCCGACCCGCCGCCGAGCAGGACGTGGTCGAGGGCGATCACGTTTGACTCGGGATGGCCGCGCGGAACGAAGCGGTCGTCGCCCCACCAGACGTGGACGCGCGACCACGGGATCCGCTCGACCAGGGGGGGCGCGGCCAGGAGCCGGTAGATCGCAACGGAGATTCTGCCTCCGGTCGTGCAGAAGTCGGCCAGGCCACGCCGTTCCACGGCGCCGATCAGGCCTGCCGCGATCCGCTCGGCGGCCGCGCGAGCGGCCTCATCCGGGTTCGCCGCCACGACCAGCTCCGGCTCGCCCCTGTTGGGCACGGGTAGAGCGGACGTGTTCGTGCCGGAGAGCGCCCGTGAGGTCGGAGAGGGGTCTGACTCCCGCCCGGTCATTCTGAGTGGCTTTTGTGGCTGTCGGCTCCTTTGCGCGATGCCGGATCCACGCCGAGCAGTCGACCGGCCATCGCCAGCGCCCCGACGGCGACGGGGTCGGGCGCACCTTCCTCGATGGCCAGGCCGAGCAGGTCGACCTCCGTCAGGCGCGGCGCGACGTAGCTGCGGCAAACGCGCTCCGGGCCGTTCTCGCAGATCGACACCTCGACAAGGCGGTCACCGGCCGCCACTCTGCCCATGAGCTCGGTGCCTCGCAGCCGGGAGAGGATCTCGACCCGGACCGTAGATCCGGCGCTCAGGTCCGAGGCGACCGGTCGCAAGATGACTTCCACGGCATGATCCTTCTGACCGAGAGTGGCAAGCCGCCGGCCGTCCTCCTCGCGGTGGAGTGGCACGACCACGGTCATGCCCAGCCGCGACGCCAGCCAGGCGACGTGATACAGCGGCCGAACCACGTTCGTCCGGCCCGCCGGGTCGCCGGGCTGAACGGCCGCGTACTCCACTTCGATGCGGCGTACGGCGCGGAGATGCGGCCGCAGGTCCGGCAGGTCGTAGACGGAGGCGAGAGCCTCGCGCCAGCGGGCCTGGCGCAGCAGCGCCCAGTCCACGACAACCAGGCGGCGCTCCTCTGCGGCGATGGCCAGCTGGGCCAGCAGGTCCAGGCCGTCACCACTCCAGGCCGAGCCATCGACGATGAGCCTGTCGGCGATCGGCAGCAGCCGGTCGGCGCGATGCAAGCCAAAAGGCGGGTCGCCGGGCCACCACAGGGCCACGGGCAGGTCGTGGACCAGCAGCGGTACGATGATCGAGGCCAGGTGCTGACCCGTCTCTCCGTGGGTGGCGACGTGGATCGTCTCCGCTCCGGTCTCAGCCCGGCCATCTGGAGTGGTAAGCGACAGGCTCTCGATGCGGGCTTCTAGGCCCGGCGGCCCCTGCGGGTCCGTGGCCGAAAGGATGAGCGAACGCGAGGCGTGGCGCTCGGCAGTGCCTGCGATCGTGACTGCGCAGCGCTCGGCGGCTTCCTCCTCGCCCGCCACGACCACCAGGTTAAGGACACTGCTTCGGGCTGCCACGTGGTGCCCGCCGGCGTCGCTGGTTTCGCGCGCGGCGGCGAGGGCGGCTGCGGCGCGGGCGGCGGCCTGGCCCTGGGCCTCGATCAGGGCGGCCTCAGCCTTCGCAGCCTCGACTCGCGCCACTGCCGCACGGGCCCAGAGCTTGCCCAGCTGGCCCTCGATCTCGCGGACGGAATGGGCTACCGGGCGCGGGTGCGTCAGATCCTGCGCCACCGTCGTCCGTCCCGCTCCATCAGCTCGTCGGCCGCCTCCGGCCCCCACGAACCTGCCGCGTAGTTCGGGAATGTTGGCGCGGGCATGTCGGCCCAGGCGTTAATGATCGGCGTGACGACGGACCACGCTGCCTCCACCTCGTCCGCTCGAGTGAAGAGCGAAGCGTCGCCCAGCAGGGCATCGAGGATGAGCGTCTCGTACGCATCAGGCGAATCCACCACGAAAGAGGTGTCGTAGGCGAAGTCCATGTTCACGGTGCGAACGTCCAGGCCGAGCCCGGGGACCTTGGCCGCGAAGCGCAGCATGATGCCCTCGTCGGGCTGGATGCGCATCGCCAGTATGTTGGGTGCGGGATCGCCCGGTGTTTCGCGGAAAAGCCGCAGCGGCACGTCCTTGAACTGGATCGAGATCTCGGTGGCGCGCTTCGGAAGTCGCTTCCCGGCACGCAGGTAGAACGGGACTCCGCTCCAGCGCCAGTCGTCGATCGTGAAGCGACCGGCTACGAACGTCTCCGTCTCCGACTCCGGGTCCACCTCGGGCTCCCCGCGGTAGCCAGGCTGGGGTTCGCCCCCGACCCAACCGGGGCCGTACTGACCGCGAACGACGTCTCGGCGGACGTGGTCGAGATCCGGGGCCGTGATGGCACGCAGGACCTGGAGCTTCTGATCGCGCAGGGCGTCTGCCTGGAACGACGACGGCGGCTCCATGGCCACGAGCGTCATCAGCTGCAACAGGTGGTTCTGCAGGATGTCGCGGCTGGCGCCGGTCTCCTCGTAGAAGGCGCCGCGACCCTCCACTCCGATCGACTCGGCGACGGTTATCTGAACGTGGTCCACGTAACTGCGATTCCAGACCGGCTCGAAGATGCCGTTGCCGAAACGGAAGACGAGCAGATTCCGGACGGTCTCCTTGCCGAGATAGTGGTCGATGCGGTAGACCTGCGACTCGCGGAAGACCTTGTTGACCTCGTGGTTGAGAAGGCGCGCCGATTCGAGGTCGCGCCCGAACGGCTTCTCGACGATAAGGCGCCGCCAGCCGGCGCCGCGCACTTCGTGGTCGAGGCCGACGCGGCCTAACTGGCGCACGATCTCGGTGACCTGAGATGGCTGCGTTGCCAGGTAGAAGAGCCGGTTGCCGGCGGTCCCGCGTTCCTGGTCGAGCTCGTCGAGCTTTACGCCGAGCCTGTCGAATCCGGCGTCGTCCGCGAAGTCGAGCTGCTGATACGTGATGCGGTTGGCGAATTCGGTCCAGGCCCCCTCGTCGATCGGCTGAACGCGCGAGTACTTCTCGACAGAGGAGTGAACCTCGGCCGCGAATGCAGCGTCGGTGTACGGCCGACGGGCTACGGCTACGAGGCTGAATTCGGCCGGCAGCAGGTTCGTCCGCCACTGCTGGTAGATGGCCGGAATGACCTTGCGGTGGGCCAGGTCGCCGGTCGCTCCGAATAGCACGAAGGCGCACGGGTCGGGCACGCGCTCGAGGCGCAGCCCCACTCGGAGCGGGTTGACGTCCGCGTCCTGCCGCCCGCGGCGACGGGCGGCCGTGGCCGCTTCCCGAAGCTGGAGGGCGGTTCGGGCGAGTGGCGGGGGAGCGGACGACCGGGACGGACTCACCGGAGGCCGATTCGTGGTCGTAAAGCTGGGTCCCGGCGTGTGGAGGCCATCCCTATTCGGTCTTCACGGCGTGACCGCCGAACTCATTGCGGAGCGCCGCAAGCACCTTGGCCTGGTAGCTGTCCTCCTGCCGTGAGCGGAACCGATTGAGCAGGCTGAGGGTGATCACGGGCGCCGGGACGTCCTTGTCGATCGCTTCCTGGACCGTCCAGCGGCCCTCGCCGGAGTCGGCGACCCAGCCCTTCAGGTGGGTCAGGTCCTGATCCTGCGAGAAGGCCGAAACGGCCAGCTCCAGGAGCCACGATCGAACCACGGAGCCGTGCATCCACAGGTCGGCGATGGCCGCCAGGTCGAGCTTGTAGTCCGATGCGTGGAGAATCTCGAAACCCTCGGCGTAAGCCTGCATCAGGCCGTACTCGATGCCGTTGTGGACCATCTTCACGTAGTGTCCCGCGCCGGGGCCGCCGGCGTGGAGGTAGCCGTCTTCGGGCGCGAGCGAGCGGAAGATGGGCTCGAGGCGCTTCACGGGATCGGGTTCGCCGCCGACCATAAGGCAGTAGCCGATCTTCAGGCCCCAGATCCCGCCCGACGTGCCTGCATCGACGAAGAAGACGCCTTTGGCTGCGACCTTGTCGTGCCGCCGAACCGTGTCGTGGAAGTTGCTGTTGCCGCCGTCGATGATCGTGTCGCCGGGCTCCAGGAGCTTGAGCAGCTCGTCGATCATGGATTCGGTGGCGTCGCCGGAGGGCACCATGACCCAGATCGCGCGGGGCTTCTGCAGCTTGCCGACGAGCTCCTCGAGGGTGAAAGCTCCGTCGGCGCCCTCGGTCATGATCTCGCGGGTCTTCTCGGCGGTGCGGTTGTAGGCGACGATTCGGTGCCTGTCGAGGAGCAGGCGCCGGACCATGTTGGCGCCCATGCGGCCGAGCCCGACGAAGCCGAGTTCCATGACGTCATGCCTCCTTGAGGGCTGCGGCCAGCGCGCTCTCGAGCGCGGCCAGGCCCGATTCGGGGTTCTGTCCGAGGTTGATCCGGAGGACCGGAAGATCGTGGTCTCCGAGCGTTCGGGCGTCTCCGATCGCCTGGGCCTCGATGAGCTTGCCGAACGTGTAGGCCTTGCCCGGGATCCCGCGATCGTCGGAGTGCTCGGCGACCAGCTGGAGGAACCAGCCGATCGGCGCGCCGCCCTTGTGGAGCTGGCCTGTCGAGTGGAGGAAACGGGGTCCGTATCCGACGGTGGTGGCCCGGCGGGTCCCGTCACGCAGCAGCGTCCGGATTCTGGACAGGGCCGCGTCTCGGGCCGGGGTCTGGGCGACGTAAGCCTGGATCGAGGCGTAGCCGTTGGCCTTGAGCGCCCCGAGGTGGGCCTTAAGGGCGGTCGCGAGGGCCGGCTCATCGGCCACGCTCACGGCCGCGCCCGCGCCGTCGGCGGTTCCGCCGGCCTCGAAGACAGCCAGCACGGCGCGGGTGTTGGCCTTGGCTTCCTCGACGTTCGGCTGGTCGAACGGGTCGATGCCGAGGACGGCGCCGCTGAGGGCCGTGGCCACTTCCCAGCGTACGAACTCGGCGCCGACTTCGATCCGAGAGCCGACCTCGATGCGGACGACCGGGTGGCCGGCCGCGGCCAGCTCGGCCAGGCGGGCGTCCGTGTTGCCGCCGATCGATGGGTCGGGACCGGGCGAGCCGTCGAGGGCGATGCGGACGAATACTCGGTCGTCGCCGTATGCCGCAACCGTGCCGAGCGGCTCGCCGACGACGGGCACGATGCCCACGCCGTGCTTTCCGGTGGACTCGGCGATGAGCTGCTCAACCCACGGCCCGAAGGCGGCGATCTCACGGTCGATGACGAATGTCAGCTTGTCGCGGCCGGCCTTCGCCAGGGCGCCCATGACCAGGCCGAGGGCAAGGCCCGGGTTCCGAGCCGGGTCCGGGACGCCGCAGGCGATGACCATCGCCCGGGCCTTCTCGAGCAGCATGTCGAGGTCAACACCCAGGATGGCCCCCGGGACCAGGCCCACGTAGGTCAGGGCCGAGTATCGCCCGCCCACGTCCGGCGGGTTGAGGAAGACCTCGCGCAGCTGGTCGTGGTGTGGGATCGATCGCAGGCTCCTGTCGGGGTCTGTGATGGCGGCCATGAAATCGCCCGGCTCCGACGGTCGGCCAGCCCCGGCGTCCTTCAGGGCCGCGGCGGTGCGCGCCCACTGGTATTCCTCGAACGAGAGGGACTCCGCCGTCGTGCCCGACTTGGTGGAGACGATGAAGAGCGTGGCGGTCGGGTCCAGGTCGTCGAGAGCCGCGCCGACCGCGGCCGGGTCGGTGGAGTCGAGGACGCGGACCGGGATACCGTCTTCGGCCACGCCGAAGACGTGGGCGAGGAGCGCCGGCGCCAGGCTGCTTCCGCCCATGCCCCCCAGCACGGCGGTGGTAAAGCCCCTGTCGCGGACCGCGGCGGCGAACGCCTTCAGCTCGCCCGTTTCGTCGGCGAAGTGGAACGGCGCCTCAAGCCAGCCCAGGCGCGCCGCGATGGCCCGCTGGACGATCTCCTGGTCGGACCAGACCGTGGGGTCGCGCCGTCCGATCGCCCTGTCGGCCCAGTCCTCGTTGACCGCCCGGTCGCGGGCCGCGGCCAGCGCCGACTCGAGCCTCTCGTCGTTGAGCGTCAGGTCCACGGCAATGGTGCTGGCGGTTTTCGGTTCGGTCATGACGGCGGCCTCGTGAGTGGCTGGAGGGCTGGAAACGACCGTTCGGCGGCGATCATCGGTTCAAGTGGGCTGGTCGGGAACCCTCGATGCGGGCCGCCTCTTCTTCGATGGCGCGGATCTTGCCGACGCGCCGGACGTGGCGCGCAGCGCCGCTGAACCTGGCGGCAAGGAAGCTCTCGGCGCAAGAAACGGCAGTCTCGACGCCGATCACACGTGCACCGAGGGCCAGCACGTTCATGTTGTCGTGCTCGACCCCCTGGCCGGCAGAATACGTGTCGTGGCAGAGCCCGGCGCGGATGCCCGGCATCTTGGATGCGGCGACGGAGGCACCGACGCCGCTGCCGCATACGAGGATGCCGCGATCGGCTCGACCCTCCAGGACCGCCAGGGCGAGTGCGCGGGCGTAGTCGGGGTAGTCGTCTTCCGGATCGGAACCGTCACCACCCAGGTCGATCAGCTCGTGGCCGAGCGGGGTCAAGCGGGCCAGCAGCTCGGCCTTGAGCTCGGCGCCGGCGTGGTCTGCCGCAAGCGCGACGCGCATATCGGCTCCTCTCAGCTGGCTTCCGGGCCGCGCTCGACGGTTTCGACCCGCCCGCTGAAGCCGTCGCGGACGACCTTGCGGCCGATCTCTGCCACGCGCTCGACGGTGAAACCGAAGCGGCGCATGATCTCGTCACCCGGCGCCGAAGCGCCGAAGTGGTCGATGCCGACGATCGCGCCGTCGGTGCCGGCATAGCGCTCCCAGCCGAATGGGCTGAGGGCCTCGATCGCGACTCTCTTGCGGATGGCCCGCGGCAGAACGGACTCGCGGTAGCCGGCGTCCTGTGCTTCGAAACGCTCCCAGCAGGGCAGGCTGACGACGCGGCTGCGCACCCCTTCCTGCTCCAACGCCTCCGCCGCACCGACCGCCAGCTGGAGTTCAGAACCCGTGGCAACCAGGATCAGGTCGGGCCGGGCGGCATCGCCAGACGCCTCGCGCAGGACATAGCCGCCGCGCGCCACACCTATGCGAGCGTTCTCCGCCGTGCCGTCCAGGACGGGCAGCTTCTGGCGGGACAGGATCAGGGCGGTCGGGCCGTCGCGACGCTCAACGGCGCAGACCCACGCCGCGGACGCTTCGTTGGGGTCGCCGGGGCGAATGACGTGGAGATTGGGGATGGCCCGAAGGGCCGCAACCTGTTCGACGGGCTGGTGCGTGGGCCCGTCCTCGCCGAGCGCCACGGAGTCGTGGGTCCAGACGTAGACGACCCGGAGGCGGCTCAAGGCGGCCAGCCGGATCGCCCCACGCATATAGTCGCTGAAGGTCAGGAAGGTGGCCGCGTAGGGGATGAAGCCGCCGTACAGGGCAATCCCGTTGGCGACTGCCCCCATGGCGTGCTCCCGGACGCCGAAGCGAATGTTGCGGCCGCCGGGATCGCCCTGCTCGAACAGGCCGCCGTCCGCCACGTCCGTCAGGTTCGATTCGGAAAGGTCGGCCGAGCCCCCAAAGAGCTCCGGCACCGAACCGGCCAGAGCGTTGATGGCCTCGCTGCTCACCTTACGCGTCGGCTGGGAGTCGCCGAGGGCATAGGTCTTGAGCCCGTCCGCCCAGCCGTCCGCGAGGCGGCCAGTCCAGCGCCGGTCAAGCTCGGCCGCTTCCTGTGGGTAGTCTCTCGTGTAGCGGGCCAGTTCTTCGCGCCAATCGGCAACGAGCTTCTCGCCCGCCGGGATCGCCTCGCGGAAGTGTGCGAGGGCCTCATCCGGGACGTAGAAGTCGCGGTCGGGATCCCAGCCGTAGGCCAGCTTTGCTCCACGGACCTCGTCAACACCCAGCGGCGCCCCGTGCGCCCTCTGCGAATCGTGCTTGGTCGGCGCGCCGAAGCCGATGTGAGTCCGGACGGCGATCAGGCTCGGGCGGTCGTCGAGCCTGGCCGAGGCGATAGCGGCGCCGATCGCCGCCACGTCGTTGCCGTCGTCGACCCGCGAAGTTCCCCAGCCGTAGGCATCGAAGCGGTCGACCACGCTCTCCGAGAACGCCATGCGGGTCGGGCCGTCGAGCTGGATTCTGTTGTCGTCGTAGAGGAAGACCAGCCTGCCGAGGCGCAGATGCCCGGCCAGGGAGGCAGCTTCGGATGCGATTCCTTCCTGGATATCGCCGTCGGAGCAAATCGCGTAGATGTCGTGGTCGATCAGCGCGTGGCCTGGCTTGTTGAACTCCTCGGTGAGCCGCCGCTCGGCGATGGCCAGGCCAACCGCGTTGGCGAAGCCCTGGCCGAGGGGTCCGGTCGTGGCCTCGACTCCAGCGGTCATGCCGTGTTCGGGGTGACCGGGAGTGCGCGACCCCCACTGCCGGAAGGACTGGATGTCCTCGAGGGTCAGCCCGTAGCCGGTCAGATACAACAGTGAGTAGAGCAGCATGCTGGCGTGGCCGGCGGACAGGACGAAACGGTCGCGGTTGGGCCAGCCGGGATCGGTTGGGGCGTGGCGAAGGAAACGGCTCCACAGCGTGTACGCCATCGGGGCCATGCCCATTGGCGCCCCGGGATGGCCCGAGTTGGCCTTCTGAACGGCGTCGATCGATAGCGTGCGAATGGTGTCGATCGCAAGCTGGTCGAGGTCCCCGGCCGTTTCAGTCATTCGATCTTCCTGCTCCCTTGCCGGCGCCGTTGCCGCTCGCGCCGTCTTAGCGACCTGGACAACGGCGCCGGGCTTCAGAGGCGGACCTGCCCGAGCCCCCGCGATTCTGTTCGAGGTCCCGAGCGGAACCGGGCACTCGACCGGGCTCGGTGCTCGAGATTGGCTCGGAGAGCGACCCCGCCGGAATCGACCCTCCTGGCCGGATGATTGCGCCATTCTACGGCTCGGCGCCAATTCGACAGCCTACCGAGGTGCGCGGCCCGGCCTGCGTACCGGATCGCCGAAGGTTGCGAGGGCCTTGAAGGCTGGTACACTCGCCTCTCAGGCGGCGCTCGTTCCCAAGGGATCGGGCGGCGCTTGCCTGCCGGAGCCGGGCGACGGTCCCGTTCCTGGGCAGCGGAATGCGAGGCAGCGAGATGCGGATCTACGACGGCAGTCCGCGCCAGAACTACCAGGAAGTTCTGCGATCCATCGGCGCGTTTCTCGACCAGAGAGGCATGCGGGAAACCATTGTCGTCGAGGTGCCCGATGGCTTCATCGTCCAGGGCCTGATCGTGGCGACGTCGGCGGTCGGCACCTGGTCGGAACACATGGGTAAGCAGACCAAAGAGACTTTCACGTTCCTCGACGACGACGTCGCTCGCTTCATGGAAGAGGGCCACGCCAGGCGCGACAACCAGCAGCGCGCGGCCACCTGGGGTCAGGCGGGCTACTATGAGCAGGCGTTCCGCGTGGTCGGCCGGTACATTGATGAACAGAGGCCGCGCGACATCTTCTTCTTCGAGCAAGGCGGGGCCTTTGTGCTCCGGTTCCTGATGGGGGGGCAGACCGGCAGTGGGCATGTCATTGCCGAATTCACACGGGACGAGATCGAGGCAATGATCGCCCAGGGCCAGGACTTCAGAGGCCAGAAGACGAGGTCTCGGCCTGGATCGTGAGCCGGGGACCGGAACCGGCCGGCAGGGAGGTGAGAAGGTGAAAATCATAAAGGTCTTGGCAGCGTTCCTGGCGGTGGTAGTGGCCGCACTTGTCGTCATCCCGCTCCTGGTGCTGGCAGGTCTCTTCATCTGGCTGAAGCTGACTGAGGAGGGCGACGAGGAGTCGCTCGAGCTCGATCAGGAGAACGTCTAGCACGGTCGGTGACGGATCCAGCGGGGTCGCCCGGGCCGAGAGGTTCGGGCCATCGTCTCACCGGCCATGACTCGGCAGCCTGCCGCTTCCCGGGAACGCGGCTCCGAGCCGCTGGCCGCGGGGGCAGATGCTCCGGACGCGGAGTCCGGGCGAGTGGCACACCGGCGCACCGTTCCCACGGCCCGCACGCGCCATCTCGCTGAAATCGCGATCCTGCTGGTGATGCTGACCTGGGGCGCCAACGTCGTGGCAGTGAAGGCCGTCCTTGCCGACGTGCCGCCCGTCCTTTTCGCCTTCGTCCGGTTCGGTTCGGCCTTCCTCGTACTGCTGGCGATCCTGCGCTGGCGCGAGGGGAACGTAGGCCTGCCGCGGGCTGACATCCTGCCGATGCTGCTTCTTGGCTTGGCCGGCTTCGGGCTGTACCAGGATCTCTGGGCGACCGCGCTCGGGCGGACGACCGCGTCCAACTCGGCTCTGATCACGGCCGCGACGCCGGTCTCGACGATGCTGATCGCGGCGGCCGTAGGTTCGGACACCCTTTCTCGGGCGAAGCTCATGGGTGCGGCGATCTCGTTTTCGGGGGCGGTGGCCGTGGTGGGGGTGACGCACGGTTTCGGTTTCACCGGCGCGTCGGCCGGCGACTTGATGACGTTCGCGGCCACGGTCTGCTGGGGCTGCTACGTGGCCTTCGGCGCGCCGGTTCTACGCCGCCACTCCCCTCTGCGTACCGCGACGTGGGCGATCGGCCTCGGCTGCCTGGGGATGTTGCCTCTCGCGGCCTGGCAGCTTGCCTCCTTCGATCCGTCTCGAATCCACGCCACTGATATCGGGATCTTCCTCTTCGCCGCGCTGCTTTCAGCGGCCGCTGCGAACGTGGTCATGTTCGAGGCTGTCAGAATCCTCGGGCCGACCCGTACCATACTGTTTCAGTTTCTGGTGCCGGCCTTCGCGGTCATACTGGCCGCGATCTTCCTGGGCGAGGCGATCGTGATCGGGCAGGTGGCCGGCGGCGCCGTGATCGTGGTCGGGATCCTGGTCGCTCGCTCGCGCCGATTCGGGACGCGCCTCGTCTGACGACCACCGACGGCTGGGCCCGCTATCCGCGCGGCCTCCACCCGATTCTCAGGTTCTCGCGGGCGATGCTCCCGCCGTGCTTTGCGGCTCCGAGTCCCATCCGCGCCCGGTGCTTCGGATCCCGCATCGCCGCGGCGCCACGCTTGCCGCCTGGATAACCTCGCCTGCCTTGACAGGCGGAAGCGCGCGTTCTAACATCAATAGGCCTTTATATAAAGGCTTCTTATTTTGGGACGGAGGCCTCGCCCCGGGCGCGAGAGGCCGGCTCTGGCTGGCGTTCGCCCTCGGCATCATCTTCGTGAGCGCCAGCATCACCGCGGTTCAGCGGACCTGGCACGTTCGGACGCAGCTTCGCAAAGAGGAGCAAGGAGCAAAGTGAGCGACAAGATGGGCAGCGATGCCGCGAACGGGTCGGCGTCGGCGACTCAGAGGGGCCGCAGCCCCGAGAAGGACAGGAAGATCCGGGTCGCGATCGTCGGCGTCGGCAACTGCGCGAGCAGCCTCGTCCAGGGCCGCTACTACTACGAGAACGCGAGCGAGACCGACTTCATCCCTGGGTTGATGCACGTCAACCTCGGGGGCTATCACGTCCGCGACCTCGAGTTCGTGGCCGCCTTCGACATCGATAAGAACAAGGTCGGCAAGGACATCTCCGAGGCCATCTACGAGAAGCCGAACAACACCATCGTCTTCTGCCAGGTCCCGAACCTCGGCGTCAAGGTCGATCGCGGCATGACCCACGACGGCCTGGGCAAGTACCTCTCTGCGATCATCGAGAAGGCGCCCGGACCCACGGCCGACGTGGCCGGGATCCTGCGCGAGCGCAAGGTCGACGTCCTGATCAACTACCTGCCGGTCGGCTCGGAAGAGGCGACCAAGTGGTATGTCGAGCAGGCCCTCGCCGCCGGCGTCGGCGTAGTGAACTGCATCCCGGTGTTCATCGCCCGCGAGCCGTACTGGCAGCGCCGTTTCGCCGAGAAGGGCCTGCCCATCATCGGCGACGACATCAAGAGCCAGGTCGGGGCCACGATCAGCCACCGCGTCCTGACGCGCCTCTTCATGGACCGCGGCGTCCGCCTCGATAGGACCTACCAGCTCAACTTCGGGGGCAACACCGACTTCCTCAACATGCTCGAGCGCGAGCGTCTCGAGTCCAAGAAGATCTCCAAGACCAACGCCGTCACGTCCATGCTCGACTACGACATCGATCCGGACAACATCCACGTCGGGCCGTCGGACCACGTGCCGTGGCTGCTCGACCGCAAGTACTGCTACATCGTCATGGAGGGCACGACCTTCGGTGACGTGCCGCTCAAGTGCGAGATGAAGCTCGAGGTCTGGGACAGCCCCAATTCCGCCGGCGTCGTCATCGACGCCGTCCGCTGCCTCAAGCTCGGTCTAGATCGCGGTCTCAAGGGCGCGCTCGTGGCTCCCTCGGCGTACTTCAAGAAGAGCCCGCCGATCCAGCTCCACGACGACATCGCCTTCAACCGCGTCGAGGCCTTCATCCGCGGCGAGGACAACGAGACTCTCGTCGGCACCGAGACTCTGCCCAAGAGGGTCAAGAGGGCGGCCCCGCTCCGCGGCGGCAAGGCGGCCGTCGAGACCAACTAGCTTCGGAAAGGTCCCGCCGTCGGCTCCCGGGGCGCCCAGCGCGACCCGAGGGCCGCCGGCGGCCCTCGGCCGGGTGGGAGCTCCCGGTCGAACAACGGCAGTCACCCGGAAGTCATCCGGCCGAGAAGCCTGAGGCCTTATCCTCGATCCGCGTGAGCAGGGACTGCCAGGCGCGCTCGAAGGCCTCGACGCCCTGCTCCTGGAGGCGGCGCCCGAGGTCGGCGACGTCCAGCCCTGCCGCCTCGAATCGCGCGATGAGCGCATCGTTCTTGGGATCGGGGCCGGCGGCGAGCGTTCCCGCGACCGCCCCGTGGTCGGCGAATGCCAGCAGCGTCTCCTCGGGCATCGTGTTGACGGTCAGCGGGGCGGCCAGCGCCTCGACGTAGAGAACGTCGGATGCCTTCGGATCCTTCGTCCCGGTGCTCGCCCATAGGAGCCTCTGCGGTCGGGCCCCTTCGTTCAGGAGTCGCTGCCAGCGATCGCTCTCCAGGACCGCGCGGTATGCGGCGTACGTGCTGCGGGCCACCGCCACGCCGAGCTGGAGGTGGAGGTCGGCCGGCAGGGCGCCGGCGAGGGGGCCGTCCCAGCGGCTGACGAAGACCGATGCGACCGAGGCGACATAGGGATCGAGTCCGGCTTCGACCCGGCGCTCGATCGCCCGGGTGTAGGCCTCGGCGGCTGCAAGGTACTGCTCGGTGGAGAAGAGCAGGGTCACGTTCACGGGGACGCCGGCAAAGACCGATGCTTCGATGGCCTCGAGTCCGGCCGGCGTGCCGGGAATCTTGATGAACAGGTTGGGCCGGCCGCCCAGGGCGTGCAGCCGGCTCGCGGCGCGGATCGTTTCCCCGGCATCGGCGGCGAGGAGCGGCGACACCTCGAGTGACACGAACCCGTCGACGCCGTTCGTCCGCCGATGAATGGGCAGGAACAGGTCGGCGGCACGGCGCAGGTCGTCGAGCGCCAGCTCGAAGAAGATGTCCTCGGCGTCGGAGCCTGCCGCCGAGAGCCGCTCGATCGCCTCGTCGTAGGCGGGGGACCCGCCGATCGCCTTGTCGTAGATCGACGGGTTGGACGTCAAGCCGCTCACGGACAGCTCGGTTACGTATCGCTCGAGCGTCCCGCTCGTCAGCAGATCGCGGGTGATGTTGTCGAGCCAGACGCTCTGCCCGACCCGACCGAGCTCTGCGGTCCGGTTCATGGAGCCTCCAGTGTGTCGCCCGATCTTAGCCGTTGAGCAGGTCGCCGCGGAATGCGTCGGCATCCTGGAGCCTGCGGCGGAAGGCGTTGAGGAACCTGGCGGCCAATTCGCCGTCGACGAGCCGGTGGTCGGCCGTCAGGGTCAGCTTCATGATCTGCCGGATTCCGATCCCGTCGCCGACTGCTACCGGCGTCGGAACGACGCTCGAGACCGCGAGAATCGCCGATTCGCCGGGATTGATGATGGCGCTGAACTCGTCTACGCCAAACATTCCGAGGTTCGAGATCGTGAACGTGCTGCCGGCCATGTCGTCGGGCGGAAGCGTCCCGTCGCGCGCCCCCTCGGCTAGCTCTGCGGCCCGTGCGTGCAGGTCGTCCAGTGAGCACCGATCGGCGTCGCGGATCACCGGCACGACGAGACCGTCGGGCAGTGCCACCGCAAGCCCGACGTGGACGTGGCGGCGGGTCCAGACCGAGACCCCGTCGGTGCGCGAATTGACGACGGGGAATTCCACCAGCGTCTGCGCCGCAGCCGAAACTATGAAATCGGTGAGGGTGAGGGCCTTGCCGGCGGCTTTCAGCTCGGTCCGCAGGGCGAGCAGCCGCGTCACGTCGACGGCGACCGTGAGCGTGAACTGAGGGACGGTGGTCGCGCTCAGCGTGAGCCGCTCGGCGATTACCCGGCGCATTCTGCTCATCTGTCTCGGGCCTGCGTCGTCGACATCTGAGTCGTGGATCACCGATTCCGGCGGCCGGGAGCCGGCGGGGGTCTGGGCCGCCGGAGTGGGACGCGGGGAGACCGGAGCTGCCGGCGCGACGGCGAGCGCCGCGGCAGCGGCCCCCGCCGGCGCAGCCGAGGCGGCCTCCAGGGCGGCCCGGACGTCTCGCTCGGTAATGCGGCCGTCGGGCCCGGTGCCGGCGAGCGTACGCGGGTCGATGCCGGAAGTTGCGGCGAGCCGGCCGGCCCGGGGGCTGATACGAAGGTGAGCGGGGCCGTCGGCAGGCGACGGCGTGGTCGTGGATCTCGCGAACGCAAGTGAAACGGGCGCACGGGCGGCAGGAAACGGCGCCCCGGCCAACACCGGCGCCCCGGCCGGCACCGGCTCCGGCGCTTCGCCCCCGGCCTTCGCGACCGGCGCCGGCGCGTCCGGGATGGCCTCGCCGGGTTCGCCGACATAGGCGCAGACGGCGTTGACCGGGACGGTCTGGCCCTCCTGGACGAGGCGTTTCAGCAACACCCCTTCCTCGAACGCCTCGACGTCCATGTTCGACTTGTCGGTTTCGATCTCGAAGAGCACGTCGCCCTTCGCCACCGCCTCGCCCTCGCGCTTGTGCCACGCGACGAGGACGCACTCCTCGGTCATCTGGCCCGGCTTCGGCATGAGGATCGGATGCGCCATGGTGTGCCTCGTGAATTCGGCGTTCGGCGGGGGCCTAGAGTTGCGCGGCCACTGCCGCGTAGATGTCGTTAGCGTTGGGTAGGAATGCCTTCTCGAGGCCCTCCGCCTGGGGCGAGATCCCGTTGGCGGCACCGATCCGACCGACCGGCGCGTCCAGGTAGTCGAAGGCTTCGAACTGGATGCGGGCGACGATTTCATTGACGAAGCTGCCGATCAGGACGGCCTGGCTCGCGACTACGCAGCGTCCGGTCTTGCGCACGGAGGCGAGGACCGTCTCCATGTCGAGCGGGACCAGGCTGCGCAGGTCGATGACCTCCGTTTCGACGCCCTGCTCGGTCTTCAGACGATCGGCCGCAGTCAGCGCGTCGAGGACGGCCGGACCCCAAGCGACGATCGTAGCGTCGGAGCCTTCCCGGACGACCCGGGCGACGCCGAGCGGTTCGAGGTAATCGTCCTCCGGCACGATGCCCTTTGTGCTGTAGAGGCCCTGGCTCTCGACGAACAGGACGGGGTTGTTCGTCCGAATCGCCGACTTCAGGAGCCCCTTCGCGTCGGCGGGCGTCGCCGGGTAGACCACGTAGAGACCCGGGATGTGCGTGAAGACGCTCTCGAGAGACTGGGAGTGCTGGCCGCCGTAACCCTTGCCGGCGCCGACGGAGGCGCGGATGACGAGCGGCACCTCGGTTTGGGCGCCCGACATGTAGTGCCACTTGCCGGCCTGATTCGCGATCTGGTCGGAGGCCATAAGAGCGAAGTCCATGTACATGAGCTCGACGACCGGCCGCAGCCCAACCATCGACGCGCCGACCGCCGTGCCGCAGATGCAGGCCTCCGAGATCGGCGTATTGAAGACACGTTCGCGACCGAACGCCTCCAGCAGGTCCTTGGTCAGCTTGAACGCTCCGCCGTAGTCGGCGACGTCCTCGCCGTAAACCACGACCCTGCGGTCGCGCAGCATCTCCTCGACGAGCGCCTCGCGGAGCGCGTCCTTGTAGGTGATGACGCCGTTGACGCGCCTCGCCGCCGGCGGCTCGGCGTAGGTTACGACGGCGCCATCCGGGTCGGGGACGACATCGGCAGCGGTGTCGGTGTAGAGGTACTTGAGCAGGTCGGCCGGGGCCGGGTCCGTGGCCTGCGAGGCGCGAACGGCTGCGCGGGCGTTCCGCTCGTGGGCGCGCGACTCGATGTCCACGAGGGAGGCCGCGTCGGCCACGCCGGCCGCGACCAACTGGTCCTTGAGCCGCCCTATCGGGTCGACCGCCCGCCAGGCCGCCTCCTCCTCGCGAGTCCGATACTCGTTTCGGGGATCGGAAAGGGAGTGGCCGTAGTATCGGTACGTGCTCGCCTCGATGAGGACCGGGCCCAGACCTTCACGGCATGTTGCCGCCGCCCGCTCGATCGCGTCTCGGACGGCAAGCACGTCCATGCCGTTGACCACCTCGGCGTGCATGTTGTCCTGGGCGAAGCCGGCCGCGCGGCGGGCCAGGTGGTTGACGCCCATCACTTCCTCGTCGGTCCGATGGGTCATCCCGTAGTGGTTGTTGACGATCAGGTAGATGACCGGCAGGCCCGCGGCCCGCGCGCCGGCCAGGTGGTTCGTCCACTGCTCCTGCGAGGCCCAGTTGAGCGACTCGAGGACGACTCCGTTGGCGTAAGCGCCGTCGCCAGCGAAGCAGCAGACCACCCGATCGGAAGCGCGGTAGCGGAGCGCCATCGCCGCGCCCGTCGCTATCGGCACGCTGCCACCGACGATCGCATTTGCTCCGAGATGGCCGGTCGAGAAGTCGCCGATGTGCATCCCGCCGCCGCGCCCCCGGGAGTAGCCTTCCTCCTTGCCGAAGAGCTCCGCGACCGTCCGATACACGTGCTCCTCGAGGGCGTCTGCGAGCAGCCCTTCGCGGGTGCTGGCCCTGGACCACGGAGCGCGGGCCCGGAGTCCTTCGTCGTCCATCGCCCGGACCGCGGCGAAGCCCTTGGCGATGGCGTCGCCGTGTCCGCGGTGCGAGCTGGTGATGTGGTCGTCGGGGCGGAGCGCGCCGCAGGCGCCGACCGACGTGGCCTCCTGGCCGATCGAGACGTGGGTCGGGCCGCGATAGTCGTAGCCCGGCAGCGGATCGTAGCCGCCCGATCGGAGGCGAACGATCATCTCCTCCAGCTCCCGGATGGCCAGCATGTCGTCGAGCAAGTCGAGGGCCGCTGAGGCCGTGAGCTTCCCCGCGGCGATCTCGGAGCCGGCGTCCCCGGCGAAGTCGAAGCCGCGGATCGAGCCGAGAGACTCCTCGAACGGCGCGAAGTCGGGTCGAGTGTCGCTCCGGTAGGTCGGCTCCGCGGCCATGTCATTCACCTGTGACGGTGATCTTGCTGGAGTCTTCATGCGGTCGAGCTATCGTCTCCTTCATGCAGCCAGGAGCAGCCTGGCGGCCTCCTCGTCGGTGATCAATCGATGGATCAGCCCGCTCCGGAGGGCGGCGAGGATCGCCGGCGCCTTCACGGCGCCGCCGGCGATTGCCACCACGTCCGGGACGGCTCGGAGCTGCTCCGGGCTGATGGCAATGAAGCGGCTCGGCAATCCGCCGGCACCCAGTTCGCGGCCGCTTGCGTCGAGGACGGCCGAGCAAACGTCTGCCACGGCACCGGCTGCGTCGAGCTCTGCGGCGAGCTCTTCAGGCAGCGCCGCTCGAACCGTCGATCCGCTGGCCGTCCAGGCGCCGATGCCGACGACCGCCCTGGTGAGCCGATCGAACATGTCAATGGTCTTGTGCACGTGCGGGTCGCGCCGGAGTGCGTCGGCCATTTCGGGGCTGTCGACGAGCATCGGCACGGGCAGCGGGAACACCGGGCCGCCGGTGCACTCGGCCACCCGGCGGACGAGTTCCATCGAATTGACATCAAGCTCGAGAGTAGGGACGCTGCCGACGAGCTGGACTACCGTGCAGCCGGGCAATCGGGACAGGTGCCCGACCATCGAGTGGAGCGTCCGTCCCCATGAGATCCCGAGGATGTCGTGCGCCTCGAGCGTCTGCGTCAGCCACTCCGCGCACGTCCGGCCGAGCTGCTCTCGCTTGAACTCGTCCGGTCCATCGATAAGCCGGACGACAAGGGTGGATCTCAAGCCGTAACGGGCCGCCAGCTCGCTCGAGAGCTCCAGGTGAATCTCCGACGGCGCCCCGATCTCGATCCGAACGATCCCGTCTCGAAGTGCCCCGTCGAGCAATCGGGCGACCTTGAACCGCGAGATCCCAAGCTCCTGGGCGATTTCGCTCTTGCTGGCGCCGTCCAGAAAGTAACGACGCGCAGCGAGCACCGTGTTGACCACGTGAAGGCGCGTGGTGTGCCCCTCGGATCGGTCCCACGGGTGCATGCGCGCCTCTTGTGCTCCCACCAAACGAGACCCGAACAGTTGAGGGCCGCCCCTGCAGGCGGGGCAACCAAATGCTAGCACCATCACATCTGAGCGGCAAGCGCTCATATGAGCGCAGAACGCGATGAGGACCGGGCCGCGACCCAGGGCGCTCGGTGCCCAGGTTCGGCGGACGATTTCCTCCGGATCGGGGCGGTCGACTGGGCTGGCTTGATAGCCGACCTGCCGGCACGTAAGATGACAGCGGCAACTAATCGTAAAGAGCCGAAACCAAGCGAAAGACCCGAGATCGTGTGCCTGCGCGCCTGGGCAGGCTGGTCCCTCGTGGTCTGGCTCAAAGACGGGGAGCGCGCCAGGACTGGATCGGTCAAAGGGAGTCATGGACGACAGCCGTCGCCTGGGTGGCGAGTCGAGAACGGGATCGGGCAGACCGATCGTCAATACGCACGTCCACCTGCCGCCTAACTTCTCCGCGTTCGACACGGCCGAACAGGCAGTCCGGGTTGCCGCGGCCGAGGGCGTCGCCGCGATCGGCAGTTCGAACTACTACGACTTCGGTGTCTATCGTCGCTTTGCGGCGGCCGCGGCCGAAGCCGGCGTCATGCCGCTCTTCGGCGTGGAGATCATCACACTGATCGACGATCTGCCGGGCGGCGGCACGCTTGTCAACGACCCGACGAACCTGAACCGAATGTATCTGTGCGGCAAAGGACTGGCTCACCACGACCAGCCCCCACCGTCGGCGGCGCGCCGAATGGCCGCCATGCGTGCGGCCGGCGACGACCGCATGAGACAGATGACGATGCGCGTCGCGGCGTGCTTTGCGCAAGCGGGGCTGGACGGTAGCGAGACCCCTGAGCAGATCGCGGCATCGGTTGCCGGACGATGCGGCGTCCCGATCGAGTGGGTGTCGCTGCAGGAGCGTCACGTCGCTCAAGCGTTCCAGGAGTCGCTCTTCCACGGTGTCCCGGCGGACGACCGAACTGCCGTGCTCGGCCGCCTGTTCGAAACGTCGACGGGCGTCGACACGACAGACGCCGTCGCGGTTCAGGAGGCGATCCGTTCGAACCTGATGAAGGCCGGCAAGCCCGCCTTCGTTCCAGAGGCGGCTATCTCATTCGACGAGGCTTACCGGCTCGTCCTCGAGCTCGGCGGCATTCCCTGCTACCCCATCCTCGCCGACGGCGCGTCGCCGGTCTGCCCCTTCGAGGACCCGCCCGCGGCGCTTGCTGAGCGGCTGCGGAGTCGCGGCATCTATTGCGCTGAGTTGATCCCCGGGCGCAACCGGCTCGAGGTCGTCGATCGCTACGTGGCCGAACTCCGTCGGGCCGGTATCGTGGTCATGGCGGGCACGGAACACAACACTCGACGCATGATTCCTCTTGAGCCGGTGGCCCTGGGCGGCGAACCACTGTCCGACCCTTCGCGTGAGGCATTCTGGGAGGGTACTTGCGTTGTCGCGGCGCATCAGGAGCTGAGCGCGTCCGGCCGGCCGGGATACGTAGATGGTGATGGCCGGCCGGCCGCTGGGTTCGCCGACGGCGAGGCGCGAATCCGGCAGTTCTGTCGGGTCGGCGCCGAAATGATCACCACCCATTCTGCTGCGAGGATCCAAGCTTGAACATCCAGTCGACGCCGGAAGGGCGGTCCACCGTCAACGGCCTCCTGCACGACCTGGTCGCGCTCGCACGCCGGTTCGGCACGGACCCGGAATTCGCGCGTGGCGGCGGTGGCAACATCTCGGTAAAGGTCGACGGAATCCTGTACATCAAGCCGAGCGGGACGTCGCTCGCGGCGCTCACTCCCGAATCGGTCATCGCCCTCGAGATCGGGCCCCTGATGAAGCTTCTCGACGGACCGCCGGAGCGTCCGGCTGCTCGCGGCACGGATGAGGTCATGCAGATCGCCCTCGGTGCCCGCGTCGGTGTGCCCGACGGCCGGCGCCCGTCTGTCGAATGCCTGTTCCACGCGCTGCTGCCGGAGCGATTCGTCCTCCACACGCATCCGACGACCGTGAACGCGGTCACCTGCGCGACGCGGGGAACTGAGATCTGCGAGCGGCTCTTCGGCCAGAGCGTTCTCTGGGTCCCGTACACGGATCCCGGACTGCCCCTCGCCCGCGTCATCCGAGACGCAAGGCGTGGCCACGAGGAACGCACGCATACGGCCGCTCCGCGCAGGATGCTCCTCCAGAACCACGGCCTGATCGTGACCGGCGACTCGATTGCCGAGATCGAGGAAACCTCCGTCCGGCTGGTCGCCGCGATCCAGGCTCACCTGGCGGAGGCGGCGGCAATTTCGTGGGGCGACGTGGAGCGACTCGCCGCCGCCGAGGCCCGCGCGGCATTGCACGCAGTCGGTCCGGCGTTGCGGGCGCTGCTGGCCACGGGTGATCGACTCAAGGTCGTCACGTTCGATGACTCGCCCCTCGCGGTCTCGACTGCGGGCTCGGCGCTCGGACGGGAGCTGGCGATGGGCGGGCCACTCACTCCCGATCAGATCGTGTATGCCGGCTCGTCCCCGCTTCTCCTGGACGCGCCCAAAGGCGCGACGCCGGACCAGCTCGTCGACGCGCTGACAAAAGGACTCGCCGCGCGGGCCTCGACCGAGACCGAGGCTCCGGCCGTCGTCCTCGTGTCCGGCCTGGGACTGTTCGCCGTGGGCGATTCTCACGCGCAGGCGGACACCGTGCGACAGGTCTACCTCGACGCGGCCGGCGTGTCCGTCGAAGCTCATCGCCTGGGCGGTGTTCGCCCGCTCGCCGAGGCGGAGCGGGGTTTCATCGAGCGCTGGGAGGCCGAGGGGTATCGCCGGGGAGTTGCCGCCGGCGTGCCGGCCGCCGGTCGCGCCCGGGGACTCGTCGTCGTGGTCACCGGCGCAGCCCAGGGCTTCGGCCGTGCGATCGCGGCCGACCTCGTCGCCGCGGGCGGCCACGTCGTGCTGGCCGACATCAATGCCGAGCAGGCGATGCGCGAGGCGCAGGTCCTGGCTTCTGAGTTCGGCCCCGGGCGGGCGGTCGGCGTCGAGCTCGATGTGACCGACGATGCGTCCGTGGCGGCCTGTTTCGACGAGGTCGTGCGCCGCTACGGCGGACTCGATCTGCTCGTTTCGAACGCCGGCATCCTCCGGGCCGGCAGCGTCACGACTCAGCCGGTCGCGGAGTTCGACGCCGTGACCCGCGTCAACTACCGGGGCTACTTCCTCTGCGTTCGCCACGCTGCGCCCATCCTGGCCCGCCAGCATCGGTCGCGGCCCGGCTACTGGGGCGACATCGTAGAGATCAACTCCAAGTCGGGGCTCGCCGGCTCGAGTCGCAACAGCGCCTACGCCGGCAGCAAGTTCGGCGGAATTGGGCTTACGCAATCGTTCGCCCTGGAGCTCGTCGGCGACGGCATCAAGGTCAACGCGATCTGCCCCGGCAACTACCTGGACGGGCCGCTCTGGTCCGATCCCGACAGCGGTCTCTTCGTGCAGTATTTGCGCGAGGGAAAGGTGCCCGGGGCGAAGACGGTCGAGGACGTGCGCCGGTTCTACGAGGCCAAGGTGCCGATGGGTCGAGGATGCACGCCGGCCGATGTGCTGGAGGCTCTCTACTATTTGGTTTCCCAGCGCTACGAGACCGGCCAGGCCATCCCGGTTACCGGCGGCCAGGTGATGTTGAAGTAGGGAGGAGCCGAAGCGTGATCGGAGGGGAGCCGACTGACCGGCCCATTCCCGCCACCCAGCACGCGATCCAGATCGTCGACGCCGGCCGCATCGTCCACAACCGTGACAAGGCGGTGGGGCAGCCGGGGCCGCACCAGCTCCTCTTACGGATGGAGGCGGTCGGGATCTGCTTTTCGGACACCAAGCTCCTTCATGCGTTCGCGAGCCATCCCCGAAAGGGAGAGGTCCGCTCCGGGCTCGATGCGGAAGTGCTGGCCGAGATCCCGTCCTACGTGCCTGATCGGCTGCCGACGGTCCCGGGCCACGAGCCCGTTGGGCGCATCGTCGCCGTGGGCGATCAGGTGCGTCACCATCGCGTCGGCGAGCGCTGCCTGATCCAGACGGACTACCGGCACCTCCCGACGGCGGCCTCGAACGCCGCCTTCGGTTACAACTTCGAGGGCGGGCTCCAGGAGTACGTTCTGCTGGACGAGCGGATGATCATCGAGCCCGAAACCGGCGAGCGGTTTCTCATTCCGGTCGACGACGAGCCGAGCGCGTCGGCGGTTGCGCTGGTCGAGCCGTGGGCGTGCGTCGAGGCGTCGTACGTTCATCGCGAGCGTCGCGGGCCTCTCCCCGGCGGTCGTCTGCTCGTGGTTGCGGATGCGGGTCACGCGATCGATGGCATTGCGGCGCCTCTCGAGGGCGCCCGGCCGGCTCACTTGACGGCTCTCCTGGCAGAGGCCGCCCAGCAGGGGGCGCTAGAGGCGACGGGCTTCGCCGTTACGAGCGTCGCCGATTTCGCCGACGTCGTCCGCGATGGGTTCGACGATATCGTCTACTTCGGGGCCGATGCCGGCAGGATCGAGGCGCTGCAGGGCTGCCTGGCGCCGCGAGGCCTCATCAACGTTGTTACCGGCGGGGCCTCGATCGATCGCCCCGTCGCGCTCGACGTCGGCCGGGTGCATTACGACCTTACCCGCTGGACGGGGAGCACCGGCGCGTCGGCGACCGAGGGCTATGCGGCCGTCCCAGCCGACGGCGAGGTTCGGGCCGGGGATCGAATGGCCGTCATCGGAGCAGCGGGCCCCATGGGCCTGATGCACGTCGTCCGCGCGGCGTCGGCGGGCCGGAAGGGATTGTCGATCACGGCGATCGACATAGACGATGCGCGCCTCGAGCATCTGGGCCGGGCCGCCGGGCCGATCGCTCGATCGCGCGGGGTCGAGCTCACGGTGATCAACTCGCGCAGCACCGAGGTCGCGCCGGGCTTCAGCTACGTCGCGTTGATGGTGCCGGCGCCGCCGCTCGTCGGTCAGGCAGTCGCGCTCGCCGGACCGGGCTGCCGTATCAACATCTTCGCCGGCTTCGCCAGCGGCACTCGGGCGGACGTGGACCTCGACCGCTACATCGAGCAACACTGCTACTTCCTCGGCACGAGCGGCTCCCTGATCCCCGACATGAAGGCGGTGCTCCGCAAGCTTGAGCGTGACGAGCTCGACACCAACATCTCGCTCGACGCCGTAACCGGCTTCGAGGGAGTCGCCGATGCGCTCGCGGCCGTCGAGGGTCGCACCGCAGCGGGCAAGATCATGGTTTATCCGGCGCTGCCCGACCTTGGGCTGGTGCGCCTGTCCGAGCTGGGCGAACGGTTCCCGAGCGTCGCTGCGGCTCTTGAGGACGGGCGCTGGACGAAGGCGGCCGAGCAGGAGTTGCTGCGGGTAGCTGGCCGGGCCGAGGGCTCGGCGTGAAGTCGCTTCGGCTGCACGGGCCGGGCGACCTCCGCCTCGACGACGTAGCTCCTCCCATTCCGGGCCCGGGCGACGAGCTCGTTCGCGTAGCCGCGGTCGGTATCTGCGGTTCCGATCTCCATTGGTACGCTGAGTCGGGGATCGGGGACGCCGTCCTGTCCCGGCCGCTCGTCCTCGGTCACGAGGCCGGTGGTCTGATCGAGTCGGGGCCGCGTCGCGGCCAGCGCGTGGCCATCGACCCGAACATTCCGTGTGAAACGTGCGAGCAGTGCCGTGCCGGGCGAGCCCATCTCTGTCTCGCCCTTCGTTTCGCCGGTCACGGCGCCACGGACGGCGCCCTGCGCGAGCTGGTGGCCTGGCCCGGCAGGTGCCTCGTTCCCGTGCCGGACGGCCTGGACGACGCCGATGTGGCGATGCTCGAGCCGCTCGGGGTCGCTCTTCACGCCGTCAGACTGGCCCGCATCCGGCCGGGCGCACGGGTAGGCGTCTTCGGCTGCGGGCCCATCGGGCTGTTTCTCGTCCAGCTCGCTCGGGTTTCCGGGGCAACGACGATCGTCGCGACCGATACCCTGCCGCACCGTGTTGCGGCTGCCCGCGAGGCCGGTGCAGGCGTCGCTGCGCTTGTGGCCGGCGGGTCCGAGCGCGGCGAGCTCCTGGAGGCGACCGGCGGGCACGGCGTCGACGTCGCCTTTGAGGTTGCCGGCGAGGACGACGCGCTGGAGACGTCGATTGCGCTTTCGACCCCGGCCGGCACAGTGGTCGTCGTCGGCATCCCCGCGCAGGACCGCATGTCTTTCACGGCGTCCACCGCCCGTCGCAAGGGCCTGACGATCAAGCTCTCGCGCCGCATGAACCGCGTTTACCCGGACGCCATCCGGCTCGTCGAAGCCGGGTTGGTCGACGTTCGATCGGTCGTGACGGCGAGCTACCCGCTGAGCGAGTTCGAAGCCGCCTTCGCTGCTGCCGCCGCCCGTGAGGGACTGAAGGTCGTCATTCGGCCGTCGGTGTAGCCGTAGCGTCCGCTCCGCTGGCTTGTGCCCACCCGCCGGCGCGCGCCGACGCTCGGGCTCTCGAGAAGCAGGCAGCGAACGGGCAGCCCGGGCCACCGAAGGTAGGCCGCGTCCGCCTGCCGCAGGCAGATCCGGGGCTGCATGGCCGCGCTCAACAGCCGGAACGGATTGCGGGGAAGGCCGCTCGTCCGTAGAATTGGAAAAACCCCGGAGGAGAAGCGCGCGATGGCGAAGTATGTCTTTGTGACCGGCGGTGTGACGTCCTCCCTGGGCAAGGGGATCACCGCGGCATCCATCGGTCGGCTCCTGAAGGCGCGCGGTTTCGCCGTCTCCGTCCTGAAGCTCGACCCCTATATCAACGTCGACCCGGGGACCATGTCGCCCTATCAGCATGGCGAAGTCTTCGTCACCGACGACGGGGCGGAGACCGACCTGGACCTCGGCCACTACGAGCGCTTTATCGACGAGAACCTGTCCCAACTGTCCAATGTCACCACCGGCCGCATCTACCAGGCCGTCATCGGCAAAGAGCGTCGCGGCGACTACCTGGGCGGCACCGTCCAGGTCATCCCGCACATCACCAACGAGATCAAGGAGCGGATCCAGCAGCTGGCCCGAGACGGTCGCGCGGACGTCGTCATCGTTGAGGTCGGCGGCACCGTCGGCGACATCGAGTCGCTGCCGTTCCTCGAGGCCATCCGCCAGATGCGGAAGGACGTTGGCCGCAGCAACGTGGCCTATGTCCACGTTACGCTCCTGCCGGCGCTGGCGGCTACCGGCGAGCTCAAGACCAAGCCCACGCAGCACTCGGTCAAGGAGCTTCGAAGCATTGGTATCCAGCCCGACGTGATCGTGCTGCGGTCCGACCATCCGGTCAGCCAGGAGATCCGCGACAAGATCGCCCTCTTCACGGACGTGGCCAGCGAGGCCGTTATCCCGGCCGAGACGGCCTCCACCATCTACGAGGTGCCGCTCCTCTTCGAGGGGGCCGGGCTTGGCTCACTGCTCGTTCGGGACCTGGGCCTGGAGGACTCGGCGCAGGCGCCGGACCTCGAGGTTTGGATCGAGCTCGTCGAATTGATAAAGCGCCCAAAGCCGACCCTCGAAATCGCCCTGGTGGGCAAGTACATAGAGCTGCCGGACGCCTACCTGTCGGTCACCGAGTCGCTCAAGCATGCCGGATGGGCCCACGAAGTCGACGTCAAGATCCGGTGGATCGATTCCGAGCTTCTGACCCGCGACTCGGTCGACGAACTGGTGGCGAGCGCGGCCGGCATCGTCGTCCCGGGCGGGTTCGGCCACCGCGGCATCGAGGGCAAGATCATCGCGGCCAGGTACGCGCGAGAGCATCGCCTGCCGTACCTGGGTCTGTGCCTTGGGCTCCAGTGCGCGGTGATCGAGTTCGCGCGCGACGTGCTCGGCACGGAGGACGCCAATTCGACCGAGTTCGACATGTTCACCGAGCACCCGGTCATCGACTTCATGCCCGACCAGCGGACGATGCAGGAGAAGGGCGGCACGATGCGCCTCGGCCTGTACCCCGCCCGCCTTACCCCGGGTTCCAAGGCTGCGACCGTGTATGGAACCGAGTTGGTCTACGAGCGGCACCGCCACCGCTTCGAGGTGAACAACCACTATCGCCCGCTCCTCGAAGCCGCCGGCATGGTCCTGTCCGGTCAGTCTCCGGACGGCCGGTTGGTCGAGATCATCGAGCTCAAGGATCACCCCTGGTTTGTCGCGAGCCAGTTTCACCCGGAGTTCCGCAGCCGGCCCGACAGACCGCACCCGCTCTTCGATGGGTTCATCGGAGCCGCCGTCGCTCTGTCGGAGGGTCGTCAGCCGGAGTTTCACGGGCCGGCCGCGGAGATTCACCAGGGCGGAGCGCTGCTCGGGGCCGCCCCCACCGACTAGCGACTCACGTGCCGGGCGCGGGCCGGCGGCGATGGTACGATCCAGCGGAAAGTCGAGCGACGAGCGCCGGCTCGACCATGGGGCCCGGACCCGTCCAGGCCGCGCCGGGAGCAGCCAGATGAAGATATTCCTCGGCACCGCCGAAATTGGGGAAGTCAAGACCGCCGCGCGCCGGTCCGCCGCCGGCAAGGGGGCATAGCCCCACCGTGGCATGGCCGAGGTAGGCAGCCCTCCGCCGGATACGGCCCAGGGGTCGCCGGAGGCGGGCGCGCCGGCCGGACCGCGCACCGGCGCCGTCCTCGACTCGGTGCCGCCCGAACTGCTCATCCTCGTCGGGGCGCTGTCGGTGCAAGGCGGTGCCGGCCTTGCCGTGACGCTCCTGCGTGAATACGGGCCGTTGCCCGTCGCGATGCTCCGGATCGTCTTCGGGGCGTTCCTGCTGATCGCCTTCCGGCCGCTCCGGCTGCGCGGGGCCGGGCGTGCAGCGCTGATCAGCTGCGTAGCTCTGGGCTTGATCCTGGCGGCCATGAACACGCTGTTCTACGTGGCCGTGTCCCGGATTCCGCTCGGCGTGGCAGTCACGATCGAGTTCTCGGGGCCGTTGGCCGTCGCGGTCCTGGGGTCGCGTCGCCCCCTTGATCTGGCCTGGGTGGCGCTCGCCGCGGCCGGCATCTACATCCTGGCCGGCGGGCGCCTGGTAGCCGACGATGCCGTGGGGATAGCGGCCGTATTCGGAGCTGCCGTCTGCTGGGCCTTGTACATCGTGACCGGGCGGCGGATGGCATGTTACTGGCCCGACGGCCGTGGCCTGACCCTGGCGATGATCGTGGCCTCGGCCGTGGTCGTGCCCGTGGCGCTCGGGCTGTCGGATGTGAAGCCGCTGCTGGCTGCGCCGCTCGCCGTAGCCGGGGGCCTCGTGGTCGCTCTCTTCAGCAGCGCCATCCCGTACACCGCCGAGATTGCCGCGCTGAGGCGCCTGCCCGCGGCCACGTTCGGGGTGCTGATGAGCCTCGAGCCGGCAATCGCGGCCGCGGTCGGCTTTCTGCTCCTGGGTCAGATTCTGCGCCCCTCCGATCTGGCGGCGATCGCGTGCGTGGCCTTTGCGAGCGCCGGCGCAAGCGTCTCCGCCCGACGCCTGCCGGTCGCAGCCGGAGAGCTCGAGGCGGCCTGACCGGGGTGCGGCCGGGTCGGGGTCGGCGCTGTGCAAGTCACCCCTTTCGCCATTGAGATGTCCCAACCGAACCGAACCAGCCCACGAACCCAATTGACGCCACTCGCAAGGCCGAGTATTCTCCGCGTCGCCCCTACCGTGCATGTCCGCTGCGCACGATTCCGCGCGAACAGCCTGCACGGCACCTTTCCCGCGAGAGTCCTGCCCTCATGCCCCCCAGCGGTCCCGACCAGCGTTCACGCAATCGCCGCCCTCGCCGACGACCCGCCGGCCGCGCGCCGGTAGCCGAGTTCGACGATTTCCAGGACGACGAGGGCCGCGATCTTGACATCGCCGAGCTGAGCGGGATGACCGTTAACGAGTTGCAGACTGTCGGTCGCGACCTCGAGATGGAAGCGGGGACCTCCGGCAAGGAAGAGCTTGTAGACCGAATCCTGGCTCGCCAGAGTGAGCTCGCCGGCCACGCCTACGCCACCGGCATCCTAGACATCGTCGAGGACGGGTTCGGCTTCATGCGCCGCCACGGTCTGATGCCGACGCCCGATGATGTCTACGTCTCGTCCAGCCAGGTACGCCGCTTCGGCCTCCGGATCGGCGATCGGATCAGCGGCTCTGTCCGGGCCCCGCGCGAAGGGGAGAAGTACTGGGGCATGATTCGGGTCGATCGCGTGAACGGCGTCGACCCCGAGACGGCGCGCCGCCGCCCCAAGTTCGAGGACCTGACGCCCGTCCACCCGGACGTGCTGATCAACCTCGAAACCGACTCCAAGAATCTCAGCCAGCGGTTGGTCAACCTGGTCAACCCGATCGGCAAGGGCCAGCGCGCTCTGATCGTCAGCCCGCCGAAAGCCGGCAAGACGATGCTTCTCAAGCACATTGCCAACGGCATCAGCACCAACTATCCGGAGATCCTCCTGATGGTTGCCCTCATCGGCGAGCGGCCGGAGGAAGTGACGGACATGCGCCGCTCGGTCAAGGGCGAGGTCATCAGCTCCACCTTCGACGAGCCCACCGAGAACCACACTCACGTCGCCGAAATGGCTCTCGAGATTGCGAAGCGCCAGGTCGAGACCGGCCGCGACGTGGTGATCCTGCTCGACTCGATCACCCGCCTGGCGCGGGCCTACAACCTGGCCCTGCCGCCATCCGGCCGGACCCTGTCCGGTGGCCTCGACCCGATCGCGCTCTATCCGCCCAAGCGCTTCTTCGGCGCCGCCCGAAACATTGAAGAGGGCGGCTCGCTCACGATCATCGGCACCTGCCTGGTCGACACCGGGTCCCGCATGGATGACGTGATCTATGAAGAGTTCAAGGGCACCGGCAACAGCGAGCTGATCCTCGACCGCAAGCTGGCCGAGAAGCGCATCTTCCCGGCGATCGACGTCCAGCGCTCCGGCACCCGCCGCGAGGAGCTGCTCCTTGAGGAGCCGGTCCTCAAGATGGTCTGGACGATGCGCCGGATGCTGTCCGCCGTCGGCACGAACGAAGGCATCGAGCTGCTGCTGAACCGCCTGGTCAAAACCGACAGCAACGTCCAGTTCCTGGCCACCCTGACCAAGAGCCTCGACCAGTAGGCGAACCACCCGCCACGGTGGACGCGGCCCGCAGGGGAACCGGGCCCATGGCGGCCTCTCCAGACTCGGCCGCGGGCCGGTCGCATGCGAGAATTGAGCCATGTTCTTCGATCAGGTCCGCATCTTCGTGTGCGCCGGTCGCGGCGGCGACGGCGCGGCCACGTTCCGGCGCGAGGCTCACGTACCGCGCGGCGGTCCCGACGGCGGCGACGGTGGACGCGGCGGTTCCATATACCTGACGGTGGACCCCGGTGAGACGAGCCTGCGCGACTATCGCCAGGCCCACCATTTCAAAGGGGTGTCCGGCGGGGGTGGCTCCGGGCAGCGCAAGCATGGCAAGGCCGGCGACGATCTGACCCTCAAGGTCCCCCCGGGCACGGGTGTTTTCGAGGCCGAAACCGGTGAACTCATCGGCGATCTCGTGGCGACCGACCAGACCCTCATGGTAGCCCGGGGCGGCAAGGGCGGCCTTGGCAACGTCCACTTCGCCACGTCCACGCATCAGGCGCCGCGTCACGCTCAGAAAGGTGAGCCCGGGGAGGAGCGCTGGGTCCGCCTCGAACTGCGGTTGATCGCCGACATCGGGCTGGTTGGGCTGCCCAACGCGGGCAAGTCAACGCTGCTCGCGGCCCTGACCGCGGCTCGGCCCAAGATCGCGGATTATCCATTCACCACGCTGGAGCCGAATCTCGGCGTGCTGGATCTGGGCGATGACGATTCGCGCCGACCGACGATCGCCGACGTGCCCGGCCTGATCGAAGGTGCCAGCTCTGGGGCGGGGTTGGGCCACGCCTTCCTGCGCCACGTCGAACGGACCCGGATCCTGGTGCACCTCGTGGATGGCTCCGACCGCGATCCCGAGTGGAGCTTCAACGTCATCCGTGACGAGCTGGAGGCTCATGACCCCGCGCTCCTCAAGAAACCGACTCTCGTGGCCTATAACAAGATGGATATCCCGGCCGCCGCCGAGGCCTGGCCGGTCTTCGCGGCTGCTCGACGCGCAAACGGGCTTTCGGCGCTCGCGATATCGGCCGCGAATGGCGACGGCCTGGCGGAGTTGAGGACGCGCCTCGCGGTGCTGCTTCCCGATGCGGCCGAGCTGGCAGAGCCGCGCGAGCCTGTCGGCGTCGTAGTCCATCGTATCGAAACAGTGGGCGATTCCTTCCGAGTCGACCTCGAGGCAGGGGTCTTCGTCGTCCGCGGCAGGAAGATCGAGCGGCTGGCGGCTCAGACCAACTTCGACGTCGAAGAGTCGGCCGAGCGATTTCAGCGCGAGCTTTCCCGTCTCGGCGTTGACGAAGAGCTACGCCGGCAGGGAGTGGCCGCGGGCGTGACCGTCCGCATCGGCGCTACCGAGCTCGAATGGGAGCCCGATGACTGGGACGACCGGTGACGCGAGCTTCGGCTGAGGACGGATCGGGAACCCGAGACAGCGCGAGGGCCCGCCGGGCGCCCTGGCTGGAGCCCGTCGATCGACGGGTGGGCATCCTTGGGGGGACTTTCGATCCGATCCACTGCGGCCACCTGGTGATCGGCGAGCAGGTGCGTCAGGCGCTTGGGCTGGACCGCATCGTGTTCGTGCCCGCCGCCCTGCCGCCCCACAAGCTGGACGAGGAGCTGGCCCCTGCCGCCGACCGGGCGGCAATGGTGGAGCTCGCAATTGCAGGCAATCCGGCCTTCTCGATGAGTGAGATCGAGCTCCGGCGGAAAGGCCCCTCGTACACCGCCGACACCCTGGGCGAGCTGGCGGACGAAGCCATTCGACAGGGAGTGGCTCGCGACCTCTTCTTCATCCTCTCGGCCGAGGCCCTGGCCGGCTTCCGGAGCTGGCACGACCCGGTACGGCTGCTCCAGCTCGCCCGGCTGGCTGTCGTCCCTCGACCCGGCGCGCCGCTCCCGGACACGGTCCGGCTGGGGGCGATGCTCCCCGGCGGAGCGGCCTCCGTGGGTCGAGTCGAGTGCGTCGAGACTACGCCGGTGGCCTACTCGTCATCTGACGTGCGAAGCCGCGCGGCCGAGGGCAGATCGATCCGCTACCTTGTACCGCCGGCCGTGGAAACGTACATCCGCGATCATCGGCTGTATCGTTCGAACAACCCCCGGAGGACCGCCTGACGTGACCGACACATCGCCACCGACGGAATCGATGCCCAGCCCCGACGGCCTGCCGCGACGCCGCACGCCAGCTGTGGATGAGACGGCGCTCGCCGACGCTCTCGAGGCCGAGGTCGAGGCGGAGGCGGAGGCCGAAGCCGAGGCGGCCCCAACCGAACCCGAGATCGAGGAGTCGCTCCGAGCCCGCGGCGCCCGTCTCAGCGCCCTCGAGATCGCCCGCAAGATAGTCGAGGCCGCCGAGGACAAGAAGGCCGCCGACATCGTCCTGCTCGACGTCTCGGAGCTGACCTCGATGGCCGACTACTTCGTCATCTGCTCGGGCGGTTCGGAGCGCCAGCTGGGTGCGATAGGCGACGGCGTCGCCGACAGGCTGCGCGACGAGGGCGTTCGGCCGATCGGGCGTGAAGGGGGCTCAAACTCGCACTGGACGCTGCTCGACTTCGGCGCTGTAATCGTCCACATCTTCGCCGTGCCCGAGCGCGACTACTACCAGCTCGAGCGCCACTGGTCGAAGGCGAAGACGGTACTGAGGGTGCAGTAGTGGAGCCGATCGTGGGCCGCGGGTCGCCCTTTCCAGCGGCTCTGCGGGACGCGCCCAGCGGGCCCGGCCGCACCCGGTCAGCGCTGCGGCGTTCGATTCCGTAGACTTCACAAACCTAAGCCCACAAGGTGGCCACCGACCGACTCCGGAGAATCAGCCACGACCACTCCATACGCCGCCGAGAGGCGCCCGCGCCGGGACCCCACGATCGTCGACTTCGTAAATATCCGGTGGGTCGACGAATGGTGCAAACGCTGCAACATCTGCGTCGAGATCTGCCCCAAGGACAGCCTCGTCCTGACCCACGATGCCATCATCGAGGCCACCGACTGCATCCGTTGCGGCCTGTGTGAGCGCTACTGCCCGGACCTCGCCATCGAAGTCTTGCCCAAGCGCGACGAGGCTGGCCGACTGCCTCACGGGACCGAGGCAGAAGCCGCTGCGTCGGCAGTTCGTGCGGCGCCGCCGCACATTCCCGACGTAGCTCGAGGTCCGGCCGTCGCCGGCACCGATCCACATCGCGGCATGACGGACACGGAGAGTGATCCGAACGTCGACCGCGACAACCAGACCTGATCGGACGGGGAACACCGATGACCAAGCGACTCGTCCAAGGCAATGAGGCCGTCCTTCTCGGAGCGGTCAAAGCCGGCGCGAGCTACTTCTGCGGCTATCCCATCAGCCCCTCGTCCGAGATCCTGGCGCAGGCCTCGGTCTATGCGTCGCGTCACCCCGAGTTTCGCTTCCTCCAGGCCGAGGACGAGATCGCCAGCGCCAACGCGATCTTGGGGGCGAGCCTGGCCGGGGCGAAATCCTTCACCGCGACCTCCGGGCCGGGCTTCAGCCTGATGCAGGAGGCGGTCGGGTACGGCCACAAGGTCGGCATCCCGTGCGTGATCGTCAACGTCATGCGCGTTGGGCCGGCAACCGGGATGCCGACGATGCCCGGCCAGGGCGACCTCAACCAGGCGCGCTACGGCTCGACCGGCGACTACACCAGCTTTGTCTTCTACCCGTCCACCGTGGCCGAGTGCTACGAGTACGCGATCCATTCCTTCAACGCGGCGGAGGAGAGCCGGAGCCCGGTCATTCTCCTGTCCGACGCCTTCCTCGGCCACCTGAACGAGGTTGCGGACCTGGACGACATCGATCTGCCGATCGTCCCTCGGACGCTTGAACCGCTGGCGTCGGGCGGCACGAGGCTCTTCTCGGGCGTGGCCACCTACATCGACGGGGAACCGGCCACGGCCGACGCGGACGAGTTCATTCGCCAGTTCCACGAGTCCCGTGACCACCGCGTCAAGGTGGCGGAGCGCTACGCTTTCTTCGAGTACGGCTGGAACAAGGACGCCGAGACGCTGGTGATCGCCTACGGCATCACCCGCCGCATCGCCCAGCCGTTGGCTGCCCACTTCGCGCTCTTCCGGCCGATCCGGATCTGGCCGACCCTTGACAAGGAGCTGACCGGGATCGCGGGCCGTTACAAGAGAATCATCGTCATCGAAGGCAGCGACGGGCAGTACGCCAACGTCGTGGAGCGGATGCTACTGCGGCGCGTCGAGCGCGTACCGCTGCTGGGCGGCCGGATGAGCCTCGAGGCGATCCGGGAAGGCCTCGCCCTGATCGGCATGTTGCCCGCAGAACTCGCGCAGCCAGGCTCCGAATCGCCGGCCCCGGCCCGCTGACCCGCGTCCCCGAAGAGGTTTCACCGCCATGGCAGTCAAGGACAAGCTGAAGACCCATCTCTTCCCGACGATCTGGTGTCCCGGCTGCGGCATCGGCTTGATCATGCAGCAACTGGCGACGGTCATGGAGGAGCTCGGCCTGGACAAGAACAACACCGTCCTCGTCACCGGGATCGGCTGCACCGGCCGAATGGGCGCCTACATGAACTTCGAGTCCGTGTACACGCTTCACGGCCGAACGTTGCCGGTGGCCGAGGCAATCAAGATGGTCCGGCCGGAGCTACACGTCTTGGTGGTCTCGGGCGACGGCGACCTCGCCTCGATCGGCGGGAACCACCTGCTCCACTCCATTCGCCGCAATCCGAACATCACGGTCGTTTGCAACAACAACGAGATCTACGGCCTTACCGGCGGCCAGACCGGGCCCACCACGCCCCAGGGAACGAGCACGATCTCGTCGCCCGCCGGCTCCGCACACACGCCCATCAATTTGCAGGGCGTGGTGAACACCAACCCAAACGCCTACTACGCCAGGACGACCGTCTACCACCAGGGCCCGATGCGCAAAGCGATCAGGGAAGCGATCGAGTGGCCCGGCTTCTCCTTCGTCGACGTCGCCAGCCAGTGCATCGAGAACAACGGCCGGCGGATCGGGTTCGCCAGCGCTAACGACATGCTGCAGCACTACCGCACGGACTACAAGGCCGCGCCGGCGGGTTCGAAGCGCCTGGAGCCGCACCAGCTCGGCATCGTCAAGGGCGAACCGGTGCCCGTGGCCGGCCCGACGTCCGGCGACGGGTCCGGGGAATAGGCCCGAGCGGGGCGAGGAGGATCGAATGGCAGCCAAGTCCATCGTCATCGACGGCGTCGGGGGCCAGGGCGTTCGAGTCATCGGCAACACGATGGCCAGCCTGCTGGCGGTGATGGACTACGAGGTCACGCTTCTCTTCGACTACGACTCGTCGGTCCGTGGAGGCATGAGCGAGGCCTTCCTCGAGTACGACCGCGAACCGATCTCCAACTTCGTGGTCGAGTGCGCCAACGTGGTTCTTCGCCTGGCCGACCGGGGCCCGACTCATCTGAGCGCGGACTACGTCATCGCCGATATCGGCCTGACCAAGCCGGGCGAAAGGGGCGAGGAAATCCCGTTCTTGCAGCTGGGGGTCGATATGTTCGGGCGCGACCTCTTCGGCAACATGATCGCCCTCGGTCGGCTGCTGTGCGTTTGCGACGTCGAGTTCACCCACCAGCACCTGCGCGAGGCGCTGCCCAAGAAGTACATCGACGAGAACATCGCCGCCATCGAGTATGGCTACGGACTGAACGCGGACTCGATCAAGGCCATCGTGCCCGAGCAAGCCGCGAGCAGCTTTGCCGAGCGCTACGCCGAGAAGGTCCTGGCCGGCATCGCACCCGCGGAGGCCGTGGAGCAGGCCGCGGCGCGAGCCTGATCGGCCGGCGATGAGCCCAAGACGACGCGGTCGGGGACGCCTGGTGCCCGGCGTGGCAGCCGAGGTCACGCCCGGTGCCGCCGGTTCGCTGCTCGCCGATGCCCAGGACGCGATCGCCCCGCCCGGGCCAGGGGTCGCGCCGGCCGCGGACGCGACGCGTCAGGTCGTCGGTGGCGCGAGGCCTGATGCCATAGCCAACGGCGTCGACGCCCGCGGGGGCACCCCCGGGTCTCGGCGCGAGCCAAGGGAAAGGCTTCAGGTGCCCGCAGGCGAGGACGAGGCCTCCGCGCAGAAGGCGTCCTGCACGCTGGCCCAGATGCGCCGCTTCATCAAGAGCCGCCCCTACGTGCCCGTTCACGAGCTGCGCCGCCGCTTCATGATCGAGGGTATCGAAGACGAAGTAAGCCCGATGGCGACCGGTCAGGGCACTCTCTATGTTGGTCTGCCCGAGCGTGAGGCGGGATTCCTCGGAGAGCTGGTCAAGGCCGGTGAAGTCGGCTGCGAGCTCCTCCTCGACCCGACCAGCCCGGGTATCGTCGGCGTCTTCCCGATGAGGCCGGTCGCGCGGCAATAGGCTCGGCGGGGGGGCAACACTCATCCGGCCGGCTCCAGCAGCTGGCCCGGGCGACGGCTCATGCTGCCGGCACGTACAGCGACCATTTCGTCGTGCTCCACTCGATCGTCAGGCCGGCCACGGGCCTGTAGCACCGATCGGAACGTCCGTCGGGGGGGGGCCGCCCGTCGAGGGGCCGGCCGTCCTCGTCGAGTCCTGTGCCAACCGGACGATGAGCTGCGCGGCTCGGTCTCTCAGACCGCCGGCGTCGGCGCGTGGGCCGCCGGCTCGTATCGACGCAGGGACTGCGTCGCGCGAACGACCGAGCGCAGCGTAGCGAGATCGCCGCGGATGAGTCCGCGCGCCCGGGCCTGGACCAGGACGTTGCCGAGCGCCGTCGCTTCGACGGGCCCTGCCACTACGGGTATGCCGCAGGTGTCTGCCGTGAGCTGGCACAGAAGCTCGTTCCGGCTGCCGCCGCCGACTACGTGGATGGCCGAGATATCGATGCCCGAGAGCCGGTGCGCGTCGGCGATCGCGCGAGCGAACGCGCGGGCCAGACTGTCGAGGATGCAGCGCACGAACGCCGGCCGAGAGGCCGGGACCGGCTGATCGGTTGCACGGCATTGGGCCGCGATCCGTGCCGGCATGTCGCCGGGCGGCAGAAAGACCGGCTCGTCCACGTCGACGAGGCTGCCACCTCGCGGCAATTCGGCGGCGGCAGCGAGCAACGCCGCAAAATCAACCCGCCCGCCTTCGCGCTCCCAGCCCCGCACCGATTCCTGGAGCAGCCAGAGACCCATCACGTTTCGGAGGTACCGGATTCGGCCGTCCACGCCCCGCTCGTTGGTGAAGTTCGCCTGCCGGCTTGCCTCCCCGCGGATCGGTGCGGCCAGCTCTACGCCGACGAGCGCCCAGGTCCCGCACGAGATGTAGGCGAACCGCTCATCCTCCGCCGGCACGCCGACCACCGCGGATGCGGTGTCGTGGGACCCCACCGCCGTCAGGACGGCATCGCGGGCGAGTCCCGTGTCGGCGATCACCTGCGGCCTGATCGCGCCCAGCGGGTCGCCGGCCTGGACGAGCTCGGGGAAGATCGTCGGGGGCAGGCCGAGCTCGCGGACGAGGTCGAGAGCCCAGGAACCCGTGACGGGGTCGAACAGGCCGGTCGTCGACGCGTTCGTCGCTTCGGCGCGAAGGCCACCGGCCAGCCAGTATCCGATGAGGTCCGGGACGAGAAGCATGGTTTCCGCCGCTTCGAGCTCCGGGGTCCCGGACGCCGCGGCCAGCTGGTAGACGGTATTGATCGGCATGAACTGCGTGCCGGTGATCGCGTACAGGCGCTCCCGCGCCACTCGGGCATGGGCCCTCTCCACCCCGGCCGCAGTGCGCCCGTCCCGGTAGTGGTAGGGGTTGCCGAGAAGCCGCCCTGCTGGATCCAGCAGGGCGTAATCCAGGCCCCAACCGTCGACACCGATGCTCGAGAGCAACGGAGCCAGCCGAACGGCGCGTCGCAAGCCTTCGGTGATCTCGTGATACAGCCGCAGCACGTCCCAATGGAGGCCGTCAGGCAGCGTCACGGGATCGTTTGCGAACCGGTACGCTTCGTCGAGCTCGAGCGTGCGCGGACCGACACGGCCGACCATGACGCGCCCGGACGACGCGCCAAGATCGACGGCCGCGACGGTGTCGGTCACCGCGGCCGGGGATCGCCGCCGAGACGATGCGAACGCTCGAGGATCTCCTGAACGTGGCGCCTCGTGTCGATGGTCAAGCACCCCACCCGGCCTGCTGGCCACCGACCCGCTCTGCAGCCACCCGCTCGGCGTAGCCGGAATGGGCGAATGCCGCCATTGGGTCCGGATCCAATCCCATCTCCCTGCGCACTTCCTGGAGCAACGGGCGCACGTCGGTCGCATAGGCGTCCATCAGCACCGCGTTGGCCGCGAGGACGTCACCCGCCACCTGCTCGGCTTCGAGCGCCTTCTGGTCGATAAGCAGCGCCTTGGCCGTCGCTTCCTGGACGTTCATGACGCTCCGAATCTGCCCCGGAATCTTCGCCTCGAGGTTGTGGCACTGATCGAGCATGAACGCGACGCCGCTCTCCGGCCGGAGGGCGCCCGCCTTCACGCACTCGTGCATGATCCGGAACAACTGGAAGGGATCGGCGGCACCCACCATCAGATCATCGTCCGCGTAGAAGCGCGAGTTGAAGTCGAAGCCGCCGAGCTTGTCGGCGCGGAGCAGCGAAGCCACGATGAACTCGATGTTCGTGCCCGGCGCATGGTGGCCCGTGTCGACGACCACCTTCGCCTTGGGTCCGAGGGCGACGCAATGAGCGAACGACGTGCCCCAGTCCGGAACGTCGGTGTGGTAGAAGGCGGGCTCGAACAGCTTGTACTCGAGGACCATGCGCTGGTCCGGGCCAAGCCGTTCGTAGACCTCGCGCAATGCCTCGGCCAGGCGGTCCTGACGGGCGCGAATGTCGTCCTGCCCCGGGTAGTTGGTCCCGTCCGCGAACCACAGCTTCAGGTCGCGTGACCCGGTCACGTCCATGATATCGATGCACTCGAGCAGGTGGTCGACGGCCTTCCGTCGGACTCGCGCCTCGGGGTGGCAGACGCTGCCTAGCATGTAGTCGTCGTCCTGGAAGGTGTTCGAGTTGATCGTGCCGAGGGCGACGCCCCGCTCAGCTGCGTGTCGCACCAGGTCCCTGAAGTCGTCGACCCGGTCCCACGGGATGTGGAGCGCGACCGTCGGCGCGACGCCCGTGAACCGATGAACCTGGGCCGCGTCGTCGATCTTCTCGTAGGCCGTCCGCGGGACGCCCTTTTGCGCGAAAACCTTGAACCGCGTACCCGAGTTGCCGAATGCCCATGAGGGCAGCTCGATCCGCTGAGTTCGGAGCACCGCTCTTGCGGAGCGAGTGTCTGGAATCGTCGAGGGCACGGTCGCCTCCATCCCTGTCTACCTGGCGGACTCGCTCGGTTTTCACTTTGGCCTCTCGGCGGGGGAGCCCCGGCAGCGGCCCGATGCGGTGGCAGCCGTCAGCTTGCCACAGGTTCCGATTGGTTTCAATCTCCTTGTTGACAGTTCGATTGCTTGTCGTCTACTGTCCAGATCCGGAAGCACTTGAAGGGTAACGGTCTGCAGGCGCGGCATCGCCGAAGGAGAGTCGGGCCAGATGGTAGCGGGCGATCGCCAGGAGGTGTTTGCGCGTGAGCGCCAGCAGCACATCGCCCTGAGTGTCGAGGAGCACGGCCGGGTGCGCGTCACCGATCTGGCCGAGAGGTTCGCCGTTTCCGAGGTGACGATCCGAAAGGATCTCCGCGTGCTCGAGACCGAGGGGCGGGTCGTCCGCGCGTACGGAGGCGCGCTGGCCCCCAGTCGGAGTCGGTCGGAGCGCGCGTTCGAGGTTCGAGAGCGCCTCCAGCGCGCCGAGAAGGAGCGAATCGGTGCGGCCGCGGCAGCACTGGTGGTCGATGGCGAAAGCATCGCCCTGGACGCGAGTACGACCGCGCTGGCCATGGCCCGGCACTTGAAGACGCGCGGCGGATGGGTGCACCTCACGGTCATCACAAACGGGCTCCGGATTGCCTCAGAGCTCGCCGGCCACCGCGGCATCGCAGTGGCCCTGCCCGGTGGCTTCGTTCGATGGGAGGCTCTATCGGTGGTGGGCCCGTTGGGCGGCGGGCTGCTCGAGAGAGTGAATATCCAGAAGGCATTCATGGGTGCCGCCGGGTTCACCCTGGAGACGGGATTGAGCGATGCGACCGAGGAGGAGGCGCAGATCAAGCGCCTGATCGTGGCCGCGGCCACCGAAGTCGTGGCACTCGTCGACCACACGAAGTGGGGGCGGACGGCGTTTGCCACGTTCTGCCCCCTTGACAGGCTGACCGCTGTCGTAACCGACGAGGAGGCGCCGGCCGACATGACCGACGAACTTCGCCGCCGGCGGATCGCCGTACACATCGTGCCCGGGATCGACACGACGCCGGAGCGTCGTGTCGGCCGGCCCCTGGCCCTGACCGCGAAGGATGCGTCGGCATGACCGAGGCGGCGCGAACCGAGGCGACGACGAGCACGACCTCCCCGGGCGGCCCGCCGCCTGCCGCGCTCGCGGGCGTGTCGAAACGGTTCGGGGCGACGCAGGCGCTCCAGGACGCGTCGCTCGACCTGGTGGCCGGCGAGATCCACGGGCTCGTCGGCGAGAACGGCGCCGGAAAGAGCACGATCGTCAAGGTATTCGCCGGCATTCACCAACCCGATTCGGGCACCGTCGTGCTCGATGGCAAACCGGTGGCCATCCACGGGCCGGCGCACGCGCGCTCGCTGGGCATCGCCGTCGTCCACCAGGAGCCGCGCCTGTTCCCCGACCTGACCGTAGCCGAGAACGTCTTCATGGGCCATGTGCCGACGGGCGGGTTCGGCACGATCAACTGGCGAGAGATGCGGCGGTCGGCCGACCGGATCTTCGACAGCCTCAGCGTCCACGTCGATTCCGGAGGGATCGTCCGCGGCCTATCGATGGCCGACCAGCAGCTGATCGAAATCGCGAAGGCGCTCTCGATCGACGCCCGCGTTCTCATTCTCGACGAGCCGACGGCGTCGCTCTCCACCCACGAGGTCGAGCGGCTCTTCGACATCGTTCGCCAGACTCGAGATCGCGGGGTGGCCGTCCTCTTCGTGAGCCATCGCCTCGAAGAGGTCTTCCAGTTGTGCGATCGAGCCACGGTGCTCCGGGACGGGCAACACGTGGTCACCGCCCCGACCTCGGAGCTGACGGCCAGCGACCTCGTCCGCTACATGGTCGGCCGTTCCGTGTCGCTGTTTCCAAGGAGCGCCGCGCACATCGGCGACGTGCTCCTCGAGGTGCGTGACCTGACTCGGATCGGTGCCTTCCGAGACATCTCGTTCTCGGTTCGGGCGGGTGAGATCGTCGGCCTTGCCGGACTCGTGGGCGCCGGTCGCACCGAGGTTGCGCGGGTGCTGTTCGGTCTCGATCACGCCGATGCAGGCGAGGTGCTGCTCGACGGCAAGCGGGTCACTTTCAGGACTCCGTCCGCGGCGCTGAGAGCAGGCGTCGCCTACATCCCGGAAGATCGACACCTGGATGGGCTGGTCGGGGGTTTCACGATCGCCGAGAACGTGACCCTGCCGATCGTTCCCCGGCTCTTTCCGCGCTTCTTCATGAATACCGGTCGCGAGCGCGCCCTGGCCAGCACCTACGCCGAGCGTTTGCGGATCCGGGCGACCGGCATGGACGAGCTGGTCGAAGCCCTCTCCGGCGGGAACCAGCAGAAAGTGGTCATCGCAAAATGGCTGGCCACGAAACCGCGGGTGCTTATCCTCGACGAGCCGACTCGTGGCGTCGACATCGGGGCCAAGGTGGAGGTCCATCGCATCATCTCGGACCTCGCGGCTTCGGGGCTCGGGATCGTGCTGATTTCCAGCGAGCTTCCGGAAGTTCTCGCGATGAGCGACCGGATCATGGTGCTTCACGAAGGTCGGATATCGGCCGAGATTCCACGAGCCGAGGCTTCCGAGGAGCGGGTGATGTTCGCGGCGACCGGACAGATCGCGGAGGAGACGAGCAGTGGCTCCTAGCGCTCCCGCGATCGTCCATGCCCCCAACCGCGCCGGCCTTTTGATGGGCCGGCTGGGCCGCTCCCGCGAGGCGACGCTGGCCGGCGTCGTGATAGTGCTGGGAATGCTCGTCTGGCTAGAGGCTCCCAACTTCCTCTCATCCGCCAACGTGATCTCCGTCACGGCCCTCACGGCGATCATTGCCATCGCGGCCGTTGGCGAGGCCCTCGTCATCATCACCAAGAACATCGACCTTTCCGTCGAGTCGACCATGGGTCTCGTTGCGTTCGTCGTAGCCGGGGTGCTAAAGGACCAGAATCTGCCGGTTCCGGCAGCCTGGGCGCTGGGGGTCGGGCTCGGCCTTGCCCTGGGCATGACCAACGGCGTCGTCATCACCATCTTCCGAGTGCCCTCGATCGTCGCCACGCTCGGAACGCTGAGCATCTATCGAGGTCTGACCTACTGGGTGGCGAGCGGCAAGGAGATCACCATCTCGGATCTCCCGGCCGGCTATACAAATCCGGCCAGCCAGACCTTCTTCGGCGTCCCACTCTTCGTGATCCTCGCCCTGGCCGTCGTCATCGCCGCGGGCCTGGTTCTTCGCTACACGGTCTTCGGTCGCCAGGTCTACGCGGTCGGCAGCAACGCCGAGGCCGCGGCAACCATCGGCGTGCGCGCTCGATCGACCGTCTTCGTGGTGTTTGCCGTAAGCGGGATGCTCGCCGGCGTCGCGGGTGTCCTGTGGGGGATCGAGTTCGGGCAGCTCTACGCGTCGTCGGCGAGCGGCGAGTCGCTGGCAGTCATAGCGGCCGTGGTCGTCGGCGGCGTGTCGATCGCGGGCGGCTCGGGGACGGTCGTAGGAGCAGCGATCGGCGCCCTCTTCCTGGGCCTCATTCAGAATGCGCTGGTCGTGCTGAACCTTCCGCAGGAGTGGCTCCAGGTGATCTACGGCTCAGTGATCCTGCTGGCCGTGGCCACGGATGCGCTCGTGCAGGTGCGGGCACAGCGCGCAAAGGCGCGGAGCCGAATGCGATGACGGGAGATCCAAGCTCCGCAGGCGGGCGGCCGGACGCGCTGCAACCGTCCGCCGAGGCGTCGGCCGCCCCCGGGGGCCGCTCGGGCAGCGCCATGGGCAGCCTGCTTGGGTCTCTGTCGGGATTGGCCCGCCTGGAGCTGTTCCTCGTCGTCATCCTGGTCTTCCTGATCTGGTGGGGCGTCCAGCTGTCGCGCTTCTTCCTCACCGGACCGAACTTCGGCTTCTCGATCCAGGCCGTCATGGAGATCTCGATCATGGCCCTGGCCATGACCCCGATCATCATCACCGGCGAAATCGATCTCTCGGTCGAGTCGATGGTTGGCCTGTCGAGCTGCGTTCTGGGGTGGCTGTGGGCTTCGGGCGTCCCACTCGAAGCGGCCATACCGATCGTCCTCGCGGTTGGCGTCGCCGGAGGCCTGTTCAACGGCGTCATCGTCACCCGATGGGGACTGCCGTCGCTCGTGGTGACCCTCGCCACGTACGCCCTGTTCCGGGGGCTCGGCCATGTCGTCCTTGGATCGACGGTCGTCAGCAACTTCCCGGCCGGCTTCACCGACTTTGGCTTCGGCTACGTGCCGGGCACGTTCATCCCGTGGACGCTCCTGGTCTTCCTCCTGCTCGCCCTGGTCACGGTCGCCATCGTCCACTGGACCTGGATCGGACGCCAGATCTTCGCGGTGGGCAAGAACAAGGACGCGGCGCGGTATTCCGGCGTGCGGGTCGGAGCGCTCAAGACGGCCCTGTTCGCAGTCTCGGGCATGGTGGCCGCATTTGCGGGCATCATCCTCACGTCGCGAACTTCGACGGCCAGCCCCGACAACGGACTCAACATGACGCTCGCGGTCGTTACGATCGTGGTGCTCGGCGGCGTGGACATCAATGGCGGCAAGGGCACCGTTCCGGGAGTGATCCTCGCCGTCTTCATTCTCGCAACATTAAAGAGCGCCCTGACCCAGGCTGGTATCTCGACCGACTACCAGAACGTGGCCATCGGGCTGCTTCTGGTCGTTTCCGTGATAGCTCCCCTACTTGCTCGCCAGGCTCGGGAACTGGCCGGCCGCGTTCGTCTCGGACGAAGGCGGCCAGCTGGCGATCCGGCACGCGGCGAAGTCGTTCGCTGACGCTCGAAGGGAGGAGACGCTCGATCCAAGACGCCCAAGTGAGTCGTTCAACGTTCCACATCGTTGTAAGGAGGAGTCAGTCAATGTTCCACCGCTTGCCGCGAGCGGCCGCCGGGATGGCCCTCGTACTCGTACTCGCAGGTTGTAGCTCGACGGCGGCCACGCCGACCGCCGCTCCCGTTACCGCCGCTCCCGTTACCGCCGCTCCCGTTACCGCCGCTCCCGCCAGCGCTGCCCCCGCGTCGGCAGCGGCCATGTCGGGCAGCGTCGTCATGATCCCGAAGCAGATCAACAACCCGTACTTCGACGTCGCCTTCAAGGGTGCCCAGAACGCGGCGACTGCTCTCGGCGGCACGCTGACCGAGGTCGGACCCAGCGCAGCTGACGCGACGCAGCAGATCCCGTTCATCCAGACGGCAACCACTCAGGGCGCCAAGGCCATCATCGTCTCCGCGGACGATGCCAATGCGATCGCCCCGGCCCTGAAGGCGGCCATGGCCGCCGGCATCAAGGTCGTCGGCTATGACTCCAGCCCTGCGGTTGGTGCCTACAACGTGTTCGTCAACCAGGCTGACACGAACGGCATCGGCAAGGGCCTCGCCGACATGGCTTGCGACGAAGCTCCGAGCTGCACCGGCGAGATCGCGGTTCTCTCGGCGGCCCAGACGGCGACGAACCAGAACGCCTGGATCGCCGCCATGCAGACCACGCTGGCGGGCTCGAAGTACGCCGGCCTCAAGTTTGACGGCGTCTACTACGGCAACGACGACCCGACGATCAGCACGCAGCAGACCACCGCCATGCTCGCGGCTCACCCGAACCTCAAGGTGATCATCGCCCCGACGACCGTCGGTATCGTCGCCGCGGCGCAGGAAATCACGAAAGAGAACCTGATCGGCAAGGTCTTCATCACCGGCCTCGGCACCCCGAAGGGCATGGTGGACTTCGTCAAGTCCGGCGCGGCGCCTGAGTTCGCTCTCTGGAACGTCACCGACCTCGGCTACCTCGCGTACGCGGTGGCCGTTGACCTCGTTACCGGACAGATCAAGGGCAACCCGGGCGACACGTTCACGGTTCCGTCTCTCAACGGCGGCGCGCCGTACACGATCGGCACGGACGGCGTCGTTGTTCTCGGACCTCCGTTCGTCTTCAACAAGGCCAACATCGACCAGTACGTGGCGTCGTTCGGCTTCTAGCCGCATCCTCCAGCCACATTCGACGACCCCGGCCCGGCACTTCCCGGGCCGGGGTCGTCGCTTTCGAAGGTGTCCATGGAACGCATAGCTTTTGCGATGAGGCTCCTCCCCGGAGCGGAGGCCGAGTACCGACGGCGTCACGCCGCGGTCTGGCCCGAGATGCTCGAGGCGCTCAAGGCGGCGGGAGCTCGGAACTACTCCATCTACCTGAGCGGTGACGATCTCTTCGGTGTGCTCGAGGTCGACGACTTCGCGCGCTTCCGATCCGTGATGGACGGAGCCTCGGTCAACGCCCGCTGGCAGGCGGAGATGGCATCTCTCATCGACCCTTGCATCGATCCGGCGACCGGCTTCCATCGCCGCCTTGACGAGGTCTTCCGTCTCGATTGAGACGGCGGCGGCGGAGGGATTCACGGTCGGCAAGGCCGGAACCGCGCGGACTGCGATCCGCGTCCGCAGCGCCGCCAACGGTGGGCGCGTCCACAGCAGGAGGTCATCGGCAAAATGGCGCTAACGGAACCATTCCCGGACCTGGACGAGATTCTCGACTCCATCGGCGCGGGCGGCAGCCACGTGGCTGCGATCGAAGCCAGCGAGGGAGCCGCCGGCAACATCTCGGTCTGCGTCGGCTGGCCTATCGAGGTGCGTCGGCGCTTTCCGCTCGCCGAAGAGATCCCGCTTCCACAGCCCGCACCGCACCTCGGAAATCACTTCGTCATCGTGACCGGCTCAGGCCGGCGCCTGCGCGAGATCCACGTCGACCCCGCCGCCAATCTCGGGGTCGTGCAAATCTCCCCCGACGGTACCTCCGGCACGCTCCACACCGCGCCCAACCGGCTCTTCGATAGCGTCACCTCGGAGTGGAACTCTCACCTCGCGGTCCACGACGACACGGTCGAACGCACCGGCACGAACTTCCACGCGGTCGTCCACGCCCAGCCACCGCACCTCACCTATCTGAGCCACATCGCCGACTACCGGGATGAGGACTACCTCAACCGGCGCCTTCTGCGATGGGAGCCGGAGACGATCATTAACTTGCCGGCCGGAGTCGGTGCCCTGCCGTTCATGCTACCCGGCTCGGCCACGCTCATGGAGGCGAACGTCAGGAGCCTGCGTGCGCACCGCATCGTCGTGTGGGCAAAGCACGGTGTCATGGCCCGTTCGGACATCTCCGTCAAACGGGCCGTCGATCGCATCGAGTACGCGGAGACGGCGGCCAACTACGAGTACATGGACCTGCTGATCGGCGGACGAGCGGAAGGCCTCTCGCTCGACGAGCTGCGGGCCGTCGTGGCCGCCTTCGACGTGAAGACCAATCTCGTGTGACTCGCGGCTTCAAGGCGAGACGCGAAACCTTGCCCTCACGCCCAGCCCGGACTGCTCGGTACCGGCCCCCTCCGGGCCCGAGACGATCGTCATCGACTCGCGCGTCCATCGCATGTCTTTGTGATCGGCTACGTGCTCTCGATCGTAAGCACCGCGGCGCCGCGGACCCGTCCGGCGGCCAGCGCCTGGAGGGCCTCGTTGCCGGCCTCGAGCGGGAACAGCTCGACCGCGGTTCGGACCGGGATCGCCGCGGCCAGCTCCATGAACTCGGCGGCGTCGCGGCGGGTGACGTTGGCGACGCTGCGGAGCCCCCGCTCCCACCACAGCCACTCGTACGGGAACTCCGGCACGCGGTCGAGGTGGATCGCGTTGACGGCGACGACCCCACCGCGGTCGACCGCGCGGAGTGCGGCCACGACCACGTCGCCCGACGGGGCCGTGGTGATGGCCGCGTCCAGGGGATGGGGCGGGGGGTCGTCGTAGCCGCCCACGGAGGCCGCCCCGAGTTCCAGGGCGCGCTGCCTCTCGCCGTCGGACCGCGCTCGAACGTGGACCTCGCAGCCCCAGTGGCGCGCCACCTGAATGGACAGGAGCGCCGACGCGCCGAAGCCGTACAGTCCGAGCCGGCCGCCGGGCTCGATGCCGGAGACGCGCAGGGCGCGGTAGCCGATCACGCCGCCGCAGAGCAGGGGAGCGGCGTCCAGGTCGCCGAATGCATCGGGGATCCTGACGGCGACGTCCGCCCGAACGGCCATCGCGTCGGCGAAGCCTCCGTCGCGGTCCCAGCCGGTGAAGACGGCCGCCTCGCACAGATTCTCGCGTTCGCTCCGGCAGAAGCGGCACGTCCCATCCGCGCCGAAGAGCCAGTACGCGCCGGCCCGATCGCCGACCGACCAGCCCGCGACTCCGTCTCCGATCGAGGCAACTCGCCCAACCGCCTGGTGGCCCGGCACGATAGGCAGGCGCCTGGGCGCGAGGTCGCCCTCGGCCAGCTGAAGGTCGGTCCGGCACACGGCACAGGCGGTCAACCGTAGCAGCAGCTCGCCGGGCCCGGGCGTGGGGTCCGGCCGTTCGACGAGCCGAAGCGGACCCTCGGCTGCAGGCATAGGTCGCCGGAGTTCAAGAACTCGCACCGCGTCAGGTTAGCGCGTGCCGGGCAGCTCGCGGGGGCTATCCTCGGGGCTGACAGCCACCACCCTACGCCCCGCAAGAGGTTCGACGATGTCGTTCAACCCTGCCAGCCAGACCTACGTCCTGAACCAGAAGCTCATGTCGATCAGCGGCGATCTCTGGATCGACGACGCTACCGGAAGCCATGCCTTTGAAGTCGACGGGAAGGCCTTCGCCCTGAGGCGTACGCTGGTGCTCCAGGATCCGGCCGGCACGCCTCTGTACGAGATCAACAAGTCGCTGGCCCACCTGCATCAGACGTTCGAAGTCAAACGAGGCGACGAGGTCGTTGCAACCATTCAAAAGGCCCTGCTGAACGTGCTCGGCGACCATTTCACCGTCAGCCTGGCGAACGGGGACCGGCTGGCCGTCACCGGTGACTGGATCAGCCGCGAGTTCCACGTGACGCGGGCCGGTTCCGACGTGATCTTCGCGTCGCGCCGACTCTTGAGCCTGCGCGACTCCTACGGCGTCCAGATTGCGCCGGACTTCGAAACGCCCCTGGCGCTCGCGATCGTCATCGCCTTGGAGCAGATCGAGCTGGAAGACAACCACCGGTAGCGCACTTGAGGAGGGCGGTCCGTCCGAGCCGCACCGCTCAGTCCGTGGGCCACGATCCCTCGATAGCGAGCAGCCGACGCTTGATGTCGAGGGCCGCACGGCGGCCGGCGTAGGTCGAGCCGCCGTAGCCACCGAGAGCCCCGCCCGCGCCGACGATGCGGTGGCACGGGATCAGGATCGGGACGGGGTTGCGGCTCATCGCCCCGCCCACGGCCTGCGCTGCGCCGGGTCTGCCGATGCGTTGGGCCAGCTGGCCGTAGCTGGCCGTCTCGCCGAAGTGAAGCCGTGCCGCGCCGGTCAGGACCAGGCGGTCCCATTCCGAGACGCGCAGGTCGATCGGCAGATCGAACGCTTCACGCCCGCCGGCGAAGTACTCGCCGATCTGACGCGCCGTTTCCGCGAGGTGTGCGCGCCACGCCGTGGGAACGGCGCCGTCCTCGGCCGGGAGCACCGGTCTGTGCAGCCGCCGTGCGAGCCCATCGACGAAGTCGGGCGTCTCCGCGCCGAGGTCGACGGCTACGATCCCGTCGGCGGTCGAGGCGATGTGCAGCGTTCCCCATGGCGCAGGGCAGGTGGTGAAGGCGGCGGCCGGGTTGGTCACGGCGCCAGTTTGACGCACCCGGGGCCCGCCTGGAAGCCGGCGCCGGTTGTCCGAGGCTCGGCCGCGGCGTATACTCCCGGGGAGTATGCATGCAATCGAATCGGTGACCACAACCGTCCTTTCAGCCCCGTCCACCGAGATCCAGCTCCCGATCGAAGGAATGAGCTGCGCCTCGTGCGTGAACCGCATCGAGCGCTTCCTGCGCAAGACCCCGGGCGTGGCCGAAGCCAACGTTAATTTGGCGACCGAGGTCGCGACGGTTCGATACCTGCCGGAGATCGCCGGGCTCGACGAGCTGACCGGGGCCATCGAAGCGGCCGGCTACGAGGTCCGTCAGCTGCCGAAATCGAACTCGGGTGCGCAGGCGAGCCTGGTAGAGGAGGCGGACGCAGAGGCGGCCGGCCGGGCCCGCGAGCAACGGTCCCTCGGCCTGGCGGCCGCCGTGGGCCTCGCCGTCGCGGCCGGGTCGATGGGGCTGATGTACGCGCCCAATCTGCCGCTGACCATGGAGCAGATCGCCTGGGTGCTCGTCGGGCCGGCTACGTTCGTCCAGTTCTGGGCGGGCCGGCGCTTCTATCGGGCGGCCTTGCGGGCGGCCAGGCACGGCTCGACCAGCATGGACACGCTCGTTGTCGTCGGCACGTCGGCGGCATGGGCGTACAGCGTCCTCGTGACGGTGGCGCCGGGCATCTTCCGGGCCGCCGGCATCGAGCCACAGACGTACTTCGACAGCTCGACGGCGATCGTCGGCCTGGTCCTGATGGGGCGCTGGCTCGAGGCCCGGGCGAAGGCCCAGACCGTCGGGGCTATCAAGGCGCTGCTCGGGCTGCAGGCTCAGTCGGCTCGAATTATCCGTGGTGGTCACGAGGTGGACGTGCCGCTCGGGGACGTTCGCGTCGGCGACCTCGTGCGCGTTCGGCCGGGTGAGCGCGTGCCGGTGGACGGACGCCTGGCCGAGGGCAGCTCCGCTGTCGACGAGTCGATGCTCACCGGTGAGCCCATTCCGGCGGTGAAGTTGCCCGGCGATGAGGTGATCGGCGGCACGATGAACCTGAACGGCACGTTCCTGTTCAGGGCGACCCGGGTCGGTCGCGACACGGCGCTGGCCCACATCGTCGACCTGGTGCGCCGGGCGCAGGGTTCCAAGGCGCCGATCCAGCGCCTGGCCGATCGAATCGGCGGCATCTTCGTGCCGGTCGTGCTCGGCGTCGGCGCGACCACGTTCGGGCTCTGGTTCGCCCTCGGGCCGGACCCGAAACTGACGCATGCCCTGGTCGCCTTCATCACCGTCGTGGTCATCTCTTGCCCCTGCGCCATGGGCCTGGCGACGCCGACGGCGATCATGGTGGGGACGGGCAGGGGCGCCGAAGCGGGTGTGCTGATCCGCGGCGGAGAGGCCCTGGAGATGGCCGCCCGGATCGACGTCGTGGTCTTCGACAAGACGGGCACGCTGACGCGGGGACGACCGTCGCTCGGCACGGTCGTCGCCGCGACGGGGTTCACGGCCGGCCAGGTGCTCGACATCGCCGCGTCGGTGGAGCGGGGGAGCGAGCATCCGCTGGCCGCCGCGATTCTCGCCCGCGCAGACGAGGCGGGCCTTGGCCGGCTGGCGGTCGATGGGTTTGAAGCGGTGGCCGGCCGGGGGGTTCGCGGCCGCGTCGAGGGGCGCCAGGCGATGGTAGGAACCGGAGCGTTCCTCGAGGCGGAAGGCGTCGACGTCGGACCGCTGGCCGCCGCCGCAGAGGCCGGTTCCGCGGTCTCGTATCTTGCCGTCGACGGGCGCCTGGCCGGGGCGTTGCCGAGCGTGGACGAAGTGAAGCCCGAGGCGGCCGACGCGATACGGGAACTCCGGGACGCCGGCCTCGAGGTCTGGATGGTGACGGGCGACGTGGCTCGGGTCGGACGTTCCGTCGCCCTGGCCGTGGGCATACCGGCGGAACGCGTCATGGCCGACGTGCTGCCGGCCGGCAAGGCCGACGCCGTCGCCGCGCTCCAGGCCCGCGGCCTGCGGGTGGCGATGGTCGGCGACGGCATCAACGATGCCCCGGCCCTCGCCCGCGCCGACCTCGGAATCGCGATAGGAACCGGTGCCGACGTGGCCATGGAGGCGTCCGACGTGACCCTGGTCGGCGGCGACCCGCGGGCCGTGGCGACGGCAATCCGCCTGTCTCGCCAGACCAGGAGGGTCATTCGCCAGAACCTCTTCTGGGCGTTCGGCTACAACGTCGTCCTGATCCCGGTGGCAATGGGCGCTCTGTTCCCTCCTTTTGGGGTCACGCTGAACCCGGCCCTGGCGGCGGCGGCGATGGCCTTCTCGTCGGTGAGCGTGGTCTCCAACTCGCTGCGCCTCCGGCGAGTCTCGTTGGGCGCGAGCCCGGCGACCGCCGGCGCCACGTCAGAAGCCGCGGCCGGAGCCACTTAGCCGCGGTAGGAGCTACGTAGCGGCGGCCGTCAGATCGAATACCCGGCGAGGACCACCGCAAACAGCGTCAGTGCTGCCCCGCCCAGGGCCGACCGCAGCCCCGCCGACCTGCCGAAGCCGATGCGCGAAGTGAGTTGTCCGGCCAGCATCCCGCCGAGCGCAACGGGCAGTGCCAGACCGGCGGCCACGACCCCGAGCGGCAGGCTTCGTGACAGCGGGTGAACCAGCACCTGGTCGCGGGCAACGAGCGAAACCAGCATGAACGCGTCGGCAGCGACCAGGAACGCGGCGACCACGCCGAGTACGGCGTCTTCTCGGGTGGCGGCCAGGAATGTCGGGTAGCTGATCACGAAGATGCCGAGTGCGACCACCGCCGGGGTGAGGATCAGCGCGCCGTCGAGTCCGTTCGGCAGGGCCAGACGCGGAGCGGGTCGGCTGAGCTGGAACGCCATCAGCGTACCCACCGACAGCATCGCGCCGACTACGCCGGCCTCGAATCCTCGCCGCAGCCAGGGAGGGAGGATTCGGCGGCGCATGGTGGCCGAATCGTACACTCCTTGGCCCGACCGGCCGATCCCGTCCCAAAGCGTTCGCCGATCACTCTGAGCCGCGGCTCGTAGCCGGCCCCGTTCGGTGAGCTCTCCGCGGCCGACTCCCCGCGCTCAGGCCCGACTCCCGCCGCGCCGAGACCGCGCGCCTAGGCCTCGAAGCGGCGGAAGACCGCGACCGCGTTCTGGCCGCCGAAGCCGAAGCCGTTGATAATCGCGGTGTCGACCTTCTTGGCCCGCTTTACGTTCGGGACGTAGTCGAGATCGCACTCCGGGTCCGGGTTCTGCAGGTTCATCGTGGGCGGCATCACACCTTCGCGAATGGCCCCGATGGCGGCTAGGGCGCTCACCACTCCGGCGGCTCCTAGGAGGTGGCCGACCATCGACTTGGGCGAGCTGATCGCGACTTTGTGGGCGTGGGCCCCGAAGGCGGTCTTGATCGCTCGTGTCTCGGTCATGTCGTTCAGCGGCGTGGAAGTCCCGTGGGCGACGATATAGTCGACCTCGTCCGGAGCGACTCCGGCATTGCGGAGGGCTTTGGTCATCGCCGCCGCGGCGCCGCGTCCGGTCGGCTCAGGCGCGCTGATGTGGAACGCGTCGGCCGTCATGCCGCCGCCGAGGACTTCGCACAGGATCTTCGCGCCGCGGGCCATGGCGTGTTCGGCCGACTCCAGGACCACTACCGCCGAACCCTCGCCGAAGACGAAGCCATCGCGGTCGCGATCGAACGGTCGGGAGGCGTGGGTCGGGTCGTCGTTCCGGCGTGACAGGGCGCCCATGTTGCCCAGTGCGGCAAAGGCGATCGGCAGGAGGGAGCCTTCCGAACCGCCGACGAGCGCGACGTCGACCTCGTCGTCCCTGATCATGCGCATGCCGTCGATGAACGCGTAGACGCTGCTGGCGCAAGCCGCTACCTGGGTGATGACCGGGCCGGTGGTGTGGTACTTCATTGAAACCTGGCAGGCGGCCATCGACCCCGATAGCGCGGGAATGGCAAACGGAGAAACCTGGCCGGGCCCCTTTTCGGCCAGGACCCGAGTGCCCTCCAGGACCTGATCGACCCCGCCGCCGCCCGTGTTGATCGCGACGGCAACGCGATCGCGAGCGTCCTGATCGTACGCTTCGAAGTCGATGCCCGAGTCGTCCACCGCTTCCGTCGCGGCGGCCACCGCCAGGTGGATGAAGCGGCTCATGCGGCGCGCCATCTTGCGGTCCATCGCGATATTGGGATCGAAGTCTTTGACCTCGGCCGCGATTCGAACGTCAAGGCGGGAAGAATCGAATTGCGTAATGGGACCCACGCCGGACACGCCCGCCAGGAGACTTTCCCAGTAAGCCCTGGCAGTGTTGCCGATAGGGGTGACGGCCCCAAGGCCGGTGACGACTGTTCGGCGGGCGGGATCCTTCGTGGGCACGGGCCATCTCCTAGGACGTGTAGCAAGCGGAGGCGGCCACCGCTGGCGGCGCCCAGCTCATCTGGCCCGGCGGAACGGAACGCCGTCCGCCGGCGGGACGGCTGTCGGAGGCACCGAGCCGTACGCGGCGTGGACACATCCGACTTGAGGATTGTACCGGCTCGACGGCTACCCGGCGCCTCCAGGCTGTTCGGGGGCGCTCTCGCGCAGCGATTCGGTCAGGCGCCGCAGGAAGACGCGGATCGCGTCTCGCTCAGACTCGCTCAGCGGCTCCAGGGCGTCCTCGACGGCGTGGCCTCGCCAGCGGTACGCTCGTTCAACGAGTTCGAGCGCATCCGGGTCTAGCCTCACGCGCACGACCCGTCGGTCTTCGGGATCTCTCTCGCGTATGACGTACCGATACGCCTCCAGTTCCTCCACGACCCGGCTGGCCCAGCCATAGGAGATGCCGAGGCCTGACGCCAGCTGTCCGACGGTTCGCTCGCCGTGCTGGTGGATGTGGATGGCCGCTCGAATGGCGTGGCTCGAGGCGGCTGGCGCGTCGGCTCCGGCCGTATCGGCGGCGTCGAGATGGCGTGTCGCATAGGCGGCGTGGAGGAGCTCCACCAGCAGGCGGCTTGTTTCGAGGACGCCGTCCGAGGCGCCTGTCTCCCGTGCATCGACCGTTGTGACGGCGCTTGCCCCGACTGGACCCTTGTCAGCCATGGCCGGAATATATCATAATCACTCTACTAATCATTGCCTTACACAAGGATCTCGTAGACCATGAACGGCCCGACTCCATCTGCCGACGCCGCGCGCCGCCGCCGCTGGCTCGGTCTGGTAATGCTCAGCGTGGGCGTGGCGATGATCATCGTCGACGCAACGATCGTGAACGTGGCCGTTCCTTCGATCGCGCGCGACCTTGGTCTGTCCGGCACCGGCACCGAGTGGGTCAACACGATCTACGCCCTGGTCTTCGCGGCGTTCCTGGTAACGATGGGACGCCTGGGTGACCAGTTCGGGCGCCGCAAGATGTACCTGGGGGGCCTGGCGCTCTTCCTCGCGGCGTCGGTGCTGGCCGGTTTTGCGCCCTCGGGTGAGGCGCTGATCGGCGCCCGGCTCCTGCAGGGTCTGGGCGGGGCGGCCATTCTGCCGTCCACTCAGTCGATCCTGAACGACAACTTCCGTGGCCGCGATCGGGCCATTGCCTTTGGCATCTGGGGTTCGGTAATCGGTGGCATGGCCGCCCTCGGTCCGCTCATCGGAGGCTGGCTGACGACCTACCTTTCGTGGCGCTGGGCTTTCTATGTCAACGTTCCCTGGGGCCTGGTGGCGATCTTCGGCACGTACAGGTGGATCGACGAATCCTGTGACGAAAACGCTCGCGGCGGCTTCGATCCATTCGGTTTCGTCCTGGTGACCGTCGGGCTGTCGGCCTTCGTGTTCGGCCTGGTCGAGGGCTACACGTACGGCTGGACCGCCCCTTCTCAACCGTTCGTACTCTTCGGCTGGCGCTGGCCGCTCGACTCGATCTCGATCACTCCATTCGCGTTCTTGATCAGCCTGGTGAGCCTCGCCGCCTTCGCGGTCGTCGAGATCAGGCGCGAACGGGCGGGCAAGTTCTTCCTCTTCGATTTCGGGCTGTTTCGCTACCCGGCGTTCCGGTACGGCAACCTCGCCGGATCCATCGTGTCCCTCGGTGAATTCGGGCTCCTGTTCGCGCTGCCGCTCTTCCTACAGGCCGTGCTGGGAATGACGGCGTTCCAGGTGGGGCTGGCGCTGCTGTCGCTTGCTATTGGCGCCTTCTTCGCGGCGCCGGTCGCGGCAGGTCTGTCCAACCGTTTTGGTGCGCCACGGGTCGTGACCCTGGGAATGGCGCTGGAGGCGATCGGGATCCTGGCGACGACGCTCCTGCTCTCCCGCGGCCTCAACGTGCTGCTTCTCGTGCCCCCGCTGTTCGTCTATGGGCTGGGAGTCGGTTTTGCCACGGCCCAGCTCACGAGCGTCGTCCTCTCCGACGTGCCGCGTGAGGTCTCGGGCCTGGCCTCGGGCACGAATTCGATGCTGCGTCAGATCGGGTCGGCGCTCGGCATCGCGATCCTCGGCTCCGTCCTGTTCGTATCGCTCGGCGTCGGCACGGGCGATCGACTGGCGGAGATCCAGGGCATGCCTCCGGCGGCCCAGATCGCCGTTCGTCAGGCGATCGAGGGTTCGGCCGGGCAGGCGCTGATCGGCTTCCGGACGGGCGTGGTCGATCCGGCCGTGGCCAAACAGCTGCCTCCGGGGCTAAGTCCGGCGATGCTCGCCCAGTTCGGCAAGGCCGTGGCGCCACCGATCGAGGACGCGTTCGTCGCTGCGGCTCGCCTTGCAGGCTTCGCCGCCACGGCGTTCGTGCTGCTCGGGCTCTTCTTCTCGCTGCTGCTGCCTCAAGCGAAGCCTCTCCCGGAGCCCGTTGCCCAGGAGGCGGTCGGAGCCGAGGCCGCCTAGTTCCCGACGGAAGAACGCCCTCCGCCCGTCGCCTTTCGCGGATGCCGCTCGAACCGTCCCGACCCCGGTAAGGCCCGCGAGGAGGTTCCGCCTTCGGGCGCGCTAGAGTTAGTCGCCCGTGTAGCGCTTGAAGATGACCGCGGCGTTGTGACCGCCAAGGCCGATGTTGTTCGACATGGCATAGCGCAGCGGCCTCTCGATCGTCTCGGTCGCCACGTTGAGGTTGCACTCGGGATCGGGCTCGACGTAGTTGAGCGTCCCGGGCACGGTCTGGTGGTAGATCGACAGGACGGTCGCCAGGCCTTCGAAGGCGCCGGCGGCGCCCATCATGTGGCCGGTCATCGACTTGGTGGCGGAGATGAGGATGTTCGGCGTGTGGCTGCCGAAAGCGGCCCAGATGGCCTCGCTCTCGCGCTTGTCGCCGATCGGAGTGGAGGTTCCGTGAGGGTTGATCATGTCGATTTCGTCGGCCGGCACGCCGCGCCGCTCCAGGGCCATCTTCATGGCTCGAGCCGAGCCCTCGCCGCCGTCGGCCGGAGCGATCATGTCGAAGCCGTCGGCGGCCGAGCCGTAGCCGACCACCTCGGCGTAGATCTTGGCCCCACGGGCCTTGGCGAGGTCGAGGTCTTCGATGATCAGGGCCCCGGCGCCTTCTCCGAGGACGAAGCCGTCGCGAGTGCGGTCGAAAGGCCGGCTGACCGACCCGATAGGCCGACCTGCGAGCGGCGAACCGAGGCCGCGCATGTTGGTGAAACCGATGTGGACGAGCTCGAGCAGCGGCGACTCGGCGGCCCCGGCGATAACGGCGGTGCAGTCGCCCCGGCGAATGGCTTCGGCTGCCTCGCCGATGGCCGTCGTGCCGGTCGAGCAGGCCGACACCGGGCAGAAGTTGTGGCCTTTGGCGCCCGTCTCGATGGCGATCGTGCCGGAGCTGGCATCGACGAGACCGTTGGCGATGAAAAACGGGCTGACCGATCGAGCGCCTTTGGAGTGCCAGATCTCCTGATTCGATATGAAGAGACCCTGGCCGCCGCCACCGGACCCGTAGATGACGCCGATGTCGTAGCGGTTGCCGTCGTTGATCTCGAGGCCGGAGTCGGCGACGGCCATCTTCGCCGATGCGACTGCGAAGTGGACGGTGGTGTCCGACCGCCGGGCGTCTTTGAAATTCCAGAACTGGGTGACGTCGAAGTCCTTGACCTCGCCACCGGCCTTGTGCTCGTAAGGCGTCGTGTCGAAATGGGTGATCTCACCGATGCCGGATCGGCCCGAGACGAGGCTCTCCCAGACGGTGTCCGTGTCGTTACCGATCGGGCTGACAATCCCCAGCCCGGTCACGCCGATCCGCCTGGTGTAGTCGGGTTTTCGCACTGCTCCTCACTCCTCCCGGGATTCGATTTCGCCGCAGCCTCGCTGCCGGCGGCTGGCTCAATGGGTGATCGTGGCGCCGTCGTCGAAGGCCACGGCGATGCCGCCCGGTGCAGATGCCTCGTCGACGGCGATGGCGTTTGCGCCCGGTGCGATGCGTTTGATCAAGCCCGTCAGAACCTTGCCGGGCCCGATCTCGACGAAAGTGGTGACCCCGTCGGCGGTCATTCGCCCTACGGCGGCAATCCAGTCGACGCCGCGCGTCAGGTGCTGGACGAGCTCGCTCCGAGCGCCGTTGGCCGTGGTGATCGGCCGGGCATCGGCGTTGGCCAGGAGCGGAACGTCCGGGTCGGCGAAGTGGACCGCTGCGAGAACGCGGGTCATTCCCTCGGCGGCTTCGGCCATGAGCGGCGAGTGGGCCGCCACGGAGACCGGCAGAAGAATCCCGCGGCGAGCGCCCAGGTCCCTGGCGCCGGCAAGGGCGGCCTCAACAGCAGCTCGATCGCCGGAGATGACGACCTGGCCGGGAGCGTTTCGGTTGGCAACGGTGAGGCTGCCGTGGGGCGCTCCCAGGGCGATCAGCCCGGGCAGGCGCGCATCGTCGAGACCGATGATCGCGGCCATTGCGCCGGCGCGGCCCGACCCGGAGGCCTGCATCTGCACCCCGCGCTCGCGGACGAGACGAACGGCGTCGGCGAGGGAGATGACACCGGCAGCGACCATCGCGCTGTACTGGCCCATGGAGTGGCCGGCCCAGTAGGCCGGCTGAGGGGCGGCCGTGCCGGCCGCGGCCCACCGTTCGCGCAGGGCGGCCAGGTAGGCGATGGACACGGCCACCAGGGCAGGCTGGGCGTTGACCGTCAGGTCGAGCTCTTCGGCCGGCCCGTCGAATGCCAGGCGACTCAGCGGCTCGCCGAGGGCGTCGTCGGCCTCCGCCAGGACTGCCGCGGCGGCAAGCGAGGCCTCAGCCAGAGCCTTGCCCATACCCACCGACTGGGATCCCTGGCCGGGGAACACAAAAGCGATTCGGTCCATTTACTGTGCCGGGTCTCCTTCGGCTCGCCTGCTCAGGCCGGGGCTGAAGGACCTCGCAGGGCCGTGTAGATCCATCGATTCCGGCCGGCCATCGGGCGGTCGACCTCTTGCGGAGGTTAGCCCAACTGCCCCGATCCACGAGGGGAAACGTGTGCAGGTTTGCATAGAGCGGGCCCAAAAAGTAACCTGAGGCCATGCCGCAGTTCCGACCCAAGCTCCCCGGCCTCGGTCCTCGACCGCCGGAGAGCGGATCGTTTCCGCCGACGCGACCCGGGCCGCCCCCGCCGGATGAGTCCGAAAAGGCCCGGCCGACGGCGCCCGCCGGCGCTTCCGACGCCGATGCCGGGCCTTTCGAGGACACGTCGGTCGTCGGGCCTCAGCCGGCGGATCGGTCCGTGGTGCGATCGAGCGGGTCGGCGTCGCTGCGCTTGCTCCGGGGCACTCGGCGGCCGTTCCTGCACATGCCGTCGCTCACCGTCCCAAGCCGTACGGCCGTGGAATCGGCGGCCCGGGAGCTGCTGTCGGCGCCGGTAGAGGCGGCCCGTCATCGTCTTCAGAACCCGCGCGAGCTGTCGGATCGGATCGCCATGGGCCGTGCAATCTGGCGGGACCTGGTCATCGGCTTTTCGGCCCAGCTCGGCGAGCTGAATTTGGGCTTCACGCAGCTGGCGGCGCTGTACGCGCTGGCGGATAGCGGCACGATGACGGTGGCCGACCTGGCCGACACGCTGGGCCGGTCCCAGTCGGCGACGAGCCGCCTCGCCGACGGTCTCGTGAAACGCCAGCTGATAGAGCGGAATCGAGACTCGGAGGATCGCCGTCAGCGAACCCTGACCCTGACCGGGCGCGGTCTCGCGCTCCTCGGCCTGGTCGACCGTGCCCGTGCCCAGGAATTCCTGTCGATCGTACGGCCCCTGCCCACGGCGGAGCGGGCGCTCGTCGCGATGGGCGTGGCCGCGCTATCGACCCACGCAATTTCGCGTCGCGGCAGGCTGATCAAGCAGCGGCCGCGCTGACGCAATCGCTAGTGGGTGGCTCCGGCCGTGTCGCGAACTGCCGGCAGGCTCAGGATCTCGCGCGCCAGATCCTCTTTGTCGACGGCCAGCGCCCAGGTCGCGACGCCGTGGCCCCTGCCGACGACGCAGCAACCCTTCAGGTTTATCCCCGCGTGGGAGAGTCGATCGTGGACCTCGCTGAAGGCGCAGGGAGTGTCCTCGATCTCGATCGTCAGGCTGGAGCCGGCCACGAACGCGTAGCCCATGCTGTGGAGCACCTCGGTCGTGTCGTCGTCGCAGCAGTCGGTGAAGATATGTGCGCAGGTCAGGTCGCCGGCGGTGCTTTGCTGGATCTGGACGATGTTTACGCCGCGGGCGCAGAGAGCTCTTGCCAGGTGGGACAGTTCGCCCGGGTGATTGGGCAGCTGGACCACGAACTCTTGACTCATTTCTCCCTCCCGACGTCGGTGTCAGGCGGTTCGAGATACTAGGCGGTGGTTTCTGACGATCCATCGCCTTTGCTCGTGAACTATTCCGATGCGGCGTCCCGCACCGGCCTGGGGTCAAGTCAGCCGATCGCCACCTCCTGCCCGACGAGGCCTCCGGCGGGGGCGGGCGTGGCTCTTTCGACGTCCATGGCCGCGAGCCGCAGGCCGTCTCCGGGCGTTCTCTCGACGACGAGCTCGGCGCCGTCGGCGCAGGTCCCAACCGACACCTCGCTCCAGGCATAGCGGAGCGCGTCTTCGGTGTGCTCGTCGTCCTCGCCCAGCAGAACGTGGACGGCGGCGACCCGGGTCGCGCCGAGGGCGGTCGCCCGCTCCTCGACCACTTCGAGAACGGCCTGGGCGAGCACGGCTTGATGCATGGCCTACCTCGCTCCTGCGGCAAGCAGCTCGACGACGGTCTCGGCCGCAGCGGGAATGGCTGCGGCGACCTCCGGGCTCAGGTCCCCGCTGAATTCGTCCGTACGGTGGGCCTGGACGGTGACCGCATGGATGCTGGCCGGCAGGTCGGCACCGAGCCGCCGGCCAAGCGCCAGGGCGGTTTTGAGCGAGGCGTCGTGGGCCGAGTCGAGGTGGCCGGCCGCGAAGTCGGCCAGGTCGGCGAAGGAACAGGATCGGACCTCGCCGATGGGGCGGTCCGGGAACTCGGCGGCGTCGACCAGGATCGCCGCCTCATATCCGGTCAGGCACTCCATCAGGCGCAGACCGCCGACGCCCAGCCGTTCGATCTCCACGTCGGGAAAGTCGTGGCCCGCCCGCCGGGCCGTGCCCAGCAGGTCTTCGACCTCGTCCGCGACTCGCCAGCCCACGCCGTCGTCGCCGAGAAGGGGGTTGCCCAACCCGACGACGATCGTTCGAGGCTGCCGGTCGCCGGAAACTTGGTCGGCCACGCGGATATCCGATCTAGCAGTGCTGAGAGAGGAGTTCGATGACCTCGCCGTCCGAGTCACGAATCGCGACCTGGAGCGGCATCTCACCGGGGAGTGAGTGAGTGGCGCAGCCGAAGCACGGGTCGTAAAGGCGGAACGCCATCTCGACCCGGTTCAGCAGGCCCTGGTGCACGATCGTGCCCTTGTGGATCAGGCTCTGCGCCGCCTTCTTGATCGACATCGCCATGGGTGCGTAGTTGTTGGTCGTGCCGACCACGAGGTTCACCGCGGTCAGGATGCCGCGCTCGTCCGTCCAGTAATGGTGGGTCAGCGTGCCTCGCGGCGCCTCGACCGTCCCGACGCCCTCGGTGGGCATTTCGGTCGGGATCGTGCGGACGTTCGGCGACGTGATCTCCGGATCGGTGGCCAGTTCGACCATGTGCTCGGCCGCGTAGAGGAGCTCGATCAGGCGAGCCCAGTGCGTGGCCAGGCGGTGATGGACGATCCGCTTGCCGCCCGATTCCGGCTTCGGCGCGAGGGTCTCGAAGAAGCGCTCGTAGGCGGCCTGGGCGAGCGGCGTGGCCATGCCGTCGGCGGTGTTGAGCCGTGACAGCGGGGTGGCGCAGTAGACGCCGGAGTCGGGCCCGTCGACGAAACCCTTCCAGCCGATCTTCTTGAGGTAGGGGAACTTTAGGTAGGTCCACGGCTCGACGTGCTCGGCGATCCAGTCGCGGTAGTCCGCAGGCGCGTAGGTCCCGACGCGCTCTCCGTCGGGCGACATGATGCTGACCCGGCCGTCGTAGAAGTTGACCTTGCCGTCCGGGTCCACCAGGCCCATGTAGTAGGTCCTGTGGGTGTAGCCGTCGGAGAGGACCATCTCCCTGTATGCGTCGTTGCCGAGGACGATCTGATCGAAGAGCCCCAGGCTGAACTGGGCGAATTCGATGCCCCAGCGCCCGATCTTCTCGATCTCGACCCGTTGCGCCTCGGTGATGCCCTGGGTCATGCCGCCGGGCACCGCGGTCGCGGGATGGATCTTCCGGCCGCCGATCATCTCGATGACGTGGTGGCCGTTCTTGCGGGCCTCGATGACCTTGCCGCCGACTTCCATGCCGACCTTGGCCAGCACGCCCAGGATGTTGCGGTCGGTTGCGGGTGCGTCCGGCCCGACCACGAAGTCGGGGCCGCCGAGGGCGTAGAAGTGAGTAGTGTGATCGGTGAAGTAGAAGGCGCTGTACAGCAGCTCGCGCAGGAGCTTGGCCGGACGGGGCGGATCGACGTGGTAGACGGCGTCGGCTGCCTTGGCGGCGGCCATGTGGTGAGCCTCCGGGCAGACGCCGCAGATGCGGTTGGTCAGCGTCGGCATCTCCTCGACCGGGCGGCCAACGCAGAAGCGCTCGAAACCGCGCAGCTCGGGGATCTGGAAGTAGGCGTTGGCGACCTCGCCGTCGGGATCGAGGAAGATCTCGATCTTGCCGTGGCCCTCGAGCCTGGTGACGGGATCAATGGTGATTCGTTCCATGTCCGGCTACTCCCCGTCGTCCCGCCAGGCCGAGCGGCTGCTGTGGAGCAGCGAGCCGGCAAGGCTGAAGCGGTAGAACTGGCCCACCGGGTCGGGGATGCCGTCGAGCACCTTGTCGATCTCCTCGGGCTTGATGGCCTGTACGACCGAGGCGTACGCCGACATCAGCCGGGCGCCGTAGTCGACGACGCCCTCCGCCGCGCCGTAGCAGCCGATGCACGGTGCCGAGACGGCCGGGCACAGGGCGCCGCAGCCGTTGCGGGTCGCGGGGCCGTTGCAGGGCAGGCCTTGCTCCAGGAGGCAGATCTCGGGATCGAACGCGGCGACCTGCTGGATGCGCACGAACCGGTCGATCTTCTTGACGTCGCGCTTGCGGGCGCACTCGTCGCAGACGGTGGACTCGCCGGCGCCGAGGACCGATCCCTTCGGCGGAAGCGGCCCGGTGCCGTTGAGAGCCTTGACCACGGCCTCCAGAGCCGCCCAGATCTGGTTCGACTCGGGCGGGCAACCGGGGATCGTGTAGTCCACGTCCACCACCTGGTCCAGGGTCCGCAATACCGGCTCGAACTCGGGCAGGTGGAGCACGCCCTCCGGGACTTCGAACTCCCAGATCGGGCGGAGACCGTCCGGGTTGTCGGTGCTGGAGGTGGAGAAGGCCGTGTCGATGATCTGCTTGCGGCTCGACAGGTTGGCGAGGCCGGGAATGCAGCCCTCGCTGGCGCACGACCCGAACGAGACCATGAACTGCGACTTGCGCCGCAGGAGCCTGGCCAGGTGGACCGTCTCGTTTGTGCGCATGCTGCCCGAGACGAGAGTGATCGTGATCTCGCCGTCGGCCATTGCCTCGATGTCGCTGTACTTGCCGTCCATGATGGTCGGCCACAGGACGATGTCGAAGGCTTCGGCGACATCCACGATGTGCTCGTGGATGTTGACGATGGCGATGTCGCAGCCGCCGCACGAGGCGGCGCCGAAGATGGCGAGCTTGGGTTTGGCCGATGGTTTGGCCGCGGCCGTGGCCGCGACCGTGGCGGTGCCGTTGGATCCGGCTGCGGCGCTCATCGGGCCGCCTCCACCAGGTGTTCCGGGTTGACGCCGCCGGGAGCCTCGGGCGGTCCGTCGGCGTCACCGCCGGTGGCCTCCCAGGCTGCCTCCAGGTCCACGCCGTCGATGTCGACGACGTTCCCGACGGGCCAGTCGAGAGGGCCGAGAGCCCGAACTTCCTCGGTCACGCGAGCGATCTCGTTGGCCAGGCGGACGCCTTCGGCGGCGCTGGCCCACACGAGCTGAAGCCGTCCCGGCTCGATGCCGAGCGATTCGATCGTCCGCTGCAGCAGCTTGAACCGGCGCAGGGCCTTGTAGTTCTGCTCGATGTAATGGCACTCACCCGGGTGACAGCCGCTGACCAGGACCGCGTCGGCGCCCTCCGAGAAGGCCTTCAGCACGAAGGTCGGATCGAGGCGACCCGAGCACATCAGCCTGATGAGCCGCACGTTCGGCGGGTACTTGGTCCGGGCCGTGCCGGCCAGGTCCGCCGCCCGGTAGCTGCACCAGTTGCAGGTGAAGCCGATGATCACCGGCTCGAAGGCTGCGGCCTGAGCCGCCCCTTCCGCCCGAGCCGCGCCTACGGCATGAGCCGCCACTTCGGCGGCGGCCGGTGCGACGGGTGCCTGCGCGCTCATACTCGCACCGCCTCTTCGATTGCCTCGTCGCGAGCTACCGGGAAGGCCGACCGCCTGGGCCGCTCCCCGTCGACTCCGACTCGGAGTAGGCCCTCGATCTGGGAAAGGACCTGCTCGTCGCTGAAGCCCGTCCCGGAGATCGCTCCGGCGGGGCAGGCCGCAACACAGGTTCCGCAGCCCTGGCACATCGCGGGGTTGATGCTCGAAACGCTCTTGACGTCGTCGAAGGTGATCGCGTTGTAGGGGCACATCGTGTTGCAGATCCGGCAGCCGGAGCAGTGCTCCGTGTGAACCGTGGCCTTGATCGGCTCGAGGTTCATCTGCTTCTGCTGGATCCGGCCCAGGACGCGAGCCGCCGCCGCCGCGCCCTGCGCGACCGAGGCCGGGATGTCCTTGGGTCCGCTGACGCAACCGGCGATGTAGACGCCCTCGGTCATGGTCGCGACCGGGTCGAGCTTGGGGTGCTTTTCTATGGCCCAGCCGTCGAAGCTGCACGACAACCCGAACCGGGTAGCCAGCTCCTTGGCGTCGGCGCGCGGCTCGATGCCGGCCGACAGGACGACCATGTCGACGGGGAAGCGGCGCTGCTTGCCGACGAGCGTGTCCTCGACCTGGATGATGAGCTTGCCCTCTTCATCCTTTGTCCGAGCTACGTCCGTGATCTCGGCCGGCTTGCCGCGGATGAAGATGCCGCCCTCTTCGAGGATCCGCTGGTAGAACTCGTCGTAGCCCTTGCCGGCGGTCCGCATGTCGATGTAGAAGTCGTAGATGGTGGCGTCGGTGTGCTCTTTGATCAGGTGGGCGAACTTTAGGCTCTGCATGCAGCAGATCGCGGAGCAGTAGTTGTTGTGGTTCTTGTCGCGGCTGCCGACGCAGTGGATGATCGCCACCGACTTGGGCTCGGTGACGCCGTCGCGCAGGACGATGTTGCCGTTCGTGGGGCCGGCAGAGTTGGAGAGCCGCTCGAACTCGAGGCTAGTGAAGACGTTCGGCAGCCGGCCGTAGCCGTACTGCTTCATCTTGCGAGCGTCGAACAGGTCGTAGCCGGTCGCCAGGATGATGTTGCCGACTTCGAGGGTCAGGACCTTGTCTTCCTGGTCGAAGTCGATGGCGCCGGTCTCGCAGAACTTCTCGCAGGCCTTGCAGGTGCCCTTCTCGTAGTAGGTGCAGTTCGGCCGGTCGATGACGGGGGTTCGAGGAACTGCCTGGTCGAACGGCGTGTAAATCGCCTTCCGGTATCCGAGCCCAGCTTCGAAGACTTCGTCGATGACTTTCTTGGGGCACTTCTCCTGGCATACGCCGCAGCCGTTGCAGAGATCCTCGTCAACGTAGCGGGCCTTCTTACGAACGGTGACCGTGAAGTTGCCGACGTAGCCCTCGACCTTCTCGACCTCGCTCCAGGTCAGCAGCTCGACGTTGGGGTGCGTGCCGGCGCTCACCATCTTGGGCGTCAGGATGCAGGCCGCGCAGTCGAGGGTCGGGAAGGTCTTGTCGAACTGGGCCATGTGGCCACCGATAGACGGGTCCTTCTCGACGAGGTAGACCTTGAAACCGGCGTCGGCGATCTCGAGGGTCGCGCTGATACCGGCGATGCCGCCGCCCACAACCAGCGTAGCCGGGTTGATGTCGACCCTGATCGGCTGGAGCGCCTCGTTACGGCGAACCCGCTCCACGCCGCCGGCCAGGATGGCCTTCGCCTTGACCGTGGCGGCGGCCTTATCCGTGTGGACCCATGAGTCCTGTTCGCGGATGGAGACCAGCTCGCACAGGTAGGGGTTGAGCCCGCCACGGGCGGTGGCGGTGCGGAACGTGTTCTCGTGGAGGTGCGGGGAGCAGGCGGCGACCACGATGCGGTTGAGGCCGAGGTTCTTGATGTCGTCGGTGACGAGTTCCTGGCCCGGGCTGGAGCACATGAACCTGTAATCGCGAGCCACGACGACGCCCTGGTCGCGCAGGTTCTCGGCCGCCCATCTGGCGACCTCGGCCACGTCGACCACGCCGGCGATATTGCTGCCGCAGTGGCAGACGTAGACGCCGATCCGGATCTCGTTCTCGGCCGGCAGATGGCTGTTCTCGGCCGGCAGGTGGCTGTGTTCGGCGGTCATTCCTCAACCTCGCTGTCGGCCATCCGCGGCATCGGGAGGGCTCGCTTATCGGGCCTGGGCCGGTGCACGGGTGGGGTCGCCCCGGCAGTCACGGCGGCTCCGGCGGCGACGAGCGCCTGCTCCGGCGCCGCCTTGAGAGCGTTCACCAGGGCCTTGCTGGCGTTGGTGTACTCGCGTCCCATGCCGACCTTCTTGGGCTCCAGGCCGAACGCCACGCCCATCAGCTGGGTGAAGAACACGATCGGCATGTTGTAGCTGGTGTGGAACATGGCGTTCATTTCGCCCTGGTAGGCGTCGATGTTGATCTGGCACATCGGGCAGACCGTGACCATCATCACGGCTTCGCGCCGCACGGCCTCGGCGATCAGGCGTCGAATGAGCTCCAGGCCGACCTTGGGCGCGACCTGGGTCATGTGGCCGCCGCAGCACTCCGTCTTGAGCGGGTAGTCGACGACTTCAGCGCCGAGCGCGCGCAGCAGCCGGTCGAGGTCGTTCGGCTGTTCGTGGTTGGTGTAGGCGCCGTCGATGTCGGGCCGCGGGACCATGCAGCCGAGGTACGGCGCAACCTTGAGGCCGGTCAGCGGCTTCTTCACGGCGGCCTTCACCGCGTCGAGGCCGACGTCGTTGAGGATGACCTCCAGAAGATGGCGGACCTTGACCGTGCCCGGGTCGTAATGCAGGCCGCCGGCTCCGAGCGCGTCGTTGACGCGGGCGTTCATGGCCGGCTGCGTGCCCATGTAGTGGTCTGCCTTGGCGAGGTTGAGGTAGCAGGCGCTGCAGGCGGCGACGAGCGATTCGCCGTCCTTCTTGTCGCCGGCGGCAATGGCCAGGTTGCGGGCGATCATGGCGTAGGCGGGAGTCGTGCTCAGGCTCACGTACTCGGTTGCGCCGCAGCAGTTCCAGTCGTTGAGCTCCTCGAGGGTGATGCCGAGGGGCTCGCAGATCCCCTCGAGAGACTCGCGATAGGAGCGGCCGCTGCCCTCCATCGAGCAGCCCGGGTAGTAGAGGTAGCTGCTCATTGGGCCTGCTCCAGCTCATCGGCGCGCCGCAGGATTGCCTGCAGCTGCTTCTTCTGTTGGATCTGGTGAGGCAGGATGCCGATGCGGCCGTGGCGGAACAGGCCGAGGGCCATGGGCGTCATGCGCGGCAGCCGGAAGATGTAGTGGCGCAGGTAGTGCCGCGCCGTAAGGCCGAGCTCCCAGCTCCGGCCGAAACGTTTGGCCTGGCCGATGAAGACCCCAGAGAACCCGGGCGCGACGTTGTTGGGGTAGGTGTGCTCCTTCTCCGCCATGACCTTGATCGCATACATCACGTCGGTGATGAGGATGTCTTGCGGGCAGCGCACCACGCAGTGGTAGCAGGAGAGACACATCCACGGCGTGTTGCTGTGGAGAACCTCGTCCCGCTCGCCGGCCCGGATCAGCGCGAATAGGCCCCTCGGGGTGTGATCCATGGCGTGGGCCGAGGGACACGAGCCCCCGCAGCTGCCGCACTGGATGCACATCTCGAGGCGGGAGACGCCAGCAGTCTTCGAGTTCACTTCGGCCAGGAAGCGGACGCCTGCGTCCGCGATCTGAGGAGGTGAGACCTGAGCCACGACCATCCAATCGCCCCTTTGTCTTCCCCGGGTCGCCGATCGCGATCGCCCCTCGAAGGGCGGAACCGATCGGCCAGGACCGCTGCAGTTTCGGCCGGGGGTTGCGGAGTATTTAGTGGGCACGCCACTGCGCTATGACCGGTAGCGCTCCGGGTCGGTCTGGGGGCAACGGGCCCGAGATCGACGTCCTAGCCGCAAGAGGCGGCACACCTTCGTTGCCTTGTCTTGGATTCTTCGGTCGCTACGGGGTCCGAGCAAGGGCCGCATGACCCCGCCCATCGGGGGCCAACCCGCCCGCGTTCTTGGGCTTTTGGGGCACCGCATCGGGACGCGCCTAACGCTTCGTGGGTGGCAGGCCGGCCGAGCCTTTGATATGTGGGGTGATCGGCATAGAGCGTCCCAACTTCGTGACTCAAGACGGAGGGTACCCGTGATTTGTTCAGCGGCAGAAGCGGGTGACCGCGTCGTGGAGGACGGGCAGGCCCCAGCGCAGGGCGTCGACTCCCACTCGTTCGTCGTCGCCGTGCATGAGTTCGAGGAGGCCGTCGCGACGGCCCGTCTTGAGCGGCGAGAACCCGTACGTTGGGACGCCGATCCGGGCCAGGTGCTTGGCGTCGGTCGCAAACGGAGCGAGGAAGGGCAGCGGAACTCCACCCGGGTCGTTGTCGACCACGACATGCCCCAGCAGCCGGTAGAGCGGGCTGTCGATAGGCGCCTGCACCGACGGCCCCACCTGCTCGCACTCGATCTCGACGCGCTTCCACAACTCCTCGCCGATACGTCGGCGCACCTCGTCGCGCATGGCCGGCTCGTCGGTGCCGGGCAGGGTCCGGCAGTCCATCTCCAGCTCGGCGACGCCCGGAATGACGTTGTACTTCACGCCGGCCCTGACGATGCCGACGGAGACGGTGTCGTGGATCATCGCCGAGGCGGTGCGGGCCAGGACCGGGTCGCACAGGTCGCGGAGGGTGGCTTCGACCCGCGCCGGATCGAGGGCCGCGGCTGCGGCATCGTCGCCGGTGGCCGCGCCGGCGCGGCCGGCCGGGGCCAGGACCATCAGCGCCGCGGCGGCGCGCGCAGTCAGGTGGGGGACTGCCCGCAGCACCGATGCCGCGATCGGCTCGGTGAGGCGGATCGGGCCGGGATCGGCGAGCCGAACCACGATCTGCGCCGCCAGGACCGCGGCGTTGTCCGGCGTGGGCACGGAGCCGTGGCCCCAGCGCCCTTTGACGTGGAGCTTGTAGACGACGAAGCCCTTCTCGGCGACCTGGATGGGGTAGAAGCGGACGCCGCCGTAGGTGACCGACAAGCTGGCCTCGTTGAGCGCCCCGGCGGCGTGCAGCCAATCCGGATGGTTTTCGACCAGCCAGCCGGCGCCCTGCCAGCCACCTGCCTCCTCGTCGGCGGTCGAGCAGAAGATGATGTCGCGGCGCAGGCCGGGGATGGGGTCTGCGGCTGGATCGCGGCCGGCCGCTCGGGCGGCGCGCGCCAGGCCGCGCATGACCTGCACCTCCATCGCCACCATCGACTTCATGTCGATCGCGCCGCGGCCCCAGACGTAGCCGTCCGCGAGGTCGCCGCCGAACGGGTCGTGCCTCCAGCCCTCCGGCTCGGCCGGGACGACATCCAGATGCGAGAGGAGCAGCAGCGGATCGCCGCCGGTGCCGTCGCCGTGGAGGCGGGCCACGATCGAGCCGCGGCCGGGGAACGGCTCAACGACGGTTGATGGGATGCCTTCGTCGGCCAGGACACTCTCCAGGTAGTGGGCGGCCAGGATCTCGTCGCCGGGCGGGTTGACGGTCTTGATGCGGATGAGCGCCCGTACCAGCTCGACCAGCTCGTTGAGCTCGCGATCGGAGAGCTTGCTTCCCGGTTCGCTGCCGCCCATCTCGCCAGTCACAGCAACTCCCTCAGACCTTCAACTTCGACCGTGGGCGCGGCGCTGGGACGAAGCGTTGTGCCCCCATATGATTCAGCCTACCGCGTGCGGATCGTGCGCTGGTTGCGGATTTGTCTGGCAACGGGCGGCGGATGGCAGGTGGTCTCGCCGGCCAGCCGCCGAAGTGACGGCGAGATAAGGGTCGGCCGATACCTTCCGCAGCGTGGTTCGCTATCGATGGGACCAGCGGAAGGAGCGCGTCAACCGTGCAAAGCACGGCACCGGCTTCGAGGAGGCTCGATCCACGCTGAAAGACCCGAACCGAGTCACGCGTCTCGATCTCGACCACGCCGCAATCGAGGAATGCTTCTTGACCGTTGGTTACAGTTCACGCGGCCGACTAATCGCGGTCGTGACCGCAGAGCCACCCCAAGGTATCATCCGCATAATCTCCGCACGGCGCGCCGCGAAGCGCGAACGACATGCGTACGAATCCGGCTCCTTCTGACCAGGAGCGCATCCGTGCCTTTCACGAGAAGCTAAACCAACCGTCAATCGTCGAGATCGACGACGCCACCGCGTATTGGTTGGAGGGCGAAAACGGCCGACGGATCGGCGGGGAGTCGTCCACCAGCGAGGCGCCCCTGCTGGCCGCCCTGGCCGAGATCCGCCGGGGCGTAGATCCGATCGGGCTGAGCCTCGTCTGCAACGCTCCCTACGGTGGAGTTCCCGACGATCGTCGATATGTCATAACCAGCGGCGAGTTCCTGGTTGAATTCGCCGAGTCCGCCGCCGGGATTGCGGCCCGCCCACGCACGCCTGCCCCTGGGGAACTGCCCGTATGGGGTGGCAGAGGCCCCTCTGCGCGCCCGGTAGCAAGCGCGCCTTCGCGAGCGCAAGCAGCAACGCCCGAGCCGGGCTCGGGGCGACGAAAACGACGGTAATCCGCCGGGGCCCGAAATGCAGGAGCCCCGTAAACGGTGATACGGCTGATCTGACGCGAGCCGGGCGAGTCGCCTACTTCGCCTGGGTCGAACTTGCCAGGCGATCCGAGAGGCGAGCGCCCGTGGTGACCGCGCCCAGCGATGCCGACGAGACCAGGGCCGCGTACTTGGCCATGACACCGGTCCTGTAGCGAGGGGCCGGGGCCGTCCAGCGGGCGCGCCGCGCCGCGAGCACGTCCGGAGCCAGGTTCAAGTCGAGGGCGTGACGGTCCACGTCGATGACGATCTCGTCGCCGTCCTCGACCAGCGCAATCGGGCCGCCCAGCGCCGCCTCCGGCGCTACGTGGCCGATCATCAACCCGTGGGTGCCGCCGGAGAATCGGCCGTCGGTGAGCAGCGCGACGTGCTCGCCCATGCCCTCGCCGACCAGCGCCGCGGTGACGGACAGCATCTCCTGCATGCCGGGCCCGCCGACCGGACCCTCGTAGCGGATCACGATCACGTCGCCCTTCTGGATCTTCTGCCTGCGGACCGCGTCGTAGCAGGCGTTCTCGTCCTCGAAGACCCGGGCCGGGCCTTTGTGGAAGCGGCGCTCGTGGCCCGCCAGCTTGATGACGCAGCCGTCCGGGGCGAGGGAGCCGTGGAGAATGGTCAGGCCACCGGTCGCCTTGAGCGGAGTCTCGATCGGCGCGACGACCGCCTGGCCGGGCGTCTCGACCGTTGCCGCCGCCGCGCTCCCAATCGTGCCCCCGTCGACGTTCGGGGTCGAGCCGTCGATCAGGTCCTTCTTCAGCAGCTCCCGGGTGACCAGGCCCAGGCCGCCGGCTTCGAACAGGTCGGCCGCGGTGAAGCGTCCGCCCGGCACCAGGTCTCCGACGATCGGCGTTCGGTCGGCGATCTCGCCGAACTCGTCGATCTCGAGCGGCAGGCCGTACTCGTGGGCGATCGCCAGCAGATGCAGGACCGCGTTGGTGGAGCCGCCGGTCGCGGCTACGCAGGCGATGGCGTTCTCGATCGACGCCCGGGTGACGAACTCCTTGGGCCGGACGTCGCGCCGGACGAGATCCATGACGATCTCGCCGCAGCGGTAGGCGGCCGCGTCCTTGTCGGGGTGCTCGGCCGGGATGCCGTTCAGGCCGGCCGGCGAGAGGCCCAGGATCTCGAGCACCATCGACATCGTGTTCGCCGTGTACTGCCCGCCGCACGCCCCCGCGCCCGGGCAGCTGACCGACTCGATCTCGTACAGCTCCTCGGCCGACATCTTGCCGGCTCGGTAGGCCCCGATCGCCTCGAAGATGGTGACGATCGTGGCGTCGCGCTTGCCCTTGTAGGTGCCCGGGTAGATCGTGCCGTTGTAGAGGATCACGCCCGGCCGGTCGAGCCGGCCCAGGGCTATAGCCGCTCCCGGGATCGTCTTGTCGCAGCCGACCAGGCAGACGACGCCGTCGAGCATGTGGCCGCGCACGCACAGCTCGATGGAATCCGCGATGACCTCGCGGCTGACGAGCGACGCCTTCATGCCTTCGGTGCCCATGGAGGTCCCGTCCGAGACGGAGATCGTGCTGAACTCCATCGGCGTGCCGCCCGCCGCGCGGATGCCCGCCTTGACGTGCTCGGCCAGCCGCCGCTGGTTGTAGTTGCACGGCATCGTTTCGGTCCAGGTCGTGGCCACGCCGATGAGCGGCCGGGCCAGGTCGCCGTCGTTGAAGCCGATAGCCTTCAGCATGCCGCGGGCCGCGGCCCGATCCGGGCCGTCCGTCAGGGCCGCGCTGTGGCGCTTGGCCGGATCGCTCGGCTGGTCGTAGGGCAGGGGGCGGCGGGCGTCGTTCGGCATGGTGGGTTCACTCCGCGGGGCTGAGCGGCTTGCTCTTTGTGGCGCACACAAGTCTAGGGCTTGGCGGTAGGGCGACGGGTGTCCACGTGGGGATCGCCGACAACCCACGATTCTGGCCTCGTCCCGGTGGGCTGGAGCGCGTAGGCGAGTGTGCCGTCATCGACCTTACGCGATAATCCCGGTGACAGGTCGGAAACGCTCCGATTGCAACAGCCGATCGGCCGCGCGCCCGGCGTTGCGGTAGGTACCCTGCGAGCCCCGCGCGGGCACACAGCACGAGGATCCCCTTGAGGGACCAGCAGCGGCTCCTTGCATTCAGCGCGTACACGCCCCTGGCCTTGTTCTCGGTCGCTGTCGCCCTGGCCCTGGGCCGAACCTGGGCCGCCGCGATCCTGCTTACCGTCCCGGCGCTCGTCGCGACTCGCAGCCGTCCCGCGCTGTTCGGGGCCACGCTGGTGGCCGGGGGCATCCTGCTACGGCTGTCGTTCTCGTTCACCGGCGTCTACACGGATGGCATCGAGGCGGCGCAACTCGCCGGCCGGCAACTCCTCGACGGCAGCAACCCGTACGGGCACGTACTGGCCGGAGCGAGTCAGTCGAACACGATCTACCCGTACGGGCCTCTGGCACTGCTCGCGTATGTCCCCGGCTACTGGACCGAGATCGTGTCCGCGGCCGCCCTTCTGGTCTTGCTCGCGCGGGAGCGGGCGTGGGTGACGCTTGCCTTCACGGCCGCCTTCCCGATCCTGGTGCGCGGGACCGTCAACGGCCAGAACGATGTCCTGCCGTGCCTGCTCGTCCTGCTCGCCGTGCTGGAGCTGCGTCGGATCCCGGCCTCTACGAACGGAGTCGTCACCTGGCGGTCGCGCTGGACCACGCCCCCCGTGGGTCCGGCCGCTCGTGCTGGCCTCCTGCTTGCCCTGGCAGCCGCGATCAAGCCCTATGCCGCCGCCTGGGCTCCCGGGCTGGTCTGCTTCGGCGGGATCTGGGCTCTGGCCGCCCTTGTCGGAACCAGTCTGGTGCTGTGGAGCCCGGTCCTGCTGGTCTGGACGCCGGCCGCATTCCTGGAATCGGAGCGACTGCAGCTGACAGACCATCCGGACACCGGTATCGCCCTCAACGTGCCGATACTGCAGCTGCTGGACGCTCCCCTTTGTCTGCTGGGCCTTTGGGTTCGATCATGGCAGGCGGCGTACTGGCTGGGACTGGCGGTCTTCCTGGTATTCCTCTACTTCAGCCCGTGGGCCGGCTGGGGATACATCGAAGGAATCGCTCCGTCGGCGATGCTAATGGTCGAGCTGTGGCTGACGGAACGGCGGGCGCCGACGGCGCTCGTTGCGAACGCAGGTCGGCACCGCGGTGGGAACGCGGTTACCGAGTGACGGTTTCGCGGGTGTCGACCAGGGCCGGGCGCAGTTCAGCAGACCATGAGTTTCGGATACGTGAGTTGAGGCGTCTGGGGCTCCCGAGCACGCCACGAACGGGATAGCCATTGTCGGCCATTCAGACACATTGTCGAGAAGGCTGCCCGTACCCTGCGCCGCGGTGACAACCCGAAACCAATCCAACGTAAGAGGCAAGAGAAGAAGCGAGAACGCCCCGAGTAGTCCAAATGCGATCCACCAGGGCCGCTCCGGATACCGAACAGGGCGAATGGCAGCAACGACGGCTTGATGAGTACGAGTGAAGCCGGAGAGTCCCAGGCCGCCCGCGCGAACAAAACGGCCACCGTGAATATGAGCGGATTGCCAGCGATCACCGAGGCGACTGCGAAAGGATCGGCTGCGAGAAGTGCCATCACCGGCCAAGTCCACGATGCCGGCCGCAGACAGACCAGGGCCGCGACGATCACCGCCCCAGGGACCAGCCACCAGAAGACGTCTGGTAAGAGCGCGAAGGGCACGAAAAGAACCAGGGCCACCGGCGGGTAAAGGACATCCCCGACCACCAGAGGATAGGTGGTTGAGTCCCCACACTTGGTGTAACAGCGGGTAGGCCGTGAAGCGAAACGGCCGCTGCGGCGGCCGCCAAGAAGGCGGCTCCGAAGTCTCAGACCCGCCAGCGATAGTCCCCGGGCAAGCGCCGTCGCAGTCGCTGACGCCGGCGTCTCGGCGCTCCTGGCTCTCTACTTCCTCTGGCTGGTGGTGCGAGTTCGCAGGAGTCGGGCGTGCCGGGGTGCCCGCTACAGCCGCTCGAGCAGCCAGCCCAGGGCGTTGCCGGGATCCGTGGAAACGCCCGTCTGGATGACCACGGCCAGCGCCGTTCGCTCGCCTTTCGAGCCCGTGGCCACGGCAACGACCCACCATTGCTCGTTGGGCGGCAGCTTCGCGAGGTCGACCGACCCCTTGACGACGACCGCCGGGCCGCTCACCGACCCGTCGACGACGATGAACGGGCCCTCCCTCGAGGCCGGCCAGAGCTCGACCGTGTAGGTTTCGGCTCCGGCCGAGCCGAGCGCGTAAGCGAATGTGCCGTCCGAGAGCTGGTTCACGGTCAGCTCGCCCGGCGCCACCCCCGCGGCGAGTGGCGTTCCCGGTGTCCCGTTCGGGTCGAACGCGAAGGTTCGGCCGGCGGGCACGAACGTGATCGCCGCCACGACCATGACGGCCGCCGCTATGCCGCCCAAGTTGTATGAGCTCTCGTTCACGTGCTGCGGCCGGAATGTCCCGGCGACGAAGGCGACGGGTGCCGCGAGCAGCGTCGCCACGACCAGCGGGTCCTGGTAGCCGGGCAGCAGCAAGGCCACGACAAGCACCGCCGCAGCGCCGCCGAGCGCCCACGGTTTCCGGAGCGTCGCGTCCCTGTGGCGGCCGATCCGGGCCAGGTGGCCAATGCTCAGACGACCGGCCGCGAAGGCGCCGACGCTCAACATGATCGCGACCTGATTCGTGGCCCATTCGGCCGTCCGGAGCACGATCAGGTGGAGGCCGGCCAGGCGGCCCAGTGCGGTGACCAGGTCGGCGATGCCGGGCGTAACGGTGAGCACCGCCAACGACAGGGCCAGCCAGAGCACGATTTCGCCGACGAGCTCGATCGCCGCCCGACCGACGGCGCGATGCCGGCGATCCGGCGTCTGCACGGCTCGCTCTATTCGGGTCGCCAGGTCTCGGGCCCCGCCGAGGTGGTCGATGGCCTCGGTGGTTGCTTCCCCCGCCTCGAGGCCGCTCAACACGAGGGCCGAAACGGAGTCGGCCAGGTGGTCCGCGATCTCGTGGCGGACCCGCATCCTTTCAACCCGAGGCAGGTCCAGCGCGGCTCCAAGATCGTCCGTGAATCGACCTATGGCGGCTCTTTCGGGATCGCCACCGTCGTCTTGGGACCGCTGTTTGGCTGCAGATGGAGCGGCCGGCTCCGCATCCGGCGACATGAACCACGATCCGGACTCCGGGTCGGGGCTGGTGGGGCGGTCGCTGCGTCGGTTCGCACGATCGGCGAGCGCCGGCCGTCCGTTCTCGCCGGCCCGTTCGAGAGCGGTCGAGGTCGATCGGTACGTGCGCCGGGTTCGCTCGCCTTCGTGCCAGTCGCCACGGAGGAACCTCTCGGCCTCGAGCCGGTACAGCGTTGGGTAGAGGTCCGCCTCCGCGAGCAGACCGTATGCGCCCTTCTCCGCACCGAGCCACTTCCAGATCTCGTATCCGCTGAGGTCGCGGTCGCGCAGGGCGCCGGCGATGGCCCGGTTGACTCGCGACTGAACGGTCACGAGGCCGTTCGGGCCTGATTCATCCATTGACCCACCGTTCCGATGCGGCTTGCCCGAGCGAATGAGGGGCTGCTCGGCAGTCTATCCGCCGCGCCCCTCAGATGGTCGACGCCGCGATCGGCGGAAACAGGCCGACGGACGAACTGTTCGCGCCGGTATCCTTGAAGGGGCCGCTCGGCTGGTCAGCCGAGTGGCGGGGATCGGGCCAGGGGGTTAGCCATGCGAAGCCGGTTGGACGTCGAGTGTTCCGGGCCATCCCGGGGTTGAACGTGGCCGCGCGGAACCCCAGACGCCCATCCAGGAGGACGAGTAGCGGTGGCTGACCAGCGAGCAAGGAGCAACCCGCCGGCGGGCAAGCAGGCCATCCCGTTGATCTTCTTGCTCTCGGGATCCGCGGGCCCCGTCTACGAGGGCCTGTGGGCTACACAAGCATGACGGTGTCGCCCCTTCGGACCAACATCCTGCCCAGCCACAACCAGGGCGAAGTCGTGGAGATGGAGGCGCCGTCCGGGGCCGGCACATCCGACCGGCCGCAGACGTTGCGGCGACTCTGGCGTCGCGTCCAGCTGGTGGTCACACGTTGGCGCTTGGAGTTCGTGTTTCTTGTCATCGCGCTTGCCTGGGGAGTCGCGCAGGTGTTCCTCGTGCCTCCACTGCAAGTCCCCGACGAAGGGGATCACTGGTTCCGGGCATGGGCGCTGACGGACGGTCAGCTCACGGCCGACAACCAGGGAATGATCACGTTGCCGGCCAGCTTCGCGCCCACTGCCGATCTCTACACGCGACTGGTCGCCGTCGTCGGCCTGCCGGTGTCTTTGGAGGGGCAAGCAGGTTTCTCCGGATATGCGGATCTTTTCAACAGCTCGGGACCTTCCGGCACCATAAGAGTCGCCTCCCGCGTGGCGAACTATGGGCCCGTGGGCTATCTGCCCCAGGCACTCGGCATCGCCCTGGGGCGACTCGTGGGAGCCCCACCACTCACCTGCTTCTATCTGGCCAGATTGGCGAACCTCTTTGCCGCAGTGGCTCTGCTCTTCTTCGCCATCCGACTAGCGCCGTTCGGCAAGCAACTCTTTGTGCTGTTGGGGCTGCTGCCGATGACGATGTTCGAGCTGGCCAGCGTCTCGTGCGACGCACTGACCATCTCAGGCGCCATGTTTTTCACGGCGCTCGTCCTGTGGGCGAGCACGCGCGCGACGCTGCGGCGAGTCGACGTGGCTCTCGTGCTGGCGGCGTCGGCCCTTCTCCTGAATGTGAAGCCTGGATACTGGGCGCTTGTCCTGCTGGTGCTGCTCATAAGGCCGGCACAGGTGGGTGGCCGCATCCGGTACGCGGCGTTCCTTGCCGCCAACGCGCTGTTGGTGGTCATCGTCTGCTTGATCGTCCTGCTGCTCGCATCCACCGATGCCCGCGTGGAAGCTGTTGGGGTCCCTCAGGCGCAACTGTCGTTCATCTTGCACCAACCACTCGGCTTCCTGGGGATCCTCTGGTCCAACCTGCAGGCCAATCTGGTTGTGTGGACGCTCGAAAGCATCGGTGCTATGGGGTGGTTGAGCATCGTCATGCCGACGGCCTTCTACGTCTTCGTTCTTATGGCCGGATCTGCATTCCTCATTCGGACGAGAGACGAGGAGGAGGGTCTGCAGCTCCGGTCGCGTGCGCTGCTGGCTGGGGTGGGAGTTGCGGTATTCCTCACGATGGCCGTCGCTCTCTATGCCTTTCTGGAGCCGACCGGCAGTGGCCGGGTGTTCTTTCAAGGCCGATACCTGGCTCCGGTATGGCTGCTGCTGCTGCTGTCCGCGTACGGCATCCCGTTCGCACAGAGACACCTGAGTCAACTCTTCGTGGTAGGCGTCCTGCTGGTGATGATGGCGCAGAACTTTGACACGCTGATCTCCTACTACCACCCGTGAAAAGCTGCGGTGCCGCGTACACTGCAGCCATCGTCCAGGGTTTGTCATCTGGGGAAGCGGGGGCGTCGTGAAAGTTGTCATCCTTGCCGGCGGTCTGGGCACGCGTCTGTCGGAGGAGACCGCCTCCAGGCCAAAGCCGATGGTGGAGATCGGCGAGCGGCCGCTCCTGTGGCACATCATGAAGACCTACAGCCACTACGGTTTCAGTGACTTCGTGATCTGCCTCGGCTACAAGGGCTACGTCATCAAGGAGTACTTCTCGAACTACTTCCTGCGCATGTCCGACGTGACCTTCGACATGAGCAAGAACTCGATGGAGATCCTCCAGAACGCCGCCGAGCCGTGGCGCGTGACCCTGGTTGACACAGGCGCCGACACCCAGACCGGCGGCCGGATCAGGCGGGCCGGCCAGTACGTGCGCGACGACACGTTCATGCTGACCTACGGCGACGGCGTCGCCGATGTGGACATCGCGAAGCTGCTGGAGTTCCATCGGGCCCACGGGAAGCTGGCGACGATCACGGCCGTGCAACCGCTGGGGCGCTTCGGCGCTCTGCAGATTGACGAGGCACAGGTCGATGGGCAGGTCTCCGCGCCTGCCGTGCGGGCCTTCCAGGAGAAGCCCGTGGGCGACGGCGCCTGGGTGAACGGCGGGTTCTTCGTGCTGGAGCCGGCGGTGCTGGACCGTCTGGAGGGGGACGACATGCCCTTCGAGCGCGCGCCGCTCGAGAGCCTGGCCGCCGACGGCGAACTGCGGGCTTTCCGTCATCGCGGCTTCTGGCAGCCCATGGACGCGCTGCGCGACGTTCGCACGCTGGAGGCCTTGTGGGACTCCGGCGAAGCGCCGTGGGCGGTCTGGACGCACCGTCGCCACGCATAGACAGGGAGGCGGAATGCTAGATTCTGCACCGAGCTCCAGGCCCTGTCCGGTGTGCGGCTCGTTGCCCAGCGAGCAGCTGTACCAGCTCATCCTGCTGTACTGAGGCGACAGATGAGCCTCGTTGAGAGCTTCGCCGACCGCAGCGTTTTCGTCACCGGCCACACCGGGTTCAAAGGGGCGTGGCTGGCCGAGTGGCTCGGGACCCTGGGTGCCCAGGTCACCGGCTACGCGCTCGACCCGCCGACTCAGCCCAGCCTGTTCGCGGCGCTCGGCCTCAGCGCCCGCCTGCGCCACGTCGTCGCCGATGTCCGCGACCGTGACCGCCTGGTGGCCGAGGTGCAGGCCTCCCAACCTTCGGTGATCTTCCACCTGGCCGCGCAGGCGTTGGTTCGCCCGGGGTACGCCGATCCGCACGAGACCTTCGAGACCAACGTCATGGGCACCGTCAACGTGCTCGAGGCGGCCCGCGCCTGCACTTCGGTACGCGCCGTCGTCATCGTCAGCAGCGACAAGTGCTACCAGAACCTCGAGACCGGTCGCGCCTTCCGCGAGACGGACGCCATGGGCGGCCGCGACCCGTACAGCGCCAGCAAGGGCTGCGTCGAGCTCGTCACGACCGCCTACCGCGAGAGCTTCTTCGCCGAGGGAGCGGCGGTGGCCTCAGTGCGCGCCGGAAACGTCATCGGCGGCGGCGACTGGGCTGCCGACCGCATCGTCCCCGATTGCGTGCGTGCCCTGGCCGCCGGCGAGGAGATCGTGGTGCGCAATCCTGATGCCGTGCGGCCCTGGCAGCACGTTCTTGGGCCGCTCTCCGGCTACCTGCGGCTGGCGGCCCTGCTGCTGCGCGACGGCCGTCGCTTCGAAGGGCCCTGGAACTTCGGGCCCACCGAGAAGGACGGTGCCCGGCCGGTGCGCTGGGTCGTCGAGCGCTTTCTGGAGGAGTGGGGCTCGGGCTCGTGGACGGTTCCCACCGCGGCGGGCCCAGAACCACATGAAGCCCACCGGCTGAGTCTCGACAGCGCCAGAGCACGCGACCGGCTCGCCTGGGCGCCGGTGTGGGATGCGGAGGCGGCGGTGCGCCAGACTGCCGCCTGGTATCGCGAGTACTATCGGGCGGCTGCGACCGCCCGCGACCTGGTCGACCATCAGCTTGAGATGTACGAAAACGATGCCCGCGCCGCACGGCTTCCATGGGCTGGCGAGGAAGAGATGCGGTCGAGCAGATGACGGGCGTGCGCCGCGAGGCAGCAAACACCCGCAACGAGATTCTCGAGCTGGTGGGCAGGTACTACCGGGAGCGGCATGCGCCGCCGCCGTTCGATCCCGAGCGCGACCCCGTGCGCTACGCCGGCCGCGTGTTCGGTGAAGAGGAGCTGCGTCTGCTGGTCGATTCGAGCCTCGACTTCTATCTCACCGCCAGCCGCTTCACCGAGGAGTTCGAGGCGGGCGTCGCCGACTATCTCGGCCTCTCGGACGCCCTGTTCGTAAATTCCGGTTCATCCGCCAACCTGGTGGCCATCACGACGCTAACCTCGCCCAAGCTCGGCGAGCGCCGCCTCAAGCCCGGCGACGAGGTCATCACGGTGGCCGCGGGGTTCCCGAGCACCGTGGCGCCGATCGTGCAGAACCGCCTGGTGCCGGTGTTCGTCGACATCCGCCTGGGCGACTGCAACGCGGATCCCGAGCAGCTTCGGGCCGCCGTCTCGGATCGCACGCGCGCCATCGTGCTCGCGCACACGCTGGGAGCGCCCTTCGACCTCGACACGGTGATGGAGCTCGTCGAGAAGCACGACCTGTGGCTCATCGAGGACAACTGCGACGCCCTGGGCTCGCGCTTCCGCGACCGGCTAACCGGGACATTCGGCCACCTGGCCACGTCGTCGTTCTATCCGGCCCACCACATCACCACCGGCGAAGGCGGCATGGTCGTCACCGACGACGAGGGGCTTGCGCGCATCGCCCGCTCGGTGCGTGACTGGGGCCGCGACTGCTACTGCGCCGGCGGCGAGAACAACACCTGCGGCAAGCGCTTCGGGCAGCAGTTCGGCAGCCTGCCGTACGGCTACGACCACAAGTACGTGTACGGCCATCTCGGCTATAACCTGAAAGCCACCGACATGCAGGCGGCCATCGGCTGCGCCCAGCTGGCGCGCCTCGACGGGTTCATCGCGGCGCGCAAGCGCAACCATGCCCGGCTGCTCGAGGCGTTGCGGCCTCATCAGGACCGCCTCATCCTGCCGGTCGCGCCGCCGCACACGGACCCGTCCTGGTTCTGCTTCGTCATCACCGTGCGCGAGGACGCCGGCTTCACGAGGAACGAGCTGACCGGCTACCTGGAGGCAAACCGCATCGAGACGCGCACCCTGCTCGGCGGCAACCTCCTCCGTCACCCGGCCTTCGAGCACATCGAGTGCCGCGTGGTCGGCGACCTGGCGAACACCGACGCTGCCATGAACCGCACGTTCTTCGTGGGCGTGTACCCGGGGATCGACGACGCTCGCCTCGACTACATGGGCGCTGTCTTCCGCCGTTTCATGGCCGGCGAACGAGCGGAGAGCGGGGTCGAGCGCCCCGCCGCTCCGGCGCCCGCGGAGCGATGAGGGAGCCGTGGCCGTCGTTCGGAGGATCAGCTGCGAGGTCGACGCGGTGACCGATCACGGTGAGCACGTCTACACCGTAGAGTTGCGGCCCCTGGCGCCGGTGCCGCGCTTCAAGCCGGGCCAGTTCCTGCACCTTGCGCTCGACCGCTACGAACCGGGCGGCTTCTGGCCCGATTCGCGGGTGTTCTCGATCGCGAGCTCGCCGACCGAACGGGACCGGCTGGCGGTCACCTATGCGGTCAAGGGCGCGTTCACGGCGCGCATGGAGCGCGAGCTGGCCGTGGGGGTTGCCGTCTGGGCCAAGCTGCCCTACGGCGACTTCGTGGTCGATACGGCCAGCGACGCCGTGCTGTTCGCCGGCGGCACGGGCGTCACCGCGTTCACGGCATTCCTGCGATCGCTCCGGGCCGGGCGGTCACCGCGCGTCCTGCTCTTCTACGGCGCCCGCAAGCCGAATCTCTTCGTCTATGGTCCGCTCGCCCGGGCGTGTGCCCGCCAAGTGCCGTCGCTGACCTGCAGCCTCGTCTGCGAGGAAACCGACGGCCGCCTGCAGGTGGACGCCGCGTGGCCGGACATCGCGACACTGCACGACCCGGTCTTCTACCTGAGCGGCCCACCCCCGATGCTGACCGCGCTCACGGCGGAGCTGCGTGGGCGCGGCGTGTCCCCTGACGCCATCCGCAGCGATGCCTGGGAATAGCGAGACTCGAGTTGCGAAGCGCAGGCGCGTCCATTGCAGCGGCAATGGGACTGATGACAAGGTTGTGGGAGTGCAGCGCTCCATGTGCATCCGGGCCGCGGACGAGGCATGAACGCTGGGCCAGCCCGTTGATCGCTGACCCCGTCATTGGGGACCGCCCGGCCTCTCGAGCCCAACGGACTCGACGCTCTCGAACAGCTGCTGCTCGACCATGCCCGCGATCACGTGGTAGACGAACTCGTGGCACTCTTGGATCCTCGCGCAGTCGCGCGAAGGGACGGCCAGCAGAACGTCACAATCCGGGGCCATCCTCTCGGCTCCTGACTGGCCGGTGAATCCGACCGTGAGCATGCCGCGCTGCCGGCCCGCCCTGAGAGCTGCGAGGACGTTCGCCGACCCTCCGCTGGTCGAGAACGCGAACAGCACATCTCCGGTGCGTCCAAGAGCCTCGACCTGGCGAGCGAACACCTCGTCGTAGGACGCGTCGTTGGCGATGGACGTAAGAACCGATGTGTCGGTCGCCAGCGCGATGGCCGGCAAGGGTCGGCGATCGAAGCGCATTCGGTTCACGAACTCCGCGGCGACGTGCTGCGCATCGGCGGCGCTTCCGCCGTTGCCGCAGATGAGGAGCTTCCCCCCCTGGTGGAAGCAGACGCAGAGCCGCGCCACTATGTCGGCGATGATCCCCGATGATCCCGCCACGGTGCCGGTGAGGGCCGCGATATGGGCGGCCACTTCGTCATCGAGATCCATTCTCAGCTCCCCCGCCTGGTGTGATGGTCCGAACTGGAGCCTCCTCCGACTGAACGGCTCCTCTGCATCTTCGCAGTATCCTACCCATCCTGAATCTCCTGATGAGCGGATCGGACCATCGCCCAATCGCTGTCCCCCTCCCTGCGGTTACGGCGTGCGCCGCTTCATGACCCGAGGCATACGAATGCCAAGGCGGCTCACGCGGTTGCTCCAACCATCCAGCAGGAGGTGATAGCGTCAGTACCGCCCTTCCCTTCGAGGAGTAACGTCGCGATGGTCAAGACCGAGACGCCGCCCGAAGACGGGGACCACGGGCATGCCGTCCAGCCAACGTAGAGCCGCATGACAGCGATTGAGCACCCTCTCGAACGCGATCTCCAGCACATCATCGCCCGCACGGAGGCATTGTGGGAGGAGATGCGGCACCAGCGCGTCTTCGTCACTGGCGGCACTGGGTTCGTGGGTCGCTGGATGCTAGAGAGCCTTCTCTGGGCGAATGACCTGCTTGCGTTGGAGGCGCGTGTGGTCGTGCTGTCGCGCCGGCCAGACACCTTTGCAGTCGTTGCCCCGCACCTAGCCGGACATCCTGCAGTGACCTTGCTCCAGGGAGATGTCGGGTCCTTCGACTACCCGGACGGCGAGTACAGCCACGTGCTGCATCTCGCCAAGGAACCCGACCCGAGCGTGTACGAGTCTCCCGGTGTCGCCTCCGTCTCCACGTCGGTCGCGGGCACAAAGCGGGTGCTTGCGTTCGCTGCCTCGCACGGCACCACGAAGCTGCTGTTCACAAGTTCCGGTGCTGTGTACGGCCGGCAGCCAGAGGACTGCGAGCGTCTGAGAGAGGACTATGCGGGCGATCCCTCCCTTGAGGGTCCGGACGCAGGCTACGCGCTCGGCAAACGGGCTGCCGAGCTTCTGTGCTGTGCCGCCGCCGAGGAGTCCGACGTGCGAGTCAAGATTGCGCGCGGCTTCAGCTTCCTTGGCCCGTACATGGACTTCGAGGCCGGCTACGCGGTCGGCAACTTCATCCGCGACGCGATCTGCCGCGATGCTCTGGAAGTGACCGGAGACGGCACTCCGCTCCGGTCCTATCTTTACGCGGCCGACCTGGCTGTCTGGCTCTGGACGATCCTCTTCGCGGGCGACACCGCAACGCCCTACAACGTCGGCTCTCCGGATGCCGTTTCGATCGCAGATTTGGCTCGGCTTGTGGCGCACTGCGTTGGGGGCGGCAAACCCGTGCATATCGCGCAGGGCCCTCCCCCGGGCCCGACCCTTCCGGCCAGGTACGTCCCCGACACGTCGCGTGCTGCGTCACGCTTGGGTCTCACAGCCGAGATCGGGCTCGAAGACGCCCTCCGACGCACTGCCCGATGGTACCGGTCGACTCATTGCGAGGAGTAGCAGAGCCGCAGTTGCCGACCATGTCTGGCAGCACCACTGTTCAGGCGATTTCCAATCCGAAATCGCGCACCATGGCAACCGACAGGCTTGGGTCGAACCGCTGCCGGACGATCCCGGCCACCTCATCCGAGTAGCTGGCGGCAATCACGATCACCGCGTCGACCGGATCCGACCGAAGCGTCTCGGGGGCAACGATGGGCAGATGGGTGGCGGGGGTGTACCTGCCCTGCTTGAACGGCGCGGAGTCGACAACGTAGCGAATCCTGTCCGCGATGCCGGTCAACGCGAGAATGGCCAGGGCCTGGTGCCCAGCCCCCCAGACGGCCACCCGTTTGGCCGCGAACTGGCCGAGGTACGCTTCTATGTCCGTCTTGACCTTCTCCTGATGGGCATGGAAGTCGGAGATGTCCAGCCGACTTCGCCTCCTTACGACAGCGGAAATGACGTAGTCATCACGCACCTCGCTGGACTCGAGCACCTCAAAGCCGTTGAGTTCCAAGGTCGTCCTCAACGTCTTCCCGGTGAAGTAGAGCAGATGGTCCCCAATGAATTCCGAGAAGAGCTTCTTACGAAGCACCATGTCGAAGTTCGGCACCTCGACGAGACCGACGGCGCCGTCCACCAGGCTGTCGTGGATCGCCCGCAATGCTGCGTTGGGGTCGGGCATGTGTTCCAGGAACATCAGCAGAAGGAACGCGTCAAAAGGCCCGTTCTCCAGCGCGCCCGTACCCTCGCCCGGGTAGCCTCGTGCAACGCGCAGGCCGTTCCTGGTGCACTCCGCGGCCGCACTCTCCGAATACTCGAGGCCGAAGGCCTCAATGTCGAAGGGTTGCAGCAGGGACAGAAACTCGCCGCGGCCACACCCCACTTCGAGGATCCGCTTGCCGCGAAGGGCATGTTCTTCGATGAAATTGGCAAACTGCTTGGTCTTGGCTCGCCTGATCATGTCCGAGACGGCGGCGGCCCGGATGACCTCGCGATAGTAAGGGACAGGATCGTTGCTGAGCTGCACCAGACCACAGCCGGCGCACTGGCAGACCTCCAGGTCCACGCCTGACTCGCTCGCCAAAGCCGCCGCATCCGGGAGATCTTGCGCAGCCTTCGGCATGTTCGCATACCGCAACAGCGGCTCTGCGAAGAAGTCTCGGCCACAAACGCGGCATGCCCCAATAGCCACTCAACACCCCTTGGCGACTCGCCCTAGCTGGTGCCTCGCGCCGGAGGGTCATCGAAGTTGAGCTTCTCGTCCTCGATAGCCAGCGGATGATTCTTGACCTGCGTCAGGATCGCCCCGACGTACTCGCCGATGATGCCGATGAAGATCAGCTGCACCCCCGAGAACAGGAACAGGCCGATCACGAGTGGGGCCAACCCTAGCTCGAACGTGCTCCAGTACAACAGCTTGTAGACCGTGTAGACCAGCGCCACCAGGAAGCTGGCCCCAGCCAGGCAGAACCCGGAGAACGTCGCCAGCCGCAGAGGCAGCTTGGAGTGGTTGACGAAGCCGGTCATCGCGACGCTGTAAAGCGTGAGTAGGCCGTGCTTCGACTGGCCATGCCGGCGTGCCGGTTGAACGAATTCGATCTCGGCTCGCCTGAACCCGATCTCACCGATGAACCCACGGAAATAGGGCTCGGGGTCCCTGTAGAGTTTGAGAGCCTCCATTACTTTGCGGTCGTAGAGCCCAAACCCCGTGAAGTTCTGAATGACATCATTGTCGTCAGAGAGGCGTGACAGCAGCCAATAGTAAGAGCGACGCAAGGCGAACACGAACGGGTTCTCTTTGCTCTTGCTCTTGATCGCGGCCACCACACGGTAGCCGTCTTCCCACCTCTTGACGAGTTCAGGTAGCAGCTCCGGCGGGTCCTGCAGGTCTGAGGCTAGAAGAAACAGTGCATCGCCAGATGCTTGCAGAAGTGCGTTGTAACCTGATCGTAGCGGCCCGAAGTTGTTCGCGTTGAGGATGACCTTAAGCTTCCGATCGTGCGATGCTAGCCTACGCAATATGTCCCTGCTGCCGTCCGTAGAGCAGTTGTCGGCGATGATGATCTCGTAGTCATACTCGGGAAGGCTTTCCATCACCTTAACGATGCGGTCGTAGAACTCCTGCAGGTTCCCCTCCTCGTTGAGGCAGCCGCTTACGATGCTGATCGTCCGCTTCCTCTCGTTCATGAGCCGGGCCGGCCATCCCCCGGCCGCCGGAGCCGGTCGACTGGGAACCCGTCGATGTTGTCCCGCGTGTAGTAGTCACTCTTGTAGATGTCGCAGCGGGCGCAGGAGTAGTTCTCGTCCTTGCGATCCTCGAGCTGCATCTTCTGGAACTCGTACCACGCGTCGGAGTTCCAGATCTCGTGGAGGCTGTGGTCGTCCACGTTGCCCAGGTTGGTTCCGCCAATGAAGTCGACGCAACAGGGCGAGACGTCGCCGTTGCTGCGGACGGTCATGGTGGTGAATGCCATGGGGCAGGCAATCCGGGCGGTGCTGTTGTCTGCGAGATCGCGGATGGCGCGAGGTGCGCCGTCCCCGTAGTAGGTTCCGATGAAATCGGCCCCGTCGACCTTGATCCAGCTGTGCGGCTTGTCGATGAAAACCTCGTCTGCGACGTCCCGGTACATTGCGAGGAACTGCTCGTTCTCGCCGCCATAGGCGTCCAGCATCTTGCAGCTGACAAAGGGCTTCTTCGAGCCGTGCGCCCGTTTCACTTCCTGCAGGACGCGGAGATTGTCGTGGATGGCGTGGATCGAGATCGGTGAACGGGTGACGGCCCCGTGACGCCTCTGGTCGGCGGAGTAGATGGAAACCCGCAGGTAGTCCATCTGGCACTCAACCAGAGCTTCCGCGAGCTCGCGCGTGAGGAGGGAGGCATTGGTGGTCGTCTCCATGCGCTCCGCGACCTTCGCCTCCCCGGCCAGCCGCAGTATCTGCGCGAAGTCCGGGCACAGCAGTGGTTCGCCGTACAAGCTCAGCTTCAAGACCTTGTGGGGTCCGCCCGGCCAGGTCTTCATCTGATCCATTACGCGCTCGAAACGCGCGAAGGGCATGCGCATCCGGTTGCGCGTGAAGTAGGAGGGCTTACCGATGCTCTGGAAGCACTGGATGCAGCGGAAGTTGCACAGGCTCGTCGGTTCGATGAGTACAGTGAACGGCTTGGCCAGCGGCAGCACCTCCATGAGGTCGTGCCGGTTGGTCGACTTGAGCTCGGTGTACTTGATCATGACGCAGCCCCGCTACACCACGAAGTCGTCGTCGTCGAACGCTTCGGACCAGTGAATCGGCAGTGGCTTGCCGTAGAACTTGGTCATGTACTTGTTGATGAACCCTCGGTCTTCCCCTGAGAGGCACAGTCGGCTGTGCTCCCGGAAGCAGCGGATGCTCTGCCCTCGCTTGATGATGTCGCCAAGGGATTCTTCGAAGATGTTTCCGAGAGCGATGTGGATGAAGACGCAAGGCAGGACGTCGCCGTACTGGGTGATGTGCAGCGTCGAGTCCACGGTGCCGCAACCCTTGTCGATCCCGTACGACGGGTAGGTGTCGCGGTGCAGGACCGGGTGCTCCTCGTGGGCCCTGCGGAGGAACTCTGCGTCCGCTTCGTCGATCAGCACGTCGTGCCTGCCTTCCCAGGCGCCGGTCGCGCGTGCGATAAGCACATCGACGGTGAACCCCTCCTGCTCCGCGAAACGGGCCATCTGCTCGAGGCGCGGCGTCTGGCAGTTCTGGTGGGTCACGACGGTCTGGATGACCACACTCAAGCCGGCCTCCTTGGCGTGGAGCATGGCGTCGATCGCCTTCTTGTAGGCACCCTCGTCTCGGCGGTTGGCGTCGTGTCTCGCCTCGTCGAAGTCATCCAGGCTGATCTTGACCTTATCTACGCCAATGGTCCTCAGATGGCGAGCCACATCGGCGGTCATGAAGTAACCGTTCGTGCTCATAGCGAGGTGAAACTTGTCAGGCTGCAGCGCCTGAACGACCTTGTCCAGGTCCTTGAAGACGAGCGGCTCACCGCCGGAGATGCAGAACTGACAGAAGCCGAGCGCGTCGGCCTCGTCGCTTATCCGCCGAAGGTCGTGCGGCGTGAGCTTGCGCGCTCCGCGCCTCTTGAAGCCCGACGCGGTGCAGTGCTCGCACCGCAGGTTGCAGGCGTAGCTGTAGGCGATATCGATGATCGGGGTCGCGATGCCCTGCCGGTAGCGGTCGTCGATCTTCGAGATCTTCTCGAAGACCAGCGGCTTCTCGTGCCGCAGCTTGGCGCGTTTCGCCTGCTCGAGTTCCTGCTCGTTCATGCGGGGCGCTCTCCGTGCATGGGACCCACTGTCATCGAAGCTCAACAGACCGCATAGCAGACGGTCTCGTACTCCAGGTTCGTGTGATGGCGCAGGTAGATCCTGTACTCCGGCACCAGCTCGTGGATGGCGAGCGGGATCTCCCAGAGATGACGGATGTGGTGGTACGCGCAGATGGCGAGCCGAGGCTTCTGCGCCTGGATGATCCGGCGCGCGCCTATCAGAGCCCGGGGCTCAGCACCTTCGATGTCCATCTTGATATACGAGACCGGGCTGTTCCCGAGCACGTCGTCCAGCGCGACGACGTGCCCCTTGCCTTCGCCGTCGCCGACAGTGCTCTGAAACCTGTCAATGCTGTAGGTGATGTCACACTCGCTGTCCCAGATGCCGAGGTTGTGGATCGTGATCCGGTCGGCGCAGGGCATCTGCCCCACTGTCTCTCGCAGGGCCTCGAAGTTGATCCGGTCGATCTCGAAGCATGTGATGCGTGCGAACTGCCCGCCCGTGCGGTCGGCAAAGTCCCTGGCCGTATCACCATCGAAGGCGCCGATGTCCACGAATGACTCGTGGTCTGTCAGTTGCACGATGTCGGCCGGGAAGTACTGGTCCGGCTCGCAGACTGAGGACATCAGGCCCGGGTCATGCTCACCCGCCAGCATCCGCTCGAGAATGGCGTCAAACACCATCCTGGAGCGCTCATCGGCCATCAGCGCCCTGGCGGCGGCCAGATCTTCGGCGATCTCCCGATCCTCGTGGGTGGCCAGGAACTCGGAGCTCAGGAGGTCGTATTTGTAGATGATGTTGACCGAGGCGACGCCGTTTCTGGTGAGGAAGTCGTAGACGGGCTTGAACTGGCCGACGGTGAGGAACACGACGCACCTGTCCCGCATCGCTAACAGTTGATCGGGGGAGACGCAGGGGATGCCCGCGAAGGACTTGCCCCACTTGTCGGGATCGCTGTCGCAGCAGAAGTCAACCTGGCGGCCGACATACTCGTCCCACGTCTCGATGATGCTGCTCAGCATCAAACCGCAGCCGTAGAACACGACCACCGGGTAGCTGGCTACCAGCCGCCTAACTTCCTGCTGATAGTTGCGCCGCGTCGCCAGCCGTTCGGCGATGTCGCCGGCCCCCAAGGCGCCGTCCGTGCTGAAGCGGGTAGTCATCGGCTGCATGCCACGCCCCCGCCGCTAGCGGATCCGCGCTCCGCGATCATGTTCTCCAGGACCTCCTCGGTCGGCAGATACGGCCACATGTCCTCGAGCGGCTTGGAGATCATGCTGCCTTCGGGGGTCTTCATGGCTTGGACCCTGGGAGCGGTAATCTGGGACCGGGAGACGCGCACCCGGCAGAGCGCGGGATCATCGCCATCAAGCGTGCGCGCGATCGCATCCGCCAAGTCCGCGTGGCTCGTGGTCTCCTCGCAGCGGATGCCGTAGGCGTTGGCGATGGCGCGCAGATCAGGCAGGGTCAGCCCACTGTCCGGTGACGAACCGACATAGCGGCCGTCGAACAGGTTGCGCTGCGTCGCCCGGATGCTCTCATAGCCGTCGTTGTCGAGGACGAACATCTTCACCGGCAACTTCAACCGCGCCACCGTCTCAAGCTCTTGGATGTTGAGCTGGAAGGCTCCGTCGCCGTCAACGAGGACGGTGCGCCGGCCGTCCGTAGCAATGCAGGCGCCTATCGCGTACGGCAGCCCAAATCCCATGGCGCCGAGACCAGCGGCATTCCTGATCTTCTGCCCCTTCTTGACACGCATCGCCTGGTAGGTGACCTCGCCCGCCGCCCCGGAACTCTCCGGCGTGATGACATCATCGGCCGCAAGCTGCCGGAAGAGCGTGTCGGTGAACACATACAGGTCGATGGCGTCATCGCCGTGGCGGTACTCGTCCAGCACGACAGGGTATCGCTCCCTCAGCCGCCGGCAGTAGGCGAGCCATTCCTCCCGGCTCCGCGCCAGAATATCCGGCTGCCGCTCGGACAGCATTCGAAGGAAATCACCCGCATCCGCCACCACGGGGACATCGATCTGGCCCAGCTTTAGGATCTCCGCCTGATCGATGTCGACCACCACTCTCCGGGCGTTCCTGCCGAAGCCGGCGGCGTTGAAGGCCGTCACGCTCGGCTCGAGCCGGCAGCCGATGACCAGCAGGAGATCGCTGTTCTGCACGATGAAGTTCGCCGCGCGGCACCCCACGATGCCGGGGCTTCCGAAGTTCAGGGGGTGGTCATGGTCAAGGAAGTCGATCGCCTTCCACGTGAGCAAGACCGGGATCTGGTGGGCTTCCGCGAACCGACACAGCAATTCCTCGGCGCCGGCCAGCTTCACGCCGTTGCCGGCGAGGATCAGGGGGCGTTCTGCAGAATTGAGCAGCGCGACGAAATCGGCGACCCACTGGCTGAGCCCTCGGCCATCAACCGGCGCCGAGGCGGGCGCGAAGCCTGGCAAATGGGCCTCGTCCACCTCGGCGGCCTGAACGTCCAGGGGAATGTCGATCCAGACGGGTCCCATGCGCCCGCTGGTGGCCTCGTGCCATGCCTTTTCCAGGTGATAGCGGATCTCGCTTGGCTCCAGCACGGTGACTGCGTATTTCGTGATCGGCGACACCATGGCCACGATGTCGACTTCCTGCGAGCCCATCTGCCGGACACCGCTGTCCTTCTTCAGGTCCTGCCGCTTCGCCTGCCCGGAGATGAACACGCAAGGAGTCGAGTCGAGATAGGCGGCCGCGACGCCCGTGATGGCGTTCGTGCTGCCCGGCCCGGAGGTCACCATGCCGACCCCGGGGAAGTTTGTGAACTGCCCGTACGATTCCGCCGCGATGGCGAGCGCCTGCTCGTGCAGGAAACAGGTGTATTCGATTTCCGCGCACTTGCCCAATGAATCGTCCAGGTGCATCGCCCCGCCGCCGGGCAGCATGAAGACATGCCGAACGCCGCGGGCGACCAGGAACTGCATCACGTAGTCGGACAGCTTCACGAGAGTGGCCATGGTCTGCTCGATCTACCTGTCTGCGAGCAGTTGATCGAGCAGTTCGCGAACGGCGCCCTGGCCGCCGGCGCCTTGCGTGACAAGGCTTGCTGCCGCCAGGGCGGCAGGGTGGCCGTTGGCCGGCGAAACCGGCAGGCCGCAGATCTCCATGGCGGGTACATCGTTGATGTCGTCGCCCATGAAGGCGATCTCCTTGAGGTCATGCCCGTGGGCGCCGGCGAACTGACGCAGGGCCTCCGCCTTGTCGTGGCAGCCCTTGTACACATCCATGATGCCCATCTTCCGGGCGAAGCGGTCCACCAGCGGGCTGTCTTCGCCGGAGATCAGCGCAATGACCAAGCCCGCCTTGCGGGCGAGTGAGACGCCCATGATGTCGTGGAAGCAGAAGCGCTTCCATTCCTCCCCATCGGGGCCCCACCACACGGCTCCATCCGTAACCACGCCATCGAAATCGAGGGCAACGGCCTTGATTGAGGTCACAGGCGAGCTCCTACCCGGCGGAGCTTCCTGAGGATTGGCTTCTCGCTATCGAAGACGCGCTTCGCCCCATCGCCCATCGCCATTTCGACCAGGCGGATGTCCCGCACAAGCCGGGTGATGCCGCTGGGACCCAGTGACGCGGCCTGGTCCGAGCCCCACATGGAGCGCTCCATCGTGACGTGTCGCTCCACCACGCAGGCGCCCAGCGCCACTGCGGCCGAAGAGGATGCAATCCCGGTCTCATGACCGGAGTAGCCAATGGGCACACCGTAACGCTCGCGCAGTTCGGGGATGGTCTTCAGGTTCAACTCGTCGTAGTTCGACGGGTATGTGCTGGTCGCCTGCAGGATGATCAGATCATCCCTGCCCAGCACCGCAACCGCGTGATCGATCTCCTCAAGCGTGCTCATTCCGGTTGAGAGGATAAGCGGGCGTCCTTTCGCACGGAGATAACGCAACAGGTCGTCGTCCGTCAGGCTGGGTGAAGCGATCTTGTGACAGGGTGGGTCGAACTGCTCGATGAAGTCCACGGAGCCCTCGTCCCAGCAGGACGCGAACCACGCGATGCCGATCTCGTTGCAGAAGCGGTCGATCTCCTGATACTGCTGAAGCCCGAATTCAAGCCCGCGCTTGAGGTCGCCGTTGGTAGTGCCGAAGGGATTCTCCCGCGGCTTGGCCAGCTCCTCGGCGGTGTACACCACGTCGATCGTGCGTTTCTGGAACTTCACGGCATTGCAGCCGGCAGCGTCGGCCATTTCGATCAACGTCTTGGCCAGCTCAACGTCGCCGTTGTGGTTGATGCCGATCTCCGCCACGATGTAGCAGGGGTTCCCATCCCCGACAAGCGTGTCGCCTATCTTGATTTGCTTCATGGTCGTCTCCCGTGGCTAGGGGATCTAAGGGCACCAGATCTGGCAGGTCGGGAGTCCTCGATCGAAGTCCTCCCTTGCGGTTCTGCGAGGACGGTCAGCGGAGGCGCAGCGGTCTTGTTCGGTGGTCGGGGCACCGATTAATCCTTCGGTACGGCAGCACGATCGTAGAAGGATGTGTCGGCTGAGTCTCTCCGACGCGCGCCGCTGAAGCTGTAGTACTTGTGGCCCAGGTAGCTGCAGACGACCACCACCACCGTCAAGAGCGCCTGGACCACGTAGATGTTGAACGGCAGCACCCCCAGGGCAACGGGCAGCAGCGCCAGGTTCACAACGAGCGACACAAGGTACACGAGCGAGAAGCGCGGAAGCTCCTTGAGCACCGGACCCCGGCTGCGGAACACGATGTAGCGGTAGCCAAGGTAGGCGTTCAGCACGGCGATCGGCCAGGCCAGCACAATCACGACGAGGTAGTGGAGGTAGCCGCCCAGCAGGTACTGCATTAGCGCCCAGGCGCAGTACCCGAAGACCGTGTTCCAGCCACCGACCACAAGGTAGAGCAGCTGCTCCCGGCGGCGGAAGTAGAACCTGATCGGCCGCCCGAGCGTGGGATGATCTCGCAGCCCATCGAGGTGCCTCTCGAATCTGCTCGATGTCCCGGACGTCGTCGGCTGCATGTGCGCAATGCTACGCGTCACGGTTGTCGCCGATCATCGGAGATTCCTGACCCTCACCATCGAATCTCTCCACCCCCTCGCATTGTGGATCCACTCTGGTCCTGATGCCCTGCTATCGTCGGTCGCAGCCATGCTGGAGGGATCGACCATCACCGACGAACAAGCTGATCTGGAAGGCTCCGGCGTCGCGGGCGGCCGGGTCCCGCAGCCAGGCGCCGGCCGACCTCTCAACCAGGCGATGGTCGGGTCCTTTCGTGATGGTCTTGCCGCCCGTCTGGAGCGATGGGGCGGACGACCGACGCTCGTCGCCGTGGCTGCCATGAATGCGATCACCGGCCTCGCTGTCGCCGTGATCGTCGCGCCGCTTTCTTTCGGGGCGGACGCCGACTACATCCGTCGCTGCGCACTGTGCGTTGCCGAGGGCGGGATCGACTGCGGCTTCATCTACTCCCCCTTGGCCGCGCTCGTCGCCCGGCCGCTGACGTGGGTTTCACCGACCGCGGCGGCGATCGCCATGACGCTCATTGGCCTCGCGATCTTGGTAACCGGCGTGAGGCTGGAAACGCGTGGGCAGGCGCCCGTCGACCGCGTACTGGTCGCCGTCGCGGCTCTCGGGTTCGCGCCGGTCGTCAACGAGCTCCTCCTGGGCCAGACGACGCTCCTTATTGCCGCGGCGCTGTACCCTGCGGTCCGTCGCCCGGACGCGTTCCGAAACGGCATCCCCCTGGGGATCGCGCTGGCGCTCGCGCCCAAGCCGCTGCTCCTGCCGGTGCTGGTATGGATGATCGTCTGGCGGCGGCGCGCGCTGACGGCCGCGCTGTTGGCCGCCCTGGCTCTGACGTGCCTGGGCCTGGCGCTCGTGGGGCCGGACCAGTACCGCCAGTGGGTTTCCATACTCACGGGCGCCGGGAGCGGCTCGATGTCCGGGATGTCGGGAAACTTCTCGCTGTGGCGTGGCGGCCTCGACCCGGCGGCGTTCGCCTTCGGGGCCGCCATCGGTGCCGCGACTCTCTGGGCGATTCTGCGGGACTGTTCTCGAGGATTCGTGGCGGCGCGCTTCGCGAGTCTGCTGCTGGCTCCGTACACCCTGCTCTACGCGGCCTCGATCACGCTGCTCGCCGTGAAACCGGCCCTCGGCTTTGCGCCTCGCGCCACGCGCGTTCTCGCGTTGATCGCAAACCCGGCCCTCGGGTTGCTTCTCGCCCTCGCCGCCTGGAGCGTGGGTGGCCTGGCCGTGTGTCTCCCGTTGGCACGCCCGTGGAAGGTCCCGGGCCTGCGCGGCCCGGGCCGCCGGCAGCTCGGCTGAGTTGCCTCAACCTCGGAATCGGCGTCGCGATCGCGCTGCTCCTCGTCT
>Ga0209777_10000199_pt1 | contig 106139 bp, 89 predicted proteins | sample FrelakmetHBP12HB_FD_187147 | JGI IMG/M metagenome (GOLD analysis project Ga0209777, IMG submission 187147) | Freshwater lake sediment microbial communities from the University of Notre Dame, USA, for methane emissions studies -HBP12 HB (SPAdes)... | ecosystem: Environmental > Aquatic >...
AAACTCCATCCTGACTGGTTTTTCTGCACTGACACGATGGAGTTTTACCGAAAAAAAGAGGGCGGCCGCCCGTTGACCTCAAGGTTTGTCGGTGCGGCGTTTCAATGTGGCAGATGTTTAGGCAGTATCACTATCTGAGTGAGAACCTTGGCGTTGGCGTCAGATGCTACGCGGCGCTCTACAAGGAGAAGCCAGTAGGCTTTGTTGCAGTTGCGCACGTACGGATGAAGGCTCACTTTTTCCGTGTCAGTCGCTTAGTCGTTTTGCCTGACTACCAGGGCATAGGGATAGGCAAACACCTGCTAAACTTTGTTGCCGAACTCTACACGTCCCAGATTCGTCTGCCCTTCTATCTGGTTACGAGTAATCCTCAGCTGCTAAGAGGAAATTTGGGTAACTGGCGGGTTAAGCGTGTTGGCCATGGGAGCCATGGTCGTGAAGATAGTCGGATAAATCGTGGGTTGTTACGAGCTAGTAGTAAGCGGCGCCTGACTGTTACCCTTGAATACGTTCCCAAGAATCGCCGCTGCGAAGTTGAGGCGAATTTGACAGAGGTAACGAGTAATGCTTGAGAGCGTGCTTCAGAGACGGCTGGAGCTGCTTAAGCTGGAAGGAAATGGGTTAGCGCCTTCTGAGATTGTGAAAGAGTTGAGTGTCAAGTATGGTGTTAGCGAGCGTGCTGTGTATCTGGATCTTGAAACTCGGGCAGCCTGGCAGCCGTTGCTCCAGGAGACGCGCGAGGCTTTGCTTAAGGTTTGTAATAGGCATGAGCAGTTGTACCGAAAAGCGGTTGTATCGTTCATGCAGGCGGGGTCCGATCGGGCTAAATTAGCTTCGTTGAATGCGCTGCGAAAGATTAACTTTGATTTGGCTGTTTTAGCTGGGATTAAGTTTCAGAAGCCGGTAGAGACTGAGGAGACTGTCATCAAGTGGGAAGACCCGAGAGCGAGCGAAAAAGCATAGTGATCAAGTATAAGCCTCATGCGGGGCAAGCGGAGTTTCATTTTCACCCGGCTAGGTTTCGGGTGCTTAATTGTGGACGTCGCTGGGGCAAAACAATTGCGGGTGCTAACGAGTTTATTCGGCAGATGTGGAAGCTCGGGCCAGACATTGTAGGTTTTGCTGTTGCGCCTACTTATTGGCATACCCAGAGGCAGTGGAGTGAATTCTTTGGTTTTTGTCCCGCCGAGCTTTTTGTCGAGATTCATCGCTCTGATCGGCATGTGGTTCTCAGGGGCGGCCGTGATGTCTGGTTTAAGAGTGCGGAGAATCCTGATTCGCTTCGTAGTCAGGGTGTTAAGGTTTTGTGGGTTGATGAGGGTGCTCAGATTGCTGAGGAAGCTTGGAATTTGGCGCTTAGGCCGGCGTTGATGGATGAGAAGGGCATTGCTTTTTTCACGGGGACTCCGCGGGGGCATAACTGGTATTTTCGGCTCTGGACCCGCGGGCAAGATCCCAAGCAGACTGATTATAAGAGCTGGAGCTTTTCAAGTGCCAGCAATCCATATTTGGACCCGGCGGAAATTGCTGCTTTTGCTAGGGATATGCCTGAGTTGGCTTTTAGGCAGGAGGTTTCAGCTGAGTTTTTGGAGGATGTGGGTTCAGTTTTTCGAGGTGTTGATCGCATCGTCAAAGGAGACTTTCAACCGCGTGAACCGAACAAGCAGTATGTTGTCGGCGCTGATCTAGCTAAACTTGAAGACTTCACAGTGCTTTGCGTTTTGGATTTAGATGGTCACTTATGCGCTTTTGATAGGTTCAACGAGTTGGATTGGGTTTTCCAGCGCAAAAGAATAGTTCAACTCGTTCAGCGCTACGATGCCCGTTTGCTTATTGATAGCACAGGTGTTGGAGACCCAATTCTCGATGAGCTGCGACGCGAAAAAATACGTGTTGAGGGTTACAAGTTTACTAACGCCACGAAGAAAGACCTTATCGAAAATCTAAGCATAATGATTGAGAATCAGAAGCTTTCTATTCCACAGATTCCTGAGCTGATTAATGAGCTTAAGCTCTATGGTTATAAAACCTCGCCAAGTGGAAACGTGCAATACGGGGCACCCGAAGGCTACCATGATGACTGCGTTGTTGCCCTAGCGCTGGCTGCTTGGCAACTAAGACATGGTCCGCCTTCGACGGGAGTAGGCATAGCTTTTACCCACCCCTATGAATCAGACAAATTCAGAGAAAGAGACCTTCACTGGCTGGACAACTTCAGATAATTTAAAGAACTCCACATCTGCATGCGCGGACATAGCGGTGCTTTTTGCAAGAATTCAAGAGCCATCTTTTTCTTCTTCCCTGAACCCTTTCCCAAAAGTCAAAACCAAAAAAGGTTATCTCATGACATTTAAAAGACAATTGCCCTAAAGCCAAATCCCACTAAGACTAAACAGAACTTCCATAAACAAAAGCTAAATATCATTGAGTGATTTATGAATTGGGAAAAACCTTAGGGCTGGTAGTTCAGCTGGTATGAACGCTTGACTTGCACTCAAGAGGTCGGGGGTTCAAATCCCCCCCAGTCCACTATGTTCAAAAATACGGGGCGTGTTTTGGCGATGAACCCAGCGGTTTCAGTTTTTTGAAGAGCTTGTTCCCGGTGAAATCGCAAACAAACTCGAAGCCAGCTTCAATTATTGCGCGTGTGTTGTTTATTGTTTTCATGTGCCTCAGAATTCGTTCCTGGCATCATAGAAAGGACCACTAATCCTTTCTCAGCGACGTGATAATCCTCATAGGCAACATGCTCTAATGCGGGGCTGTTAAATAAAAATAATCGAGCGTTGCACCATAAAAGGATTAGAACTGGTTAGAGAGAATAATATATGTCATATTGTGTTCTCCTTGCAACTATTTTAGACTAAAACAAAGAAGGGGAAACGCGGGTGAATCCTCCACTTTGTCTGGAGTTCAAATCCCACAGTCCACTTCAACATCAATTACGCTGATTCTCGTCACTCGGGGATTACTTGCGTTTTCTGAAGATTTTGTTTCCATCGAAGCTTCAGACAAAATCAAAGCCTGATTAGCGCGCGCAGTCGAACTTCCCTGTTCTTACCTTTGTGTCATAGGCGAATCTGCTACTGTAAACCTATTTTTAGCACAGCGCAAGCGCCACGACTGTCCTAGAGTTGGAGTGGAACAATCGTCTTAACCGTAGTACCTTCATTTGTTATACTAAATCTTGTAAGTTTCGCTATGCGTTCTTGCACTATTCTTAGCATTTCTTTCCTCAGAACTCCCCCAGAACGTGCTGCTCCAAAAATGCTTACTGCTTCAGCCAGTTCTTTGTCTCCTACTGTTCCTGCGATCCATTTCTGAAAGTCCTTGCGTTGAAAATGAAAATCCACTGACTCTGCAGGAACAATTTCCAGTTTGGCAGCGAACTCGTTGAGATTGGTTGCTGTTATTCCAGTGCAGCAACCGATTGCTGTGAAAAAGTGGAAACCGCTTTCATAGGGTTTGTTGTTGAGGAATTTTGCGCTTAAGGATTTGGGAAGCGCCTTGCTTTTGGATGCGACTTTTTTAGGCATAGTTAAACACTCTTTTAGCTTATCTTAATATTCACTACACCTACTTCAAGAACGCTTCATTTAAGGCTTACGACTAGAAACCATAGCTGATATATTGAATAAAAATTACCAAATTAACTTTGTAAAATCCGACTTTCAGGGTCTAATCTGTTGAGCAGCAAAGTTTTGGAACTTCTATAGCTCTTTCAGGTTGGCAAGGGGGTTTGCTGGGGCTCTGGAACCCAAATTTAGGAGAGAGAATGAAACCAACGAGCAAGTTGGAAATCATTCCAGGCCCACTCAGCCCCTTACTTGCTTCTGAACTGTTTTTCCCTGAACAAAAAAGGGAAGGGAGGAGTAGTGTTCATTGTGTTTTTCTTACTTGCGTCTTTTGAGGACTAATGCTGCTGCGACTGCGATTATGACGATGACTGCAATGCCGATTGCGATGTAGGTGGCGGTGGGTGCTGCGCTGGTTGGTGGAATAACGACTGGACTTGGAGTTGGCGCGATTGTGACAGTTGGAGCCGGGCTGGAGGGAGCGGTTGTTGGAGCCTGGGTTGGAACTGCCGTTGGAGCGCTAGTAGTTAATGGTACTGCTGAAGGAGCATTTGATACGCTCATAGCTGTCTCTGCAATGGAAGGCCAATACCCGTTGGTTCCCACGAATGTCGCAGTTATCTTGTAGACGCCTGGAACTGGCGGAGTCCACTGTATGGCGTAATTGCCGCTCAAATCGGTCGTAGCATAGCCAAGGTCTTCGGTGTTGTTGTTGGGGTCGAAAGCAGTCAAGTGAACTCGGACCCCGGTTGCTGTAGTTGGATAGGGTTGCTGCTGGTACACGTAGCCCATCCATGCGCACATGCTTCCATCAGAAACGCAGGGCACGCCATGTGGGAAGTTCGCTGTCACCGGATCCTGCGTTGTTCCTGCTGCAATGTCGGTTACCCAGCCTTGTATTGTCAGACTTGATCCCTGTACGATGCTTGTCAGTGGTGCGTTGACGGTGGTGACGCTTGGTCCTCTACCGACTGTGTAGACCTGGTCGTCGTAGCCGTTGAACCATGTGTTGTAGCCGTCTGCCGCTGCGTAGCTCAGTACGCTGAATTCTCCAGTATAGCCTGAGAGCGCCCAGACTTCGGCACCTGTTGTGGCGTTGATCGCACGATTCAAAGATCCCTTGAAGAGCGGCGTTTCAATCGTATGTTCGCTCGTGACAAGGTACACTAAGCCGCTGCCTATGGCGTTGATGAAAGTTGGGTATCTGCCGAATGGAGTTTCTAGACCGGAGTTTGTACTGTTGCCTGCGCCGCCGTTTCCGTAAGTCCACAGGATTTTGCCGGTCAGAGTGTCATAGCAGTAGACTACACCCGCATATGCAGCGCTGTACATCTTTCCGTACCCAAAGCAGTTTGCGAGGCTGCCTGATGCGGGGCTACCGTAGTAGTCGAGCATGTCTTGCGCGACTGTTGGACCCCACAGTTTCGCGCCAGTATCTAGGCTGTATCCTACGTATTGTTGAGTTTCTCTCCAGTCTTCAACGAAGACGCGGTTTACTGGATCAATGCCTGCCTCTAGGACGGTGATGTTGTTTGGCGGTGGGTTTAGAGTCGCGTGCCATATTACGGTGCCCAATGTACTCGGAGTGTTTTCGTTAATGTTGAGCGTCAAGTACGTGTAGGGACTGCTGCTCATTGAACCCATGAAGTCCATTCCTGTAGAAGGCAAGTTGCCAACATACGCTAGTAGTGTACTTCCGTAAATACCTCCGACTATAGTGGGACTTGCACCTATCGTGTTAAGGTAGGGTACTGAAACATTGAAGTCGTACGTGCTTGGAATGTACGTTGGTGAAGGACCAAATGGCCCCATTGTGGTCAATGTGCCTCCTGCCCAGTTTCCACCAATGTTGCTGCCTTCATTGCTCACTGGGGGAACGACTGGCGGCGTAGTTGATCCACCACTGTAGTTGTCGCCCCAGAGTCTTGAGGAATTCCATTCTTGCAGGTACCAGTTCGGGTTTGTTGCGGTGCCGAGATTTGCCAAACTAACTATTAGGTATTCTCCTTCTGGCCCCAGCATCGACGTCGAAGTGCTGCCCATTGTGATGTTGGTAGTCGTAAACATGTAGGCTCCAGTATACGCATCGTAGGCTTTCCAAGTCATTGGAGACGCGCCGAACATTGAAGCGCCTCCTGAGACTGAGAAAAGTATTGGCGGGTAAACTCCGTGGTCATTGGGGTCTTGAACATCATAAACATAAGCGAAGGATATCTGAGACATGGTGGTGCTGCTCCATAGTTGTTTTCCTGTTCTCAAGTCAACGGCGACAGTTGGCCCATTGGATGGCCCTGAGAATGATACCGGCATATTGAAAATGAGTATTCCGTCAACAATTATCGGGTTGGTGTATCTTTGCTCATATGCAGAGCCTTCGAAGTATGAGTCGCCCTGAATGACAGTTTGGTTTCCTCCGACTATTCCGCCGCTTTCGATGGGCATAGTCCACATTATGTGGCTAGTGAGTGAGCCCACGACGTCTCCAGCGCCAGCTAATTGCTCGCCGTTGCCTCCCATGTTGTAGGTGCCTGCGAAGCCCGTGTATCCAGGTGCAAGGTCACCTAGCCAATTTGAGGCAAGTGGCCACCAGTTTGAGTTCGTGCCATAAATTGGGCGGGTCCAATAATCTGATGGATACGCGTTGCCGGGTATCAAAGGTATTGCCGTCGATTGCACAGTCAGCGTGGTAGTTGCAGAGCTTGTCATGTAAGTCGCGTTCAGGTAGGCCGTGTTGGGACCGAATATGGTGAACATAAACGGCCAGGTGTAGACTTGACCAGGGAAATCGAACTTGAGAGTGTACGTGCCGACTTGAGTTGGAGTGAACGAGGTGTCTTGGGCGGCCACTGGATCTGAAACGACTGGGAAGGTCCTTGTCTGAATTGTGCCATCGGGGGCAGTGATAGTTAGCTGGTAGTTGTGGAATCGAATGTCATTTGTGGGAGCTGTACCAAAAAGCAACTGGTTAAGCCACATAATGACTTCCACGGGTTGACCCGTACCTACTGGGTTGGTCGAGACGCTGATGTAGGCGAAGGTTGGAACGTTCATTGGCGCGGCTGCGTGGACAAATGGTAGGAGCATGACAGAAGCGGACATCGAAAGAATCAAGAGTGCAACGATAGCAGTAGTTCCGGATTTCTTTGTGCTGATTTCAAGTTTGTTTAACATCTTTTCCTCTCCATTTTTCAAATTAAGAGCCCAATTTGGAGGGACTCGTTATTTAACACTTTGCAAAAACTGGAAAAAATAGAGCAAAAAATGCCATTTAAGACTGCAAAAAGCAACAATATCAGCAAGATTCAAGATACTCGAAGCTCGTCAAGAAGAATCAGTCAGCGACTAATTTATTGGCTTAAGAAATAATTTAGGGTGATTTTTAAATACGCGTAGCAGGTACTTCAGTTCAACTCAAAAGAGAGGAATAATTATTCCGACCGAGTGCATCAGCGAAGTTCAGGCAACAGTTTTGAACGAAGCGATAGCAGACGGCCGCAAAACCACTGCCCAAATTGCAAAAGACACAGGATTAACTGAGGAAATTGTAAAGAAAAGCTACAGTGAACTCGAAAAATTGGGGATAATTAAAGGCGCAACCATCCACATCAACTACAAGAACTTCGGCTACAAAGCGGTTGCAATCATTATTGTCAGGGTCGATCCCAACCAAGCTGAGCAGTTCATGGACTATGCACGGAAATTGCCGCAGTATTACTTCGCATACGAAATTGGTCCAAAAGGAAACATAAATCTCACAATAATCATTAAAACCCTTCAGGAACTGGACAAAATTAAAGATTCGATTAGGAATGAGTTCTCCATTTTAGAAACAAAGACAGTAATATGGACAGGCGTAAGAGAAATGCACTGGAACATGGCGATTATTCCGGGCAAAATCTCTCGAGCTAATGAACTAAAGCATAACAAGTGTGGCAGCCCCACGATCGGCGTTTCCCCAAAAAAGTTTAGCATCGACGAAGTTGACAGAAAAATAGCTGACATACTTGCCGAGAATGGACGCGCTCCATTGGAAGTGATCGCTAAGCAAATAGGTGTTTCAACGGACACGGTAAGGAGAAGATACGAGAGACTCAAGAAGAACGGCGCACTGAAAGTTACAGTTCAATTCGACCCAACAAAGATCGGGTACGTCGCAGCAGCAGTTTTTTTCGCCACCACTTCGAGTGTAAATTCAGCTTCGATAATTGAAAGCATTACCGAAATTCCTGACGTCATAAGCATAATGAAAGCAGTTGGAGACTACGACCTAGAAATATTCGCCATTATAAAGAACCTTGAACAGTTGTTTTCAGTTCGAGACAAGCTTTTCAGAATTCAGGGAATATCAATGGTTGACCTCGAACTTTTTTTATTGCCTGATAAGTGGCCCGGCCCCCGCCAACACATATCGACGTTTTGATGACTCGTAATTCATTCATAAGAACTTCAAAAAGTTCCATTCTAAGCTCCAAAGCGCATCAGAATAAGAAATCTTAAATGTAACCAACGCGACCATAGGCGGCAAAGGCAGGGAAAAAGAAAACTGGCGCCAAGTAAACTGGACGCGCTTGATTCAAGAATAGTAAAAGAGTTACTTCAAGATGGGAGAGCAAGCTTTGCCGAAATAGCCGACAAATATGGAGTAACCAAGAACAAAGTCTGGAAACGCTTCATGTCGATGGATAGGAAAGGCATAATCTCAGGTGCCACCATTCAAATGAATTTTGCGAAGTTTGGATATGAAGTGTTTGCAACGTTTCTAATCAATGTTGAGGCTCATCAAATAGAGCAAGTTATGGCTTACATTCGCAGTATAACTGAAGTGCATGCTTACCGACAATACAACAGTGTCTATAACATCAGGGCTTTCGCAACTCTAAAAGACCTAAACGAGCTGGACCATCTGAAGCAAACCATTAAAAGAAAACTCCCCACGGTAGGTATAAGAACTTACATATGGACTGACGTTAGAAATGTCCCCGAAAACTTGGCTCTAGCGGATCACGCAGAAGAATCCTCCGGAAAAGCTAAACGCAATCTAGGCCCATTAGACCCTAAGCAGACTGATACGGTCAAAATTGATGAGTTAGATTTGCGCATTGTCCAGCGCCTGACCCTTGACGGCCGAGCTTCCTTCACAAAAATCGCCCAAGAAGTTGGAACATCTGTCGACACAGTCATGAAACGGTATCATAAGCTCAGGAAAAACAACGCAGTAAAAGCGTCAATCCAAGTTAATCCAAACAAACTTGGGTATGCATCCATTCTGGATTTTGGCATATCGTTTAGCAGCGCTCAGGATTTGTCAAGCTCGGTTGTGGAGTCTCTGGCAAAAATTCCCGACGTAATCATAATAACCAAGATAAGCGGAGAACATGACTTGCAAGTGACAGCGATGATACGAGACGTTCAGCAGTCTTTAGCAATTCAAGATGAAATCGCCCGAATAAGAGGTATCACAAAAATGGAAGTAAGCGCCAGAAAACTTACTACAAAGTGGCCAACGCCTAAACAGTACATTTCCACAATGTGAGTTAATGCAACCTGTTTTTGTAAACAATGGTTTGCTGTGGCTCCGGACACAAATTTAGGAGAGAGAAGAAAAAAGGGAATCGCGGGTTATATGACCACTGCGTCGGGGGTTCAAATCCCCCCCAGTCCATTTAAACAACTCCCGGACATTTTTGTCGAGTTGTGAATGCTTATTTTCTTTTTCGGAAGAGCTTGTTGCCGCTAACTTTGAAATGCGCTTACAAAGTCGGAGAAATACTCGGGCTAGTTCCTCAAGGGAATCCCATAAAAGAGCAATACAAATTTTACATGTAGAAACGTTTCTTAGCGCAATCTAAAGAGAACGAAATCCACATTCTAGTATTCTTACTTGTTTCAATTCGGTGTTCTCGATAAAAAGGATGGAGATTTCGGGTGACATCACCACTCTGGCAGGGGTTCAAATCCAGCCTGTCCCAAATTTGGACCGGGGGTTAAACAGAAACAGGCCAGTTGTTCTGCAAGGCTAAAGAAGGGTTTGCTGGGGCGCTGGACTAGAGATATTGGAGAGAAATGACTGAATCTTGACGAGCATTTTGTAATTTTTTCCAGAGCCCGCTCAGCCCCATTTATTCTCCAACGCTAAACATTTTCAACTTCATTTTAACCCAAAAAAAGGAAGGGTGTGGTTTTGTGCTTATTTGCGCCTTCGAAGAGCGATTGCTGCTAAGACCACTACGATTATGACGACTACTGCGGCTATAGCAATGTACATGCTAGTTGAGACTGTGCTGGTTGGTTGCGGGGCTGCGTTGGGATTTGAGGAAGTACCTGGTGCGGGTGAAGCTGCTGAGCCAATTGCGATTCCGGTTTCTGAAGTTGAGCTGTAGTACGAGTTTGTTCCGTCGAATTGGGCTTTGATCGTGAAGTAGCCTGTGGAGGGTGGAGTCCAAGTTAGCCCGTAGTGCCCACTGCTGTCAGATGTGACTGTGCCTATGTTATGGGTGTTGCCAGTTGAATCTACTGCTGTTAGGCTCACGGTTACGCCTTTGACGTTTGAGGGTATCGGCTGTTGCATGTAGAGGTACTCCATCCAGGCGCTCATGCTGTCATCCGAGACTGCGGGGGTACCGGCTGCCGGCGTTCCGAGGCAGGTTTGACCCGGAGACTGATCCGTAACGGCTCCCTGTATAGTTACGGCGTTTCCGGTCCCTGGTGCGGCTTGGACTGTCGTGGCACTTTGTCCTTTACCGAAAGCATAGAGCTGGTTGTCGTATCCGTTGAAACCTACGAGGATACCGTCTGCGATTGGCATGGTGTCTTCAAAGAATCCGTTTATGCTCCAGACTTGTTTGCCGGAATTGACGTTAATTGCGTCGAGTTCTGCGCCTCTGAACAACGGGTCGCTGTGCGAATTTCCTGTGGGTGCAAAGAGAATTCCGTCGGCAATAGTGAGGCTGCCTCCTTCAAAGGGATAAGTGCTGAATCCTGGGAAGTTAACTCCGCTGTCTGCAGCGTAGAAATCCCACAGTCTTTGGCCTGTTGTGACGTTAACCGCGTGGATGCCATCCATTGCTTTACCGAAGACGATGCCGTAAGCGCTGTCTGAGCTGAGTTGTTCAGTGCCCCAAGCATTAGTATAGGCAGTGGATGGACCCCAGACTTGTTGACCTGTATAAAGTGAATAGCCGTACCATTGCATCGTGTTCTTAAGGAATTCTGTGTATACTCCGTCAGTCATTGGACCCATCAGCCCAAAAGCGGTTGCTCCAGTTGGAGTCGTCCTGTTTTGAACCCAAAGCTGCTTCCCAGTTGTCGCGTCGTACCCTATCTCCATCTGCCAATTCTGCGGTAGAATGATGTTGCCCGTATAAGCCAGTATTATTCCAGAATTTATCGACGATATCGATTGGCCAAACATCATCGGCACAGTAACGTTCCACTGCAACCCAGTATTCCAGTTCAGCATTGATCCTGTGAGAGGTCTCCAAGTCCAAAGGCTTGTGCCCAAACCTGGTGGCATAGCAGCAGTCACAGCCAGAGTTGAATTCCACATTGCCACCCAATTATTGCCCATGAAATAGATCAACAACTCTCCAGAGGGCCCCTCTGTTTTAACTCCACCCGTCGCTGCGTTCGCAAAAGTCAAAATCAGGTTGCCAGTGTTAGCATCGTACATGTAATACTGAACTCCAGCTTGTGAGTTACTAATTCCCGTGCCGGAAGGAGCCGCAGCCGCCATATACCAAAGAAACGGTAGTGATCCTTCTTGGTTGGGTGAGTGATAGCTCAGTATTTGGCCACAAGATATTCCCGGATAGCCATATGACCCAAGGGTCGCCGAATTTATCAACGTCATAACACCAGTGCTGTTTTGCCACCAGAGCGTTTGTCCTGTGCGAAGATCAACGGCGTAGAAGCCTTCTTTTGGAGGGTCTGGCGAATTATAGTAGAGCATACCGTTAATGATCACTGGCGGAGTAAACTTTGGTTCATAAGTTTTTCCAGTGTAATAATTGCTATCAGCAGCGCCTCCAAACTCACCGCCGACCAAACCGCCAAAGTCCATCGGCTTTGTCCATAAGATGTGCGCGCTAGTGGGTGCGGTAGAGTACGGGTTGAAATTTCCAGTGAGGTTGTAGCCAGTGGCTCCAAAGGCTGTCCCTCCAATTCCCAACCAGTTTCCAGAGATCGTGTACCATTGCTGGTTTTGAGCGTTTATTGGGCGAGTCCAGAATCCTGTCGGAAGCGGAGTTTGCGGTGACGGAGCGATTTGCTGCTGCTGCACAACAAGCGTGGCAGTGAAGTTGCTCGGTGCATAATACCCGCTAACAGGTACAGGAATCAGTCCACCTATACCGCTAACCTGTTGTCCCGGAAAGCTGAATACAAAAGTGTACGTTCCGGTTTGATCGGGCGTGTATGTGGTGTATGCGTATGCAGCATCGTCAGGCGTGAACGGACCCAAAGTCTGCGAAGTCCCATCAGGCTTGGTGACTGACAACATATAGTTTTGCCACCTACTTCCTAAGGGGCCATTCGAAGTTGGGTTGATTTTGTCCAACCACATAAGAACAGTCACTTGCTGGCCAACTCCCGCTGGGCTGGGAGCAACCGCCATAAACGCATATGTCGGAACCGTCGGAGCAGCTTGGGCTTTTCCCAAAGGAATGGACGCAAACATGACAGAAGCGAGCAGCACCGTCAGGACCAAAGCGATAGCAGTTTGCCTCAATCTATTCTTTGGCGCGTTCTCATGCGCTATTTTGTTCTTTTTTACATTCACTTTCTCACTCTCCAAATATCTGTGCTTCGACCTATCAAAGCCTCTCATATTTAAGATGTTGCAAGTGGAGGTTCCAATGACAGTTTTGAAACCAACTTGGCAAACAGAAATTGACGGATTTCCTATAATGTTAGGTTGGGAATTACAAAGGGTATTTTTTAAGCGGGAAGGGGGTTGTTGGGGCTCCGGGCTCAAAAATTTAGAAAGTGGTGAAAGATCGATACCAACAAAAAAAGGGGTTTTGCGGGTGACATCTCCACTGGGTTGGGGGTTCAAATCCCCCCCAGTCACTTCAACATCAATTTTCTGATTCCCAGTCCTCTATTAATTCTTCAGTGGCTACTTACGTTTCCTTAGGATTTTGTTTGTGCCCTAGTCGCAAAAGAATTCAAAGCCTGCTTCTTGGAAGGGCATAAATAAGATTACAAGATAGTTATGAAGACTAAATAGGAGACAAGGAATATGGTTAGCAATTTCCCCAGCGGTAGCAACTCATTCGTGTCTCTTCGCGGTGTGTCAAAAAACTATTACACATTCAGCGCCTTAAACAACGTTTCCTTCGAAATCAAAGAAGGCGAAATCTTCGGGTACATTGGCCCAAACGGCGCAGGAAAAACCACCACTATGAAAATTATAGTTGGCTTACTCCGTGATTTCCAAGGTGAAGTTTTCATAGGCGGCTACCAAGTTCCCAAACAAAAAGACGAGATTCACAAGTTACTGGGTTACCTTCCACAGAACGTTGCCTTCCAAGAATGGCGAACAGTGAATCAAGCGTTGAAAACTTTGGGAAAACTCTCAGGTCTAAGCGACGCAGAAGTTGAAAGTCGCATTCCTGAAATATTGGACATGCTATCTTTGGCTGACGTTCGCCACAAGAAGATTTCACAGCTGTCAGGCGGCATGATCCAGAAGGTTGGGTTAGCACAAGCACTCCTTCATGACCCAAAGCTCTTGATTTTGGATGAACCTTTAGGCGGACTTGATCCACTGAGCCGCCATCAATTCAAGGAGATTGTTATGAAACTCAGCAAGAGAGGAACAACAGTCTTGTTCTCCTCGCATATACTCAGTGATGTTCAGGATGTTGCTGATCGAATCGGGATTATTAGCCGCGGAAAAATTAAGCAGATTGGAACGTTAAATGATTTGAAATCTCATTTATCCGCAGAGAAGACTGTGGAGGTGCTCCTATCGTATGCCAGCGAAAAATGGATTGAATTTAGATCCATCAAGAACGTAAACAGGGTAGAGCAAACTTCGCCAGGAAGGGTTCTAGTGAATCTCGAAGTAGGTTCTGACGAAGACCAAGTCGTTAACGACATCGTCCAAAGCATAGCCAAACTGGGCATTCGCATAAGGGGCATAACGTTGCTGTCGCCTTCGCTGGACGAGATTTACCTCAACTACGTTCAGGAGGGCGAATCTGCATGAAACTACCACTACTATATGTAGATGAGTTGCGAGGTTTTTACAAGTCTAAGGTTATGCTTTTTCTCTGGATAGGCTTGCCAATCATTGCCATCTTGTTCCGCTTCGTTCAATATGGAACTACGGGGCAAACGATTTCATTTACCGTCGTCTCGGCGCTTGTGGTTTCCAGCCTTGCCGGAACCCTCTCCGCAGTAATGCTCACAGTTTCCATAATTAACGAAAAGAACAGGCACGTCTACGAACTATTCCTGATTAGACCACTTAAGCGACGAAACATAATCTTGGCAAAGTTCCTATCAGTATACACATGCGTCGCCATAGCCAGTTTAATAGCAGTTTTTGTAGGCATGGTAACCGACTATTTAACTGCAGGCGCACTTTCAGCCACATTGTTCAATAATCTTGGGCAGTCTTTAGCCATAAGCCTCTCCATGGTTGCGGTGGCATGCGCCGCAGGCGTTCTCATCGGTGTTGCCGCGCCGTCCGTTCTTCTCGGAGCCATATTGGTCATATACGGAGGAAACCAAATCTCAGTCATACCCTTGGTACCAGCGCTACTTAACATATCCGAAGCAGCACTATTCACAATTGGCTTAGCAGCTTTAACTGCAGCCCTACTCTTAGCAACTGCTATTAGTCTGTTTGAAAGAAAACAATTTTGAGGAAACGTGCTACTGCTTTTAGACTTACATCAAAACTTCAACTCTATTTCGCACTATTAGCAATATGTTATTGTGGTCTTGCAGTTGCTAAGAAGAAAAATAGAGGATTCACGAGTGACATCTCCACTGAGGTGCGGGTTCAAATCCCCCCAGTCCACCTGAATATCAATTGCTATTAAGTCCGGCAAGAGATTCTGACTGTTTACTGTCAGTCATAATGTTGGCTTCATAATTTATTTTAGTTTCTACCATTCGAGTATGAATTGGACTATTGATAACGGTTAAGAGATCTGTATGCGGATCGGATTCTTCGTTTGGGAATATCCGCCAGCTCTAGTAGGCGGACTTGGCACCTATGCTGAATACATAACGCGTGAATACGTGTCGATGGGTCATGACGTAACAGTCTTCACACTAAATCCAGGAAACCTAAAAACTAGAGAAGTCATCAAAGGAGTCGAGGTGCACCGACCTCAAATCGCGAATGCAAGCAATATTTTTCCAATGTTTGTAACAGACGACCTGAAAAAATGGGGTACAAACATTAGCATGTTCAACAACATATTTATTTACAATGTACTCAGCGCTACGAAGTTCATAAACAGCATGATAAAGAAAGAAGGATGCAATTTTGACGTTGTCTGCGTCCACGATTGGCTAAGCAGCATATCTGGAATGATGATCAAAAACGAAACAAAAGTTCCCGTCGCGTTTCATGTTCACAGCACAGAATGGGGAAGAGCTGGTGGTCCAGGTTCAGAAGTCGTCTCGCATTTTGAATGGGCAACATCCGAAAAAGCAGACAAGATACTAACCGTGAGCTACGCAATGCAAGAGGACTTAGTGAAACACGGATGGGAAAAATCAAAGATAAGTGTCGTCTGGAATGGTGTAGACCCTGAAAAATACAATCCAAACATGGCTAAGCACAGGGAAATAGAAGAGATACGCGGAAGATACGGAATAAAACCCAGCGACAAAATGATCCTGTTCATAGGGAGACTAACCTGGGTTAAAGGCGTCACAAATCTAGTTCAAGCCATGCCTGCAGTACTAGAAGATTTTTCAAATGCCAAGTTAGTTATACTGGGAAAGGGCGAACAGCAAAATGACATAGCCGAGTTGGCCAACAGACTGGGCATAAGAGATCAAGTTTCTTGCAGATTCGAGTTTGTTCCCGAGAAAGAACGCATTCTTCACTATGCAGCGGCAGACGTCTGCATTTTCCCATCCACCTATGAGCCTTTCGGAATCGTGAGCCTCGAAGCAATGTCAATGGCAAAACCAATAATAGTTGGAGCACAAGGAGTCGTAGGCTTCAGGGAACAAGTAGTTCCTTCTGGGCCTGACCAAAACGGCATACATGTAAACGGCGGAAGCCCAATCGATATAGCTTGGGGCATAAAAGAAACCTTATCCGATTCGGAGCGGGCCAAAAAATGGGGAGAAAACGGAAGAAAAAGAGTACTTCAATATTTCACGTGGAGAAAAGCTGCCGAACAGACGCTCCAAATATATGAAAAGCTTGTCTCCGACGAACAAAGAGAAATCGGAGTACTTGACTTAGCGACCGTAATAAAAACATAACAATATGCAATAAAAATGGAATTGCACGATTACATCAAGCTGTTTAAGGCATAAATTCACACAATCCATAATTCAATCGGCTTCGTGATTTTGGAAGTAACACAAGCTTAACTGCTATGTGGCTTGCTTAACGCTTAATAGAGCCCTGTCACAGAGAATTAACTGACGAAACCAAACGTGCGGGAGTTTTAGACTTTGATCGCTGGCAAGTCAAAAGAGAAGGACACAGCTGCAGACGAAATTAAGATAGAAGTCACCGAAAACGGACCTTACATAGTCTCTGGAAAAGTTCCTATATTCGAACAGATCATAATCGTCGACAAAGATGGAGTTCCAGTAGAATGGCGCAAAGGCAAAGAATATCCAGCGCGGGAGAAATGTGGACTTTGCCGATGCGGACAAACAGGGAACAAACCATATTGTGACGGGTCGCACATTAAAGCTGCCTTCGATGGAACTGAGAAGGCAGACTTCGAGCCTTTCCTCCAAAAAGCCAAGATCCTCGAAGGGCCAGAGCTCAAGCTTGCCGACGACGAAGACCTATGTGCCTCGGCGCGATTCTGTCACAGGGAAGGCGAAATCTGGAACCTTATCCCAAGAACAAACGAACCCAGAGCCAAACAAGTAGCGATAGAAGAAGCCCGAGACTGCCCCTCAGGCAGGCTCGTCGTTTGGGACAAGAAATCCAATCAACCGATTGAACCAACCCTGGAGAAATCCATAGGTCTGATCGAAGACCCACAACTATCATGCAGTGGCCCACTTTGGGTGCGAGGCGGCATCCCCGTCAAATCATCAAACGGACAAATCTACGAAGCCCGAAACCGCGTAACCCTCTGTCGATGTGGAAAATCCACCCTAAAGCCATTCTGCGACAGCAGCCACTTCCCACAACACAAATACGACGAAATAATGGCATCCAAAAAACAAAACTCATCATTGAGATAGGACCGGGTTTAAACCCACAAAGTCCATTTCATGTTTTTCAGGTGTGGTATTTCCGAGCGATATCTTTGCCTTTCAACAGCTTAAAAGATTAGGATCGTCTCAGATATTCGAGGCAAGCTTTGTAGCCCGTCACGAGCGCTTCGCCGCTTGCCTTGAGAATGTTATACGACAGCCCCTGCGAAGACCATGGACTCCCGTTGACTGAAATCTTGACGTTCGCCCTAACTCTGGATTTGGTGCCCTTGCTTATGTCGACCACGTCTACATAGAAGTCAGTCAGTTCCATGTCGTTTATCTCGGGATGCGTCTTCACCAAGCATCTCCTCAATGCCTTGTCAAAAGAATTAACCGGACCTCTTCCAAACTCAACAAAAGCCTCCGTCGTTGCACCAAGCTCCATCGCAACAAGTCCATATGAAACAGGGCGTTCCTTACCTTGCCAAGCTGAAGCTATCTCGCATGAAGTAACATTGAAGGGGTCCACCCAGTCGTTTTTGGATTCGAGCATAATAATATAGAGGTTCGCGTCCGCCTTCTCGAACTGGAAACCCACCCTCGATTTCCTTTTGACGTTCCTCATGACTAACCCGGCCTCATCCATGCTCAGGTCGATTCCAAACTGCTTCGCCTTCGCTACGAAGTTATGCCTTCCCGACATTTCGGATCCATAGAGCTTCATGACATTGCCGACTTCCTCAGGCCTAAAGTGAAGATACATCTCAGGGTGCTTTGAATGGGTGCCCGCCTTGGTCGCAGTTGCATCATCTCCAACATACGGCCTATCTTTGCGAGCAGGCAAATGAAGCAGGGCATTTGCGGTATCAGAAATACTTTTCAACTTTGTTAGGTCCCTAGACTTTACCGTAGCGTAGCCCATTTTCAGTTCAAGGTTGGGAATAACCTGCATAAGGTCCGCGTTGCCCGTTCTCTCCCCCACTCCATTAACCGTTCCCTGCACATGAGTAACGCCTGCCTCAACAGCAGCAAGGGTATTTGCGACCGCAAGCCCGCAGTCGTTATGTACATGTATTCCCACAGGCACCCCTGATCGCCAGAATTCCTTCACGACATAAGCGACAGTTTCCTTAAGCGGAGTCATCAACGTTCCGCCGTCTGTGTCGCAAAGCACCAAAGGAGACGCCCCCGCAGATTCAGCTATCCTGAGGCACTCCATCGCATAGTTACGATCACGTCTGAACCCTTTGAAGAAGTGCTCTGCATCGAAAATAACCTGCTTAATATGAGACTTTCTCTTGAGGTAGTTAATCGAGTCGTAAATCATCTCCAAATTTTCTTCAGGCTTCGCGCCCAGCTCAGCTGTGACATGCAAGAGGTCAGCCTTGCCGAAAAGCGTGATAACTTCCGCCTGAGTTTCAACAAGGCATGCAAGATTAGGGTCCTTTTCCGCGCTAATCCCCTTCCTTCTCGTCATGCCGAACGCTGAAATCTTCGAGTTCTTCAAGCCCAGATTTCGCACGTCCTTAAAAGCCGTCATGTCTTTTGAAGACCTGGTTGGAAAACCCAGCTCGATTATTTGAACGCCAAGATCATCCAGCATCGTCACGAGCTCCATCATGTCTGGCTCCGAGATGGTCGCCCTTATGTTCTGTCTTCCATCTCTTAGCGTTGTGTCTAAAATCTCAACCTCTCTAGCCATCAATGCACCTCAAGCGAAATGGGCGGACAACAATAAGAAATTAACTTTACTTATAAAACCTGTCATTGACAAAGACATTGTTTGCATTTGCTTTTGAAGACGTTAAAAACCCTATTGCATATTATGGGAAAAATCGCCTTTGAATTTTTTAGCAATTACCTTAGGCTAACTTCAACGGTTGATTTTTTGCCACGCTTTTTTCCTGCCAGGAACGCCGCAAAAGCAACTGCCACAACTATTATTGCCACTATAGCAATTATCAGCCCTGTAGGCAAAAACGAAGTTGTCGGAGCCCCTGGCGATGGTGACGCTGCTGAAGATTGATTCGGCGTAGGCAAAACAGTCAATGAAATACTGGGTGAAAATGATGAACCTGGAGTCGCTGCTATTGCTGGTTTTGACGTCGGTGTTAGAGTGAATGTTTGCGTTGGTGAGGTAATTAGGTTAGGTGAAGGCGAAGTCGGGAGCGATGCTTTTGGATTTGGTGCGGCTTCGAGGTTAGGCGCAGTCAAGAATGGAATGAAGTTTACTAGGCCCAAGGTAAAATCGTTTTTGAAGTCGTGCATGGTCTGGTTAATCATGACCGCATCAGTTGTTCCCCACCAGTTGTAGGTGACGTTAACGTCGTTTGATGTGGATTGATCTAAGTATATGTTGTAGTTGGAATTGCCCTCAAAGTTGTTGTTTGTGATTGTCGGTGTAGTTACATACTGTGACTCCGTCAAGTAGATTCCGACGGAATTCTGTGAAATCGTGTTATTCTCTATAAGTGGGCAAAGGGTGCCAACTTCGTCTCGACCAAACAGATTTATGTGAATTCCGTAGGTGTTTTGAGTTATCATGTTTCTCTCCACTATTGGGTAAGCAGGCTCGCTTCCGCCGAAAACCACAGCCGTGTTCAGTTCCAAACCATCGATACAACCTGAAATTGTGTTGTCAATGATGTAAGCGTAGCCTACGCCTCCAATTCCGCCGCCGTGAATAGTATTGTTTGAAATTGTAGCAAACGCCGAAGATGTGCCTCCTCCGAATGAAATTTCGCCGACACTTAAACTGTTATTCACAATTACTGGCGCCCCAAGAGTAGGGCTATAGATGCCAGACATCATTTCGATCCCGCAGTTTGAAAAATCGTTGTTTGAGATTACGGGTGATGCGTCACTGAGTCGGATTGGACTTGAGATTAACGTGTCGTTGTTTATTCTTGGAGAAACGCTGTTAATGCTTATGTTGGTTTCGTTCAAGACGGCGTTCTCAATTGTGCAGCCCGTTCCAGTTGCTTGCGTCCAGTTGCTGCTTGACGGCTCAAACGTTATGGCGTAGATGTTGGGACCGCCCCAGCCCCCGTTAAAAAACACTGGGTCAGTGACGTTCCCCTTTGCGAGCAGGGTTCCGTTCACCATTATGTAGTAGCTATACAGGTACAAGGTAGCCCCAGGTTCGATTGTTAAAGTCACCCCGCTGGGTATACCTACGGGCCCTGTCAGGCTATATGGACTGTTTGCTTGGGTCCAAGTAGTGTCTGAAGCAATTATGCCACTTACACTCGTACCATTCTGAGCTGTGGCACAACGAACGCTACCAACTAGAATTAATCCAAGAAAAATCGTGAACATCAAAAGTCCGCCGAAAAACGTCTTCGTCATCGCCGCACCAACAAGATAACAAAGAAATCCATGATGGTAAAAGGCTATTTGTAGAGATTCTTTGACACAAGAAAACTAGAGAACCTCCAAGCTTAAAAAAAAGAGCGCGAGAAGATAACACAACATATTAGTAGGCAAAAAGGATTAATTATTGCATAAGTATTAACTAATCGGGAGAATTCTAAATGCCACGAGCATTCATTTTAGTTAACGTAGAAAGTGGTTCAGAAGACGACGTTCTAAGACAAGTCAAGACCATGGAATTCGTTGAGGAAGTTTACGTTTCCTACGGCGTGTACGACCTAATTCTCAAAGTCAAAGCTCCCACTATGGGAGAGTTGAAAGATGACGTAACCAAAAAAATTCGACAGATAAAACAGGTTCGTTCATCTTTAACTTTGATAATGACAGATGAATGAGGGCCTATTCCTTAAATTCTTAAAACTATTGTACCCGACCGATCAGGCCACCTTCGCTTCAAGATCAGCTATATCTCTTTTTGTATTTAATGCGACATCAGAACATCAGCCCATGGCGAGACTTTTAGTGCGAAATCGTGGCGCAGATTTGCTCTAGTTTATGGTCCACCGTGAGATCGGTTCGCGTTGGACTGCCGATGGCGAAGGATTAGTCTAAAATCTGGCTCGCATCTAATTGCAATGTGTTCCTAGTTAAATGCGGTTTTCATGTCTTGAAACAAAAAAAGAAAGAGTTGTTGTTTTGGTTTTATTTGCGTCTTCTAAGGACGACTGCTGCGGCAATTATTGCAACTATGACTATCGCTGCTGCTATAGCAATGTATGTGGCCATGGGCATTCCGCTTGTAGGTTGCGGAGCTTGGCTTGGAGACGCTGATGGTGTAACTGTCTGAACTGGCATCGTTGGGGTTGGAACTGAATGTGGTGTTGAGGTTGGAGCTGCGGTTGGTGTAGCGATTGCCGCGGGCGAAGCTGGCGAGGCTGCTTGTGAAACTATAATTGATGTGCCAGCTTGGCTGCCAAAGTAGGAGTTTGACCCAGCGAACGTCGCGGTGATGGTGTAAAGTCCTGGAACTGGCGGGTTATAAGTAAGGGCGTAGTTGCCCAAGTCGTTGCTGATAGCTGTGCCCAGGTCTTGGAAGTTGCCGTTCGGGTCTATTGCGGTGATGTGTACTGGAACACCCAACACGTTCGTTGGCTTGGGCTTTTGCATGTAGATGTACTGCATCCAGACGCTCATGTTGCCGTCAGACATAGCTGGCACAGTGCTGAACTCGCCGTCTGCCATTTTCTGTTTTGCTCCAGCAGATTGATCGGTTGCAGTGCCTTGTATTAGAACCTGAGTTCCGCTTGTTACTGCAGTCTGTGGCGCCGAAACCGTAACAGCACTTGGTCCCTTGCCAACGCAGTATACTTGACCGTCATACGTGTTGAAGTATGCCACGTAACCGTCTGCGATAGCTCCGAGTCTGCTGTAGAAACTGGTTGAAGATGCGAACCCTGGCAGAGTCCAGATTTCTTGTCCCGTGGAAGCATTAAGGCATCGCACCAAAGCTCCCTGGTAAATTGGTGTGTTAACCGAGTGTTCTTGCGTCATAGTGAAGACTTTCCCGTCGGCAAAGCCGCCCAAGAAAGTCGGATCATAGCCCCATACGTTTTCAAGACCGGCAAAAGTGCTGTTACCTGGTCCACCATTACCGTATGTCCACAGCAGTTTTCCGTTCTTCGTGTCGTAGCAGTAGACTAAGCCGTTGAAGCCTCCGACGTAAAGCTTGCCTTGATAGATAGATTGTGATGATCCGGCTCCCGCGCCTCTGCTATCATAGTATGTGTAGCCTCGTAGGTTTGATCCGACCGGCCCCCACATAAGGGCGCCAGTGTCTATGCTGTAACCGGACCACTGCATAGTCTCTTTATCTATCGTCGTGAAAACGCGGTTCGTTGTATCAACTGGACCTATTTGTCGCGTTATGTTGTTTGCTGGCGGATCATATGGTTTGCTCCACAGAATTTGTCCTCTTGTGGCTGGCTTCAGACTTATTGCATACACAGTGTAGGGGATGGTACCGAATGCGACGTTTCCTCCGAGGAATTGAGTAGGAGTATAACACAGTAGTAGATCATCAGGAATAACGTAGTTAATGGATGAACCCGCGGGTATTGAGGACGGCAGCGTTACGTTCCAGGAGTATGCTTTGGTTGTGTCAATGTTTTTGCCGTTAGGACGCCACTGGAAATAGTTAGTGCTTACGAAATCAGTTGGATCGGCACTAAGTGTCTCGTCGTGCGCTGCGGTGTTGTTCCATAGAGCTAACCACTTGTTGTTGACGTTTAGAACGTAGCGTGTTATCTCTCCAGAAGGACCGTAGTAGTTGTTTCCTGAAGGAACATTTGTCAGATTGAATAGCCAGCTTGCAGTCAAAGCGTCATACGCCATCATCGTGGTGCCGGTTGTACGCCATAAGATGCCTGTCGGCAGGACTCCGTGTTGGTTGATTGATTCGTAGTCATAGATTTGGCCGTATGCGGGTAGGGATGTTGTCCAGTTCTGCCACCAAATCTGTTGCCCGGTGCGCAGATCAACGCAAGCGTAGCCTCCACCCGTTTGGGCGCTACCTAATGGCAGAGGATAATAGAGTCGTCCATCTATGACCATTGGGTTGCCAAACCTCATTTCGTATGAATCGCCCTCGTAGTAGGTCACGCCGGGGTAGTTACCTCCGACAACGCCTCCGTCTTGAAGCGGCTTCGTCCACATTACGTGCGCGCTATTGGGTGCAATGCCTATAGGCTGGATGTTGTAGGTAACAGCGGGTTCATTGCCAAGCCAATTTGATGCAATGAAGGCCCAATTGGTGTTCTGCCCTTCAATGGGGCGTATCCAGTAGTTTGTTGGAAGCGGCTGGGCGGGGATCAGCATTATTTGTTGACTCTGCACAGTAAACGTGGTTGTCGCAATGCTGGGCAAGAAGGTGTCGTTGATGTAATCCCAAAGGGCATTGTTTACCGAGGGTATTCCCGTGGGACCGATTAGAGATGGCACTTGTCCTTGAAAGGTGAACTTTACGCTGTATGTGCCGACTTGATCAGGCGTGAAAGCGCTGTAGCCTCCTCCAATTGGATCAGATGTGAAGGGCCCGAGTGTTTGTTTGTCGCCGCTGGGCTTTGTAACCTCGACCATTAGGTTGCGCCATCTGTCGCCACCAGTGCCTCCTGATCCTGGCGGGACCCAATTAAGCCAAAAAACGAGGGCTATTGTTTGGCCGACACCAATGTGATCAGGTGAAGCAACGATGTAAGCATACGTTGGAATGGTCCATGGCGGAGTGTGAGCGTTGGTGACGGGCAAAAATGTGCTGAATGCGGGTAGTGTGAGCAACAAAATTACTGCTACACTAAGCATTAATTTTTTGGTTTTCACTTTGTTCTCTTCCTATTTTAATTTGGTAAAATAGGGTTAATTCGATTTCTATTTAAAACTAACTGATGTTACCTTTTAGGTCAAAGACTTTTTGCAAATGCAAATAGCGAAATGTCGGAATTGTTATCAGTTCCGAAATCTTCCCGATTATCCACATGCAAAGTTACAACTATCAAAAGTCGGAAAGGATGATGGCCCCATGTATCAAAAACCAATAGTTACAACTAATCTTTCGCAAAGTGTAACCAAAAAACTTAGTTCCCTGACTCGCATTTTCCCACCGCCTATTATCTGCAAACCCTCCGGAAGACAAGTTTTGAGCATTCCGATCAATGGCGATCAATGGCTGAACAATCGCGAAAAGCCGCTTTAACTGAAAGCAAACTGCCTCAACCCCAGAAACACGGTTTTCTCCATTGATCGCACAATAGCAAAAACCATTGTGCGCATAAACGCGACGCTATCACTGCAAACCAATAGCTACGGCTTAGTGCCAAACGGAAAGTTGAGATTATGCTAACCGCTTTAAAAAAATCGGCAACAGATAAACGAGAAGAAAGCGTGAGTGGATTTACTCTACAAGTTCTTCTTTTCCAACGAAGGTTCTTGCTGTGGCACTTGCGTCACTCAAGCATCTATCAATGAGCATGAGGAGAATGTTACTTCAGCACATTTTGAATTAGCCTTGTCCGCTGCTCGTTTTTTGCTCTGTGAAAAATTGACTAGATCCTTAGCTGCGATATTCGTTAAACAACACATAAGTATCAAATAATTGTTAAGTCGGGTAAATTCTTAAAATTATGTGATTGTAACCTCACAGCGACACTCACAAAAAGGAGCTTAAACAGAGGCAGGTTGGTTAGTCGTTTGTTTTTGGCGTGTCCAACCAGTTTCTTGACTTGAATACTGATTTGCCTGCGAACTCTATCCTCAACGCTTCCTTCTCGGGGCACATCTCGACGCATCGGAAACATAGCATACACCCTGAGACAGTTACGTCGCCTCCTTTTTGCTCATACATCGCCGTCACTTGAGTAGGGCAGACGCGTTTGCAGACACCGCACTTAGTGCAGTTTGATTCGTTCTTCTGCAGCTTCGTTAGTGCGACTTGTTTAAACGGGGTGAACGTGCTGAACAGCGCGGTAAGTCCGCCCAATGGGCAGATTCGGCACCAGACTCGCCTGTAAGCCAAAGCCAAAACCGTGACCACGATTAAAATGGCTAGGTTCAGCGAAGTCACATAGAAGCCTGAAATGTACAGAGGCCCATAGGCTATTTGTGAGACGTAGGACCACTTCATGAAGCCTAAACCGCATTCGATGAGGACGCAGAGGGGGCGCACTGGGCAAACGAGGCAGAAAGGCTCGTTTAGCGTACCCACAAGACCCGCTTCGGTCCCCTGAGGTCCGCCAGGGCGAGTGCCCGGTATCAGTTGGATGCCGGCGATAGCGTATGAGGCGAAGATGACGCTGAGGATGAGAAAAACCGCGATGATAATGTAACGCAGCTGACCGAGTGCCGTGTTGGTTTTTTCTGAGAAGCTTAGATGCCGTTTGCCAAGGGCTTTTCGGATGCGCGTCATTACATCCATGTACAAGCCAAAGGGGCAAAGCCAGCCGCAGAAGAACCTTCCCAAGACTATTGACATTGCTACAAGCGACCCGACAACTATAGCGATTTTTTCCAAGCCAGACGTCGAGTAAAGCACGCTATAACCCCGGGAATAGTTCCAGAAGGGGAAGATGTAGGCTTGGAGCTGCCAGATAGCACAGGTCACGGTTCGCCCCGAAGGATAATAACACGCAAGAATCGGAACAGAGAGACCATCAGGGAATTGGCTGCCGAAAAACTGTCCCCCAACCAAGTTGTCGCGCGGAGCAGGACCCAGAGGCATCCAAAGAGGCTGGTCAAACGGCCCTATGACGAGACCCATGAAAACAGCGACGACAGCGGCTACTTGGATGAAGAGGCGGAGCGTGCTGATTTTGCGGGTTTTGTTCTTGGAAAGTTTTAGGATGAGGAAAATGCCCACAGCTACCACTGCGACGTAAACCAACATGGTTAGGACAACGGGGTTTTCCCAGGTCATGTTTGTCTTCCTTGACAGTGTTTCTTGTTATGCGCTTGTTTAATAGTTACTCGATTATCGCAAACTCTCCCTGACCGCACGGTTCCGCTGATTCCTCTTGGATACGAAAGTCACCGCAACGGCTGCGGCCACCGTGATCGTGACAGCAACTCCGGTCGCGATGATCACGGAATGCCGTTGGTAAAACGGCAAGTTGGAGTTGTTCCCGTTTCCACCGAGAGCATCGGGGAAGACAAAATATGCTAAGGTGACGTTGGAGCCAGAAGGTGCCTTGGTAACGGCTATGGTGCCGTTGGGGGAGAGGGTCCAGCCTTCGTTTTCTCCTATGAACGACCCATTGAAGGTGACAGTCCAATCCCCACCTCTCTGCAGAGGGCTAAGGCGGAAGGTCTGGTTACCTTGCCCCTCAACCAGAAAGCTCAGGAACGCGCCCACGATGGTTATATTGAAGGTTCGGCATGAGGTTACGGTCACGTTGCAGTCTATGGCTGAAATGCTCAGGTTCAGAGGTCGCAGCAAGTTGCTTGTCTGCAAGTTCACGAAACTCCATATGCCGTTTTCCAGGCTCGCCTGCGCATAGGTTCCGTTGAGAGCGAAGTTAACCTCGCCGTTAAGGGCTGGAATGGCGAAATTGTATGTGGGATCAAAGGCGGTGCTTGATTCGGCTTGGGCGACCAGAATAGGGAAAAGGATAATCAACGCGAATGCCGCAATAGAAGCGACATTAATGAAGACTGTTTTCTTGTTAATCGGCATCAAGCTCTCTGTCTGCCCAATATCAGTTTAGATTGTCGAGTTTGGCTATAACTCTTTGCGTAAATAGCGGTTTTGCACTTGATAATAGTGTATCAGCGCACCGCAGCAGTGCCAAAAATAGAAGCAGCTATCTTCCCTCTTCGGCGGCGGATTTGCTGAGTTGGTTTACAATAGTTTTAAGTGGCTTGCCACCAGTTGAAGAGAATGTTAAGAGCGCTGAAAACATGAAGATGAGAACGATAAAGCTAACGCCAAAATTCCTCATCGAAACATTGCAGGGAAAAGCAGCCTCTTTTGCGTCCAACCTACCCGATGACGTTGAACTCTTGGACACCAAGTTTGACTTGTGCAACAATCAAGTCCTTGCCGTAGTGCGAAGTGATAGCTTTGAGGACATTGCGGAACTTTATCCGATTCCAGAATTCAAGATCATCTATAAAGCCGCGTCCAAACTAATACCCCGGGCAGCCCCGGCATCCAGTATCGAACATGCCCCAACGGCACCAATCAAACCTGCCCCTGCGCCAGCAAAGCCTGCTCAGCCCATCCGAGCCGCCATTAAATTGGAAGGTGAATTTAGCCCCGATCAACGCAAACTGTTGAGTTTCAAGGTGGAGGGTGAATACGTCATCGTGAAGCCAACGCAGTTTCTGAAAGAAGAGTGGGAGGACATTAACGAGGTCGTGCGGAGTTTAGGCGGGAAATGGGTGAAGGGCGACATTATCAGCTATTGGCAAATCCCGCGTCAGTAAAGCTGGTCGCGCCACACTTCTTTCTTTGATGTTGCAAGGTCTTGAGGAGCCCTTTGCTGTTTTAGTAGGGTTTGAACTGCTGCTGGGGTGTATTTGTGTTCAACGCTTAAGCAGTATTATATATTGCTACATCCGACTTTATATTCTAGAACACTCCAACAGCATAACAGGACACTGCGTCTACACGCTCAGATTTATCAGGTGAAAAGGAATGTTGAGAAAAAAAATCCTCGCGACAACCCTCATTCTCTTCTCATTAATCTTTGTGCAAGTCACGTTAAACGTTGGAATTATATCAGCCTCCGCGGCAATGCCTTCTCAGCTGAAAATATACGCCGGGCCAACCAGCATTCCAGCTGATAACCATGCATACACCATCATAGATGTTCAACTTCAGGACTCCAAGGCGAACCCCGCTAGGGCAACTCAGGACACTACGATTTACTTGTCTTCCTCCGCGACTAACGTAGCCACCGTGGACTCGACAATGACCATAAAGCAGGGAGCTACAAGCGCAACTGCAACCGTTTACACCACTTACACGCCTGGCTCGACCATGATAACCGCTGCTGCTTCAGGCTACATGACCGTGCAAACATCAATAACCACCGTCGGACCATTGCCTTCAACCGTCGCAGTCTATGGATTCCCACCCACACTACCAGCGGACGGAAGAACTTACCAAGCCGTCATAGTGCAGCTGCAAGACTCTACGAGTACTCCCGCCAAAGCACCCATCAACGGCGTGACCGTAACCTTGTCCAGCTCTAACACTAACGTCGGCGCTGTTGACCCGTCAGTTTTCATCCCAGCCGGAACTACCTATGCAATAGCTTCATTCGCGACTTCGCTCAACCCTGGAACAGCCACCATCACACCTTTAGCCTCTGGGTACCTCTCAAAAACGGCAAAGATGACCACGGAACCCACCGTGACCTCACCGTTAAGCGTGCAGCTTGGCATATGTATCGCTCCAACCAACACAGCAGCAGACGGAAACACCTATCCACAGGTTGCCGTGCAATTGCTGGACCCAACGGGGAAAATAACCACGTTACCTTACGACACGACAGTTACGCTTTCGTCCTCCATCACAGCGGTAGGCACCGTTGACAGCAGCTTAACGATTCCCGCCGGTGAAACATACGCTGTCGCTAACTTCAAGACAACTTACATGTCAGGTTCGACAACGATAACCGCGGCAGCTACAAACTGCGCTCCTTACCAAGCCCAGCTGTCGACTGTCGGCCCCATCCCCACTCAAATCGCTATTTACGGTTTGCCTTCGGCGTTGCCGGCTGACAACCAGCCGTACAATGCTTTGCAGGTGCAACTGCAGGATTCGACAGGAAAACCCGCGAAGGATCCTGTCGGAGACGTCGTGGTCTATTTGTTCTCGTCAGCCCCTGACGCGGGCACAGTCGACGCAACCTTGACGATTCCGTTCGGGAAAACTCAGGCCACAGGGACCTTCTACGCCAACTTCATTGCCAACTCTGCCACAATCACGGCTCAAGCCTCAGGCTACAAACTTGGACAAACTAAAATCACGACTTACCTCATCGACCCGGTTTTCCTGAACTCAACGGTTTCCAGCGACTCTGACAACGTCCTGGCAGGCGCTCAAACCAACGTAACAGCCTATGTAACGTATAACGGCTCGGATCCTGCAACCAAAGCTACAGTAAGTTTTGCGTCAAATAAGGGCGGAGCCTTCTCGACGACCACAGAAGTGGGAAACGGCATCTACTCTACGGTGTTTACTGCACCCCGAATCTCGTCGTCAACCTCATGCATAATTACAGCCAGCGCCGCGAAGACAGGATACAACACTACAACTGGAAACGTGCAAATAACTATAACAGCGCCCGACGCAACACCCACGCCGCCGCCTACAGCAACCCCAACGCCTACGCCCTCACCCACCCCAACCTCAACGCCTACGCCCTCACCCACCCCAACGCGGACACCAACAATCACCCCAACCCCCACCTCAGCCCCCACACCAACCACAACGCCGACCCCCACACCTCACCCAACCAACACACCAACGCCTAAACCATCAATAACATCAACCCCCGCTCCAGCCACTTCGGATACACCAACGGAAACGCCAACACAGCCCCCGGCCTCGGCCTCGCCAAACGTCTCTGCATCTCTCGGACCCACATCATCAACGCCCACATCAACCCCCAACACACTCGAAGCAAACGCGGCTTCACCGATTCCTGCCGCTGCAATCTATGCCCTCGTTGGCGTAGTCACAGCCACAGTTGCAGTCGCAGTCTTGTTCTTCCTAAGAAAGAAACTGTAGCAAGAATACGGCAGAAAATTAACCAAACGGGAATTCAAAGTTAGAAGGGAAGATAGGGTGCAATGTCCTCACTTTGAGGAAGTGTTGTTTTGGGACAGAGACGCAGGCACTGCACCCTGAGCTACAATAAGTCTGTAAGTTTTCTGCGTAAATATTGATTTTTGAGAATGGATATTTGCCTCTTTCCCAAACGAAGTTGGAAAAGCCACGGAGGATAACTAGGACATCCTGAGCTAGTTAGGCCTTTTGCAGTTTGGCGATGAAGAACCCATTGCTATGGTGGATGTGCGGGTAAAGTCGTTGGCACTTCTCCAGCCCCCTTAGTCCGGGCAATCCCATTTTGGGCGCTATGTCGACGAGCTTGAACTCTGAGTGCCCCTCAAGGAAATGCTGCACAATCATCTCGTTCTCTTCGACGGTCACGCTGCATGTGCTATATGCTAAGATGCCTCCGGACTTGACTTTGTCGGCGCAGTTGTTTATCATAGGTCGCTGAATATCCGTCATCTTCTCGATTGACTTTTGCGTGAGCCGCCACTTGGCAGCGGGCAACTTGGCGAAGACGCCTGTGCTTGTGCAAGGCGGGTCCAAAATCACCAGATCAGCCGCCACATTGAATGGGAGAGGACTGCATGCGTCGGCGATTACTGGCTCAGCTATGTTTATCCACATGCGCCCGACTTCTTGGCGCCAGATGCGCATTCGTCGCCTCGAGTAATCGAGCGAGTAGATGGAACCTTTGTTCTGCATGAGCTGTGCAAGGTACGTGGTTTTCGCGCCTGGAGCCGCGCATACATCCAGCACAATCTCGTCTGGTTGAGGGTCTGCGGCTTCGGCGGCGAAGCAGCTGGCTTTATCCTGAATATAAAAGAAACCCAACCGGTAGGGGTCGATTCGATTAAGCGGTTTTTTCGCACCCAGTACGCGGTAAGTGTACTTCAGCGGCTCGACTTTCTCGACTTTGACACCTTCCGCCGCCAGTTTCGCCAGAATTTCTTGTTCGCTGGCGCGTAGTGTGCTTAGTCTTATGCAGGTTTCGGGAGGCTTCAAATTGCCTTCTAAGAAGGCGATGGCTTCTGCCCTGCCAAAAAGGTCGATGCAGTACTTGACGAACCAAGTGGGATGGAAGGTTTGCAAGGCCACTTTCTCCTCGTCTTTGGCGGCGTCCAGTATAGGCTCGATTTTCTGCGTTAGCAAGAAGCCCAGGTATGGTTCGACGTCGCGGAGGGTCTCCCAGCCGAGGATGGCGCGTCCGAGTTTGGCTATGTGCTCGGCTTCTTTGAGGTCGTAACCTGCCCAGTTCTTTGTGATGCGGGTTTGGTAAACGTAGAGCCGCAGGAAAGCCTGCACGCCCATATTGAAATCGGCGATGTCTTTGGGTTTGAGTTGGCTGTTGATGAATTTGTCGATTAGGTTCTTGCGCCTAACGGTTTCAACAACTAGCCTGTAGCCTAGGCGCACGGCATCGGGGTCGCGGACGCCTAGCTGCTTGACCGTTTTCATGATTGCCATGTGCTCACTGAGCTTTTGCATTTCTATCCAGCTCAGGGTTTCGATGGCAAGGCTCCAAGCGTCCTTCAACAAGGTAGTTACACAGTACAGGAAAACGCGGTGCCACATATAAGAATTCGACGAGAAAACGTTGGTTTTCGCCATATCCTGTTTGAAAATACCCTACCGCACAATAACAGAAGGCTATTAATGCGCCGCCAAAGATTTTAGTCTACACACTTCATATAGAGAAATGGTCTCGACTCAGGATGCCCCATCAAAAAAGCCTATTTGACTTCAATCCTCCGCCTCCAAAGCCATTGGAGAAAAAACAAGCGGAAGCCCCGCTTGTGCAGCCTGTTGGAGAAGCTGAGAAGAAGATGCGAAAGCGCCCTGCTTACCCGCCTGTGGCACCCGATAACCTACCAGCATCTTACTTCGTTTCCGCAACGTATGACGGACGGAAGCGGAAGGCGGTGATTAAACTTTACGAGCCTGAGTCTGGTAACATCTACTTCTGGTATGACAACACGGGACACAAGCCCTACTGCCTTACGAACCTGTCTGAACACGACTTGAACAAGATGGACCGCGTAGTGCACCACGAAGGCTACGATCACGCTGAACTCGTGGAGCTTTTCGACCCCCTTCTAGACCGAAAAGTCCAAGTTACCAAAATCGTAACCAACGACCCACTCGCCATCGGCGGCAGGCCCGTGGGGAGCATCCGAGACATCATTCCCGAAGACTTCCCAAGCGTCTCAGACACCCCTGTTGGTCCCGAGGACATCAAAGTTTGGGAAGCAAAAATCAAGTACTACCAAAGCTACATCTACGACACGCGTTACTTGCCAGGCATGATTTTCCAAGTCAAACATGGTAACCTCGTCCCATGTGTCGTCGAAGAGGCAGAAGCGAGCGTATCGAGACTTAAGGGGCTCTTCAAAGACGCCACCAAAGAAGAGCTCGAATACATCGAGGAGTGGGCGAGGCTCATAGAGTATCCTGCGCCAAAGTTTCACCGCGCAGCCATAGACATCGAAGTCTACGCGCCCCTGTCAACGCGAGTACCTGACGCCCGGGAAGCTGTCTATCCTGTGGTCTGCTGCAGCCTCTATGGCTCGGATGGGCAGAAGAGAGTTCTCATCCTCAAGCGCCAAGGTGTCAGGGAAGGCAATGCACGCTTCGCACCTGATGTGCAGTTGGAGTACTTCGACACTGAAGAGGAGCTGTTGCGAGAGATTTTTGGCATCCTTTGGGAGTATCCCTTTATCCTGACTTTTAACGGCGATGATTTCGACCTTCGGTATATGGTGCATCGAGCTGCCAATTTGGGCATGGCAAGACATGAGGCGCCAATTGACATAGGCAAACGCGTCTGCCTTCTCCGCTATGGCGTCCACATCGATCTGTACAAGTTCTTTTTCAACCGCAGCATCCAGATCTACGCCTTCAACAACCGCTACCGAGACGTGACGCTCAACGACGTGGGCAAGGCAGTCGTAGGGCTTGAAAAAATAAAGTGTGAGCAGCCGCTAGGCGACTTGACCTATTCGCAGCTCGGCGAGTACTGTTTGCGCGACAGCGAAATCACCTATAAGCTGACTAGCGTCGAAGACGAACTCGCAATGAAGCTGCTTCTTGTACTCACCCGCATCAGCAGCATGCCAATGGAAGACGTGAGCCGACAGGGCGTCAGTCGATGGATACGCAACTTCATGCACCGCGAACACCGCCACCGCAACATGCTCATTCCCAACTCCGAAGACATCCTCGCCAAAAAGGGAAAAACGTCGACGACCGCCATCATTAAGGGAAAGAAGTACCAAGGCGCCATAGTCGTGGAGCCGGTGCCTGGCGTGCACTTCAACGTCGCGGTCATGGACTTTCCCAGCCTGTACCCCTCAATTATCAAGGTCTGGAACCTCGGCTATCAATCGATTCTGTGCCCGCATCCTGAATGCAGAAGCAACCTCGTGCCAAACACGCCCCACTGGGTCTGCACGCGCAAACGCGCCATGGAAAGCCTCCTCATCGGCTCGCTACGAGACCTACGCGTCAACTGGTACAAATCTCGCGCCAAGGATAAGTCTCTCCCTCAGGAACAGCGCAGCTGGTACAACGTCGCCCAAGGCGCCCTCAAAGTCATCCTCAACGCCAGCTACGGCGTGTTTGGAGCTGAAAGCTTCGACCTTTACTGCCCACCCGTCGCTGAAGCCACAGCTGCCGTGGGTAGGCATAGCATCACTCAGATCCTCAATCATTGCGCAAAAGTCGGCATCCAGGTTCTTTACGGAGACACGGACAGCCTCTTCCTCAAGAATCCCACCAAAGAGCAGGTGGAAGAGGTCACGCGTTTCACCGAGCACGAGCTAAAGATGGGCATAGACGTTGACAAGAACTACCGCTATGCGGTTTTCAGCAGCCGCAAGAAAAACTACCTCGGCGTCCTCGAGGACGGCAGCGTCGACGTCAAAGGTTTGACGGGCAAGAAGAAGCACATCCCAATTTTCATCAGAGACGCATTCGACCAGATGAAGATGCGCCTCGCCCAAGTCAAAAACCCTGCGGACTTCGAGAAAGCCAAGAAAGACATAGCTGATATCGTCCGCGAGCGCTATATGCGACTCAAACGCCGCGAATGGCAGGACATGAACGAGCTGGCTTTCAGGGTGGTTTTGGGCGAGGAGCTGGAGCGGTATACGAAGACGACGCCTCAGCATGTGAAAGCCGCGAAGATTCTGGAACAGAGCGGCATTGAGCTGAGGGCAGGCGACCTCATCCGTTTCGTGAAGACTATCCGCCCGCCTCACGTGAAACCTGTCGAATTGACGACTAAGAACGAAGTGGACGTAGACAAGTACGTCGCGTACTTGCACAACACATTCGACCAGGTTTTGGACGCGTTGGGTTTGAGCTTTGACGAGATCATCGGGTTGACGAAGCTGGAAAGGTTTCTGGCTTAAGAGGTCTTCTTTTCTTCGCGCTGCTTGAAACGAGTAGAGAACAGCAAGTATTCTCCAGCCTTTTTGACTCCGCGGTACAGAGGGTAGCCGATGACTGTTGTAGCCACGACGTTGCCAATAAGCACGTAGAAGTAAGTTGCCAGCAAGGGGAGACCATATAGGTAGCTAAGCATAGCACCGACGGTTCCTGCCAAAACGACGGAGTAAAGCACAGTACCCGTGATAAGGCTACGCTTGCTTAGTTTCCACACGACAACGGCCATGATGAAGCTGGGAATCGTGTTCAGTAGATCAAGCGGGCCTGCAGGGCTGAATATGTTTGCAACTAAAACTCCCACAGTGTGGCCAATTACGCCTGCCCATCCGAAAATAGGAATCAGAGCTACTAACGCATCGGCGACGCGCAGTTGAATGGGCCCATAACTGAAGGGACCCAAAACCACAACTAGAACGGCATAGAGTGCTGCGTAAATAGCAACGATTGCAATTGCTATTGATTTCACAGGTTTCACTTCGCGTACTTGCTCGGGTCCGTTATGCCTGCGAGTTCGAAGGCTTCCTTGCGTCGGCGGCAGTTGCTGCAGAACCCGCAGTGCACGGGTTCGCCTTTGTCGGTCCAGTCCCATCCTTGGTAGCAGCTGTAGGTGTAGAGGAAGTTAACACCTAACGCTTTGCCCAACGCAACGACGCCGTCTTTGTCCAAGTCGAGGAGAGGCGCGCTTATTTTGTAGCCTCCGAAGTGCGTCGCGTGTTCGACGAGTCGGTTCATCTCGGCAACGAATTCGGGCGTGTTGTCCTTCATCATGACGGGGCCTTCGCGTCGGATGCCTATGTAGACGTCGTATATGTCGCGTTGCTTGGTTTTTATGTAACTGTCCAAGTCATAATGCTCCGCGTGCGCCAGCCCGATTGTAAGCAGCATCGTATTGCGGACGACGTCCCACCACCGAAGTATTCGGTTTTTGGCTTTCTCTGCGTCCCAAATGTCCTCTTGGGGAGTTTCGGGAACGGGGACGTTTTCTTTGACGAGCAGGCTAGTTGAGAGGTCTTTCATCCATGAAATGTCGATTTCCTTATACGACACACAGAAGCTTTGCTGCTGCAGGTCATCGACAGCTTTCTTCACGCACCACCGTTCTTCCTTCGCCATGCGTTGGCCGTAGTCGGCGTTGATAACGAGAATGGGGTTTGCGCGGATGACTTTCGCGACGTAGTAGAGCGTGGTTACAGAGTCTACCCCGCCGCTGCACATAACAACCGCTTTCCTCATGCGGCTACCTCCCAATCCGAGGGTAAAATTGCATGGAATGATTGGCTGTTGGGGAACAAAGTTTTGTTAGATAAGGTGTTTACAGCATCAAAACTTCTGGCTAATGTATTTTTGTTGTCTTGAATTTTCAAGTTTCTTCTCCTCCGACACCGGGGTTTATTTCTCGGCGGAACGGGTGGAGGCCCACTTACCCGCCGACGAATACGCACTCGCAGACGGGATATTAAAGCTTACTTGGACAAATAGCATATCTAATATGAAGTCCACTATTGAAAATGTTTCATTGTCATCTTGAAGTGTCAAACTGGGACGGAGTTTGGAATTAATGGGTTTCCGCGAGGACCGCAAGCACAGTAAAGACAGCCACAAGTACCGAAATTATTGCTACAATCTGCCTCTCTGTTAGTGGCCTCTTGTACGTAATCAAGGTGACTAGACTGCGTCTGTGATCTGATTCGAGTTTCTTGCCGTCGAATGCTACGCTGGCTTTTTTCCTTATGAAGAAGACCGTTAATAGGATGAGAGCTGAGTTGAAGACGTAGGGAATAATTGATACTACCAAGCTAAGTTTTTGGTCGGTGAGAACGGCGAAAGCCACCACAGTTAGCCCAATGGCGAACGATCCAGTGTTGCCTACGAAGATCTTGCCTCTGACATTATATGCTGTTAGGACAAGCCACATGATGAGCGGGCCAATCATAAGCACCTGTGAAGCCGGAGGCGAGATTGCAGTGAGCCCGATTAGGATTATTGCAGGGCAAATCGTCTCCAAGCCGTTCAATCCGCCTAACATGTTTATGGCGTTTGTAACTACCATAACCACCAATGGAATGATGATATAGTAATACGATTGACCAAACTGGACCGTGCCAAGAAGAGGCACAAAAATTGAGGTTCGAACACCCATGTTCGTCAAAACGTTGTAGGGATTAGCTGTCGCATAATAGATGAGAGGCAAAGCTGCAATGAGGGGCATGAAGGCTTTGTATCGCCATTTGAGGTCTATCCAGTCATCAAGCATGCCCATGAAGCCACCGAAAAGAACACAGACTGCCAATGTCAGCGAGGCGGAAACGCCGCTGGGAGACGTATCAATCTTCAGAAAGTTCATTAAGAAAAGGTAGACGATGGCGAAGAGGACGTAGATTACGCCCAAACCCCATGGAATGAGGGGGTTGCCCGGCTTATGTTGGTCAGGAACTCTTGGCCACACGATGGTGCTTCACCTTACGGTGACACCGACACCGTTGAGTTGGTTGCAGCGTCATAGGCAGCCCAGTTGATCCTGTAGAGGGCAACCAGAGGCACGAGCAGTCCGTATTGACCAGATTCTGATGGGGTTAGTTCTAAGCCTGCGATGTATGCGGGTGTGAAGTATGTTGGGGCTGTAGCCGCCGTTTCTGAAGCTGTGATGCCATACTGAGTTGCGTATCGCGACTCTGCGTCGTACATCAGCTTGTACACGGTTGAGTTCAAGCCCATGTCCGTCCAGACAACCTGCTGTTGGCCCGTGCTGTTGTTGACGCTTGAAGCTGCGAATGTTGTGTCGTTAGTCCAGGAGTAGTTGCTGTTCATCCAGCTTTGTCCGAACGTTGTGTCGCCCATGAATCGGGTTTCGGCTTCTCCGGAGATTCTTGCCATCCAAGGCCATTTGCCTTCATCGCCGTATCCTCCGAACTGGACGCCGGTGATCTGGGTTTGGTCACTTGAAAGCTTGAGCTGCAGGGTTACGAACACTAAGACGTATGAGGTGTTGTAGTTTGCGAGCATCTTTAGCGATTGAGTCTCGTTAGCCATCATGCTGTAAGCCACGTTTTCAATTTGTGTGGTGTTCGTGGTTGTGTTATCGCAAAGCGTCGTGACGTTTCCAAACATGCCAAGCCAGTCGCCATAGTCCCACCAGCTGCTCACAACCGTGGTAGATTGCAGGTTGTTTCTTGTCCAGATTAGCATGTTTCGCCACTGCGGCACGGGCTGGTTAGGAGCGATGGGCAAGCTTGCTACGCTGATGGTTATGGGGCTATATACTGAGCTGTATACTCTTGGCTGTCCGCCAGTTTGAGGAGAGTAAGCGTATGTCGACATCAGCAGGAGGAAGACTATGATTATGGCAATTACGCTGTATTCTTTCCCTAGTTTTTGGAGGCTACGCTTGGACTTTACCAAAGCTTGACTCCCAGACTCCCTGAGGAGTGTGTAGAACGGCTTTAGCAAGCCGGCAACCGCCATTGAACCTAAGAGGGCAGATGCAGGGGCAAGTAATACCAGGAGACGCACCATCGAGCCTGCGAAGTACAGAGCAGTCAAACCGAAGACTACCAGGAACACGTTTCGGTTAGTGGGGTTCTTCACCATGAAGTACAGACCCATAAGGAAAAACAGGATTCCAATGCCGACCTCGGAGTAAATTTCAGCCCACGCAGTGATTCTCTGCTCAGCCACTGAAGCAATGATTGGCAATGCGGCGCGCTGTAAGGGGTCTAGCACCGTGGAGAACTTTTCGGCGATATTGGCCACTCCGCCTTTGGCAACTATGGCGGCGAAGCCGCCGACGAGGATGGCAAGGAGGAGAATAACGAATATGGTTTTTCCTTTAGCCGATACTTTGGCTCGATAGACCTCGGCGAGACAAAGCAAAGCAAAGACGCCGACCACAGGGAGTACAACACCCGTCGTTAAGTAATGAACGGAGAGGTAGGGTGCTATAGTTGCCAGGAAGAAGCCCAGACCGAACGTTATGCTGTAGGATAGAAGAAGTCTTTGGCTGTACCTCTTCATGAGGATCAGGATGAAAACAAACAATGTTGTCAATCCAATCAAGTAGTAGGCGGCGCCCCATCCGGCTGCGAAGTATGCAAGTGCGCCACCTGCAACTAGGGAGAATATGGTCATGGAGCGCAGTGACCGTTGCGGTTCGATGGCCCTCAAGAAGGCATAAATGAAGAGTAATAATCCGAGAACACCGACGGTTTCGGTGTCGAAGAATCCAAGAGAAGATCTCTGGATAATGGATGGGCTCAACGCGAGTATTAGCGCTGCAAGCAAGCCGACGGATTTTCCTCCGAAGTCTTTGCCGATGAAGTAAATGACGAACACTGCGAGAGTTCCCAAAATGGGGGCCAATATGGAGCAGAAGGACATTAGGTCTATGTTGACGCCGAGTCCATGCACCACGTCGTACAAGGCGGCAGCGGTTGTGGGAAGTGATGGCAGAACTCCGCTGAAGTCAATTCCGCCTGGGAAAAACTGTTGGGTATCTATCCAAGGGTGAGGATAGTAAAGTGACAATAAACCATTCTGAACCATGTGGTTGGTCGCAGTGTACTGGTAGTAGGGGTCAAACTCGTTTAGGCCTATGGTGCCCTGCGGAATTTCCCAGCGCATAGGCAGCACACGTATAGTAAAAGCGATGAACAGGACTAATATCAAAGCGGTATAGGTTATGACTGCGCCGTGGCTAACTTTGACGCCACCGAAGTTTCGTAGACCTTTAGATACTGTCTGCCTGAACCCCATTTGAGCCATCTCTTCACACTGATTAATTGCGCTGTTTATTATTTTTAGCGGTTATTGGGTTATATCATGTTGTCGTTCATATATTCCTTTCCCGAAATCATGAAATCCCTACTCTAGGAAACCAAATAGACACTGCCGCGTACACCGAGGCACAATGACTTCATAGAAGTTATGCAACACTATGTAGTCAAACAACTCTCGCCCACGAAAAAACCTAAGAAAAACGTGAGTTCTAACTTGCCGAATTTTAAGCGGGAGCCTATCTTTTTGCGGGCTTCACTTCGACATCGATGGGTAACAATGAAAGCTTCCTGTTGCATTTGGGACATTTGCCATCGTACTGGTGGATTATCTCGTCAGGAGGCCTGAGCTCAGGGCCTTCATACAAAACGTGCTTGCATTCGTGACAGAGAACCCGTTGTGGCGTTCACATCCCCTCGTAAGAATAATCGAAGCCCATGCGGCATATTTATCGGTTGCTGATTTTCTGCCTAAACGTCAAAGGGAGAAGAAGAGCAGGGAACCGCCCAGCGTAGATTTTAGATTCCTGTGCCGCATCGCTTCTAAACGTAGAAACCTTACAAGTTAAGGTTCGTATGAACTAGGTTTTATGGTGGCGGGTAAGTGCGGCACTGATCGCGGCATTTAATAGCGTACCAGAACGTGACAGCGAAGACAGCCACCAAGAGGGCTTCAACAGCTACAACTATGATCATAAGTTGCACTTGAGCCGCCTGCTGAGTAGCGATGAAACTGGTTATCCCGCTGCCAGTCGAGTGCTCGTTAGTGGCAGTGTTTTGCGGGATGGTGTTTACAGCTACAATGGTCGCACTGAGTGCTGTTGACAGGACGTAGATGGGCATGACAAATGCAGCGACCAAAAAAATCAGGGATACGACAAGCCATTTCTGGTATTTGTTCATCAAAATCCCTATGTGACATGTTTATGTGGAATCATATAAACGTTAACAGAGAACATAATTAGCCAACAAGGCCTGCTTTTTTTGGGCAGGGGTACCTGGCCTAAGTTGAAACTGCAACCTTTATTTCGTGTAGAGATGAATCAGAATAAGCGTGGTCTCATCGTTTGGAGAAGTATACGCTCGTCATAACGGAGAAGCCCGACGCCGCTAGCCGGATTGCCCAAGCCTTAGACGGTAACGGCGAAGCGAAGAGGCTGACGGAAAACGGGGTACCATACTACGAGGCCTACCGAGACAAAAAATTAGTGGTAGTCCCAGCTCTTGGCCACCTGTACACGGTTGCCGCACAGAAAAAAAAGCCGGTGCAGCACCCAATTCTGGATTATACATGGGTTCCACGTTACGAAGCGGAACGCGGCGCCAGCCGCCTCAAGACATGGCTCCAAGTCATAGCTAAGCTTGGAAAAAACGCCGATGCTTTCATCGACGCATGCGACTATGACATCGAAGGGAGCATTATCGGCTACTGCATCCTAAAGTACGCCTGCGGCAATAAGGAAAAAGAAGCAAAACGTATGAAGTACTCCACGCTGACAGTGGAGGAACTGCAAAAATCCTATGAAGAGATTATGCCGCATCTGGATTTCGAACTCATCGAGGCAGGGCTAGCTCGACATGAAGTTGACTGGCTCTATGGCATAAACCTGTCTCGAGCACTAACCACGGCAGCGAAAAACGCAGGCAACCAATACGCTACTCTGAGCACAGGAAGAGTGCAGGGACCTACGCTCAAGTTTTTGGCGTTAAGAGAAAGAAACATCGCCTGCTTCGTACCAACTCCCTACTGGACGCTAAAAGCCAAAATCAGTGTAGGTGGCAACGTCTTGGAGGCGATGCACGAGAAAGTCTTCGAAGCCAAAGCAGAAGCCGAGTTAGCCGCCGCACATAGCAAAACAAAGAGGGGCAAATTAGAACACATCGAAAAAAGACAATTTCGACAGATGCCGCCATTCCCATTCGATTTGGGCTCGCTTCAGGCGGAGGCATACCGCATCTTCAGAATCGCACCCCTGCGCACTTCAACCCTCGCCCAGAAGCTGTATTTGGACGCGTTGATTTCTTATCCGCGAACCAGCAGCCAGAAGCTTCCGCCCCAAATCGGTTTTGAGAGGATCTTGCAGAATCTGGCCAAGAACCACGAGTACACCCGCTTGGCGGGAGAATTGCTTGCCAAGGAGTATTTGAAGCCGAACGAAGGTAAAAGGACAGATTCAGCGCACCCGGCCATCTACCCCACTGGAAAAAGGCCAGACAAGGCGCTTGTCGGCGCTGAGAAGAACATCTACGACTTAGTTGTCCGACGGTTTCTTGCCGTGTTTGGAGAGCCCGCGGTGCGGCAAACGGTGAAGGTTGCCTTGGATGTCAACGGTGAAAAGTTTTCGTTGAGCGGCACACAGACGCTTGAAGAGGGGTGGCTTTGGCTCTACGAACCTTTTGGGCGTTTGCGGGAAAACCCGCTTCCCACGGTGAAAGAAGGAGATGAAGTTTCGGTCAAGAAAATCCTCTTACAAGACGAATTCACGAAGCCGCCATCAAGGTATAACCCGAGCAGTCTGTTGAGGAAAATGGAGCAGGGAAACATCGGCACAAAAGCAACGCGGGCAGGCATCCTGCAAACGCTCTATGAGCGCAAGTACATCCACGACGAAAGAATCGTCGTCACCGACTTGGGTTTTGAGGTCACGGATGTTCTGAGGAAGTACTGCCCCAACATAGCCTCGGTGGAGTTTACGCGGCAGCTGGAGGAAAAAATGAGCTTAATTCAACAGGCCAAAGAAACCAGGTCAGGAGTCATCGCGGACGCCATAGAGATTCTTAAACCTGTAATCGTCAGCCTGAAAGAGAACGAAAAAGCAGTCGGCGAGAAGCTTAGCCGCGCCGTCAGGCAGGCAACTCTTGAGGAACGTGTCATAGGACCCTGCCCAACCTGTCACGGCGGCAAACTCATCATAACATATTCGAAGCGTACGGGCAAGCGTTTCGTCGGCTGCACCAACTACTTCAGCGGTACCTGCAAAACCGCTTTTCCACTGCCCCAACGGGGGTATGTTAAGCCCACTGGCAAGCCGTGCAAGGTATGCGGTTGGATGACGGTGCAGGTGTGGCTGAAGGGCAAGCGCCCTTGGAACCTTTGCTTAAATCCGCAGTGTTCGCAGAAGAGGAGCGGAGCTAGAAGTTGAATTGCAAAGTTTGTCAGCGTGACGCCGTCGAGGAGGGTTTCTGTGAATGGCACTTGCGGGCGTACCGCAATTTGGTGGACAGGTTCCCCGTTTGGGGCAGGGCGATGGGCATAACTTGGAAAGACTATTTAAGTCAGATTGCAGAGAATTCCTCAGCAGGAAACTGGGTTAAAGAAGTAGCCAAGTGCCTGATTGAAAACGGGGAAACATGAATGTCGGAAAAAGCCAAGAAACAGGCGTCATCGCTGTCGTTTACCATTAGCCAGTGGTTCGAAAGAATTTCAACGATGAGACCCTCAACCATGCTGACTACGATAGTTGTTTTGGGGGTTGCAATTTTCCTCTTCGCGGGAGGCGTATACGACATCGTTAACAGGCCTCTACCCGCAGTGTACTATAATTCGCAGTTCTACTTCCTGTATCCTTCGTTAAGCGACCAGTTCATCTTCGACACTGTCGTTGCAGGCATCCTGTTCCTCTTCGGCACCGTCGGTCTGCTGACAATATACCAGAGCTCAAAACACGCCTACAGCCCAAGACAAGCATACATGACACTTATCGTGGGGTCCATGCTGCTGCTCCTCTCATACATATTCCTGGAGTACTTCATCCACCTCAAACTCATCGGTGCGTAAGAGCCAACAAACTTTCCCTTTTTGCGTTATCTTTTTGTTTCGTTTTACCAGGGATTTTTCTTTAGCTTTGCCTTGTAGGCCAAAAAGTTTGTGAACAGGTGAATCGGCGGCGTAATCAGCAACACGGCTACGGCCAACTCCCAGCTAACTATCATCAGCGGCAAAGCGAAAACGAGGGCACCCACAACAAAGTCTATTTGATCCACAATCGGTAGCAACGCACCCGGGGCGAGGTTTAATCGCCGCTTCAGGAAGGCGCCTGCTAAGTCTCCGATAAGGGCGCCCAGCGGCGTGAGAACCGCGAATAGCCACGGGAAACGGAAGAAAATGCAGTCGATGACTCCGACACCTATTCCTATGGCTAGGCCGAAGAAGAATCCTTTGTAGGTTTTGTGAGCTCCGAAGATGCGTTTCTTGTCCGTGAAGTTTTTGCCGAGGTCTATGGGTGTGCCTCCGCCTCCTAGGACGGGGGCGGCGTTTGCACAGTAAGCTGGGAAGACAAACTTGAGCGCCTGAATTATGAGGGAGAGGATGTCCATGGGGGTTTACTCGTTGTCGTGTATGCCTGTTTGTCCTATTCTCAGATAGCATGTGGCTTCTTTTGCGTTTTGGTCTTTTTTGACGGATGCTTGTATGGTCTGCGGGTTCTCGGTTGGTTTGAGCGCTATGGTGGTGTTTGCCCAGAACTGGAGGACTCGCGTGGCGACTGGCGCAACGGTGATGAAAGGTTCGTCGATGAGGGCTTTAACTTGGCTGGTGATGATTACAGGCACTCGCTGGGTTTTGGCGGTCTGCGCGAGGATGGCCATTTGCCTGTTGAGTTCGCGGCTGAGCTTAAACTGTGCCTTAGATTTAATGGCAACTTCGGCGACTTGCGCCCGGTAGAGACCGTTGAATGTGTCAATAACGACTAGGCCGGCGTGGAAAGTGCGGATGTGGTCGGAGAGCTTATCTATGACTGCGGTTTGCTCGGCGAAGGTTTTTGGCCTGATTAGGATGATTTGTTCGGCTATCTCGTTAAACTTCATGCCCGTGATTTGGACCAAACGTTCGGTAGCAAAGGTGTTGTCGCAGTCTATGTAGAGTGTCTTGATGTTTTGCAGCGCACAGTTTACGGCGCATTGCATGGCCAACGTGGTCTTTCCGGTTTCGGCTTCCCCGTAAATAAGAGTTATGGTCTCGGGCGCTATGCCCCCGTCAAGCCAGCTGTCGATGCAGCCACTGCCTGTTGGGATGGGGTTGTTTGTCACGGTTACGCACGGCTTAGAGTTATGAGGTTGAGGGTAATATTTCGTTTGCCTAAAAAACATGGCATGCTCTTCCTTTACGGCTTTTCACCTGGAACGCAAATGTAATATAATGGGTTTTCACACTACTGAAATCTGAGTTGTTAAACATGCCAAGCCCTATGCACTATCACTTTCGTCAACGTTTCGCCGTTCCCGCCCGCAAAGCGTTCGAATGGTGCACCAACTACAGCCCAGAAGACCATGCGTTAATGGGAGAGCAGGACGCGGAGCGCAAAATCAGTCGCTTCTCCGACAGCACAATCATCCTAACTGACACGTTCCATGTTGGCACCAGACCCATTGAGAAACAAAAGCTCGTGCAGCTTTACCCCGACATGCTGTTTTGGACGAGCACCCATTTGACTGGACCCGCGAAGTATTCCCAGTTTCTATATCAAATCACAGCCGAAGATGAAGACGCATCGCACATTGACTTCTCAGGCTTGTTCCTGGACTACACCCACGAAAAACTAAGCAAGGCTGAAGCAGAGAAGCTGTCTGAAAAGTTATGCAAAGAAGATTCAGAGGCTTGGAAGCTGCTGGCAAAAGCTATGGAAAAGGACCTCTGCAAAAAATAGCTATTCCCGCGGCTTTATGTCTAATTCGCGGTACTTTTCTCGGCTGTACTCCACGATTTCCCAGGCTTGTTTGGCGTTTTTCCAGTCGCGGGTCTTTGCCCACTTGTGCGGCTCCAACCGCTTGTACGTTTCGAAGAACTCCTGAATCTCGTTGAGCTGATGCTGATGCACGTCAGCGATGTCGTGGTAACCTTCGAATCGGCGGTCGCTGACAAGCACTGAGAGGATTTTGGCGTCTAGACCCGCTTCATCCTCGATTATGAGGGCGCCTATGACTCGGACTTTAACGATGCAACCTACGGTCAATGGGGCGTAGCTGAGCACCATGATGTCTAAGGGGTCACCATCATCAAACCATGTCTGGGGGACAAAGCCGTACTCAACTGGAAAAACCACGCTTGATGGGATGATGCGGTCGAGGACGAAGGCTTCCCATTCCTTGTGGTACTCGTACTTGTCGCGGCTGCCGCTGGTAACCTCGATAACCATGTTTAGCAGTTCAGGCGGCTTGTCTCCTGCGGGGAGGTCTTTCCAAAAATTCATGCTTGGCTCGCCATGGAAGGGTGGAAGCGGAACAATTTTAAGGTTTTCTTAAGTTGAAAACCAAGATTTTATGGTTGTGACCTTTTTCAGAGGGCTTAGCTGTAACTATGGCTGGAAATGCATTGATTTCAACGTACTCCTACAACGGATATGGTCACACCATTGGAGCCTGCTTTAGACCGCGTTTTAGTTAAACCGTCCCCCACTCTCTGTCCATAGGAGCCGAAAATTGAATTCTGTATTAGAAACTTTCCGCTGCACCTTAGTCGCAACTACTAAGGTAGCTGATTTGTACGCACAATTGTTTTTGCGTTTGATGAACAATGGAGAAAACCGTGTTTTGGGGGTTGTGGCAGTTTGCTTTGGGTTAAAGCAGCTTTTTAGCCATCGTTCAGCCATTGATGCCATTGATCGGAATGCCCAAAACTAATCTTCCGGAGGGTTTGCAGAAAAATATGCGGCAGAAAAAGGCGATGCCGGGAACTAAATTTTATAGTTACAACTATCGGAAAAGCTTAGTTGTAACTATTGGTTTTCGATACATGGGTTCAACATGCATTCCTGCTTGTAATAGTTACAACTTTGCATGGATAGTCGGGAAACTTTCGGGACCGATGATATCATGTGTGGGATTAGGCTTGGACGAGTCGGAACTGGGCCTGCTGGGTAGGTTCGCTGGGATAAGATTTTTTTGTGCGGTCAATGGTTTTTGGCATTGTGCAGCTGGTATGCAGGGCGGTGCCGGGGCAACATGTTCGATGGATCATTGCGGTGCCGCAGCAACATGCTACGTTTGAACTTTTTGAACAAATTGGTGCCGCAGTGCATCCAGCATTGTGCAAGCCATTGTGCATAATTTGCGACCTAAGCAATAGGATTATGTTTTCATTTTTTTGAAACTGCAAGCTTCTTATTCTGGCCGTTATGTTAAACCTTTGCAGGGAAGCGGGAAAAATCAGTGAAACAATGGAGTTTCCAAAACCGTTAACTATACTCGGTAATCTTGCCGTTCTCTTCTGGATGGCACTTGGCAGCCTCGGCTTCTGGCTTTACAATCAAGCGACTGGCTGGTTATTCCTCATAGTTTCGCTTATCGCCGTGTTTGGGGTCTTAAAGTTCATCGGCTGCATGAGACCATGCTACCACTGCAAAAGATGCACACGCGGTTTCGGCAGAATATCCGCGTTGTTCTTTGGGAAACGAAGCCTCAAAGACCCCAAAGAAAGCTACGGAATCGCATCGGCAGTCTTCTTCTATACTCTGCTTGGTCCATTTCCAGCAGCGTTCTCTATGGTCTCAACGGTTCAAACGTTCACGTTCTTCAAGCTTCTGGTTTCGATTTGTCTCTTGGCTGTTACAGTTTTCAGCGGCTTAACCTGGCGAAAGTCACGTGAACCGTGACTAACTGGTTTCTTTAGGTTCAGAATCAGTTTCAGGCGGTCTGAAGAACGTTTCAAGCTTTGTGCTTTCCGTTTTCTTCAGCACGTCGGCGCAGGTTTTCGGGTCTAAAGCTTTGTATTCAAGGCCCAGCGTGGTGAGCATTCTTTGAACGTCTTTTGCTAAGCTGGGTGCAACGAGTATTGCGCGGACTTCGCGGTTTACCTTAGCTTTAATCGGTTCAATGTATTTGGCGAGTTGTAGGGCGGCTTCTTTGGTGGCAGTTTTGCGTTTCACTTCGACTATGACGAGTTTGCCGTTTTTGTCTTCACCGTAGATGTCAACGAATCCTGGCTCAACTTTTTTCTCCCAGCTAATCGGCTTAAACCCTTCCTCGAGGAGGTCGGGCTTGAGCAGGATGGCGCGATGCATGTCGTCCTCGGTCGCGTGCAACAGAAAATCGCCTGAGTCCATCAGGTTCAAGGCTGAAACCAAGTAGACGGCGGTGAAGGTAACACGCACGCTCTCCCGCGGCTTTTGGCGCACCCCGTGAACCTCAAGCGAGTTGCCGTTTGCCTGCACGTGAAAAACGCTGCCAGCAGGTTGCCAGTTCACTGGTTCGTATCCTGTGGGGCGGTGCACCAGCAGCGACCCGTCCTGTTTAATTATCAACAGGCGCTCGCCGGGCTCTAGAGTTGACTTTGCCCTGCCGGCGTAGTGAACGTGGCAGTTGCCCGCGATAACGAGCGTTCGCCTTTGAAGAAGGGCTTTATCGATAGCGGCGGCAGCTTCGGTGAGTGTCGGGTTTGTGAGAACAGTTGCTTTTATCTGGTCGGACATGGGTTTCAGCCGTAGTATAAAGTTGCTTTTGTAGATAAGAGTATTGAAAGCTCAACCTAACGCACAGTTGAACCATCTTAATTGATTAATTTTGGCGCACGCCAAAAATCAAAGTGCATAAGCATCAAGTCACAAAAAGTGTTAAATACACAGTCGGCTAACCACGGAAACCAAGACCAAACTGAAGCAGGTCAAGCAGGGAGAGAAGGAAAAATGGCTGGAGAACTGCTTTACGTCGAACAGGTCAGACTTTACGCCATAATTGGCGTGTAGCAATCGCCGCGTTGATTTACGCTCGAAAAAACCCAATAGTTTTACAAGCCCCAGCAAGGAATGCTCCTTGAGGAAAAGCGGTGAACAAGTGGGGCAAAAAGCGCTCAGTAATGCGGCGCTACAACGTTACAGCTAAGATGTATGACGAGCGATACTGCGAGGAGCAGGAAGCTAAGTACAAGGCAGCCCTCGAGAGATTAAGCCTAGCCCCAGAAAGCACAGTGTTGGACGTTGGGTGCGGTTCAGGAATGTTTTTTGGCCAAGTAGCTGGCAAGGCAAAGACCGTAGTGGGCTTGGACGTTTCACGGGACCTATTGTTGCTTGCGAGGGAACGTGCCAGAAAATTCGGAAATGTGGCTTTGGTGCAGGCTGACGCTGACCATTTGCCGTTAAAAAATGGGGCATTTGGCTATGTGTTTGCCTTTACGGTTCTCCAGAACATGCCCAACCCCGTGGAAACGCTCAGAGAACTTCAGATTTCCGCCTCCTCTGATGCTTGCTTCGTTGTCACTGCCTTAAAAGCGGCGGTTCCATTGGAGAAATTTGGCGCGATTTTGATGAAGGCTGGGCTTCGGGTGATTTCGCTTCGCAATGATGAGGCTCTCCGATGCTACGTTGTAGTGGCGGTTCGGGTCCCAAACTGAGGACTTTTGTTGTTTTACGCTGAAGCACCTTGCCTTAAGGCATTGACGATTGAATGTTTGCATTGATCAAGCAACACTTATATCGCCTGAAACCCAATCAAACTTCCAATAGGCAATTGTAGAGAGGCTAAACAGACCGTTTAAGCAACTCTATGCCATGCCTAAACGATGGTGGAACAAGACACATGCCGTTAAAAACCCAAAAAACAGACACGGCACAAGCCTTAACCTTACAGTGGATTTTGCAGGTCAAAAATTACCAATTAACCCTCGACAAAGCCCGCTGCGTCGGCTGTCAAATATGCAGTTTAGCTTGCCCTAAGGGCGCCATAACGCTCACCAAGCAGGTAAAAGCACCTGGCGAAGCAGCTAAGAAGGCTAAAGTCGACGTCGACCTTGCGAAATGCAATTTCTGTGGCATCTGCGACATAACGTGCCCCTACGGAGCAGTTAAAGTCACGTTCAACGGCGACAATAACCTCAACGTCGTTGAAAAAGAAAGCTTCCCGACCCTCATCCGGGACATCCAAATCGACACCAAGATGTGCCCCAAAGACTGCGAGGCATGCATCCAAGCCTGCCCGCTGAACCAGATCACAGTTTCCAAAGTCACTTACGACGGAAACCCCGTTGAAGACGTCAACATCCTCAGCCCCAGCCAACGAAAGCACGTGCAAGTCACAGTTAACATCCCCAAAGACAAATGCCCTACCTGTCGCGCGTGCGAACTCAAATGCCCCCCAGGCGCGATAAAGATGCGCAAAACCTTCGAGGGCAACATCAGCATTGACCAAGCCAAATGCCCCGAAGGATGCAAAGACTGCGTCGACGTCTGCCCCATAAAAGGCACCCTCACAGTCGCCAACGGCAAAGTCCAAGTTAACGAAACAACATGCACATACTGCGGCGCTTGCAAAGCCGTCTGCCCAAGCGAAGACGCGCTGACGCTTAAACGCACCAAAGTCCTGCACACGCCCATTCACTCGGGAACGTGGAACAAAACCTTAGAGCGCCTCACGTCACCAATGGACGCTGCTAAAGAGCTCAAGGCTACGAGCAACTTGCACGCCAAGAAAGCCGTGGCTAGACGCTTCGTCACCGAGGAGGTTATCAGATGAGCCAACCGGAAGCAAGCAAACAACCCCCAACTCAGCAACCAGCCCAACCGGCACCCGCACCTGAACCGCTGCGCGTAGGCGTCTTCGTCTGCCACTGTGGCTTAAACATTGCAGGCACCGTCGACGTCAAAGCAGTCTCCGAATACGCCAAAACCATTCCTGACGTCGTTTTCGTCAAAGAAAACCGCTACACCTGTGCCGACCCGGGACAAGAAGAAATCCGCAAAGCCATCCGCGAACAGAAACTCAACCGCGTCGTCATAGCTGCCTGCTCACCCCGCATGCACGAGCCTACCTTCAGACGCACAGTCTCCGAAGCAGGGCTGAATCCGTTCCTCTACGAGATGGCAAACATACGCGAATTTGCCTCATGGTGCCATCAGAACGCGCCAGCAGAAGCCACTGAACGAGCAAAAGACTCGGTTCGCATGGCAGTCGCCAAAGCCCGCCTTATGATGCCTCTGCAAACCCTCGAAGTCCCAGTTACGAATAAGGCTCTCATCGTCGGCGGAGGCATCGCTGGCATGAACGCAGCATTGGACCTTGCTGAAATGGGCTTCAAAGTCTACTTGCTGGAAAACACGCAGAGCATCGGCGGCCACATGGCAGCTCTAGACAAAACCTTCCCCACGCTCGACTGCAGCATCTGTATTGAAGGCCCAAAAATGGTGGATTGCGCGAGGCACCCAAACATCACGATTTTCGCCTATTCCGACCTCGTCAAAGTGGACGGCTACGTAGGCAACTTCAAAGTTAAAATCCGTAAGAATGCCCGTTACGTTATCCCTGAGCGATGCACGGGCTGCGGCGAATGCAAAGATGCCTGCCCCATCGAGTATCCTAACGAATGGGACATGAACCTGGGCACGCGCAAAGCGATCTCCGTGCCGCTAGATCAGGCAGTGCCGCTGATTTACGCGATTAACAAGGATTATTGCATCGAATGCTTCAAATGCACTGAAGTCTGCGGCGCCCGACAAGCCATTGACTTCGAGCAGAAGCCTGAAGAAGTCGACCTTGAAGTTGGCGCCATTATAGTGAGCACCGGATTCGACGTCTATTTGCCCTACGATATGCCTCTCCTGGGCTACGGCAAATACCCCAACGTCATCACCTCGATGGAGTTCGAGCGCCTCATCCTCGCAGCAGGCCCCACAGGCGGCAAAGTCATCAGGCAAAGCGACGGCAAAAAGCCACACTCAATCGCGTTCATCCAGTGTGTGGGTAGCCGAGACAAAAACAAGTATCCTTACTGTAGCAACTTTTGCTGCATGTACACGCTCAAGCACGTCGTGCAGTTGAAGGAGAAGTACAAGGAAGACATTGAAGTCTACGTCTTCTACATGGATATCCGAAGCCCAGGTAAAGGCTACGAAGAATTCTACGACCGAGCACGCGAAAGAGGCGTCAACTTCATACGCGGACGCGTCAGCCGGATCGACGAAGATCCAGTAACCCACAACATGGTCCTGCATGCTGAAGACCAACAACTTGGCGTACCGATTGAAGTCGAAGCTGAAATGGTTGTCTTGGCAACGGCTGGTATTCCAAAGAAAGGCTCCGCGGACATAGCCCGCATCCTCAACCTGTCACGCGATGCTAACGGCTTCTTCATGGAAAGCCACCCCAAACTCAGGCCGATGGAGGCACCGACTGATGGTGTCTTCTACGCAGGAGCCTGTCAGGGACTCAAAGACATCCCATACAGCGTCTCGCAGGGCAGCGGAGCAGCAGCGAAGGCAGCCACAGTCATCAGCAAACCCAAGTGGAAGATTGAACCAATCATCAGCATAGTCGACGAAACCAAATGCAAGAGCTGCGGATTATGCGTGGACAAATGCCCGTACGGCGCCATCAAATGTGAAAAAGGCAAAGGACCGGCTACCATCATCACCGCGAGCTGCCACGGATGCGGCACATGCGTCGCCGAATGCCCACAGCACGCCATCAGCCAGATGCACTTCACCGACGCCCAAATCATGGCGCAAATCCACGCCGCACTGGAGAAAGACCCTGAAGACAAAATCCTTGCTATACTATGCAACTGGTGCAGCTACGCAGGCGCAGACCTCGCAGGCATCAGCCGCTTCGAATACCCCGCAAGCGTGCGAGCTATACGCGTCATGTGCTCGGGCCGTGTCGACAAAGAATTCATCCTCGAAGCACTCCGCCTCGGCGCAGGCATGGTCCTAGTCGGCGCATGCCACTTGCCATATGACTGCCACTACATCAGCGGCAACTACAAGATGAAAGCCCGAACCGACGCCCTCAAGACGATGCTCATAAAACTGGGCATGAGCCCCGAACGATTCCGAGTAGAATACATTTCCGCCGCAGAAGGCATCCACTACGCAGAAGTCATCAAAGAAATCGACACCGACATGAAAACGATAGGCAAAGCCAAGATCCAAGCAGAGAACGCCAAGCTGAAGCCGATGCTCGAGAACATGCTAAGACGCTGGAAGAAACCATAATCCAGCATACTTCTTTTACTCTTAACTTGTCTTTCTATTTCTTTTTACTTTAACAACTTAAAAGCCGCGTCGGTTAAGCCCTCAAACGGCGCGCCCACCACATTATACGCACCATCACCCAGAAATCTCCTGCTGCGAAACTGCACCTGAGCCTTAGCAATGGCGAACTTGAGCTTAGTCTCGCTAAAGCTTGACCCGTAAAGCAGCTTTTGGCGAATTAGACTCCAGTTTTTAGGCTCCTCCCAGTCATCCACCATGACACCGCCGTTGTCCTTGACCCGTTCATGCAACGCGGTGCCTGGAATTGGATAGGGCAGCGTAAACGAGAGGTAATCCAGCGGTAGCCCTGATGCGAAACGCACGGTGTCTAGCACGGTCCTGTCGGTTTCGCCTGGGTAGCCTACGATGAAAAAAGCGCCGACTTGCAAACCCGCCTCTTTAGCAGCAAGAACGGCTTGCCGAGCCTGCTCTGTCGTTATCTGTTTGTTCATAATGCCCAGGACGCCGTCGTTGCCTGACTCGATGCCGAAGAACACGCGCACGCAACCCCCGCGTTTCATGCTTCGGGCAACCTTCACGTTTAAAGTGTCAACCCGTGACAGACACTCCCAACCTATATCCACGCCTCGTTGCACGAGCAAATCGCACACGCGCTCCACGTTCTGCGGGTTGAGCGTGAAGCAGTCGTCGGCAAACCAGATGCGCTCATAACCCAGCGCTGCGATTTCCTCAGCCTCAGCGACGATGTTTTCTGGCGATCGCGACCTAAAACTGGTTCCGAAGACAGGGCGGCTGCAGAAGTCGCAGCTAAAAGGGCAACCGCGGCTACTCATCAATGGCGTGGTTGAGTAGCCAAACCGCTTGAGGTAATACTGCTGGTAGGCTTGGTTGTCGAAGAGTTCCCGCGACGGAAACGCAAGCGAATCCAAGTTTGCGACGAACGCCCTCTGCGGAGCGTGCCTAACTAAGCCCGCTTGCTTGTACGCGATACCCTTTACGCTTGAAATCGATGCACCAGTCTCCACACAGTTTACGAGGTCAATCAGAGTTTCTTCGCCTTCGCCCACGGCCACAACATCAAAAACCTCCAGAAAATCCGTTGGGTCCAAAGTTGGCAAAGGTCCGCCTGCAACCAGCAAATCGCATTTGCCGCGCAGTTGCTTGGCGATTTCCAGAGAAGTTTTCTTCATGGAAAACATGCTGTAGACGCCGACTATTTGCGGGTTCGAATGAATGATTCTATTTAGCGCCTCTTGCATGGTCAGGAAGGTGCAGTCCACTAACTCGACGTCGGCACCATGTTTCTTCAACGCTGCGGCGAGGTAGCCAAGTCCGAGGGGTGGGAACCTAAAAATTGAATTGCCCTTCCGAGGCTGAAAAAACGGGTAGACGAGAGTAACCTTTACCACTCAACGCAGCCTCCAAGAAAACCGCGAAAACATAAAGTGGAAAGTAAATGGTGCTCAATATAAGACACGCAAAAACCTCTTACCGCTAGAAATATCTATCTTTCTTTGCTTTAAAACTTTTCATCAAAACAAAAGATGGAGAGAATTAGGGGTTGGCAGGTTCTTCCTGAGCTGGCGGTTGGGTTGCTTTGGGCGTTTTGTTTTTTGTGTTGTCCGAAAGAATATTGTCTTTGTTCCAGATCCAAGGTGTGTTCTTTAGTGTCTGCCAAAGGGGCACGGCGATGACCATTACGATTACGGCTTCAACCAGTCTAACTGCCGGATAAAGGAAGGGGCTAGCTAGGAAGGCAATGTGTACTCCGGTAATGTCCATGCCGAAGATGTTGTTGTACACTCCGGGCAAGGCAAACGCCAGTGACCCCCACATATTATCTGCTTGGTTACCGACGAAACCCAATAAGAAGAAGAAGGCCGCGCCGTGGGCGACGGAGATTCGTCTTCCGAACAGAGCAAGGGGCAAGATAATAGCCAATGTGATTACTTTGTCGAACAAGACTGCCAGTGCTATGTACCAATTGTCTGTCAGAGGCGTCACAGGGGGCGTGAAGAGAAATACGACGATCATGGCGGCGAACCCCAGAAAGCCCCACTTCCATTTCTTGTAAAAAATCAATCCTGAGATGAGCGCGTTGAACACTGGCGCAAGAATAAAGGGTAGACCGAATGGAGTCATGCCGGTTAATGCCCAGCTGACAGTTGAGCCCAATAGGGCTGCGGCCGCACCCAAATATGGTCCTAGGATTATGCCGAACAGGGTAGCTATGAGGGCGGCAAAACTGATGCTCATAGTTCCTATGGTTGGGACTGGGATTTGAATGGGGGCAATGAAAGATAAAACGTAATATAGGGAGGCGAATATCGCCGTTAGAGCTATTTGCCTAGTGGTTACTTTTAGATGCATTTCCAATTAGCACTCCTATGTAAATTCTTTCATCGCTATGTAACTTATTACACAGGGTATAAAAGTTTTTCCAAACGCCATGAAAAATAAAAGTCGAGACGGAATCCAGCAAAAACGTGCGATTGAAGAAGCTCAACTTGTGGTTTCTATGATAAACTCAAGGAGTTCATCATGTCATATTTGACAAGGATAGAGCATAAGAAAACAAGAAACAGCCTAAAACTGACAAGTTTCAGGCCCTTCATGACCATTTAAGGCGCCAAAGATCGTTTTTTTCCGCGGTTAAGCCCTTTTTGCCTCGATTTATGAGCTTAAGTCACGAATTGGGGGTTTAGCAAGTCTTATATACAAATTGCTTACAAATAGAAATTCCCGAGGTTAAACTCGTGGCCAAGAAACCAGCTAAGAAAGAAGAGAAAAAGCCAGCAGCAAAGAAAAAGTAAGTTCTCTTAACAACGGCAGTTGTTTGCCTCTCATTTTTTCTTTTTTCATTTGTAAGTAGATTTCCTCTTCCTCCATTCATGATTTGGCTTGAAGATTCTTAATCAAGTTTGCGCAGCGTTGAAGAAAATCCTGTTTTGAATCGACTGCAGGTCGAGGAGACAACAAGTCTTTTATATTTTGATTGTCACACTTTGCTAGCAGAGTTGTGATTTGTTATGGCAGCTAAGACTACACCAGAGTATCTTACTCTACTAAACCAAGCAGTCTCACGCGAAATCCAAGTAAGCGTTCAATACATTCTCCAGCACGCGAAAATGGAGAAGCTCATCCGCAAAACCATCCCTGAAAACATCCTCTTGGACAAGACCACTTACGACGCTGTGGGCAAGTTCCTTAAGGAAATTGCCATCCAGGAGATGAAGCACGCCGCAGCTATCATGCAACGTATCTACTACTTGGGCGGACAAGCAACAACAAAGTCCGACAAACCATATATTGGTAACAGCATAAGCGAATTCGCCAAGAATGGCCAAAAGGCGGAGGAAGAAGCCCTTGTAATGTACCGGCATATCATCGACATGGCTGGAAAGATGGAAGACTGGGAAACCCGTGAGATGTTCGAAAAAATCTACAGAGAAGAAGAACAGCACTTCTTCAAGTTCCAGGAATATGTGAACTTCCAAGACGAACCCGATAAGTCAGGTCCGCTTGCTGTGCCGTCTTCGGAGTGGCGCAAAATCTTCACCCAAGACTACTTCGATTTGCTGAACAAGGCGGTTGCAGCCGAAATCTCCGCAATTCTCCAGTACACGAACCAGCACGAGAAAGCCAGCTACCTGAAGCTGCGCGTCAAGAACACGGCGTTAGAAGCAATTGAGGAGAGCAACAAGGCCAAAGTCGTCAGCGGTCTACTCAAGCCCATTTTCATGATGGAAATGGATCACTTGGAGAAAATAAGCGAACGCATCTACCTGCTTGAGGGCGAAGCAACATACAACCCGGATCCGTTACCGCAAGTCGGCGAAAACGCGGACGACTTCCTTAAGCTGGACCATGAGGCTGAGAACTACGCGCTGGTGCTCTACCGCAAAATTATCGAAGAAGCCATGAAGCGTGGCGACAGCAAGACGCGGCATATGTTTGAAGAAATCGTCAGCCAGGAAGAAGACCATTACTGGACGTTCGACGATTTTCTGCGATAAGCGTTCCCACATCTTTTTCTTTTTCGTTTTTCTTTGATTTTTCAGCTGAATAATGCGGCTACATGTTTTTTCCGAGAAAAGCCCTCAAGTTCAAGGTAGAAATACTATTTCATGGACTTTTGATGTTGTTACTGTTGTTGTGTTAACACAATCACAAACTGTTATAAGTTTTCTAAAATGATAGGATATTCAGTGTCCTGAAGCCATCAAACGTTGCATTGAGGTTTGGCGGGTCAGGCGTTGGCGAGAAGCGGAAAAAGTGTCCCCTCATCCCCAGTAGTACATTTTTCTTCTCCGCGCGGAGTCAACGACCGAGATCCGCCACTTAACCTTTTGCGAGCAAAGAAGACAGAAAATTTCATTCTTTTTCTTCTTCAGAGCTTTTCAGGGTTTGCGCTAGACGTGGCTGCTTCTTGACGGTTTGGGGCGAGAGCAACTCCTCCACAAGTTTGTATTGGCGATGATAGATGTGGCAGTTTTTGCTGTGGAAAATCAGCTTGCCCGTTTGCAAGTTGAGGTTGCCACGGCTATTAATCTCCGATACGAAAGCCTCGTTGAAAAGCTGCAGCCCCGCGATGTTGGCCGGCAATCCCGCATAGGCGTCCCAGCTGCGGAAGTAGCATGTGAGGTGCATTTTGCCTTCGAGAATTTCCGTGTCGATGAGGCTCAGACAGGGTGGCTCTGATTTCCTGTTGTGATGGTCGAATTTTTTAATGTCCTCGGGGAGCCTGATAACCATGGTGACTTGGCGGTCGCGTTGCTCTTCCACGTATCGCTTCACGGCTTCCTCAATCTGGTTAACAGGGTGGTTAAGCCTGCTGCCGTACGTGTAGGGTTCATCCTGTTTTTCGCCGCACCACAGGTACTCCAGCGCGTAGCCCTGAACATACTTGAAATCACAGGGCGCTTTGTCATTAACCAGCGGTCTACTTTCTGGGTGAGAAATCTCGATTGAGATATTAAGCTTCTTGGTTTCGGTCTCTTCCGAGCCGAAGCCGACTTTGAAGACGTCGCCTTCACTCCAAATCTGGCTAAGCGTTTTAAACCATGCATCTGGCAGGTCAAACGCTGAAATCTTGACGTGTTTCACGGCTTTTCCCTCGAAACCTCGAGTTGCAGAATCTACTCTGGGTTTAACGGAAATATAAAACTGTCCCAGAACAACGCTGGAAAACTTTGACCGATAAAAAAACAAAAGAAAGAAAGGCTGGTTGGCTTAGTAGGGCATTCCGCCCATACCGCCCATACCGCCCATGCCACCCATTCCGCCCATACCGCCTGGGGGCATTGGGGGCATTTTTCCGCCGCCTGTTCCTTTGATGCTTATGAGGTCATCTATCTTGAGGATCATGTCGGCGGCTTCGGTGGCAGACTTGATGACTTGTAGCTTCACGCGCAGTGGCTCCAGTACGAGCATGTCGTACATGTTGACGATTTTGCCTGTGTTAACATCGATGCCGAAGTATTTGCCGTCTGCGGTTTCATGTTTGGATCTGAGGGCTACCATGATGTCTATTGGATCTAAGCCTGCGTTCTCTGCGAGGGTTAGAGGTATAGCTTCGACAGCTTCTGCAAAGGCTTCAACGGCCAGTTGTTCTCGTCCGCCGACTTTGTTGGCGAATTTGCGCAGTTCCTTTGCAAGTTCCGCTTCGGGTGCGCCGCCGCCAGCTACGATTTTGCCGTCTTCTATAACGTTGCGGATCACGCTCAATGCATCGTGTAGGCTGCGTTCGGCTTCGTCTATGACGTGGTCGCTGCCGCCTCGGATGACAATGGTGACTGCCTTGGGGTTCTTGCAATCGCGGATGTAGAGGAGTTTGTCGTCGCCGATTTTGACTTCTTCCACCTTCTTAGCGGCGCCGAGCGCGTCAGCCGTAAGGTCTTTGATATTTGAGACGATTTTCCCGCCTGTGGCGCGTGCGAGTTTCTCTATGTCGTTGCTGCTCACGCTTTTAACGGTCAAGATGCCGGCTTTGCCTAGGAAGTGCAATGCCATGTCGTCTATGCCTTTTTCACAGAAGACTACGTTTGCGCCCGCTTTCTTGACTGAATCAACCATGTCTTTGAGCATGCGTTCTTCTTCGTCGAGGAAAGATTTCATCTGGCCCGGGTTTTCAATGTTGATTTTGGCGTCGAACTCGGTTTTCTCAATCTCCAGCTTTGCGTTAAGCAAGGCGATTTTGGCGTTGTCTATGATTTTGGGCATCTGTGAGCTTGCAATTTCTTTGTCGATGACCATGCCTTTGACGAGTTCGGTTTCTTCGAGGCTTTTGCCGTGTTTCTTGACGACCTTGATGAGGTCTATGTCAGCTTTCATCTTGCCGTTGGCTTCCTCGGATACTTGCTTAACGGCGTCTACTGCTAATTGGGCAAATAGATCCTTAGCGTTGGATATGCCTTTGCTCGCCAATGATGTAAAGGCGACTTCCCGAAGGGTCTTCTCATCTGTGAGTTTCACGGGTATGGCCAACTCTTCCAAGATTTCAAGTGCTTTCTCGCTAGCTTTCCTAAAGCCATCGATTATCACTGTTGGATGAACATTCTTATCCACCAAGCTTTCGGCTTTAGAAAGCAGTTCTCCAGCCAAAATCACGGCTGTAGTTGTTCCGTCGCCAACTTCGTTGTCCAGTGCCTTGGCGACTTCCACCAGCATTTTTGCTGCGGGGTGCTGCACATCAAGCTCCTTCATAATGGTTGCACCATCGTTAGTTATGGCTACGTCGCCCATGCTTGTCACGAGCATCTTGTCCATGCCGCATGGACCAAGGGTGCTTTTGACCGTTTCAGCCACGATCTTTGCAGCCATTATGTTGTTCTTTAGTGCTTCGCGCCCGGTTGACCTGCCGGTGCCTTCTCTTAAGACTAGAACTGGAACTGATCCACTTTGAGACATACTATATTCACCAGTTTTTCAGTACTCATAACTATTAGATACTAAACGGAACAATAAAACTTCAAGATATAAGTTTTTCCGCGACTTGCGACCCCTTGATGATGTTGCAGCTTGCCTCATCGGCTAATTCACGGTTTATGTGGCATTATTGGAACAGCCAAAGATGGTGTTCGCAAAAAAAACTTAATACCAGAGCGAAGAGACTGTGTGGCAGTTCAGGACGGCTACGCCATGACCGAAGTCCTCAAATCAAGAAAGCTGCTGTTTGCGGTGGCAACAGCTCTTCTGATTTGTTTGAACTTCTACACGCTCACTGTGGCGTACCCGACCATGACTCATCCGCTCAATCTTGGCGGCGCAGACTTACCTCGAGACTTCTCAGTATATTATATCGCTGCGTGGAGAATGTTTCACAATCCATCTCAGATCTTCACCACGGGCTTCCTCAACGATGGCGAGCCCCAGATCTATCCAGCATTAACGCCATACAAGTATATGCCTTCGTTCCTGTTGCTAATTTCACCCCTTGTTAGCCTGGACTATTACAAAGCATTCTGGGTCTTCGATGCTTTCCAGTTTGCCTTGCTCCCGCTGATAGCTTTACTGCTTTACAAGCTCTTGGCAAGAAAGAACCCTGTCATCGCCCTCTTAATCATAGTGGGAGTTCTGCTGCTGCCCTACCCAATGTCCGGCAGAGGACTGTCAGTGAGCTACTTCATGCATTGGGCTGAAGGGCAAGCAAAGGTTTTCCTAACGTTCCTTCTGCTCCTTTCATTCTATTTGGGCTACTCTGGAAAACCTTACTTTTCGGGCGTGGTTTTTTCGCTAGGCGCATTTGACCCACGCTTTGCAGTCTTGGCGTTGCCCTTGTTTCTGTTTTACAACAAGAATGAACTTCGAGCCTCCGTAGTTGCCATGATATTGGGACTGGTAGGATCAAACATAGTCGTCTTTTACCCGGGAACCACTCAGGGCTTCCTAAACATGATCTCGAGCTCAGGCGTCGCCACGCCGTTGTACACGCCTGCCTGGATACCCACGTTCATGATAATCGCGCTTATCGCCATCAACGCAAAACAAATGCTAAACGAACTGAGATATACGCTGCGACCGAAATCCAAGTCCTAAGGAACCTTAATGATGTTATAGCCTGACGCTTTACGCAATCGGTTCATGACCGCTAATCCTAACCCTTCGGTGGCAACGCCTTCGGCGACGATGACATCTACGTTTTCCTCGTCAAATTCCCGCAAAAGCCTAAACAAGTTCGCCGCCATCGAATCCACGTTGCGTCTGCTGCCCATCGACTTGACGACGTCGGCTTCATATGCCCAAGCCGTCTCATCTGTCGCCAGAACGCCAACGCGCTTGTCCTGCATCCAACACGCTCCAATTAGCTCTTTCACTTGGGCCATGATTGCGGGGACAACGCCTTCTACAAGTATTACTTGCGCTTTTGGGGCGTAGTGTTTGTGCCGCATCCCAGGCGACCGCGCTTTCTCAGCGGGCAACTCCGCCTCAGCCGTGATGAACGGGTGCAGTCGCACTTCGCCAACCGCTTTTCTAAGCGCCTCAAGCGATGTTCCTCCTGGGCGCAGCAGCATTGGCGGGTCGACACTAACGTCTAGAACCGTGGATTCTACGCCGATTCGGGTGGTGCCTCCATCCAGAATAGCATCTACGCGACCGTTTAAATCGTCAAGCACATGCTTCGCACTGGTTGGGCTGGGTTTCCCTGCAAGGTTTGCGCTGGGCGCAGCGATTGGGCATCCGCTTTCCCTGATTAGCGCCAACGCGACTTTGTGCATGGGCATGCGGATAGCTATCGTTTCCAGACCAGCGGTGGTGACCTCGGGAACCAAATTGGAACGCTCAAAAACCAGCGTAAGAGGCCCGGGCCAAAACTGCTTCATCAACAATTCTGCCTTAGGCGGCACATTCTCGGTGAGCTTGTAGACGTCTGAGACGTTTTCCACGTGGACGATTGGCGGGTTGTCTAAGGGACGATTCTTCGCCGCGAACAGTGCCAGAACCGCGTCAGCGTTAAGAGCGTCGGCGCCTAAGCCGTAAACCGTCTCCGTTGGAAACGCCACCAAGCCACCTGCTTTGATGATGGCAGCTGCTGATCGTATCTTGTCGATTTCGGGGTTGTCCGAGTTAACCTTGTAGGTGACGGTTTGCCTCATGCATAAACCTGCAACCGCATAAGTGCGCACGACTCTTAAAACCTAGCGTCGCCTAAGTCAACTTTTGAACAATGGAGAAAAAGAGGCTAGCCCCCAAAAGCAACCTGCAGTGTGCAGCATCACAACTAAAACCAAAGCCAAAAACGCGCGAACCCCAGCTCACTATCTTAACAATAATTCCTCAGATATTGGCGACAAATAAACAACCCTATTTCACAACACTTGAAACTTACCTATTTCCGCCTCGGTCCATTCGGAGAACCACCGAAGTCTCCGCCTGTCTATCAGGAATCGTCCAATACTGCCGCAGCTTACCACGGCTTTCCTGCGAAATCAACACAAAGCCGTTCTTCTCATAGAAACGTACCGCCCACCAAGCCGCCTTCCAAGTACCCACCAAAACCTCGCCTTCGCCCGCCAAGTCCAGCAGATGCCGCAGCAACTTCTCTCCCAGACCTCGACGTTGATGGTCAATGCGAACGTAGGCGTGCCTAATCAGCGTCAGGTTCTTGACAGGTTGAATGCCCATGACCGCCACAAGCGTACCGTTCTCATTGTAGCCATAAAACTCCACGCCACGAGCAACTTCCTCCGTTAACTCTGTCCGATTCATGTAAGGTTCTTTCCAGCAATCTGTGGGAATTACGCCTTTGTAAGCTTGGGCGGCGTCGTTGACGACATTCAATATATCGTCGACTTCCGTAGGCGAAACCTTGCGAATCATGACAGCTGCCTGACTAAGTTTTTTCAGGTTCCTTCCCAGGTGGTTTTTCGCGTTCTACGTTCAGAACTTTTTCGAGAAGCCGCATGAAATACGCCTGAGCCTGCACCTCGGTGAGATGCTCAAGGTAGACAGAGACCAACGCGATTTTGTGCTTCTTTGCTGCAACATGCTCAGCGAAAAGCCGAGCGGAAATCATATTCCTGTCCCCGATAAGAATGGAAGAGGAAACTGGACCAAGCATGTCTTTAGCGTTGGGCACGGCTATGGCAAGGGTTCCAAGCTTGTCTTCCCTTTCGCTAAGCAGTATTAGGCAGCTGTTTTTAGCCTCCACATAAACGGCTAAGAAATGATTATCCTTCTCAGAGAGTTCCTCTTTGACCACATTGGCACGTTCCACTTAGACCTTCCCCATGCACGCGTTAAACGTATTTCATTGTGCTGTCACGGGTTAAAAAGACTAGTTGCCCCGTTTGACCTCAATTCGTGTCCCGCAGCATCGGTTTTTTAGTCAATATCTTAAATACTCATCCGCTCCATCTTTCGCTTAACTGAGCGGGACCGTTTGATCAACGACGCGAAGGACCCAGGGAACAGCGCTGAGGAATTAGGCAAGAAGCTAGACCAAATTCTGCGGCGCCTCGACCTGCTCGAGGAGCTGATTCTGGAGAAGCCCGAATACGAGGGGTTCGCAGCTGCCTTGAGGCTAACTCGCGTGGGAATAGGCATGTACGGCGAACCTCTGAAGATTGCGGAGAGGCTCAAGGAAGCCCAAGAATTCCTCAGCCAAAGCGCTATTGCCCAGGACGACATCTCCCGTTGCATCATCCAGGCGCTAGCCGTGAAAGGTGCACTGAACGTCTCCGCTATAACGAGGCAGGTGGCTTCTATGCGGGGCAAGTCGAGCCGGCGCATAGTCCGCGAACGTGTCCAGAAACTCGTCAGCCAAGGCGTCCTGCTACGGATCGACGGCGAAATTCCTTCTTACGACCTCACCAAGAAGACTGACCACTAGGTGGTCACTTATGCGCAGAACACCTAACTACAGTGACCACTCCATAAGTTGTCATAGGCGAACAAGCATGTCTCACGAAGAAAGAAAAGAACACAAAATGGATCCAGAGCAAATCAAGGAGCTACTCGGCGTCGTTTCCACCGAAATCCCAACTATGATCAAAAGCATCCTAAACACCGTTTTCTCGGAGGAAGCTGGAAGAAGCATGGGCAAAGCCGCTGCAGCGTACTACAAGGAACTCAAGGCGGGTGGACTGCCAGATGATGTGGCCGTGAAGTTGACGCAGGAGTACATGGAAACCTTCACCAACATAGGCCAGATGTTCCGGGGCATGGGCAGAGGACCCTTCGGCGGACACCATGGTCCCCATGGTGGACCACCCTTCGGAAAGGAAGAGGAGTAGCTCCCCTCCTTTTTTTGCTTGAAGAGGCAAGAAGATGAGTCGAGATAACTTGGCTGTAGCGGCGGTGAAATCGACACCATACGTGGCACGGCTTTCTCTTAGCCTTGCTTGGACATATCTGACGCTGGGATACCGCGTAAGCAGAATGCGCAGGGCATTCGAGAGGCAGCTCACGGCGCAGGGCATGTCTAAAGCGGATGCGAAATGGCTAAGCGCCTCCTTCGAAGTCCTCAAGAACGAAATCGCTGCCACTGTCAAGCAAAGCTTAACGTTGAGAAGCCGGTGAACTTAATGTTAGATTTATGGTTTAAGCTGATGACTTTAGAGTTCAAATTCAGAGAATTCATTAAGCCAAGTAAAAAAATTATCGACGAAGTTGGATTGAAAAAGGGTTTCGACGTGCTAGACTATGGCTGCGGATCAGGCGGTTACGTCTCCGCTGTTTCAAGAGCCGTCGGTCCCAACGGTGAAGTGTACGCTTTGGACGCGATGCCCATTGCCGTCAAGATGGTGAAGAAGCTCGCAGACGAGAAAGAGCTGACGAATGTGGAAACCGTCCTTTCTGAATGCAGCACAGATCTCCCAGACGGGCAAATTGACGTGGTCCTCCTCTATGACGTCTTTCACGACTTGGAGAACCGGAACGCTGTGCTGTCCGAACTCTACCGAGTGTTAAAGCCTGACGGAACGTTGTCGTTCAGCGACCACCACCTAAAAGACAGCGAAATAGAAGGCAAAGCCACAGGCTCAGGACTGTTCAAACTATTGAAGAAAAACAATCTGACATACAGCTTCATCAAGGTTTCGACGGCGCATACATAGGAACGCAGATTTTTCTGCTCAAAATTGAGCTTCCGGGCAGGCGCGTGACGAACCTGCCACAGCTTCTTGCCTCTTTTGCTTGCCTTGTTTTGCTGTGTTCACGTTACCATGGTATTTATAGGCTGACCGAGTGATTATGTAAGTCGTTTTCACGAGGCGGCGAGAAGTGACTGAAAAACGGGCAGCGATGGTTCTGCAGATACTTAAGCAGACGGTTCCGCTACCAGCTTGGACCAAGAAACGGCGGGACCCGTTTGAAACGCTCGTGACCACCATTATTTCTCAGAACACAGCCGACCTCAACACCGAAAGAGCCTTCGAAGCTTTGTCGAAGAGCTTCGAAATCAGCCCCGAAGCCCTTGCGAAAGCAAAAATCAGGGAAATCGAGGCAGCCATCAAAGTTGCTGGGCTCTACAAAAGCAAAGCCAAGTCCATAAAGCAAGCCTCTTTCACGATTCATGGAAAATACTGCGGAACTCTTGAGTCCATCTTGTCTCTGCCGCTGGAAGAAGCAAGAAAAACACTAATGCAGTTTACTGGCGTCGGTCCCAAGACAGCGGACGTTGTTCTCCTCTTCTCCGCTAATCGGCCAACCGTCCCAGTGGATACGCATGTGAATCGCGTGTCGAAGCGACTAGGCTTCGCGCCGGAAAAGGGCGATTATGAAGCTGTGCGCAACAGCCTGCAATCACTTTTTGACCCTGCGGATTATTTAGCGGTTCACTTGTTATTCATCGCACATGGGCGAAAAACCTGCAAGGCTCCACGTCCCCTCTGCAGGCAATGCCCCGTGAACAAATGTTGCCCTTCGAACGGGTTGTGGGACAAACCATGAGCACACCCGCGTTGCCAAAAGAAGTTGCGCCGTACTTTCCTTATGAAAGCGTCCGACCCTACCAGGACGAGTTCATAAGTGTCGTTTACAATGCGGTTCGAGAAAGGCGCAGCGTCCTCGTCGAAGGAAGCAACGGGCTAGGCAAAACCATCTCCGCGCTGTCAGCTGTGCTCCCCATCGCCATAGAAAAGAAGCTAAAGATCCTCTATGTAGCGCGAACTCACAGGCAACACGAACGCGTCATCGAAGAGCTGAAAGCCATCAGCAAGAAGCACAGTGGCGTGGCAGGGGTTTCTCTGCGTGGGCGCAACGAGATGTGCCTGTACCGTTTTGACCAAAAACAGCACTACGACGCTAAGTCGCTCATGGAAGTCTGCGAACTGCTCAAGGCGAAGGGGACCTGCCCATACTACAAAGGCGCGGACCAACAAAGCTACGATTACCTTTCGCTGCAGCAGCAAATCGGCACCCGAAGCTACAAAGCATCCGAAATCATGCGCATCTGCCGCAGGAAGAACATCTGCCCCTACGAACTCGTGAAGTCTGCTCTCTCAGACGTGAACGTCATCGCTTTAAGTTACTTGTACGTATTCGACCCTGACATACGCATGGCTTTCCTCAAGAACTTGGAAACGCAGCTGCAGAAGGTCATCCTCATCGTGGACGAGGCGCACAACCTGCCTGAAACTGCCGTGGACATCTCCAGCAGCAGCATCTCTCTCTTCATTATAAGACAAGCGGAGCAAGAAGCCAAACGATTCGGGTACGAGGACGCGGAAGCTTTCGCCAAGCTGCTCTACGAGGAGACCGAGAAGAGGGCAGCGAACGTGCACAAAGAAGAACGCATCGACCCCTCGTTCCTACAGTCAGTTCAAGACAAAGCAGGCATCCTTGCGCCCCGCAGTTTCTACATGCACCTGGGCGAAATTGGCAACCAAGTCAAGAAGACGCTACTATCAGAGGGCAAGCACCCACGCAGCTACATTAACGGCATGAGCGAGTTCCTCCTGAAGTGGACAGAAACTGCTGGAGACGAGGCCTACATCAACGTCATAAGCAGGTACTTCACGCGAGAAAACGCCCAAACTGCTAAACTTGAAATCGTCGCATTGGACCCGGCCAAGACGACACAGCCAGTCTTCGACGCCACGTATGCAAACGTGGTTATGTCGGGCACGCTGCAGCCTCTTGATGCGTACGCGAAAATAACTAAGCTTCCTGAGAGCACGGTGCAGCACATTGCGCCTTCGCCTTTCCCACGGGAGCATATCTGCTCGCTGGTCTGCTTGGGCGTCACGACGGCATTGGAGAGCCGAACCAGTGCCATGTACCAGACCTTCATTAAACGCATACAGGAAGTCGTCCGCAACACACCCGTGAACACGGGCATATTCACTGCTTCTTTTGACGTTTCCCGAAGCCTCGTCGCTGAAGGCCTAGAAGACGCGCTGGAGAAGCCTCTGTTCCAGGAGCGACGCGGCATGACAAGCAAAGCCAACGAGAAACTCGTCGCCGAATTCAAAGAACACGCGCTCACCGGCGGCGCCGTCTTCTTGGGCGCGCAAGGTGGACGGACGTCGGAAGGGGTGGACTTTCCGGGAAACCAGATGAACAGCGTCATGGTTATCGGCGTGCCGTATGCAGAGCCCACACCGCGAGTCAAGGCGCAAATCGAATACTACGAGAAAAAGTTCCCCACGCTTGGACGCGAATACGGTTACGTCCTGCCCGCAATGAAGAAAGCATCACAGTGTGCTGGGCGCACTGTCAGGACCTTGGAGGACCGCGGCGCCATAGTCTTCCTAGATTATCGCTTCGCCGGAGGCTACTGCAAACGGTTCCTGCCCAGCTGGGTACTTAGAGATCTCAAAGTGCTGCCCGCAATAGACGGCGTTTTGGCGAATGAAATTCGCCGGTTCTTTACAAGCTAATTAGTTCTTTTGGATTTCATGCAGGTTCTCATCCAGCCCCACCATACCCAGCACAACAATCGCCGGCTTTTCGTCGACAGCGGTGTAGACTTTTATGGCTTTGCGGGCCATGTCGACGTCTCGTATGATGCCTATACCCATAAAATGCCTTTGAACATCGTGCAAACCGATGAGCAAGTTTTCAACTTCTCGAAGCTGAAAAAGCGCGTTTTTCATCTTTCCCTCTACTGTTATGTGCCTTAAAGGGAAAACTTTCAATCTCGCGTTTTCTAGGTACTTGATGAAGCCAAGTTCCCGAAGCGTCCTGCGTTTTTCCCTGTCGCGCTCCCTCACGACGGGCGGCGCATCCACCGACTCCACCTTAAACGCGGCAAAGGCTCCTGGGAGAGAGAGCGATTCACCGCGGTGCTGCAAAGAGAAAATCACGTCAGGCTTCAACGCTTCAGCCAGATGCTGTTTGAACGCGACTGCGTCTTCGCCTAAAGTCCAGCCGTCGGTGTTGACTATGACAAAGTCGACTTTGGCTCGAACGTTTGTTGCCAAGGCCGTCGCGGCTTCTATGGTTTTATCGGGGGCTTCGCTGGGAGAGGTGACGCCCACGAAAAATACGTTCTCGGGCTTTACGTTAAACAGGTCAGTGATAGGGTTGGTCACGAAGGCGTAGGCTACCGTGCAGGGCGGTCCGATGTCCGATTGCCCAAGGTCCTCGTCCAAAACTGCCACGCGGCAATGTTGGTTGACGAGGCGGTTTGCTATGTATGTGCAGAAGCTCGATTTTCCCGAGTCGACTCCGCCGATAACCATGACCGTGGCGGGCTTCGTTTGGATTTTGAGGAGGGCAGCAACGGCGGTTTGCCAGGTGCGGGGGATCGTGCTACCTTCCACTTCGCGTAGAGCAGCGTCCTTGCCTAGAGCTACGTCGAACGTCGCGTTTTCCAAAACTGTGAAAGGGAGGCGTTTTCCTTCGCGTATGATGATTCTGCGAGAGTCGGCGAGTTGGAAACCGAAGACTTCAGCGTTGCCTGATGTAAGAGTCACGGAGGCAGGTCCGTCCATAAGGAGCGTCTTGCCTTTTTCAATCGCCTTGTTCGTCGGTTTTCCTCCGTGGGTAGACGTATCCTGTTCTGCGTGCGATTTGGATTGCGGAAGCCATATGGCGGAAACCTCTTCGGTGTTTGTCTTCGCGGGTGTAGCGGTTGGTTCCTGCTTCGCCCACGATTTCTAGTTTGACCCCAGGCTGCAATTCCGCGTCGAGAGTGTCGAGGAGTTCTTTGAAAATGGGGACGCCGTTGCCAATTTTCACGGTGATCTCCGTTCTTGAGGGGTCAATGGTGCGCATGGTGTTTCGAATTTTGTTGGCGGCTGCTCGTACGCTGTCGCAGTTCTCTGTGTCGACGACGAACTCGTCGGCTATGACGGCAACTCCGAAGACTTCGCCAGGGTCCACGCCAATGATGACTGCTTCGTAGGTTTCTTTGCCCTGCAGAATCCTCATGATCTCAATGCCTAAGACTTCAGGGTTGGTTTCAGGGTTGAAGGCAAGGATTTTTGGGTGGCTTACAAGGTGCCTTTCCTGAGAGGTGGTTATGACGACCCGGATTTCGGCGCGGACGGGGTCACCTGGCATGAGGCTCAAGAATGGGATGTGCCGTTGTTTTAGCTCGTTAACTATTAGGAAGTAGGCTTTGCCCTGTACGGTGGCGACGGCGACCCTTGGTCTCATACGAGTACCTGAAAGGGAATTCTCATGCTTAAAGGTTCATAAGTTGTTTAGTTTTTCTGCGGCTTTCTTAATAATCTTGGGATGACCTGTTTTGTCTAATCGCGCACTTCTTAGCGTCTTTTTCTGCCCGCTTAGTACGCCAAAGATGCTGGCGGTGCCGCAGAATCATCATGTGTGAACAATTCAGTACCGAAACAACATTCAGCACATTGACGAAAATATACAGGGAACATTCTGTACTTGGGAGGGCATCCGGCGTTTTACTGTGGCTAATATTAAGCCTTATGCTTTAGATGTAATCGACCTCACTTGAGAAAGCGCTTCTCCAATAGCCAGATTATTCGAATTAAGCGCCTAAGCGCAAGCGGTCTTTCGCTCGGTGCTATTTCTGAAAAGCTTGGCGTACCCAAATCTTCAGTCTATTATCATGCAAAAGAACATTGTTTCAAAAGACCAAATTTGACTCTAATTTTCTTAATGAAGCCGAAAATGGTTACATAATCGGTCTTTTCTTGGGAGATGGCTCCTTCAACAGAGGGCAAAAGGTGCCGCGTTTCTTTGTCAGATTTGCGTTGGATGCGAAAAGAGACATTGACGTAGCGCTACATCTCGCAGAAATTGTAGAAAAAGCAGGAAAGAAAATTAGTCTCATTTCAAGGAAAAGTAATATCATAGCCAAAACATGCTCAAAAGAATTAGTTGCTTACATTCAAAATTGCGTGGAATACAAGCAAGGCGAAAAGACCCTTGTGATAAACACAGATTGGTCGGAAAGTTTCAAATACGGTTTTGTTGCGGGAATTATCGATAGCGATGGTCACGTTCATACGCATTTCGGAACAGAGATTAAAACTGTTTCTTCAAAGAATTTTGAAAGCATTTCTTCAATTCTGGAAAGCCTGAAAATATCGGCTAACACAAGAGTCCGAGCTGCGCCTGATAACAGTTATTCGAAGAAACCTCGATACATCATTTAAATTCCTTCGTCAGAGATGAAGCGAATCAGGGTTAACGTACCTTCGGCAAAAGTAGCTCGATATCTTTAGGACACATTTTTCTGGAAAGGTTAATTAGCGTAAATAGATTTTATTGTTGCGGCGCTTAGGCCATCTGCTACAGATAGCTGCCCAGGTAGTATAGTCCGGTCCAGTATATGCGGCTGTCGCCCGCAGGACATCACAAGCAAATAAGTCTTGTGGCCTGATCCGGGTCCGAATCCCGGCCTGGGCGCCAAAACCCCCTAATTCACGTTATTTTGCAAAATAAGGCTGAGATTAACCTTATTTTCCTATGTTGTTATCAAAGACTAAGGCAGAAAATTCTGGTAAAACCCCGGTTTTATATTTCGCTTTCATGAAAAATAGCGCAGAACTCGCGTCCACAGAGCGCGCGATGTTTGATACCGAGTCGCCGGTCATTATTGTTAAATAAGCAGACTTGCCTTCCTTCTAGTTGATTGCCTTGAAGATCCAGAATGTCTATTTTCCTGACGGCGTGGGCTTTAAATGCAAGAACTGCGGCGCCTGCTGCAAGGCACACCCAAGCGATGTTAATGCTCAAGAACAAAAAGATATTGAGGCTAAGGGGGTCACAGATTTTTTAGAAGGTCAGGAAGGCGACGTAACTAGGCGCATTCGAGCAAAAAATGACAACAGTTGTTTCTTCTTATCAAAAGAAAACAAATGTGCTATATACGATGTCAGACCAGCCGCCTGCAAACTAGAGCCTCTAATGATTACTGATTACGATTACGAAAACAACAAAATTAAACTTGATATAAATCCTGCCGCTCTTTGTGATCCATCCCTATCTTGCAAGGGACTATCTCCTGCCGGCAAAATGCCTGAAGGAGAAATGGGAGAAGCTGCACATACAACAATCCAAGAAGTGCTGGAAAGTTTCTCCAAGCAGAAAGGGCTACCCGTCGCAAGCAAAGAAGTCGCTTTTTTGACGAGACAATACTTCATACAGACATATATAATTGCTAGCGCGTTTGCGGAAGCAGTAAGTAGACTCTCGTAAGAATGAAAAGAGAGAGCGCGTTTCCGCCGGGTATTCGGTTTTTATTTTCCGAGTTAAAATCCGAGGATTGAGCTAGGCCTGGGCGCCACCTCACTTTTCCTCGGTTTTGGACGGATTTCTGAGGCTGCATGGAATTTCAGTGGCGCATTTCCCACATACGTCAGCCAAACCCAGCGCGGCGTACGTTTTTGCGTTTCTCAGGCACTCTTTGTAGCACGCTTGCTTGTCGAGGCTGTCGGTTTTCAGGGCTCTTAGCGCGCATTTTTTAATGCAAACTCTGCATGAACCGGTGAGTTTGTACAGGCAGAATTCTGAGGGGCTTCTTTGGGTCGGCTCGATTTTTGCGTTCGTGACTATGCTGCCTATCCTGCCACAGCAGCCTTTTTCGGTTATTATCATATAGTGCAGGCCAAATTTGCCCAAGCCCGCGATGTAAGCTACGTGCTTTTGCGACCAGTAGCTGACGAGTTTTGCTTCGTCGAAGTTGTGTGTCGGCATCGTTGTGGTTGCTTTGAAGCCGTACTTTTTGAACAGGTCAGATAGCACGACGTTTAGATTGGTTATCATTTGGTTTGTTTCCGTGTAAGATTGTGCCCACTGTTTGGAGGCGGCTTTACCTCTGTTGTTGCTTGACACGGTTTCTTTTGTGAACGGGACAAAGTAGGAGATTACTGTTCGTGCGTCGGCGAGCAGGTCTGAGGGCAGAAAGTGTGCGGGATCCACGATTTCTTTCAATTTTTTGAACAGAGGGTCTTGGGCGTCTGCGAAGGCGACTATGGGTTCGCCCCAGTCGGTGTGAACGCAGACGTGCGATTTGTATGATGCAACATATGCTTTGACGAAGTCTTCGACTTGTTCCTTCATGCTTTCGTTTCTCTTCAAGAGTTGCTGAGATTTGCTAAGGTTGCCTTTTGTGGCGACACAGTTTCTAAGGAGCTTTGCCGCTTTTGAGCATGTTGGTTTTTTCTCATCTGGAGGTTTGGCGGTTTTTCATGTGGTTTTGAGTCTTTTTCGTGCAGAATGCATATGAGAACAATCAAGCAGTCTTATCGACATATGAGTCTGAGCCAACAAGCGGTCAACAAAGCGAATTCGAACGATTGGATAGTTGATGTTATAAAGAATGTAAACCGAGCGGCAGTGGAGAATAACCAGATTTCTACGCGCACTCGGGAGAACAGCATGTGCGTGTTGTGCAAGGGCGCAAGGAACCTTTGCGGCAAGACCCGATGCCCCATAATGGTCAAAGTAAACTATTACCTCAAGAGTGTCCCGCTGATGAGCAGCGAAGATATAGACGGCGCTTCTCCGCCCAGTGTTTTCATCGGACGAATCGGGTACCCAAATATTTACGTTGGCCCACTCGTGCCGCCAGTCCACGAAGACACTAGCATATTTGACCTGCCCGAGCAGTGGTTCGGCAAGTCTATAGACGAAATCGTGGGTTTCCGTAGCCTCCTAATCCGGGGCAAGCACCGCGTCAACGCGTTGGAGTTTGCTCACGCAGGCAAGATAATGGAGCAAACTCGTGAGTTGGCTCTTGCAGATGACAGCGTTGACATAGAGCTGAACCTGACCAAAAAGCCTCGTGGAAGCATATTCATAGACGACGGCATTCAACCGTTTGGACCGTCGGCGCCGATTCGGGATTTGAAGGTAGGCAACACAAGGCTGGACCACCGAGTCGAAAAAGCTTACTACGACACGGACCTCAAGGCAACGGAAGCAGTTCGAGAACTTTACCGTCGTGGCGTTCTAGTGAGCAAGATTCAAAAATGCTTCAGCGTCGGCGCGTTCGGCGTTGAAAAGAAGAGACGTTTGGTACCGACCCGCTGGAGCATAACCGCCGTGGATGACATCATAAGCAAGAGCCTAACGGAGCAGGTCAAGACTTTCCCCGAGATCAATGAGTACCGCGTCTACGAATCAACTTACCTTGACAACGTTTTTGAGATTCTAATGCTACCCGCTGCCTGGAGCTACGAATCAATGGAAGCCTGGTACCCAGGAACCACCTGGAACCCCAACGGGGACAGCATCATCATATACTCCGACAGCGAAGGGTTCGAAGGAAGAACCACGTACGCAGCGATTGGCGGCTGCTACTATAGCGCAAGGCTGGCAACCTGCGAGTTGCTCGTCAAAGAGAGACGCCAAGCCACCGTCATAGTCCTGCGGGAAGCTCGCCCAGGTTACATCATGCCCATAGGAGTATGGCAAGTTCGTGAAAACGTCCGCAACGCCATGCGCCAAAAGCCCCACGAGTTCAAGACGCTTAATGATTCGCTAAGGTTCGTCAGCAGCAGATTTGAGATTCCTATGCAACAATGGATTGGGCAGGGAAAGTTGCTGCGGCACGCGCTGTTTCAAAAGCGGATAAGCGACTTCTTTTCAGCAACCTAAAGCCCTTTCAGGCGTCTTTATCGAAGCCCAACTTAAGCGCTTTTTCAAGCAGTAGCCTCAGGGCAGGATTTTGTGTTTCTGCTTCCGACTTGATTTTGACGTGCCGGGTCTGCTTGCCAGAGCCCACCAGCAGTTTGGAGGGATCGGGAATAAGGGCGCCTTTGCTAAACAGAAGGTTAACGTACTTCATGTGGGGTGAAATGGCGAAAAACCACTCTTTTTCAGCGTTTCCTCGATTGTACGCGATAATTCCTGCCCGTGGGTCAATTCGTTCTGCTGCGCCTAGAAAAACGTTTAACACGAGAGTGCGCAGGCACAATGCAATTTCCCTCGCTTCCCGACTGTACGAAGCCAGAAAAGTATCCAAGTGGTTATCCATGCTTCTCTGTACGTCGACTCAATATTAAAGCGAGAGGCTTAAACAGCAGCCTCAGGCGCGGTCGGGGTTCAAGGTTTCCGCAAGATGCGTCGCGAACAGGCTCCTGTTTTTAGCAACGTTCGCAACGTTTTCTCCGTTTGTCAATTTGCTCAAGACGTCTGCTGCCATGGCATTCTGATTCTCGGCGGAGTTTGCCCGACTTGAAAGGTGATTAAGCATGGTTACGAATTTTGCCTTTTCGTCTGCCAGATCTGAATCGCCCACAGCTTCGCCCAGCATGATGTCATCTAAAGCGTAGTAAGCCACGATCGCCGTTTTGAGGTCGCCGTAGTTCGGATAGTACTGCTCGAAGAATTGGTTCTCAGAATGCAAACCCAAAACTTGGTTGCACATGGAGTGCAAAACCAGGCGGGTCTCCTTTGCAACTAAGTCTGGGTGACGCTGCTTTATAGCTGCTGAGAGATTTGCCAGGTCCATTTTCGTAGCCGATAGCTCTGCCCCTGAGTCGGGTGCAGATGATTCTTCGCAATTGGCAAGGCATCTTTCGATATTTTTCCAGTCAATTTCGCCATGCAAGTGTAATAGGATGTCGAAAAGCGAGTCCACGGTCATTGCCACAGTCGTGAATATCTTCTTCAGCTGTTTTTGCTCGGGCAGCGCTGCTGCTTTTTCGAGGATTTTCTTCTGCTTGTCCCAAGCCGCCTTAATACTTGAGTAGACTAGAGGAGTTAGTTCTTTGTTGAATGCGAAAATGTCTGTTTGCCCATTTGATTGGAGACTGATTTGATTCCCTTTTAGGTTCAGGTTTTCTACGCCGTTTAATTCAATTTGTTTGGCAGTTTCTGCGTGTTTGCTGGAGCGCCCTTGTTTCGGGTTGAATGTCAGGGTTTCTTCGGACAACTGCAGCGTTCCTTTTCCGGAGCCTTTAAGGTTGGTATCAACTGGTGCTGTGGGAAAAATGGGCTTGATAGGTTTTTTGGATCTCATGAACAAGTAGAGCGCGATGCAAATTATCGCTCCGGTGGGTACCATTAGTTCGGCTAGAAGTGGCAGGTAATTTCTGGGCGGGGAAGAGGGGCTAATTGTTGGAGGAGGTGTGGATGTGGGAGCATTGGATGAAGTGGCTGGAGCGGGGCTCGCGGTGACCGTCATGTTAGCTGGGGTGGAGGTTGAGGTGCTGTTAGGGGCAAGCGACGGCGAGGGAATTGGAGTTAGGGCGGGGATGGTGCTATTCCAGAGGTAGGTTTGAATGTACATTCCCGTCACGTTGAATTGTTGATCGTCGTAGATAATGTCTAGTTTCGAGCCGTAGAAACTGATAAGGGTGTTCATGTTTTGCCAGATTTGTTGCGACAGATTGTCGGCTGGCCAGAGCCCCCATATCTTGTCGTCGGGCGTGCGCATACCCCAGCCGTAGTTAGTCGGCAACACGAAAGCCACCTGCCCCCCAGCTTGTGCGTTTGCGTCTCTGGGAGAAGCGTGTATGTTACTCCAGAACTGTTTCATAGCGCCAAACTGCTCATCGGTTAAGCCTCCAGTGCCGTTGACTGCATAGTTGAAGGCGACCACATATCTTGCTCCCGCGTCGTAGGCGAGCGTCATGTCCTGCAGCAGGTTGGTGCCGGTTTCGGGCGTGGGTGGGTTGTCTGTTGCCCAAGTTATTATGGCTCCCCAGTCCTTGTTCTGTGCCTGTGCGGCACCTCGGCAGAGCGCTATCTGTTGCGTCTTGTTGTTCGCACCTCTGCTGCCGCCCAGCTCTACAAATACGGTGTTGTAACCTGCTTTGTAGTCAAACCAGTATAGGGCGTAGTCTGAGGTGAAGGCGGGGATGGTATAGTTTAAGCCGTTGAGGTAGCTGGTGTTGGACAGGATTTGCATGCCTCGATTGTTGCTGATGCTGGAGATGTAGCGGTTAGCTGCGTCGTTATAATTTGAGACGTTGTCGAAGGTGTGAACGGTAGAGCCTGAGAAAGTTACGTTGTTGCCCCCCCAGTAGCCGGTGTCAATTTGTTTTCCGCCTGGTTCGTCGAACAAGTACACACCCAAGAACTTGTCGCCCCACCGCTCCTTAGTGCTGTTGAGCCAGGACACATGCCAGGGAGCTATTCCGTAGGCGTCCCAAGTTGAAGCATTATAGACGGAGCCAATTTTGGCAGTTACGTTGTAGTAAATCATGTAGAAGTACACGATAACAGACATGTTGGCTTTCACTGCATAATCGCAAATTTCGTCGAGCGCGGTGCTGTTTGAAGCACCGCTGATGGCGGCAGAATCGACTACGAAGAGATTGGTGTAGCCGCTAACGTTGTCGATGAGGCTTTTCGCTTCAGCAACCGAATCTGAACCATACGTGACGCCCACGTAGAAGTTACCGTTATTGTTTACGTTGCTGGCGTTAGCCTTCCTTGGGAAGTTGAATACTGGCGCAATCACCAGAAAAAGCAAGAAAGCTACTGTGATTATGCGCCAAGTTATCTTCATTGAGCCAACCAGACTGATGTAAGCCGCCATTCTTTAAAAAACTACCCAATTGACGCGTTGCCTTATCAAGCTTTGGCTTCTTGCTGGTTTCTTGACCTCGTCGTCCCTCCTTGCCGCTTCGTTTCGGTTAGAATTTTCCATAAAACTTATCTTCCCCTTAAGGCATTTGCCGTTAACTGCGAGGCATGGTCCATGGGTAATTTGATGGTTGCAGTCGTCGGCGTGCAAGGTTACAGCAGCGCCATAGGTAAGAAGGGCACGTCCACAGACATCACGTTGTACAATTTGAAGAAGGGCGAAGTCACGGTTACGCTCGTCGAGCCCGGCCGTTACCCTGAAAGGCTGGCGCCGCTGTTCTTTGCTGCATCGGAAGCAAAGAAAGCCGTGGTAGTCGTGGACGAGTTGAACGCCGCATTAGGCGAAAGCCTCGTGATGCTCCAGTGCTGCGGCATAAGCAACGGCTACTTCGTCCTCAGAAATTACCTACCTAGAGAAAAAATTGAGCCCCTCATACGAGGCACGATTCTGGAGAAATACGAGTTCCTCCCCGATGATGCGAACGTGCTCCGCGAAAAACTTCTCGACGACGCCGCGCAGAAGAAAGCTATCTCGTCTGAATCGGGCACTGTGCCTGTCGATCACTCGTTTAACGTGAAAGGAGTCGGCGTAGTTGTCCTCGGCGTGGTAGTAAACGGCGGCGTAACCAAACACGACGAGATGCGGCTGCTTCCAGGCTCGAAGACGGCTCAGGTGCGGTCTATCCAGAAGCACGACGACGAGTTTGACTCGGCTGTCGAAGGCGACCGGGTAGGGCTGGCTCTAAAGAACGTGGAAGTTGAAGACGTCGAACGAGGCGTCGTCTTAACCAACGACCCAACAGTGAAGACATCCAAAACGTTGAAGGTGCAGGCTACTCTTGTGAAGTACTGGCAAATGCCAGTCAAGGCTGGCATGGTAATGCACATAGGGCATTGGATGCAGTTTCTCAATAGCAAAGTCGAAGCCGCAACCGATACAGGAGACTGGCGCAAGCCCACGTTAACGCTAACGTTAGAGAAGGACCTCGTTTACCGCGCAAACGACAAAGCCGTGTTGATGTACCTAGAAGGTGGCAAACTGCGCGTCGCCGGAACCGTAGACCTAGCTTAGGTTCCTGTTGAAGCCTGTTTTTCTGCAGAGTTCCGATTGAGAAGTAGCGGTATCCCGACCAATGGTGCGGCGAGGAGCCAAAGGTCCATGTTGTGGCCTAGGAACCAGGCGAACCAGTCGCTCCACAAAGCGTTGCTGCCAAAGAATATCCATGTGAGGTAATTCCACAGGTAGTAGAGCCCAACGAGTGTAACTATGACTCCTATCGCTCGCAGGTTGAGTTTCTCCACGGTTTCAGTGCCCCAGGATTTCTTCGTGAAGTAAGCGGTGTAAATTGCGATTGCCAGCAACCCAATCGTGGTTAGGGCGAAGCTAAGCAGGTTCTCAGGGTTCGAGGTGACGTATGCCCAGCCTTTTTTCGTGTACATGGCGACGTAGAGCCAGTTGCTTGTATTATCCAGCCAGAAAACGAAGACGTAGATGGTGCCCAAAATCATCGCCCAATTAATCGCGGCTTTCGCGGGCTTGCCAGGCTTCAGCTGATAAATCAGAACTATAATGGCAGCGGGTATGGCTAAGGATTCAACCATGCATGGTATGCCCGTTTCGACGAGCAGCCCCATACTAATCGAGCCGCTCTGGCCGTAGCCGAGCGGCAGGAACCCCATCACGCCCGACAGGAACAGCGCCAGCCAATAAATCGCCTCCCCCACCAAGAGCCACCGCAACACCTTGACGGCACCGCCTTGGGAGAGCCGCTTCGTGAAGAACATCGCCAAGGCAACGACGGCGACGACGCTGATTACTCCGCGGGCTATAAGGCCGACGCCGCCCGAATAGTCCGTTATCAGAATCCACGTTGCTATTGAGCTCGCAGGCATTGCGGCGTACTCGTTAACGTTCAACATCGATTTGATGATTTCGTGGAACGTAAACAGGAGCCACGTTGCCGCAACTGCGAGGAGCCCGATTTGCAGGGGCGAGAGTGACCTTGCACTGGTAGTCATAGCTTTTGAGCAACCGTCGATATCAACTGCGCCAGTTTGGTATATTATGCTTGCGGAAAATCCCCTTTTTGCACGAAGGCATTGTTTTGGAATTCGAGGCGCGGAAGACAGTTAGTTTTAAATGCAGTCAGGTGATACGCTTAATCAGCGTAAAGTCGAATTGGATGCGACCAAAATGAACCTCGGTGAGAAGCAGGGAACGAAGTTCTTGTACGCCGCGCAAGGCGTAGGCATTGCGTTCGTCGCCATTTACTTAGCTGCTTACCTCGGAGGTCTTTTGGTCCCTAATCCTGGAGGACAGCCAGGCACCGTAGTTTTACATTCTGAACTTGCATTCAAGGTCCCCCTCGCCATCGTCGGAACCGCTTTCTTGGTGCTGGTTTTGTCCGGGCTCGTCTTGGCAGCATGGGCGAAGAAGAAACAATAGGCGCTGCCCGTAGAGCTGCTTGCGCCACCTTTTGAGTTGGCGAGGCGGTTTCGAAGATGATTTTATATGGTTTCTCGTCACCTATACATTCCCAAGAGCGCTGAGGAACCAGTTACATGGGGGACAGGGTGATTTCGTCGGCTGCGTTGGCTAAGCGTGGGTTTGACAAGTGGCGACTGTTTTTCATAGTGTTCGCCGTCGTTTACGCTTGCGCTTTGCTGGTTTACCTATCCTATATGTCCATTCAGTGGGATGAAGTCTCGCACTTGAACGGCGGCTTGTACCTTCTTCAGGGCAGTTTCCAAAGATACTTCAACAACAATGCTTTCTACCCGCCTCTTTTTGACATATTCACTGCTGGCTTCTTCGGCTTGGGTGGCGCAAGCCTATTCATGAACAGACTCGTCTCCGTCGTTTTCTCGCTGCTGACCCTTGGCATGGTTTTCGAGTTTGGCTACCGCACTTATGGGGCAAAGACTGGTTTTCTCGCCAGCTTATTCTTGGGAGTCATGCCGGGCTACTTTTGGCTGAGTCGTATGGCTATGATCGAGCCTATGCTAATTTTCTTCTTCACTCTATCTGCGTTTTCATTTTACGGCTGGCTAAGAACCGAAAAAACGAAGTGGCTACTCCTTAGCGGGTTAGCAGTGGGTTTGGGCATCCTCACAAAGTACCAAGTCGTAATAGTCGTACCCATCATGCTTATGGCACTTGCGCTGCTGGCTAGAGAGCACGTGAAGAAGAAGCTGTCGCGTCTGCCCCTGCTCATCGTTACGGCAGTCATCGTGGTTTCGCCATGGATCGTGGTTTCTTACCAACTGTACGCTTCAAGCATGCTTAACACATGGATATACGCCTTAAACATCGGCAACCCTGACAAGCTGCTCTATAGTCTCGGGCTAACCAGCGCAGGGCTCGGCAGGTTTCCCGCATGGTTCTACATGATGCCTAACTGGCTACAAACACCCATGTTCTACTCCGTGGAGCTCACTGTGCCCTACATTAATGTGCATCCTATATCGTTCTTCCTCTACGCCCTTGGTTTGCTGGGGATTGGGTTCTTTGTTTGGAGACGCAAATCGCTGGACAAGTACTTACTCCTCTGGTTTGTCGTGGCATACGTTTTTTTCACCGTCATACCGAACAGGCAATGGCGTTACATGGTGCCTGCGTTTCCAGTCCTCGCCATCTCCGCAGCTGTCCTGCTGGCGTCGGCTTTCAACGGCGCGTTGGGACTCCTGAAAAATCAGCATATAAGCCTAAACCAGAAGCGCTATGTCCAGGCTTCAGCGCTTTTTCTCGTAGCCGTCACAGTCATCGGCGTGGGGTACAGCATGGGTGACGCGGCAAGTTGGGTGTCGAATGACCAAATCCACATACCCATCCAAGAAGCCACGAACTTCGCCGCCGTGCACCTTGAGGCAAACCAGTCAGTCATGGTTATGTGCGCGCAGAACCTGTTCAGCAAGGACATGGTCAATTTTTACTTGAACGCTCAAGGCAAAAACAACGCTGTGCTGCAGTATCCCTTGAACCCAGTTGACACGTACACCCCTGTGTTCAACGTAACCGAGTTTATCAGCTTGTGCCAGCAGAACAACGTGAAGTACGTGTTTACGTATGAATACGGCGGCGACGTGCCCTACTTTAACACGACGCTAAGCTTGATGGGAATCTACCAGATGCTATACGACTCAGGCAAGTTCACTCAGCTGTACGACAATCAAACTTACTGGTTTGGAGCGTACCCGCGGCGCATCTTCGTTTTAACTTTCCTGGGTTAACCGCGGACTTCCAAAAACTCAAAACCCGTCTTCTTGTCCACTGCTCGTTTCGCTTGGGTTCCTGTAAGCTCAAGGATCACAACCTCGCCGATGTGCCACACATCGACGCCCAAGCGGACGCAGCCGGTGACGGTTTTTTCGCCTCTGCCAAAACTCGCGTGCATGTGCAGCTTGGGTCTACCCTCCTCGTTGACGAATATTGTGCCCACACCTATGACTTCGTTGACGCCGCTAAGCAGGGTGACGACGGGTTCAGGCGGAAGGGCTTCGCCGTCCTTTGGACCAACAACGACACGGCTTTTTTCTTTTGCTCCCCCGACGAGAAAACACAGCCCATTGCTGATGTTCTGCTGCCAGGCAAAGTTTTCAAGTACGTCGGGCAGGTGGTCTTTGTCGTGGAGTCTGAGGATGAAGATTCTACCTAATTTGGCTTCGGTGAACTGCAAGGTTTAGCCTCAAGGCTAAAAATGGGTACTTGGTATAAAAACGATTTCAAATTGAAAAAGTTAGTCGCAGAATCTCGTTGGAGACTCTGTGGGACATTTTGCTTAGTTCTTAAAATCTGTCCAGATAGATTGGTTCTTGTGCTTGTTTCTTCCGTTGCTCTATGGTTAATTCGTCTAAGCTGTTACCTACGTGAATTGTTAAAGGTGAAGCTTTGTGAACGCGAGCTTTCGGTTTTCGTGTGCTTGGCAATTTTTCTTTCCTCCTTTGCTTTGAAGGAAAAAGTGATTACCAGATACGCTTAATAAACATTGTGGATTAAGGATAAGGCTTTAAAGTGCAAACGCACCCCATTGCGGCGCTTAAACCGTTGCAAAGCCGCTCTTATCGTCGGAAACGATCGTTTTTCCACACGTCTGCAGAATCGCTGTAGCCGCGGCGCTCCCAGAAGCCCAACTCCTTGCCCCGCGTGAACCGCACATGCACCACCCACAGCGCGCTTTTGTATGCGTACTTGCTGGGGACGACGAGGCGAACGGGAAAACCGTAGCTTTCCTCCAAGGCTTCGCCGTTGAGCTTGCAGGCTAAGAGGATGTCGTCGCCTTTGAGTTCTTCGCGGAAAAGTGAGGTTGTATAGGCGTCGGCGCACTCGAACGTGACCGCCTGCGCCGTATTCAAGGGTTTAACGAAGTGTTCAATGTCCCTGAAGCGGACACCTTCCCAGCGGCAACCCAGGACACTCCAGCCTTCGACGCAGTGGAAATCGCTCACGGAGATAGACTGGGGTAACTGTGCGAGTTCTGCCCAGGTTAGTTTGGCAGGTTTTTCGACTTCGCCGTCGACGGTTAATGTGTAGGTTTCCAACTTAATGCGCGGATTGGTTGAGGTTATGCCCGGGTGGTCTATGCCCCACCGCAAAATCCGCTTGATGGAGTTTTGACCTGGGGGCAGTTTTTTCTGGCTTGAGGTTTCAGAAGACAAATGGAACCCTGCTAGATTGGGGTTTATGGGAAAAATAAAGTTTGCTAATGCTTCGGTCAGGGGGAAAAGAAGCTTGTGAGTTGTTTCTGTCGCCGTTCCTCTTTGCTGAAGACTGCGACTCTTACGCCTACGCGTCTGATTTCCATGTCGGTTTCGTCTAGGTATTTGTCGAAGAGTTCACGAGCGGCTTTACGGATGGTCTCTTTGTCTTTGGCGGGTTTCTCAAGAGTCTTGGACCGGCTCTTCGCTGACAAGTTAGTCATGACGGCTACGATGCCAACTTGGCGGTAGCTGAGAGCCTTCTGGGTGAACTCCTCGTAAATCTCTTCAATTTGCTGGTCAATTTTCTGCATGATGAAGTTGAGGTCGCGAGTGTTCTCTTTTAGCGTGCCCATTCTGCCTATGGATTCGGCTTCACCAGCCTCCTGCACGGGTTCGTTGTCTATTCCGTTGGAGGCGTTGTGGAAGTAGACGCCCAGAGTTTTGCCGAAGAACTCCATGAGGCGCTGCACATCGTATTTGGCGAGGTCGCCGATGGTTTTGATGCCCATCTCCGCCATCTTCGCCACCGTTTTCTTGCCCACACCCAAAAGGCTGTCGACGGGCAGATGTGAAAGAAACGCCTGCACCTCTTCGGGACGGATGATCGTAACGCCGTCGGGCTTGTGCATGTCGCTTGCAATTTTGGCAATAAGCTTGTTGGGTCCGATGCCCACGGAAAACGTCACGCCCACCTGTTCCTTGACGGCTCTTTTCATCTCCGCAACGAGGGCTTGGGCTTCCTCGTAGCTTCCATGGGTTCGATTGGTGACGTCCAGGTACGCCTCATCTATGCCTGCTTGCTCCAACGCGTCCGCGAAGCCGCGCAGTATGGTCATTAGCTTGTCGGAGATCTCCTGGTAATAGTCATAGTCGACGGGCAGAAAGATGGCGTCCTTGCCCTCTAAACGCTTCTTAGCTAGAAAAAGAGGCAACCCGGACTTGACGCCGAATTTGCGAGCGAGGTAGTTGCTCGTACTTACGGCGCCGCTGTCTTCCGTGCGCCCACTGTACATGCCGACTACGACTGGTTTGCCCTTCAAAGCAGGGTTGCGCAGCTCCTCAAGTTGAGCGAAGAAGTAGTCCAAGTCTACCAGCATCGCTATTCTCATTTGCGGGGGCACAGGTTTCACCTCGGGTGGACTGCTATCAGCCATGACCCATCGCATGCCGCAGTGTTCAACTGGGGTAATCCCTCGCGGCAGACGCCAAACTTCATCCCGTTCGCTAGCACGGCGTCACGCACTTTACCCAGTATCTTAAGTCGGAGGTCTTTGGGCAGAAGGGTGTTTCCACCGACGCGTTCCCCCTGCTGAAAGTAGAGCGGCTTGAGCTTCTCCGCGACTTTGGGCAGTGCTCGGCTGAGGCGGCGCCAATTGTCGGGTTTAGGCTTGTAGGTTGATGTTGTGATGTGTTTGATGCCCAGAGCTGCGAGTTGGCCGATGAGTTTTGCAGGGTCGTCGTTAACAAATGGGATAATGGGGTCTACGCGGACGGAGACGGGAATGCCTTTGCCCATGAGGTCCTGGGCGGCTCGGAGCCGCTGGCTCGGCGATGGAGCATTTGGCTCAAGGAGTCTTGCCAGGTTGTCGTCGTCGGTTGTGATTGTCAGCGCCACCGTTGAAGGCACCTTCGCAAGGAGGTCGTCGTCACGAACCACTATGTTAGACTTCGTTATTATTTGGATGCGGCATTCGCTTGCCGCGAGTACCTCGAGGCACTTGCGTGTCCAGCCCTGCTGTGCTTCAATTCTGGGATATGGGTCAGAGGAATTTGAGATTGAAACGATTTCGCCCTTGAGCTTTGCCGCCTCCCTTTTCAGCGTTGCCAACTGGTCTTTCTTGGGGCGGCAGGTGCTGAAGTTGGGTACGTAGCTGCTGGCGTAGCAGTAGAGGCAGCCGTGGTCGCATCCGCTGTAAGGGTTGAAGGTTAGTTTGCGGGGGCAGGTGCACATGCTGCTTTGCCAGGGGTCGAAGCTGGAAATCAAGGGCATTGTTGAGTCACTCTGCATTCAGAATAGGGGGAGGTTGGACAAAAACTATTCTTTAATTTGGTCAGGTTGGGTCAATGTTTCTGATTAGCTTTATGATAACATAATTCCTATAAAAACACCAAAACGACCACGAAAGGAGGGTCAAAACAATTAGTTCCATTCGATCCATTTCTTAGAACAACGCAAGGTTTAACTACATTTCCTACTTTAGCCGATTCGGTGATGTTCATGTCAAATAGTAGCAGGAACTACAAACCTGCATTCGTCAGGATATGCGTCGTCTTGGTTTCGATAATCGTTGCCGTAGCCTTGGCAAACCACTCAGGCATTTTCCTGAATGTACACGATTCTGGTACGATAACGTGACAGCAGCATTACGACGGAGCTTCAGCCGCGGGCACAGTGGTGCAGACTCCTGACGGCGGATTCGCTATAGTCGGCACTTCAGCAGACGGCAATGTTATTGTTATTCGAACGAATGGCTCGGGCGATGTCTGTGGCGGAATACTTACGACGCAGGATTCGGCAATGGAATCGGTCAGACTGGAGAAGGCAGTTTTGCTGTTGCCGCCGTTAGAACAACAGCTGAAGGCAACTCCAGCTGGCTCATTAAAACCGATTCAATGGGGAACTTGCTCTGGTCCAAAGATTACGGCGGCAACGGTTTCTACGATGTAGTTAACGCCAGTGATAGCGGTTACGTGATTCTGGGAAGTTAATTCCGGTGGTGTCGAGTACGCGAGTTTGGTGAAGGTTGATTCTGCGGGTAACGTGCAGTGGTCTCAGAATTACGGTAGCAGCCAAGCCCCGCCAACGTGCTTTACACTTTGATCACGACGACCGACGGCGGTTACGCGGCCACGGGCGAAATCAGGTACAGCGTCTCGAACACGACGGCGCGGAATGGCTGGTTCCTGAAGACTGACGCAAACGGCGAAGCCCAAGTGAACCGACCATTTTCGATGGATGGCCAGACAGTCTTCTGCTCGGTAGCGCAGACGTCGGACGGCGGCTACTTCTTAGTGGGCGCAACCGCCAACTCAACAGGCAGCCCTTATGCGGCGTGCATCATAAAAACCGACCCGGATGGCCACTCATTATGGTTCCAGATTAATCAGACGCTCAGTCCAATCAACAAAGGCTCAGAGTTCAAGCTCTACTCTATCGGAAAAACGGCAAGCGGCAAATACTTCATAACAGGCTACCTGGGCGGCGTCGGAATCACTGTTGAAGAAATCAAGGACAACGGACAGTCACTTTACATCGGCAGCTTTGGCGTTTCTAGCCAGTCACTAACGGACCCTATACCGGGCTACATAATCGCAGTCGAAACCGTGCAGGGAGGCTACGCTTGGGTCGGGTACAGCGGCGAAAGCATCTGGCTTGCCGAAACCTACTGGTACACATCATAATCTAACAAATCCATTCGGGTAGTCACCAGAAGCATGGAATATAATCTCGAACGCGGAAAGGCACCCCAAGCCCCTCAGCAACTGCCTTGACCATAGCAATGTCGACTTCAGGCATCCGAACAGCCGTAACTTCCACAGGAAACTCGCGCTTGGCTCTCTTGATAAAATCTAAAACAGCTTCGAAGGCCGCGCTAAAGCTGGGGCGACAATTCTCAGCGTAAGTTTGCTCGTCATACCCATTCAGACTTACACTGGCAGATCCCACGCCCGCCACTTTCAGCTCCTTTGCTACGTCCCTGCCTTTGTTGAGGGCGTATCCTTGGCCGTTGGTGTCTAACCGAATCGGTAAGGACGGCTGATTCATTTTCATCCAGCGCGCAACTTCTAGCAGCACAGAGAGGCGCGAGGTTGGTTCTCCGAACCCGCAGAAAACCGCCTCATTCCACCGCCTGGTCGGCAGCGCCTCTTTCAAGGCGGCAATCACCGTCGCGGAGTCAGGTTCTGCGGTGAGTTTGAGGTTGAAGTCGCTGATGCCTTGTTTGAAGTTGCGAAAGCAGAACCAACAGTGGTTTGAGCATTGGTTGGTTATGTTCAAGTAGAGGCTGTTGCCTATCCAGTAAACCAAGCTGGGGTCGCTGTTTTTCACTGTGATTCTCCTTCAGCCAAGCAGATTTGAGATCCCGGCGTTAAAAGGTGTTTTTCTATATAGTCTATAGATTCTATATTGGCAAACTCTTTAACCGCATCCACCCCATAATCGATCGAAAGAACATGAAGAAAACGCCTCTTTTCGAGTACGAAGTTCCCACCGCAAACCGCAAGCGTCCAACCGCATGGTTCGAAGAAGACTGCAAACAAACCAGATAAGCTCCGAAACAAATCAAAGGCAACCCGAAAATCAAAGCAAAAGCTTTCGTTTGAGAAGACTTTTTAGAAGAAAGACACAGGTTAAGGAATCTTTTCCCCTTTCTCCCAGTGAATAATAATCATTGCATGTTTGTATTTAACATTTGTCATAAACAGACTGTGGATGAGAGGCAGTTTTGCTTTTTTTCTGTATAAGGCGAACGCACTAATTGCCGTTAGCGCGAACAGAGGCAAAATCACCCAGGTGGGGAACTCTGGCACGGTCGCGCTTCTCATGACGAACGCTATGTCGCCCAGAAGCGGCTTGTTGTACTCAGAGATAACGTCGAAGGTGAGTGTCTTCTGTGCCGCGTTTGTCGCGTTCACATATGTTGTGGTTTGCCATGCGCCGCCGGCTAAACCTGTCCTGTAAACGTCAATCCCTGCCGAGTCCGCGGGCAACGCGACGTTGAAGTGCGCCGTTGAAACGACGCTGGAAGCCGAGAGGTAGGGGCTGATGTTGAGGTCGTAGAGGAAGGTGTAGGAGCCGTTAATGACTTGGACGGGATGCTCGTAGTGGATTTCCAGAACGAAATCGGAGGGCACGGGCGCAAGGATGCAGTAGATCATTTGCCAGTCGCCTATGTCCGTGTGGTGCCTTGCGGTGGGGTCTATGGTGCTGTAATCTGTCCAGTTCAATTCTGCGCCTTGGAGGTAAACGTGGATGTTGGTTGTGTTGGGCGGCATGGGGTAGAGCATCGGCAGAGACTGCACGTCTTTCACGGAGAGGTGCATGGGATAGACGCCATCAATTTTTGCCCATAGCACGCCGTTGATGTTTGTCAGCGTGTAGTTGATGTATTCTTGGGGCATGGCGAGAAAGTTCTCGTCAGCTGCCTGAAGTTGCAGAGGCAATGCCTGAGCGCTCATTGGTTGCATTGTGGGGTGGTGGTCGGTTTCGCCCGAAGCCGAGTCGATTAGGAATGGAAAGTCGCTTACGCCGTCGTGGTTGAGGTCTACGCCCGTGAAGCTGCTCCAGTAGTTGCCGGTAGCGCCGTCGTCCCAAACGTTGCGAGTTCCGTTTTCGACGGATCCGGTCTGGTTGCAGCCTATGAAGTCGTTATGGAGAAACGTGTTGTTGGTTGAGCTGTGCCACAGGTCGAAGAGGCAGTAATTGTTCAAGACCTCGTTTTGGCTGACAGTGCAGTTGACGGCGCCTTCAAAGTTCAATGCGGCGAAGTTGTTGTTGCTCAGTGTGTTTTGGGTTATGGTGCAGTTGGAGGCGTTGTCGAGGTGGATAGCGTTATAGTTTCCCGAAAGCGTGCAGTTGACCACACTTGAGTCTGTGGTGTTCATGAAGACTATGCCGTCCCAGTTTGGCTGGGAAAGCCAGTTCTTGACCGTAATGCCCCTGCAGTTGAGGGCGAATATCCAGCCGGCGTCATTTGGCACCTGAAAGCCCGTGCGGTTAACCAGGTAGTAGACCGGTTTGCCGTTCACGGAGTTGGATGCATCTATGCTTCGGGGGATGTGCTGCAAGTCAGAGCCCCACAGTTTGAACCCGACTTGGTTGCCGACAAGCTGGTTGCCCGTGAGGGTTAAGTTTGCACTTTGCCAGAGGTCAACGCCGACGTTTTCGCGTTCAATGGTGTTGCCAGATATGCTGCTGTCGGCGCAGTTGTCTACGTATATGCCTTCAGTGTAGTTTTGCAGTGCCAACTGAGTAGTGGCAAGCACCGCATTGGCGACGTGGTTGTCTTTGACGGTGATGTCGTTGGACCATGAGATTGAGATGGCGGTTGCGGTGTTACCCGCTAATACGTTGTTGCCGCAGTAGTCTATTGAGATTTCGCCTTCGACGGTGTTTCCTGAGATTGTGTTGCCGTAGCTTTGGACGGCTTCTACGCCGCAGTTCATCAAAGTGCTCTGTTTAACTGTGCTCCCGTTGCAGTGGTCAAAGTACACTCCTTGCCCGAAGTATTGCACGTTCAAGTTTTGCACGACAACGTCGTTGACGTTTTGGAGGAGCATGCCTGTTCCGTAGTAGTTGCCGAGCAGTTGGAAGCCGTTTCCGTTAAACACAGAATCGTTGCGCTCGATGCATATGCCGATGTAAACGTCACCTGTGAGCGTGTAAGTGTTTCCTGATTGCTGTATAGGTGCATCGGGAGGGGCGACGGTACCGTTGGCGTAAATGTAGACGCCGATGTTGTGCCAGACCCATGGCACGTAAACTGGCGTGTCGATGGGAGAACCAAAACTTACATGTGCAGTCCCGACGGCTGCCGAGAGCAGAAGCGTCCCAAGCACCAGAAGAGATAAAGCTTGTTTTTTATTCAAAGCCATCAATCTATTCATGCATGCGCATGGGTTTATACTTTTACAAAAAAGGTTTAAACCACCCGTTTCCCAAATCTAGACCAGAGAGTCCCTGAATTCTTTTGGAGAAGTCAATTATGAGTAAAGACAACGCTGAACCAAAAAAAACCGATTCTGCCGTGCTGGGCGCGGGGTGCTTCTGGTGCACCGAAGCCGTATTCCAGCTGATTCGAGGGGTCGAGAGGGTAGAGCCAGGATACGCCGGCGGAGACATACCTAACCCGACCTATGAAGAGGTTTCGACAGGAACAACGGGGCACGCGGAAGTCGCCAAAATAACCTTCGATCCAAATGCGATTAGTTTTCGTGAGGTTCTGGAAATTTTCTTTGGTACCCACGACCCGACACAGCTGAACAGGCAGGGCGCCGACGTGGGCACGCAGTATCGTAGCGTCATATTCTATGGCAGCCCCGAGCAGAAAGCCACTGCCGAGCAGCTTATTGCCGAGCTGACAAGCGAGAAAGTCTATGGCAGACCCATAGTTACAAAGGTGGAGCCACTCAAAGCTTTCTACTCCGCTGAAACGTACCACAAAGACTACTACAAGAAGCACCCGCAAGCACCGTATTGCCAAGTTGTCATAGCGCCCAAGATAGCGAAGCTGCAGAAAACGTACTTCTTAAAGCTTAAGCTTCCTTGAAAACCTCTGTTGAATAAGAGCAGAAGTCTGCTATTTGAGTCGGATTTTCGAGTCTAATTTGCATTGAAAGCGGGAAGCTTAGGGGGCCTGCCCGTTTTTTTGAGCCATTTTCTTGATGAAAATTTTGATGCCTTTGTCTTCGCCGTAAACGATTAGGTGCCCGTCCTTATCTGGGTGGAAAGCTAGGCCTGTTTCAGTTGCCAACTGCTCAAGCTTATCTAATGGCTGATTGGCGAGGGGTAGTACCCGAATCCATTTTTGGTCGCGCGGAACGCCTGGAATGAACCTGGATTCTTCCTTTGCCTCTTCGAAGGTGACGCATGATTCACAGCTGGCCAGGTCCAGCGCCGCGAGCCACTTCTCGACCTTCTCATTAGGGAAAAGCTTGCCTGCCTCGGTGATGGTGTAGGCTTCCACGCCGCCCAAGTACTCGTCAATTTTAGGCTCGGTTTCTCCGCGGCCTCTGAGGTCTGCATTTTCGACTTTCATGAGGGTTCTGGCGGATTTGAGGTCGGACATGACGTTGGCGGGGATTTCTATGCCTTTCTTTCGGATTTCTATGATTATTTCCTCGAGAATTCGGGATTTTGCGACGTGACTCATGGGGTTCGCCATGATTCCTATTTGAGCCAGGATTTATAAACCGTGCTTGTGCGGCGCCAGATGGTTACAGTCTAGCCGAGTTAGGCAGAGTTGGAGAAGGAAGATGTTGTAGTTCTTGAGACTTGGCAGAATTGCGGTTCTAGGGTTAGACATTCTTTCGTCGTTGCCGGCATATCATCTGGCGTTTCTGAGTAACTCGAGGAATTTGACGGCGTGTAGCGATTTTAGAGTTGACTGCCGTTTGCGAAAAAGAAACAAAAAAAGATGTCTGCTGGCGCGAAAAGCGCCTTGGCCGGGGATTAGAGGATGGTGAGTTTGCCGAATTTGCCGACGTTTAGCTGGATTTCGCCCTTGAAGCTTGTGACGTAGCCGTTCTCGATTTTGATGTTGTCGCCCACGTTGACCTGGTCAATTTGCTCGTTCCACAGCGTCAGCTTTATGGCGCCTGAATCATCCTGAACCATGGCGTCGGCCACGTTGTAGGTTTCTTCTTTGAACCTAGATTGAACTTGGCGGGGGTTACCTTTCTCGATTACGGTGGCTTCAACTTCGACGCGCTTCATTCCAGTTTGTAATTCTTTGATTTTCAAGTTTTGAACGCTCCCTCTGTTGCCTGAGAACTTTGTTGTCTCAGGTTTTTAGGCTTTTGCATGCAGAGTGTCCCCGCAGTCATATAAATCTTGTTAACGACAAAATTGTCGGAAAAACTGGAATAGGGTTGAGTGACCCTGTTTCCAGGGCCTTCGTCATTCTCAAGATCTCGCGTTTAGACGCCCAAGAGACTCATCAGTATGACGGTAACCACGAGAGCTGCAGCGGACGCTAGAATGCACTTTCGTATTGAGAGTTCAGGCTGAGCCGCACGAACAGCCAACGCACCTAACGCAACTATCCATGTGTAAGTGAAGAGTTGTACGGCGCCCGTGATTATTGTGTAGGTTTGAGTCTGCAAAGCGATGGCACTGCTGAGTAAGTCTGCTTCTCCTGGAAGCCCAGTTTGTAGTTCGATAGGCGAGTGGATGATGGGCAGGGTTTGTGTGGCGGCTATGCTGATGACTGCTTGAATGGCTGTGACTATAAGAATAAACCCTATGGCGATGAAGATGGGTTTCCAGGTTATGGTGCCCTTTAGGCCTTTGATGATTATGTAGATAAGGCCTGTGAGGAAGAGCCATTCGAATATGAACTGGAATAGTGACTGTTGCAGGACGGTGATAACGAGCCCTGTGACGCTTATCTGTGCAAAAGTTTTGAATTCGCTACGGAAGAATAAGCCGGTCATTCTCAAGGTAACGTTAGTGGTGGATGGGAAGCTGAAGTCCAGTTTTAAGCCTGTCACGTTGGTCCACTGAGGGGTGCCGCTGGTTTGCCAGCCTGTGGCGCTTGAGCCGACGGGGATGGTGATGTTATTCCAAACGCCGATTAGGGATGCGTTGGAGAACGCGTTTGTTAAGTCGTATTGGAAGTAGTTTGAATCCGACTGGGAGTACAGAGTTACCGTGACTATGCTTGGTGTAGATAGCGGTTCGACCTGCTTTACTCGCATGGATAGGTTCTGGAAGCCTAATGGGCTACAGCCTACGCTGGTGAAGCTGGGTATTGCCATCGAAACGTTGCTAGTGCTGACGGCGGCGAATTGGAGGGTCCCGTTTCCGTAGTAGCTGCTGTTCAGGTAGTCCACGTAGTTGTTACTTACCGTGACGCCTGGGCTTACTGTCCACAGTGTGGCGTTTGTGGTCCATAGTCCCAGTTGGTCGGATGTGGGGTAGGTTTGCTCGTAGTAGATTTTTTCAGACTGAGCGTAGTAGAATCCTGACTGCGCCGCGATTACTATGACGAAAACTAGCAGTGGGCCCCAGTACTTGGGGTTCTGGACAATCTCTTTGAATACCTTTTGGGGTGCATACAACACCTTGAGTATGTCGGTTGCGAACAACGGCTTGGGCTCCTTTAGTGAATGCCACGGTAGCGTTTATTAAGGGTTTTTGTTACATCCCGAGCTTCAATCTTCGATACGTGGTGTAGTCAACGTGTTGCACGAATGGGTTCGCAGTTAGGTACTTGATGTTCATTTTCTGCCGTTTGCGCTTGTCAGGAAGCTGCTTTGTTGTCCTGAGCAAGTAGGCGTCGCTTCCCGCACCCGAGCCATAGCTTGCGACTAGAATTTGCTCATCTGGCTTGGCGATGTCCAGGACTGCGGCTAAGCCTACAGGAGAACATCCGCTGTAAGTGTTGCCTATCCGGTTAACTTGAAGCGAGCATGCGTACTGTTCCTCCTTGAAGCCCATGTCCCGTGCGACTTTGACGGGGAACGCTGGGTTAGGCTGGTGCGGAACAAAATAGTTGATGTCTTGGGCTTTCAAGTTGAACTTGCTCATCAGTTTTGTCGTTGCTTTCTTGACGTGTTTAAAGTATGCGGGGTCGCCCGTGAATCTGCCACCGTGCATTGGGTAGGGTTCGCCGTCTCGACGCCAGAAATCGGGTGTGTCTGAGGTTACTGAGTACCAGCCTTCTATTTCGGCTATGACGTCGTGTTTGCCGAAGACGTAGGCAGCTCCGCCGTAGCCGACGAACAGGTCCAGTTCGCCTCCTGGGCATCCGCGTGGTGCTGCTTGGCTGTTGTCTGCGCCTATGACCATGGTGTTTTTGATGCCTGAGCCGGGGTAGTTTATGAGGGCTGTTGCGTCTTTGAACATGCTGGTGGCGGCTTTGCAGGCGAATTCTGTATCAACTGCGTCTACGCCTTGTACGTCGCCATCTTCCTCGCCTAGTTTGAGAACTTGTGCAACCTTTGAGGCGATGGGTTTGACGGCGTAGGGGTTGCTTTCTGAGCCGACGTAGACTTTGCCTATGTTTGCGCTATCTATGCCCGAGTGAATTAGGGCGTTTTTGCCTGCTTCCACGGCGGCTGTGACTGAGTCTTCATCCATGAAGGGAACGGCGCGTTCGAGGCCGCCTTCTCTTATTCTGAATCGTGATGTGTAGATGCCGTAGCCGACGATGCCGGGCAGCTCGTATTCTTTGTTTTGTGCGGCAACCTTGTACTCTTGGTGTGGGTAGTACTCGTCTGCTAACGTGAAGGCCAGTGAGATGGTGGGGACGACGTCGCTTTTGCTTACTGTGTAGCGTCGGCGGAAGCGGGGAACTACTTCTCGTCCTTCTAGTGCCGCGAGGTCGACTGCTTCGCCGTCGGTTATGATTTGGTCGGTTAGTCTTCCGGGTACGCGGATTTTGCCGTCGTGAAATGAGACGATGCCGTAGACGAAGCTTTCCAGTTTAGTGAATTTGTTAGTTGGTTCGGTGACGAGGGTGCAGATTTCCAGTTTGCCTTTCTCGTAGAATAAGTCCACTGGGGACATTCTCATGTAGCTTTTGCGTCCGCAGTTGGTGCAGTAGTCGCGGATTTCGAAGTATTCTTTGCCGCAGATTTGGCATTTGCTTGCTTTGAGCCTGTCGCCTAGGTATGAGACTCGGCGTTCTATGGGTTCGCTGCTCAAGGTTTGCTCCTCCCAAATATGCTGACGTAGCTTTTGGTGCCGAACCCTTCAAACTCGCTTGAACAGCCATAACATAGCGGGGTCTCGGAGGTTGCCTGTCTTGGTCCTGCTTCGCCGCGTAACTGCTTGAAGATTTCGAAAATCTGAGCCCCGCCTGTGGCTCCTAAGGGGTTGCCGTCGGCTTTCAGGCCGCCGTTAAGGTTTGTGAAGAGTTTTTTGCCGTTGACTTCGTAGTAGCCTTTGTAGTCTGTGCAGCTGGCGTAGATGGTTTTCCATGCTGTTCCCTCTTCGCAGAAGCCTAAGTCTTCGAGGGAAACCATTTCTGTGACGGTGGATTGGTCATTTAGCTCCAGAACCTGCAGGTCTTTTTGGGTTAGACCTGACATTTGCAGGGCTTTTTCCATTGCGATTTTTGAAGCTATGAAGTGGGTCAGGTCGTCTCTGGCGGGGTAGTTTAGGTAGTCTGTGGCTGAGGCAGTTCCTAAGACGTTTATGGGGTTGTTGCATGTTTTCTGGGCTTTTTCTTGGCTTGTGAGGATCAGGGCGGTGGCGCCGTCTGATATGGGGGCGAAGTCATAGAGTCCCAGCGATTTGCGCGCTTCTTTACGTGCATGTAGGACCTGGTCCACGGAGATTTTTCTCTGGTATTGCGCGTACTCGTTTTTTGTCGCGTTGGCGTGATTCTTAACGGCGATTTGTGCTAGTGCTAAGTTGAGTTTTTCGGCGTCGTTGCCGGTGATGCCGTATTTCTTGATGTATGCTCTGAGCATGAGTTCGTGGTTTGATTCTGGGGTGCCGCCTGCATAGTAGCTCCATGGGTCTTCGAGGAGCATGAGGTCGTCGCGGATTTTGTCCCAGCGATCCGTCATTTTTTCGAGGCCGCCCACCAGAACCGTGCTGTAAACTCCGGCGCGTATGGCGTTGCAGGCGGTTAAGAGTGCGGCGCTGACGGAGCGTGTGACTTCCATGGGAACGTGAAGCTGGGTGAGTTCAGAAAGGAATCCTTCTTCTAAGCCGAGTTTGTTGGTAATGGGTAGGAAACAGTCTGAGAGGTAGCAGGCTTCTAGGTCTTTGCGTTCGAGGCCGCAGTTGTGTGACGCTGTAAGCCATGCTTCCTCGATTAGCCTTTCGGGCTCTTTGCCATAGTGTTCCCCAAACTTGGTTCGACCGACAGCGACGATGGCTGGACTGTTTTGCATGGCACATAAGCCTTCTTGATAGCACTTACACGTCTCAGAAAAGACTTTTAAGTGTTTGCCAAATCCGTAGGTTTTCGGTGGGGCAAGTTGGGTTGGCGTATTTACATAGCAAAGTGTGTGGTTATGTTTTGTAGTCGCTGCTGTCGTTTATTTGTAGGGATTTTTGTGTGCGTACAATGGTTTTTGCCATTGTGCTACAATGGAGAAAACCGGTGTTTATGGACTTGAAGCAGTTTGCTTTTGGCTAAAGCAGTTGGTTAGCGGTTGTACAAATCATTGTACGCATTGTACGCGATTGTACGGAGAAGATTGCTGTGGAACGCGTTTCGGCGGGTTGGCTAACTATTCGTTTGTTGGGACAAGATTTTTGATTCCGATCAATGGTTTTTGCCATTGTGCGATCAATGGGGAAAACCGTGTTTTGGGGTTTGAGGCTGTTTGCTTTGGGTTAAAGCAGGCTTTTGGCAATTGTTCAGCCATTGATCGCCATTGATCGGAATTTTTAAAACTTATCTTCCGGAGGTTTGCAGAAAAATGCGTGTTGGAAAGTCTTGGAAAGATGAAGCTGAATGATTCCCGGAGGAGTAGCTTTCAGGAAGGCGAAGGAGGAAGGTAAGACCGGTGATTTGATGGCTCAATTATTTTTGCGTTTGATGAACAATGGGATAAAACCGCTTTTGTAAAATAAATTTGACACAAAAACCTGCTGCTGAATAAAATTGTACACAATATTTTTGTAAAATGGGTTAGTGGTTTGCGCTTAGCTTTTTGAATCCAAGATTTCCGTTTTCATAATCTTCTCTTCGAGCTTCGCAATTAGATCGTTCAAGCGCTGACTCAACTCAACGAGATACGTAGGCATGCCCATGGTCTTTCGGTATGCTTCAGGCAAGTTCGCAACATTTTTGGCAGCCACTTCCCTTATCTCATTCAGGTCTGGGAGATCATAGGTCAATTTTCCGCTGTTCATCATTTTTTCAAGCAACGGGTTGCCGTCGAAGCGCTCATCATCCAACGCAATAATGTCTTTGATGTAGAGTCCTTGCTCATCAACGAAGCGGTACACTTGCTTTCGCCCGGGTAGTGTTATTTTGTTCTTACTCAACTTCATGATGGGCATGAACTCGCCTTTCTCGTTTTTTGTTTCGCACAGCTTGTAGATGATGTCGGTGTATGGGTAGTCGGCGGAGGTCCCCATCTTTGTTCCGACCCCAAAGGCGTCGATTTTTGCGCCTTCATGCAGTAGTTCGGATATCTTGAATTCGTCCAAGTCTCCGCTAGCGAAGATATTGACATAGTGTAGGTCTTGGGCATCAAGGAGGGCGCGCACTTTCTTGCTAGTCCGGACTAAGTCGCCGCTATCGAGTCGCACGCCGCCGAGTTTGAAGCCTTCCTTTTCCATTTCTTTGGCGACGGTGGCAGCTTTTTCAGCGCCTGCCATGTTGTCGTACGTGTCGATGAGCAACGTAGATTTGGCCGGGAATGTCTTAACGAAAGCCCGGAAAGCCTCGATTTCTTTTTCGAATGACATGACGAATGAGTGCGCCATGGTACCAAACACTGGGATGTTGTAAGCTAAGCCTGCCAAGACGTTGGATGTTCCAGCGGCACCGGCTATGTAGCTACTGCGTGCGACTTTCATGCCCGCGTCTATGCCGTGTTCTCTGCGCAGTCCGAACTCGATGACGGTTTTGCCTTTCGCGGCTTGCACGACTCGGGAGGCTTTGGTGGCTATCATGGTTTGTAGGTTTATCGTGTTGAGCAGGAATGTTTCCACGAGTTGGGCTTCAATGATTGGGGCGGTTACGCGGACGAGCGGCTCGTTGGGAAAGACTACTGTGCCTTCAGGGACAGCAAAGACGTCGCCATTGAACCGAAATCCGCTCAGGTATTCGAGGAAGTCTTCCTTGAATCCCAGCTTGTGCAAGTATGCAATGTGTTCCTGGGTAAACTTGACATTTTCTAGGTAGAGCAACGCTTGCTCCAGCCCCGCGAATAGGAAGTAGCTGCGGTTGGGCGGCAGTCTTCTGATGAACAGGTCGAACGTAGCGGGTTCGAACTGTTTGTTGTCGAAGTAACTGGCACACATCGTCAACTCGTACAGGTCCGTGAACAGGCTCATGTTGTCTTCAGATTGAAAACTCAGGTACCGGGGCATGAGTTAGACTGGACTCGGAGAGCAGATTTATCCCTTTCCCAATCCGCTCTGCCAGGAGAGCGTCTTAAGAAGAAATACTTAGATTAAATGCATTCAAATGTAGTTTTGAAACTGATATCACAGCCCATGCTTGCTGGTTTCCCCAAATGTTATATACCGTTCAATATCAAATGAAAAAGCCATGTCCAGCCTTAAATCCAGTCTTGCATTTCGAATCGGCATATTCTTAGCAGCCTTAGCATATTTCTCCTTCACTTTCTACGAATGCACCGTTGGTATTCTTCACAATGCTCATCCTGGAACCGCTACTTACTGGGTTTGGGTAACGGACACAACTGGCATGCTAGGAATGGGTTTTAGAGCAGCGGCAGGCTTAATCGCCCTTATAACCAGTTTGTTCTTTCTCCTCAAAAAAGACCTCTCAAAACTAGAAACTCTGATGTCACTAAGGTGGATAATACTTCTTGAGGCCTTGTACTGGTTTGTTTCTCTTTTTCCAAGCGGATTGTGGGGACTAACAAGACCAAGTTTCTCTGGGCAATCCTTGACTTTTCTGATAGATACCACCGTACCTTGCTTGTTTGAATCCATCGCAATACCCGTAGTATTCTCGATATTGTTCCTGAAACTAAGCGAGAAGAACCTCTACAGCAGCGCCATAAAATCAGGTTTTGTTGCTGGAACAATTTACATTTACGTTTTTTGGCTAAACAACATGTGTAACTGGGTAGCCACTGTCATTGGCAAGGGCGCAAGCTACATTACTCTTTTTCCGGCTAACCTCTTTAGCTTCATCGTTACATCCGCAGGGCTGCTAGCTCTTGCCTTGTTCTCAACGTACCAAACCATGAAAACCGTACGATTGGCAGACGCAACCAAGATCGACCTCAAAAAAGCCGGAACCATCATTGTCTCCTTTGGACTCTACTTTGATGTAATCTTTATGCTATGGATTTACCTGGGAAGCGTAGGAGGCTGGAGTACATGGTATGCTTGGTTCTTAGGTCACAACGCAGACTTATGGCTCATGATGGCTCCACTCGCCGGTCTCCCGCTCTTCCTAAACAATGGAAAATCAAAAGTACTGAAAAATCTAATTCTTTCGACCCAAACCTTAGGCGTCTTATTCTATGGTGTGTTTTTGGCGGCATACACTTTTGCGCTCCCAACGAACAACGTCCTAATTGATCACGATACTTACAGAATTCCGCTTGCGATATTTGGCGGGTTGCTCATAATACTCACATTCGTTTGCTTGGCAGTCTCATACTTGCAAAAAAGGCAAACTGTCGCCACTCGCACTAAGTTGCCCGATAATTAACGATAAGGTACTACCACATACAGACGGCAAACTAATGACATTTCAATGATTGTTTTGTTTGTTCGACCTTTAGTTCAATAATTCCGAAAGTTATATGTAAGGAATAACCGCAATGTTAAACAACATCTTGTGGAACGTAACCGCTTATGGCAGCCTCTGTTCTCAGCTTCTCAAATTACATTTACGTGGATGGCTTAAAAATGATGAAGCCTGCATCGGTTTACATCATACTATGAGGCTAAAAGATGAAAATCAAAAATCAGTATATCATCAGCATCCTGGTCTTCGTCATTGTTTTGGTAATTATTTCCGCTTCCGTGTTTATCACTGATCAGCAAGTAGCAAAAATTAGTAACCAAGAACAAGTCGCTGGGAACATTCAGACTGGAGCTAGCAACCTCAGTTATCTCTCGAACGATTACTTCCTTTATCAAAATAGCTCGCTGATTGTTTCTTGGCAATCACAGTTTTCTATTCTTTCCCTTGACCTTTCAAATCTTAACTCTACCAATCCAGACCAGCAAACACTTGTCAATAATGTTCAGGCAGATATGCAGAGTTTAAACACGGTATTCAACAGTGCAGTATCATTTCTGCAAAATGCTCCTCGTAACGAGAGCGTGAGGGTTCTGCCTGAATTTCAGACAGAATGGAGTAGTTTGGGAGCGCAGAACCAAGAGATTGCGTTTCATGTGGCAACTTTATCAAATTTTCTTAACTCCCAAGCCAATCAACTAAAGCAAGCAAACAATATACTCATTTATGCCATGCTCGGCGCGTTTGGCGCCTATTTTGTGACTGTCTACTTCATAGTTTACAGACGCACCTTAAAGTCGATATCAAAGCTTCAGGACGGAACAAGAATAATCGGTTCAGGAAATCTGGACTACTCCATCGCCGCTAACAGCAATGACGAAGTTGGCGAATTAACCCAAGCCTTCAACCAAATGACAACTAGCCTCAAAAATGTGACCGCCTCCAAGACGGAGCTCGAACACGCACAATATTTGCTGAAAGAAAGTGAGCAGCGATGGGCAACCACCTTGGGAAGCATTGGGGACGCAGTTATTGCCGCAGATGTAGCTGGTCGGGTTATGTTCATGAATGGCGTAGCCGAGGCGTTGACTCGTTGGACGTTGGATGAAGCTTCAACCAAGCCCGTGAAGGAAGTATTCCATATTATCAATGAACACACCCGAATGGACGTTGAGGATCCAGTTGCCAAAGTGCTTGAGAAAGGCCTCATCGTTGGCTTGGCTAATCACACGGTTCTAGTGAGGAAAGATGGAACTGAGGTTGCCATTGACGATAGCGGAGCACCAATCAAAGACAAAAATGGCACTATGACGGGAGTGGTGCTCGTTTTCCGCGACATAACCGAACGAAAGAAAGCAGATATGGAAAATCAGCAACTGATGGGGACTGTACAGCAAGAGAGAGACCGATTGTCAGCCTTGGTGAACAGCATCGCAGATGAGGTGTGGTTCGCTGACACTCATGGAGAGTTTACTCTTGCCAACCCAGCTGCTCAAAAGGAATTCGCGAATAAGAATGGTTCTGTGGAGGCTGATGTAGCAAAGCTGGCTGCGAGTCTTGAAGTATTGCGTCCTGATGGCAGTCCACGTCCTGTAGGGGAAGCGCCCCCACTTCGTGCGTTAAAAGGTGAAGTTATTAGAAGTGAGGACGAAGCAGTAAGAACCCCCGCACATGGGGAGTTGCGGTATCGTCAGGTAAGCGCCGCTCCAGTTAAAGATTCAAACGGCAATATTATCGGGTCTGTATCAATCGTCCGCGATATTACTGAACTCAAGCAGATGCAGGTTAAGCTTGAAGAGTACGCTAAGAATTTGGAGGGTCTTGTTGAGGAGCGAACCAGGAAACTTGAGCTTAGTTCGTTGTATGCCCGAAGTCTTCTTGAGGCAAGTCTTGATCCGTTGGTTACCATTAGTCCTGAGGGCAAAATTACAGACGTCAACAACGCTACAGAGACTGTTACAGGACGTTCGAGGGAGGAATTGATCGGCAGCGACTTCTCAGACTATTTCACCGAGCCTGAAAAAGCGCGGGCAGGTTACAAACAGTTCTTCACAAGGGGATTTGTCCGAGATTATCCTCTAGCCATTCGGCAAAAGACTGGAAAAATAACTTACGTTCTTTATAACGCAACGGTTTATCGGAACGAAAAGGGAGAAACTCAGGGCGTTTTTGCAGCAGCAAGAGATATTACCGAACGAAAGAAAGCCGAGGAAAGATACCGAACGCTATTTGAAACTATCGACGAAGGCTTCTGCATTATTGAAATGATTTTTGACGCCAAAGGCAAACCCGCAGACTACCGCTATTTAGAAATCAATTCATCGTTTGAGAGACAAACTGGATTGCATGACGCAAAGGGAAAACTAATGCGCCGTCTCGCGCCAAATCATGAAGAATATTGGTTCGAAACCTATGGCAAGGTTGCTGTGACGGGTGAGCCGGTTCGGTTCACGAGTGAGGCGAAAGCGTTGAATCGCTGGTACGACGTTTACGCTTTCCCTGTAGGGGAAGGAAAAATCCGAAACGTAGCCATTCTATTCAACGACATAACAGAACACAAGAAACTAGAAAAGCAGTTACAGGAGAAAGAGCGCTTGGCCGCCATCGGTGCCACGGCGGGCATGGTTGGGCATGATATTCGCAATCCACTTCAAACTGTTACAGGAGAATTGTATTTGGCAAAAGGCGAGCTTAAGAATCTTCCAGAGGGAGATACTAGGGAGAGTTTGAAGGAAAGCCTTGACATCATCGAAGAGCAAACGATTTACGTGAATAAAATTGTCGCTGACCTGCAAGACTACGCAAAACCTTTAACACCCAAACCCGAAGAAGTGAACCTCGAGAATACCATTAAAACAGTCTTGTCATCAGTCAATCTTCGCTCTACCGATCAACCAGAAGGCATCAACATCGAATATAACATAAACGAAGACTTTCCTAAGCTCAAGGTTGACGAATCTTACCTGAGAAGGATAATCCAAAATCTTGTTACCAATGCAATTCAGGCAATGCCGAAAGGTGGAAACCTAACCATAAATGCGACTTACAAGAACAGCAAAGCCATCATAACTGTAGAAGATACTGGAGAAGGAATCCCCATAAACGTTAGAGACAAGCTGTTTACCCCATTGGTAACTACGAAATCTAAAGGTCAGGGCTTTGGATTAGCCGTGGTGAAAAGATTCACTGAAGGAATGGGCGGAACCGTAACGTTTGAAAGCGAAGTAGGCAAAGGAACAAAATTCATTATAAGTTTGCCAGTTATTCGCGGCGAATCATAGCTTATTGACCCTATTTTGAGAGGAAAATGCGTCATTCGAGAAATACTCCTCAGAAAAAAGTCTGTTGAACAAACAACTCAGATTGTCGCATTGCTTAGGTTAGAACCCACGTTTCGAACCCACGGTATTTGGCGCTGAATTAGGTTTAGCGTACGCTGTTGCACATACGGTACACAAAGAATGAGGGTTAAAGCAAGTTAGAGATCGCGCCGAAGTAATTTTTCGCGTGTCAAAAGTAATTCGCTTTCTGAGTATTGTTCGCCTTCCAGTTTTCTAATTCTAAGGATCTTCTCAACCCCATTAACGCTTTCTTTCTCAGTGACTCTAATTTCTCCTTCGAAGAGGCTTAGGATTGCCTGAACTTCGTCAGGTGGATGCATCTGATAATCAACCAAGGCGAGAATAGTGAAACCCTTGGACTTCAGGTCCAAGAGAAGAGCGCTTAACCATTTCCGCGTAACTAGAGCATGGTGCTGCAATAGGACGTCTGATACAATTTGGATGCAGGCTACTTTCGGATCGCGTGCCGACGAGTCTATAGTGCGAAGCGCCTTGGCTATTGCAATGTCAATTTCAGTTAGATTCTCAACGCCTCTCAGTTTGAAGACGTTAGGTAAGTTTGGAATTACTATGTCGGCTCGGGGGCTGCAAAGAAATAAGAAAAGATTCGACGGGTGTAATTCCACCAAACTCAAGAGACTTCCAGCCTTGGTTGTAACATCAAAGGTTTTTTCGCCGACTTCCACATGGGTCTCTATGAATCTCTTGACCAGTAGGTCTCTTTCCTCGCTAGAAGGTGAGTTCAAGATCAAGGCGTAGCGTTGCGGTATCCCTCCCCTCAGTAAACTGTCAAGCTCTGACCAACCACTTGAGACTCGCCCCGGAGCAACATTGGCAACTGGAGCGGATAACTGGACTGTTACGGACACTTGGTTTGGCTTGCACGTCTTAGTCTCTCCTATGTCGTCCACGTAGGCAACATTTGGGTTCAAATCAAATCTTCCTGGTTTATTGGCTTTAACGGTAAACTTGACCGCCTCAACTTGAAAAGGGCCAATGTTTCTCTGAATATCTATGCTGCCATTCTCAAGTAGGTACTGAGGTGGCGCGTTGGTCACTTCAAATTCCTTGGGAATAACATCTTGAGCTTTGAGTATTAAACCTGGCTTTCTGCTGACGTTAACGATTTCTAGCCGTATCTCGAACTCTTTGCCAACAGTGACTTGTCTCTTTGCCATCAAGTTTGCTTGCAGTGCAACGTGTCCATACTTGTTTTCAACCGTTTCTAAAAGGTTGCTAATTTTCTGAAGCTGGGCTTCTTCATCTGCCGTTCTTCCCTGCGTCTTAAGAGCCCAAGCATAATGTCGTCTTATCCTCACTTCCCAAGCCAAAGGGCTTGCAATTTCCCTGAGCAATTCAAATGTTTTTTCGAACTGTCGATCCGCTTCTTTCCACTGGGCTCTTGCAGCGAATACTATGCTCTCAGAAGAGACAACATAGAAATTTAGCCACGATTTATATTCCAAGCCCGACGTCTTGAGTTTGCTTAAGTACTCTTCTGCATTTTCCAAATCGCCAAGGCGCGCATACTGCCTACAGAGGCTTGCATAAGTCTGGAAAAGGTAAAATTTGTTATCTGTTCTTATGGAGCATTCGATTGACTTCAGACTGTGCGAAACCGCCTCTCTAAAATTCCCCCGATTCTCAAAGCGGTTCCCAATTGAAAAATGTGCAAAAGCCATGTAGCTATGATGACCCAACCTCTCGCTAAGCTGAAGCACATTCAACCACTTATTTGCCGATTCTTCAAGAAGCCCGGCAAAAGCGAAGGCGGTAGCATCGATTTGAGCAGCGTTCAATTCTCCCTCAGCATCCTTAAACTCTCGAAACAAGGCAATCGACCTAAGAGTTAGGTTCAACGCCTTATCAGGGCAAGCAAGGAAAGACAGCGTCGAGCCCGTCCCACACAGGAGCTGAGCTACATCCGGTAAAGAGTATTCTTCCTCAAAAACACGTAAAGCCTCTTGGTGATCTTTTAGGCTTGCTTCCATGTCCCCTGTAAAAACTTCAGCCCTAGCTTTGCTCCACAGAACACGTGCACTCTCTACGCGATCTGAACCTGTGTACTGTTCCGCTTTGTTCACCAGCTCAAAGAGTCGTTTAGTGTCGCCTTTGCGGAAAATTGCGTCCATAGCTTTTCTATACGCTCGCAATCTCAGTTTGCCTGTTTCCGAGTTTGCAATTTCTTCGAAGACTTTGAAGGCATCCTCAAACCTGCAGTGGGCGTATAATGCGTCGCCGAGGCATTCTTTTGCGGTTATTCTGAATTCAGCGGTTTCTGGAGTTTGAGGAACATTCTGCAAGGCGTACTTGAAGTGGTCAATCGCTTCTTGGTTGCTCCACCTTGAAAGGGCGTCTTGTCCTGCGGCTAAAGAGTATTTGGCGGCTTTTTCTTTGTTGCCAGCTTGAGCGTAGTGATAGGCGATGTCGCTAAGTGGCTGTTTACCTTGCTGTTTGGTACCTTCAAGTTTATCAGCAACTTTTGAATGGTATCCCTTTTTTAGCGGCAGTGGAATTTCATCGTAGATGGCTTCCCTGGACTTGGCGTGGTCAAATCTGTAAGAGGTCTCCTCAGCACAGACCAATGACGTGGATTGAGCAATTAGATTTAGAGTGTCGAGCACCTCAAGACTATCTTGACTCAGCACTGAAGCGAGTAGTTCAACGTTAAACTTCTCCCCAATAACTGACGCCGCATCAAGCACTCTCCTTTGATTGTGCTTTAACCAACCCAACCTACGTAGAATTATGTCTTTGACTTTGGATGGAATGCTAAGGGTATCGACCGTAAGTCGCCATTGGTTATTTTCCTGTACAATGCTTTCACGTTCAGCAAGCATTCTCAACGACTCAACAATAAAAAGAGGGTTACCCGCGCTTTCTTTGGCGAGCATCTCAGCAAGTTCTGGACTAATGCTTCCGCCAAGCATGTTTTCAGCTAGCTTCGAAATATTTCCTGCGCCAAGGTTTGTCAGGCTGATTTCTGAGTATAGGTCTTCTCGACCCATTTGTCTAAGAGTCTCAAGAAATGGACTTGGATGCCCTTCAGCGTCTGAAGTAAGCTCTTCGCTTCTGAAACTGGCTAGAACAACAATCTTCTTGGACCCGACAACGCGAGCGATCCAATGCAGAAGTGTCAAAGATGCGGAGTCTGCCCACTGCACGTCGTCAAGAAACAAAATCGTTGGTTGCTTGTTCGAAATCGATGTTATGGTGTTGATGACTGACGCAAACGTTTGATCCTTCCAAGCTTGAGGCGTCAGCGGGTGTGTTTTTCCGAGCTGCTCGAGCTGCTCTGGTCCCATCAGCCAGCCAATCACTTCTGGTTGTGTTTGCACAAAATCTCCATGTTTGTTGAGTTCTTCGTTTTGCGGAGAAAAGAAAGCACTGAACGCCTCGAAGAAAGGAAAATAGGGAACTGCAGCGTTGCTAAGGCATCGTCCAGTTAACGTTATCACGCCCTCTTTTCTTGCCCTGCTTAGGAACTCGTTGATTAGCCTTGTTTTTCCTGACCCGGCTTCGCCTGAGACAAAAACAGTGCTTCCTTCTGCCTGAAAGGCGGACTGAAGAACTCGGTTCAGCTCTACAAGTTCGTCTTCTCTGCCCAGGATTATCGGTTGAGCTAAAACCTTTGTTAACTTCATTTAATCTACGCCTATGCCCCAGCTTGTCGTATTGTACGTCTTGACATCTGTCGTCAATGGTATTTTAGGTTTAGGAATCTCTGGTTACTTGAGTGATAGGTTGAGCTCTCGCAAGTTTGAACTTGAAAAATGCTAAATAATAGTTACTACAGAAACAATGAAGCATGACCACACAGCCGATCAAAATTGAAAAAAGCCCCAGAAGACGGCTGTTTCTACCCACACTAATTTTGGCCAACTTTACTATTTGGACAATTTCTACACTGTTTGGTTTAGTCCTAGTTGACATAGCAGCGGCTTTCCACGTCACAGTTGGAACCGCAAGTCAGATCCCGGGAATCGCACGTTTGTTAGGAATTCTAGTTGGGGTCTTGATGAGTATGTTGAGCATACGCTTCAGGAACAAATCGTTGTTCATCGGTGGGCTGGCGATTTTCACGCTCGGTGCATTTGGCATCTATTGGTCTTCTAGCTTTACCTTAATGACAGTTTTCTATGCAGTAAACGGGGCTGGAGCCGTAATCGTGGGCATCATGGCGTGGGCGTTAATCGGTGAGTTTTTGTCTTTGGAGAAGAGAGGGGGGGCTGCTGGATGGTGGCTTTCCATGGCTTACGTGGAGGCCATAATCGCTGCTCCCGTGATGAGCTATATTGCCGTTATGGCTGGTTGGCGCTCTGTAGTTATGGGATTTATCTTTCCCCTTTCGGTAGCCTGCGTGGTTTTGTGTTATGTCTTCATTCCTTCTAAGCCTAATCAAGAACAGATTACGGCAAATGTCGAACGTCCAACAACCACTTCATATCTGAAAGCGTTCAGGTCGGTTTTGTTAGACAAGTCTGCTGTAGCCTGCTTGGTGAACAACATGCTTGTATGGGCTCAAATGCAAATATTCGTTGTTTTCATGATATCTTTCTTCAGACTCCAGTTCTCTATGTCCTTAGGAATTGCGGGGCTCGTCACGATGGCCGGAGGAATAATCGGAGCGTCAGTCACCATAATTGGCGGTAGATTTGTAAATCGAGTAGGAAGGAAAACTCTGGGAGTCTTTCCAGCTCTTATTGGGTCTGCAATGGCGATATCATTCACGTTTATGCCCAACATGTGGGCTTCAGTTGCAGTAATGTTCGTAGGTTCAATATTTGGAGGCTTGAGTTGGCCAGGGTTGTACAGTTTGAGCCTTGAGCAGGTTCCAGGGTTCAAAGGTACAATGATGTCCTTCAATAGCACTTTTAAGAGTATAGGAGTCGTTCTGGGCATAACAATAGGCGGGATAGTTCTTAACTTGTACAATAACAATTTCCAAGCACTTTCACTAATTTTAGGCGGCTTAGGGGTTGGAGCAGCAATCGTATTGTTTGCTTTTGCAAAGGACCCATGCAAAACCAAACCTCAATCATAAACGCTGGGAAGACCATGGCTAATCACAGTTCAGCAGTTCACTTGCCGACCTCTATCTTGTGATGATGTAGCCCGGGAGTTACCGTTCCCAGACTATAATTTCTACCGAAATTCCCCTTTTTTGTTTAGCTTGTAGGGTCGCTGGGACTTGAACCCCACGGGGCGAATATGTACTCTCCACCTAGGCATTTGTCTTTTCCCGAAAGTACTTCCGCTATTTAAACCCCCTTTCCTGCATGCGGAAGATAACGGATGAGAGGAAATTGTTGTGGTGTCTGACGCAGTTTCAAGAAGGAA
>Ga0209777_10000200_pt1 | contig 105604 bp, 75 predicted proteins | sample FrelakmetHBP12HB_FD_187147 | JGI IMG/M metagenome (GOLD analysis project Ga0209777, IMG submission 187147) | Freshwater lake sediment microbial communities from the University of Notre Dame, USA, for methane emissions studies -HBP12 HB (SPAdes)... | ecosystem: Environmental > Aquatic >...
CAGATTTGGGTCAGATTGGGACGCGATCGATTGAGCGAAACCGGAGGCGTAGTCCTGCTACGGTGAGGATTTCGCGATTGAGGAGCGGCCCAAGATGGCCCGAAGATGAGATGGAAAATGTGCAGGTTATTTCTGGGCGGGTCCTAAGGAGCAGACACGATGCAGTACGGCCATTTTGACGACGCCAACAAAGAGTACGTCATCGAACGGCCCGATACACCGAGGTCCTGGGCCAACTATCTCGGTTCCACCGAATACGGCGCGATCATCACCAACAACGCAGGCGGCTACAGCTTCTTTCTCTCTGCGGCTCAGGGACGCCTCACGCGACTGCGATTCGACGACGTCCCCGTGGACCAGCCGGGCAGGTATATCTACCTCCGCGACAAGCTGACGGGCGACTACTGGTCGAACGCCTGGCAGCCCGTGGGCAAGCCCCTTGGCCAGTACAAGACCACCTGCCGGCACGGCACTGCCTATACGGTCATCCATTCCCAATACTCGAATATCGAGACCGAGACCACCTACTTTGTCCCTCTGGGCAAACACTTCGAATGCTGGCTCCTGAAGGTCACGAACAAGGATAGCGTCAAGAGGAACCTGAGCCTGTTCACCTTCGTCGAATACCCGGGCACCTGGCACTGCTTCAACGACTTCTTGAACCTGCAATACTCGCACGGCATCGTGAATATGGATTTCGTTGATGGAATGATCGATTACGGCAGCAGCGTCTATACGCTGCCGAGCGGCAATAGCATCCTTGAAGGCGACCAGAACAGACACTCCTTCCTGGCCTTCCTGGGCGGCGAGATTGTCGGCTTCGATACAGACCGGGACGTCTTCATCACCCCGTATCGCGGCTATGGCAATCCCATGGTCGTTGAGAAAGGCCAATGCACCGGCTCAAAGGCATTCGGCGACGACGGCTGCGGCTCAATACAAATGGACATCGACCTCGAACCCGGCCAGACCCGAGAGCTGGTCGTCCTGATGGGTATCGGCAAGGCGGCCGTGGAGGGCAAGAAGGTCGTCAGGCAGTTCGGCGACATCGCCAAGGTCAAGGCGGAGTTCGAGAAGGTCCGTCAGTACTGGCACAACCGTATCACGGGAATGGCCGTCGACACGCCCGACGCCCAGTTCAAAAGCATGATGAACATGTGGAGCCCGTTCAATTGTCTCACCACCTACTCCTGGTCGCGCATGGCCAGCTTGATCTACAGCGGCGAACGGGACGGCCTCGGCTATCGCGACACGGTCCAGGACTTCATGGGCGTCATGCACCTGATCCCCAAGGAGGCGGTCAAACGCCTCGAACTGATGATCACGGGTCAGTGCTCCACGGGCGGGGCCATGCCCATTGTCATGGCCTTCACGCATAAGCCGGGCAGGGAGAGGCCACCCAAGGAGGACGAATACCGCTCGGACGACTGCCTATGGCTGTTCAATGCGATCCCCACCTACGTCAAAGAGACGGGCGATATCGATTTCTACGGTAAGGTGTTGCCATACGCCGACAAAGGCAAGGCGACCGTGCTGGGCCATCTTCGCAGAGCCGTCGAATTCAACCTCAAACGCACGGGCAAGAACGGCCTGCCATCAGGCCTCCAGGCAGACTGGAACGACTGCCTGCGACTGGGTACCAAGGGCTCCTCGATATTCGTAGCCCTGCAGGTTCGATACGGACTCCAGACCTATATCGAGATCTGCGAGATGCTCAAGAGGGCAGCAGAGGTCAAGTGGGCAAAGAGGCAGCTTCAGATCCTGGACGGCAAGCTCGACAAATACGGGTGGGACGGTAAGTGGTACGTCAGGGCCTACAAGGCCTCTGGCGAGAAGATCGGCTCAAAGGAGAACAAGCAGGGCTCGATCTTTCTCAACACGCAGTCCTGGGGTGTACTCAGCGGCCACGCTGACAGGCAACATGCAGAACAGGCCATGAAGTCCGTCCATGAGAGGCTCGCCACGGATTACGGCCTCATGCTCTGTGCCCCGCCCTTTGAGAACATCCTATGTGGCGAGATCCGCGCGATCCTCTTCAACAAGGGCTCCAAGGAGAACGCCAGCATCTTCAACCACACCCAGGGCTGGGCCATCATGGCTGAGACGATGCTCGGCCACGGCGACAGGGCGTTCGACTACTTCCGCCGCTCGATGCCGGCCGCGATGAACGACAAGGCCGAGATCCGAGGGATAGAACCCTATGTCTACTCCCAGTACACACACAGTAAGTACAGCGCCCGCTACGGGGCAGCGCGTGTCCCCTGGCTGACCGGGGCCGCCTCCTGGGCCTATTATGCAGCGACACAATACATCCTGGGCATCCGGCCGGATTACACAGGTCTCTGTATCGATCCCTGCATCCCCGCCTCATGGAAGGAATTCTCCGTTATGCGAAGATTCCGCAACAAGACGCTCAACATCAAGGTCGTCAATCCTGCAGGGGTCCAAAGAGGCGTCAAGGAGATCACCCTCAACGGTCAGGCCCTATCCGGCAACCTGATTCCCATCTCCAGAATGAAACAAGTCAACGACGTCCAGGTGGTTATGGGGTGAGCCTCCGGCCCACGTTTGGGACCAGGGCTGGGTCCTGATAGTCCCTGTAGGCCGTCTCTGTGAGACGGCGTTTTCTCATTTCCGTGAGACGGCAATTCAAGACGGCGATTGACAAACGGCGGGTGACACACCCGCCCTACAATGTCAAATCTAATCCGCACGATCAGATGGAGGCCCCGGATTCAGGGTCCGGAGCAGGTCTGGCGCAGGGGGCGTTCCCTTCCATGGACAGGGCCAGAGAATCTCGTCACGCCCCTGGTGGCATAGCCATTTGACTTTCTACCCCGGTGACCCGTACAATAACGATTTAGCGTATCTGCCGAACGGAACGATGGTTTTCAGCTACTAGATTCATGGGGTGCCTCAAATGAAACAGCAACGTCATCTCGTGTCCTCCTTGCTCGTCATGCTTGTTCTGGGTTGCTGCCGTTTCGGCCTGAGTCAGGACACGTCCGTGACAATCGAGTCCGCAGACGTCACGGGCAACTATACCATTCCCAATTGTCCTGGGTGGCTTCATCAGGCGGTGTTCTACCAGATCTACCCCCAGACCTTCTACGATACGAATGGGGACGGCATCGGAGACCTGCAGGGCATCATCAAGAAACTGGACTACGTCAAAAGCCTCGGCGTGGACGGCATCTGGATCAACCCTTTCTTTGAGTCCCCCTTCCACGACGCAGGGTATGACGTGTCCGACTACTATAAGGTAGCCCCCCGGTATGGGTCCAACGCGGACGCCAAGCGGCTGTTTGCCGAGGCGAAAAAGCGGGGGCTGAGAATCCTGTTCGACTACGTCATCAGCTACACCAGCATTGAGCACCCCTGGTTCCAGGAATCCGCCAAACAGGACAGAAACAAGTACTCCAATTGGTACATATGGACGGACAACACCTGGATCAACCCGCCGGAGGCCTACAAGGACGCCTTTATCAAGGGATACAGCCGCCGAAACGGTCAGTTCATGCGGAATTTCTACTGGAGCCAGCCGGCATTGAACTTTGGGTTTGCCAAGCCGGAGGCGGACTGGATGCTGCCCGTCGATCACCCGGATATCCTGGAGCTGCGCAAGGAACTCAAGAAGGTCCTGAGGTTCTGGATGGACATGGGGGCCGACGGATTCAGGGCCGACATGGCGGGGGCCCTGGTCAAGAACGCGAATATCACGGGGAACGATCAGTTCTACACCACCCGGGATGAAGCGACCAAACAGTTCTGGAACGAGATCCGCAGCATCCTCGATAAGGAGTATCCCGATGCCTTCATGGTTGCGGAATGGTCATACCCGGAATCCGCATTGAACGGAGGCGGTTTTCATGCGGATTTCTATCATTGGTTCGCCGGCTACAACGACCTCTTACAGAAGGAGAGTTGGCGGATTCTCAACGGATATTCCGAAGGCCACAGCTTCTTTGATAAGCAGGGAGAAGGTGACATCGCCCATTTTCTGGCCATGTATCTGGACCAGTACAAGAAGACCTGCGGTAGAGGTTATATCCTCCTGCCGCTGGGCAACCACGATCTGTCACGGCTGAACATCCGACGGTCGAATCAGGAATTGGAGGCGATCTTCGCCTTCTCCATCGCCATGCCAGGTGTCCCCTTCATCTACTATGGCAATGAGATCGGTATGCGGCAGTTGTATGGGAATCCCCACGTGGAAGGCGCCTACAAGCCGCGTGCCGGCGCCCGAACCCCCATGCAATGGACATCGGGCAAAAACCTGGGCTTCTCCACAGCCCCGGCGCAGAGACTGTATCTGCCCGTTGACAGTGCCCCAGACGCCCCGACCGTCGAGAGCCAGGATCGCGATCCGAATTCCCTGCTGAATCGGGTTCGACACCTCATCGGACTGAAGAAATCGGAGCCTGCCTTGGCGGCCTATGCGGAGTTCGTCCCTGTGTATGCCAAGCCCAACACGTATCCGTTCATCTTTGCCCGGGCGGCAGGGGATGACATCATCCTGGCCCTGTTCAATCCGGCCGACAGGGACGCTTCCGCAGGATTCACCTTGAATATCGCCGCCAAGACGCTGAAGCTCTTGTCCGGCACAGAGTCCCAGATCGGCATACAGGGGACGCACTACACCGTGCAGATGGCGGGCCAATCGTATTCACTGTATAAGGTGATACGGTGAGGGCCTATCCTGGTAGGCTATCCTGACTTCGACCGGCTGCACGTCACTTGCGGTTCAAGGGTTCCGTCAGCAGGGTCCGAAACCCGGTGAGAGGCACGCGGGGTAGACGCAGACCCTCCCCGGACCCCGCCAGTGGCGGAGAGAGGGGGGGGCAGCGGCCAGAAGGCCCACCGAGAACCGGAGGGTACCCTCAGCAGATCCTAATCCTTGGTCGTCTTCTTCGCCGACTTGGGGGCTGGCTCACTGTACTCCTTGACCGTGAGCCACTTCACGCCTGACTTCTTCTCAATCGTGCCTTTCACGTCCACCTGCTTATTGGCCATCTTCTCTGCCAACTCTCTGCCCTTATCATCAAGCGCGATGTTGTACTTGATCTTGACTACCTTGCCAACCTTCAGGTCCACAGCCGTGATCTTGCCGGCCTTGTCCCTGGTCACTTCCACTGTCCCGCTCAGACTCTTGATCTCCGTCTTTGGCGGTGTATTGGCCTTACCAGTCTTTCCACTGCTCGCCCATGAACTGCCCACGAACAATCCTAGCACCAATAGCGATGCAAGTGTCGTTTTCAGAGACAAACTCCTCATTTTTTTCTCCTTAATAAGTAACTCCTGATCTACATATCGAGCGTCATGCTCGGTCTTCAAAGATCAACAACACAAATGGGGTGGGTGGGACGACGTCCCACCTGCTGCCAAAGACCGTCCAGCGCCCAGGTAACCAGCCATATCCTATGCCACGGCTTCCTTGCTGTCAACAGGACTACACGGACTTCCTCGCACGACGCAATGCCTGAAGCGTTGCCCCCCGCTGGTGTAGACAAGCTGCGGTCGGGTCTCTACAATGTCGGCCATGGATTGCACTGAATGGAGCTGCCCTCTGCCTGAAGGACCATGGCCGCAACTGGAAACACACGGCATCCCGTGACTGGCACGGGTCGTTCGGCCTTTTGGGTGGGAACGGGCATCCTCCTGAGCCGCGTGGCTGGGCTGATCCGGGACCGCGTGTTTGCGCACTTCTTCGGCAACTCCGCTGCGGCTGACGCCTTTCGTGCAGCCTTCCGCATCCCCAACTTCCTGCAGAACCTCTTTGGCGAAGGGGTCCTCTCCGCCTCCTTCATCCCCGTCTACGCAGGTCTGCTGGCCCGGAACAAGGAGAAGGAGGCGACCGATGTCGCAGGCGTCATTGCCGCCCTGCTGGCCCTCATGATGTCGGTCTTGGTCCTGATCGGCCTGGCGATCACCCCCCTGCTAATCACCGTGATCGCCCCCGGCTTCGAGGCTGACAAGCGGGACCTGACCATCCAGTTGGTCCGCATCTTCTTCCCCGGCGCAGGCCTGCTGGTCCTGTCCGCCTGGTGTCTCGGCATCCTGAACAGCCACCGCCACTTCTTCCTTTCGTATGCTGCGCCCGTGATCTGGAACGCCGCCATCATTGCCGCCCTGCTCGGATTCGGCGGCTCTCGCGGACAATCCTCCTTGGCAGCCATCGCGGCCTGGGGTTCGGTGTTGGGAAGTCTGCTGCAGTTGGGCGTACAACTGCCGGCCGTATTCAGGTTGGCCGGTCCAATCCGATTCTCTCTGAACACCAGACTGGCCGAGGTCCGGCAGGTCGTGAGGAACTTCGTGCCTGTGTTCTTCAGCCGGGGCGTGGTTCAGATCTCCGCCTATGTGGACTCCATGATCGCCAGCCTGTTGCCCACAGGGGCCGTGGCCGCACTGGGTTATGCCCAGACGCTCTATCTGCTGCCCGTCAGTCTATTCGGCATGTCGGTGTCTGCCGCTGAGCTGCCGGCCCTGTCGAGTGCCCTGGGCACGACCGAGGAAATAGCGGCAGGCCTTCGGGATCGACTCGATGCGGGCCTGCGGAGGATTGCCTTTCTCATCGTCCCATCCGTGGTGGGCTTCGCGGCCTTGGGTGACGTGGTGGTTGCAGCTATCTATCAATCCGGACGATTCACGCCAGCAGATGGCCTCTACGTCTGGGCCATCCTCGCTGGGGCCAGCCTTGGCCTGCCTGCCTCGACCCTGGGGCGCCTCTACGCCTCTGCCTACTACGCACAGGGTGACACCCGGACCCCGCTGCGGTTCTCCCTCGTGCGGGTCTCTCTGGCAACCACTCTCGGATACCTTGCGGCCGTGCACCTGCCTGGCCTGATCGGCGTGGAGAGGCGTTGGGGAATTGCCGGCCTGACCTTGGCCTCTGCCCTGGCCGGGATCTTGGAGTATACCTTGCTGAGACGAACCCTTATACGGAAGATCGGCCGTACCGCCCTGCCGATTCCCTTTCTCGTGCAGATCTGGACCGCTGCCCTCATCGGGGCTGGCGTGGCATGGACGATCAAGAAATACATAGTCACCTCGCACCCCATTACCCTGGCAGCCGTGGTACTCACCGCCTATGGCGTGTGCTACCTTGTCCTGACCTGGACATTCAAGGTCCCTGAGGCCGCGGCCCTGATCGGTCGACTCCGGCCGGGCACTGGAAAAAAAGTCAAAGGCTGACAGTATGGACTTTTCGCAACTCCTTCTTGCCGCGCTGCTGATCATGCTTGCGACCACATCGGGCGCCAGCGCCGTCTTCGCGCTCAAGTGGATTGGCAGCATGTTCTACGGCACGATTGTGGCGGTATGTGCCGGAATGATGGGTTTCTCCGCCATTGAGATGATGATCCAGTCCCATGCCTTGGCAGGGCATCGAACCGCCTTCGCCAGCCTCCTGGTGGGAATGGCGGCCTTCTCCGTGCTGGACAGGCTATTGCCGCACGCCCACATGGCCCTACTGGGAAGCAAGATGCCCAGCGCCAGACGAAAGACCGCCTTGCTCGTTGGGTCGATGACCCTTCACAACATCCCCGAAGGATTCGCCGTGGCGTCCGCATTCGCCGGGTCTACCTCTCTCGGCTGGCTGGTCACCCTGACGATCGCCTTGCAGGACATCCCGGAGGGGTTGATCGTCGCAGCGCCCATTGCGTCACAAGGGGTCCCAGCCTATCGCTGCTTCATCTGGGGGCTGTTCTCCGGCCTGGCGGAATTCATCGCTGCCATTGCCGGGTTCTTCTTCTTGTCCAGGATCAGCACCGCAGCACCCTTGGCGATTGGCTTCTCAGCGGGGACGATGACCTACGTCGTCTTCTTCGAGCTCCTCCCCGATGCGATCGGAAGGGACAACAGACGACTGAGCGTGGCAGCCTTCGTCGCCGGCGTAGCCGTGGCCTACGGACTCTCGATGCTGCTCGGTTCCTGAGTTGACCAGCCGCGTAGCGGCTGGTGTGAAGAAGAAAACAGCCCTGAGGAGCAGCATGGGTGAAGCCTATCCGGCTATTGTACCGTTTGGCAGATTGCACCTCTACGCACTTCCGCGCCCAGCCCTTGATCCTTGATCTGAGGGTTCCGGCACGGTATCATGGGTGTGCGCAAACGCAAGCGAAAGGCAGCGGCATGGCGGTCACAGACAGACAAGTGCCTTTGAGGGCAGCGATCTCAATTACTCAGGTCTTCTAGAAAGGAGAGTCCCATGGAAACACAGAAGCGGCAGACGCACCGGTCTCTGGCAGCTTGCACCATCTTGATATGCCTCCTCGTGATCACGACTGCATTCCTTGCACGCCTGGCCCTGGCTTCGTCGACCCAGGTCACTGCGTCCGAACCTAGCTCACCTGCATCAAGCGACCGACTCCGTGCGCTCCAGACTGAGCGATACGAGACGCTCAGAAAGATCGTCAAATCCATGCGACCCTTTTTGGACGCGGGCAGGGTTGACCTAACGGACCTACGGGATGCCGAGGTGGCCATGTGCCACGCAGAAGTCGACCTGTACACAACGCCGGCTGAGAGGGTCAAGGTGTACGAGAAGATCGTCGACCTCCAGCGGACCTACGAGGCGAACATGGCTCGCCTGGCTGCCGAGGGCCGGAGGTCGCAGGTGGAGGCTGACAGAGCCAAGGCGGCCACGCTGGAAGCACAGATCGAGCTGGAGAAGCTGAAGCTGGGGCAGCCTCATTGACTGCGTTGAAGAGCGAAGATCAGAGAGCCAGCGACGAACAGCTCCCTACGGAGGTGTTGGCTGTGGAGGCGGCACGCGTGCCAGCAAGTCCTCCTCCGGCATGATGCAGGCCAGAGGGTTGCCGATGTACTTCTCGATGGCGGGGATCACGTAGGACTCGTCCTCGCACGCAAAGGAGATGGCCGTGCCTGACACCCCGGCCCTGCCGGTCCGTCCGATTCGGTGCACGTAGTCCTCCGGCTCATAGGGGAACTCGTAGTTGACGACCAGGCCGATGTCCTTGACGTGGAGTCCCCTGCCCGCCACGTCCGTGGCCACCACCACCTTGACGGTCCCCTCCCGGAACTCGTCGAGGATCCGGAGCCGCTCCTTCTGAGGCACGTCACCGGACAGGAGTTGACAGCCGATCCCATGCACCTTGAGCTTGGAGGCCAGGGCCTGGGAGTGGTCGCGACGGTTGCAGAAGATCAGGACCCGCTCGTCCTGACGCTTGCGGAGGATGTTGTACAGGACCTTGAACTTCTCTCGCACCGTGATGATGTACACGATCTGTTCGACCGTGTCCACGGCCACCTGCTCCGGATCGACCTCGCAGATGACCGGGTCGGGCATCCACTGGGAGGCCAGGCGAAGCACGTCCTCGGTCAGCGTGGCACTGAACAGCATGGTCCGCCGCCTGTTCTTGGCCGGGGTCCTCTGGATGATCTTGCGGACGTCCGGGATGAAGCCCATGTCCAGCATCCGATCCGCCTCATCAATGACCAGGACCTCCACGTGTCCCAGGTCGATGAGCCTCCGCTGCACCAAGTCCAACAGGCGTCCGGGCGTGGCCGCGACCAGGTCGACAGGCCGCTTGTCAAGCTTGGCTTTCTGTTTCCCGAAGTCTGCTCCTCCGTAGATGGCGATGCAGTGGAAGCCAGTGTATTTGCCGAGGCCCTTGGCATCATTGGCGATCTGTATCACCAGCTCCCGCGTTGGGGCCAGGATCAGGGCTCGCGTCCTGCCCATGGGACGAGGCCCTTGGATCGGGTCCTTCAGAAACTGGCTGAACATGGAGATCAGGAACGCAGCGGTCTTGCCGGTCCCGGTCTGGGCCCGACCGGCGATGTTCTGGCCGGCATTGGCATGGATCAGGGTCTTGACCTGGATCGGGGTGCAGTACTGGAATCCAAGGTCCGCGATGGCGTGCAGGATCACATCCGGAAGCCCAAGGTCGTGGAACCGCGTCTGGCCCGGCTTCTCAGGGACCTGAAACTGGTCCACGGTCCACTGATCCTTGTTCGTTCGCCTCCTACGCGGCCGCCTCGACCGGCGGTCCCCTTGTTGGACACCCCCCACCTGTGCCGGTGTGGCATCACCCTCCGGGCTCGGAGGTCCCTGCACCGTGACGGGGTCGTGGGCCTTCGGTTCCTGATGTCCCGCGTCCGGGCCCTCGCTGGAGGGTCCCGGTCCGTGCGTGTCCTGCGCAGGCTCGCCCCCTGTGGGGAAGACCGCGCGGATGATCTTCTTGAGCAATCGTCTGACCATGGGGGTATTAGACAATGCAATCGGCCCAAAAGCAAGGAGTGCGTTCGGCCTCTCAGAAGACGCGTCGCCGCAAGGCCCGGACGCTGCAGGCCAGCAAGACGATACCCACAAGGGCCTCCACCGCCACGTTCACGGCGTGGTAGACCAGCCACGGGCTCAGGCGCAGGGGAAACAGGATCGACACCAGGGGGATCATGACGTATTGGCGGACGAAGTGAAATCCAAGGACCACCGTCAAGGTCACCACCACCGCTGTGAAGGTCGTGCGGGACCGCAGGCCCACGTACAGCCCCGTGCCCGTCAGGAACAAGGCGTACAACGGGGTGTTCAATACCGTCAACAACAACAGGGGCACCAGAAAGGAGGGACCCATCGCCCAGTTGGTCACAAGCTGGTACGAGATGGAGTAAAACAGGAAGGCGAGCCATCCGAACAGGGTCCTGAGCAGGACGCTGGCTGCCTTGTCGCGGACGATCTGGAATCGCGTCAGGGGCGTGGCCAGCAGCACGGGCCACGAGCGTCCCTCTCTCTCCCGGGCGACACACAGTGACGCCAAGGCCGCTGTGTGGAGGGCGAGGACCAGCCACCACCCCACGCTCAACACGCCCCAGATGGGCTTGGCCATAGCGAACCGTTGGGTGGATACCCGCAGCAGGACTGCAAGCAGCCCGCCGACGAGCACGGCCAACCCGACCTGTCGCAAGGCCCGCCTGCCAGGGCAAGGGCCATAGTCCTTCCACAAGATGACCGGAGGGGTGACCCGTCGCGGATCGGGTCTTGTCGGCCTGCGTGGGCACCAGCCGAGGCGGCGGCGAGGGACCACCGGGGCTCCCCTGCCCAACATGCAGGCGGACACGGCCAGGAGAACGACGGAGATCAGCACGATGGTCCCACAGTGGACGGGCCACTCCATCGCGGCCTGGCCGGCGTCGGTCATCGCCGTGGTGGTCTCGGTCATCATGGCAAAGGGATCTACCAGCAAGAGGAGCTTAGCCAAGGCCTGCGGCAGGCCTGCCCCGGCCCCACTCCAGAGCGATCCCAGGATCCAGAATACCACCAAGCAGGTCGCCGCCCTCAGAGTCACCCTGTGGGCCGGGGCACCCCGTATCGAGAACAGCAGGCTTACGGACGCCGCCAACAAGACGGCCGTCAGGGTGATGCAGAACCCTGCGATCACATAGTCGCCGGGAACCCCTCCCCACAGACGGACCACGGCCAACAGGGGCAGGCCCATGGCCAGGGCCATCACGATGGGCACCAGCCGGCTGAGGACCTTTCCCAGCACGATCTGGAGGCCGCCGATCCCGCTGGCCACCAGCACGTCGAAGGTCCCCCCTCGCATCTCCTCCTGGAGGCAGCCCGCCATGGAGACGGCAGCCAGGACCTGCGCGCCGATGAACTGGAACCACACGATGCCCACCACCACCAGGGCTGCCACGTCTCCCATGCGGGCCGCAGCAACCACCCCAGCAGCGGCCATGGGCCGGACCAGGATGAGCCACTCCATGGTCACCAGCGCAGCCAGGAACAGGAGGTACCCGACTCGCACGGCATAGGTGCTCCGCCTGCGGCTGAGGACCCGCAGCTCCTTATCCAACATGGGGCCGGCAAGCCGGCCCAAGAGGGACACGGGATTGACTATCAGGTTGTTGAGCATATCTGGCCGCATGGGCTAAAGCCCATCCTACGGTCTCAATGTACCAGTCCCTTGGTCAGCTCCAGGAAGGCCTCGTCGAGCCTGATCTGCTGGGGCTCGATGGAGACCACGTCGACGCCGGACTGCACCAGGGTCCGGGCCAGCCACCCGTCATTCGACTGGCCTTGGGCCAGGGTCACCAGCACGCCGTCTTCGCCATGGAGCTGGACCTGTCGGACCTGCGCCAGGCTGGACAACAGGTCCAGGGCCTTGCCGGGGTTGGTAGTCACGCGGACCTTGACCTTGTCGGCGACGCCCATGCGATGCCGGATCTCCTCCAGGGTGCCGCTGAAGATCAGGCGACCCTGCTCGATGATCCCGACGTGGTCGCAGGTCTCCTCGAGCTCGCTGAGGATGTGGCTGGAGATCATGATGGTCTTGCCCATACGCTTGAGCTCCTTGAGCAGCTCCCTGACCTCGATCCGGGCCCGCGGGTCGAGACCGCTGGCCGGCTCATCCAGGATCAGGGCCTTGGGGTCGTGGATCAGGACCCGGGCCAGCCCCAGCCGCTGCTGCATCCCGCGAGACAGGCTATCCACCGTGGCCTGTCTCTTGGTTTGCAGGTCCGTCAGCTCCAGGACCCCCTCGACGATCGGCTGGCGCTTGCCGGCCGGGATATCGAAGGCCGCAGCAAAGAACTCCAGGTACTCAAAGACCTTCAGGTCGTCGTACACACCCATGAAGTCCGGCATGTAGCCCACACGTCTCCGCACGTCCCTGCCCTTCCTGGTCACGTCCAGGCCGTCGATCAGGGCCTGGCCCGAGGTCGGCTCCAGGAGCGTGGCCAGGATCCGCATGGTCGTCGTCTTGCCCGCGCCGTTGGGGCCGATGAACCCGAAGATGTCCCCTTGTTGGATCGTCAGGTCCAAGTCCACCAAGGCCGCCAGATCGCCGTAGTGCTTGGTCAGTTTCTTGGTCTCAATCATCGCCACACCCACTTGAACACTTGGCCATTCAAACTCCGCGGCGGCCGAGCCGCCATCAAACGCTGCCAGTTCCTGGCAAAAAACCTCAGTTGGGCACACTCTGAATAGTCTAATCCCGTTGTTTGGATTGGACTATTCAGAGGGCCTCTGGGCGAGACGAAACCTGCGATGATACGAGGCCTCCAGAAGGCGTGAGAACTCATATCCGGTGTGCCCGACTGAGGTTTTTTGCGTCTTGTGCCCAAGATTCGACTCGTAAGTCCCTACTCCTTCTCCGGCCAGACCACCAGCCTCACCCACTGTACGCCGTGGTAGTTGCATGAGGGGTCCTTGACGTGAAACGGCGGTGCCGCTTGGTCCTGGCGTACGCAGACCACGGCCGCGCCCCTCGCCAGGCAGGACCGCATCGCGAGGCTTCGCTGGGCCACACCATAGGCGTCAAACCAGAGCCACACGGATTCGCCCGAGTCCGCGGCAAAGGCCGAGCCGAGGGCCGCCCTGTCCTCCGGAGAGCCCTCCCTCAGCCGTTCAGAGTAGGAGGCGGTCGCCCCCGCAGCCACCGGGCCGAACGGAATGGGTCCGTGGCCTGCCAGCAGGACAAACCCGTAGTCGAACGCGGCATCGGACCGGTTGGTCACCTCGATCCGAACGCGATCTCCCTCGCAGCGGATGTGGGCCCGAAGCGGCAGGTCCGATACGGCCTGCTCGGTCAGGGTGTACTGCATGGTCCAGATGCTGACCGGCAGCGGCTGGGGGAGGTTGCCTCCGTCCTGCTGCAGGCAGTAGATGTCACGACCACCCAGCGGCTGGGGGTTCTGATACACCTGGTCGCCGACCGGGGCGATCCCGGACCACCATTGGTTGGCCGGCACATCCTCAAAGGCGTATTGGTCGCTCCGCGGGGCGAACAGGCCGCCATAGGTCGTGGTCCAGCCTGTCCGGACCTCGTCGACGGAGCCCTTCGTGCCGGCCATGCCGTCGAGGACCGAGACGGTCCGCAATTGGAGGCTGCCCCCGCGAAGGGCCTGTGCGCCATAGTAGGCCCCCACCGTGAAGGCCACGATCCAGAAGCCGCTGGTCGCCCACGTCCAGGGCTGCCGGTCCAGTCGCTTGAGCACGAGGTAGTCCACCGGTCCGATGAGCAGGGCCAGCAGGACCAGCAGGCCCAGCACCGGCCAGATGCTCAGCGGCCTCATCTGCGAGATATCCTGGAGGTATCCCAGGATCTGGGTGGCCGCCACCTGGGATCTGCTCGTGGCGAAGGTCCCTGCCTGCTGCTGGGGATCGGATGCCTCCTGATGGGCCGGAGCCAGCCGGATCGTTCGAATCTGGTACAGGTCCTGTGCCATGTCCCACCGACCATAGCCGGGGAGAGGGACAGGGCCTGCAGAGACCCCGGCCGGGGGCAGAGCCAGCGGGTCTTCCAGGACCGCGCGGATCAGCTCCACCCAGAATGGCCCGGCCCGGCCTGCCTGCGACTGGCCGAGGCCCTCCGGGTCAAGGCCGAGCACGCCGACGCGGCCGAACCCGGCCGGCAGCACCGCGAAGATCGGCGCATTGGCGTCCGTGACCTCGCAACGGTACGCAGCACCCGGATCGCGGAGGCCAAGCGGAGAACAGAGAACCGACGCGGCCTGGCCGCTCTCCAACTGCAAACGGGCCAGCAGATCCGTGGAAAGCTCCAGTTGCTGCAACGGTGAGACCTCCACGCCAAGCCCCTTCAGGAGGCTCGCCGGCGCCTGGAAGCTGCCCAGTATGACAAGGGCCTTTCCTCCGCCGCTGATCCAGTCAGAGATGGCCTTGACCTGATCGGGCCGCAGTTGGTCCCAGTCCGGGTCATAGAGGATCAGCAGGTCCAGGGCCGCAAAGCCCGTCCAGTCCCAGGGGACCATGTTCGGCACCTTGCCACCCACGTAGACCTTGCCCTGCGGGTAGTCCCGCCTCTCGGCGGGCACACAGACCGCCTCCTTCGCCAATCCGAGGATGCCGAATGTACGCTTCCCGATCAGGCCAATCAGTAGATCGCCCTGACCGACCGCAGTGGCTGCACGAACGGACGAGGAGGAGTCCCAGAGGTCTACATCGGTCCTCCAGCGAGGCCTGCCCTTGTCGTCGGTCAGGCGAAGTGAACAGGTGCTGGCACTATAGGCAATCTTGGTGGCCAAGGGCAGACGCACCGGCAGGTCCGCGGTCACCACGAAGCGGTGGCCGACGTGCAGGGTGTTCTGTTCATCCTGAGGAGTGGCCACCTCGATCGCCCCGCCAAACGGCTCCTTCAGTGTGGTGGCGATGCTGATCTCCAGGGCCGTCCATTCCATGGGTCTGTAGAACCCGCCCCACCCGAAGGAGCAATCCACGCTGAACGGCTCGTCCTTGGCGCCGGAGGCCGGGTCGGCAGCCAGAAGAACGCAGAACAAAGAAGACAGGACGCAGGAGAGCCCGATGAGGCGGGCCTTGGCCCACTCCTCCAGCAGGCGGTGTGCGGGGCACACCCTACCCCTGGCTACTGACCGCCGACCACCGATGTCACTCATATCGTCACCTCGGAATCGATCCCACGGCACGACCGGGGTCACCTCCGGGGTGATTAGACTAACTCCCTTCTCTCACAGACTCAATCCTTTCTGCACGATATATTCGATGAGGCGACCTATTGCAGGATGTCCTGAATCGCGTCCTCATCCAGCACGGTGGCCGGATTGAATCCGTCGGAGTTCATGTATCGAAGCAGGCTGCTCAACAACTGCCGGGCCTCCGGCCTGTCCTGCTGGCCAGGCAGATCTATCGCACAGATGACCACCTTGCCCTTCCCCACCCGCCCTTCGATGACAGTCCCCAGCCTGTGCGCCCGTTCGTAGTTGTCAATGACCTGGACAATCGGGCGAAATCCCTTCGGCATCGAGTCCAAGATCAACGCCCGCGAGTTTTGCAGCAGATTGAACCATTGCCAGTTGCTGTGGGATTCAGACGGGAACTCGGCCAGGGCCGGATGCCGGGGATCGCAAAGAATGCCCAGGGTGCCGGGGGCGACCGGCATCTTTCTGTCCTCCGCGATGCCCTTGAACATGCCGAAGTTCCAGAAGTCGCAGGCAAAGGCGCCTGCAATGGCCTTGGTCAAAGTCTCCAATCGAGGCAGTAGGAGGACCCGGCCGCCTGACGCCAGAACCTGGCGGGTCTTGTCATCCAGCGTGCGGCTGAGGGTGACCTGGCCGGGGTCTGTGCTGACCTCCTGTGCATAGACCCAAAGGTCGTAGGAGTTGCTGAACTGCGTGCCTTCGATCGCCAACGTCAGGCTGAGCCTGCAGGGCGATGGAATATCTCGCAGCGGAATCGAGATCTCTCCCATCGCAGTGACTGTGCCTTGCGGAATCGTCATGGACGAAAGGCGGCTCGAGGCAAGAACCTGCCCGTGGACGTCACGCAACGTCCAAAGGGGTGCTGCATCCGCGATGGCGGCTCCGCCGTAGTGGGCAACTTGGGCCCCGGCTGAGAAGGTCTCGCTGTTGGTCCAGACGACCTTGGCCATGCGAACCAGCGGGACCGTTTCGGAGCAAAACTGGCGCCACGCGGCCGGCTCAACCAAGCCTTTGGATTCCATGAAGGCATTCAGGATACCCACCAGCGCAGTTCCCTGGCCTGGGAAATCCTGTAGGTCGAGCATCTGGAATCCCCCAAATCCGCGGGTTCGCAGCGCAGCCTCGATGTCCTCCCTGTAGCAGAGCACGGCCAGGGCGCCCGAGGCTCGCAGGAAATCATCCGCCTGATCCAACATCCCGCGTTCTTCGAGGCGATTGCGGAGTATCTCCAGATTGCCAGGGGCCAGCACACCCGTGTACCTGGGGATCTCGCGGAAATCCGGGGCCACCTGATATTCCCCGATCTCGTGCCCCATTACCGGCACCGTGGCCTCCGCGATCTCCGATCCGTAGTCCTTCATCGTCGAGGCAGGACCGGTCTGCACGTGCCCCAACGGGGCATCGACCGTGGCAAAGGAGCCACGGATCTTCCTGCCGTTGTACTGGAACGCACAGTAGTAGTCATCCCCTGGATCGGGCTTGGGGAACCAGTTGTTGGTCCCCTGGGCGTAGAGATGGCGGCTGTCCAGTGCGCGAAGGTGCTGGATGAAGGGCGCCATGCGTTCCTGCCTTCCCCCCAATTCATTGCCCAGAGAAAGCATCACGAACGAGGGATGATTCCCAAAGGCCCGCAGGATCCGCTGCCCTTCAGCCCTGAGAAAATCATCGTGACCAGGCTCTCCAAAGGCCTGCCAGTTCGGGAGCTCCGGCTGAAGGTAGATTCCCAACTGATCGGCTGCCTCGAAGGCCGCCTCAGGCGGGCACCAGGTATGGAACCGATAGTGATTCAGGCCATACGACCTGGCGATCCGGAATACCCGAAGCCACCCCTCGGTGTCCATGGGCGGATACCCCGTAAGCGGAAACACGCACGCGTCGTGTTTGCCGCGAAGGAACGTCGGCCTCCCATTGATCTGAAACTGAGTACCGTTGGCCCGAAACTCCCGCAGTCCAAACACGGCCTTCCGTTGATCCCGAGCGCCCCCGGCCTCCTCCAACGACACGGACAATCGAGAGACAGTGGGCGAGAACTCGTCCCAGGTCGGCCAGGTGTCACCCAATACATAGTCGGACTCGAGGACAGTGCGATCACCCGCAGCCGAAAACGCCACAGATTGGGGCTTGTCCGAGGGAGACGTGCCCTGCCCGGGCGTCGCACTCAACGTCAAAGTGCCGCTCGCAGCATGGCCACTGGCATTGCCGACCTCGACACGGACCCGCACCTGATGGGCACCGACGTTAGGGTACACCTGGACGTCGTCGATCCATACTGGATCCGAGATGAGCAGCCCGATCCTGCCGATCACGCCGTTCCAGTTGGTCTGGGTCTGATCGCTGATCTGATGAGGATCTCCGATGTGGGGGTACTCGTTGTTGCTGACTCGCAGGGTCAACCGGTGCGGTCCTATGGTCAGCGATCCCAGGTCGTACTCATGGGCCGCCACGAACGAGTCCAGCCGGTCCATGTCCTTGCCATCCACCCAAAGTTGGCTGGTCTTGGTCCGCTCCAGTACGAGCACGACCCGCTTGCCCTGCCATTGGGCCGGCACGTCGACATCCCGCTGATACCACGCCGCGCCGGCGTAGGTGTACACCCGCGTCAATCGTCCCGTCTCACGGCGTTCGTTGAGCCGTCCCTTGTGATTCTCGTCCGTGGTTCCGGGCAGGCGGACCTGGTCTTGCAGCGTCTGGGTATACCATTGCCCGGTGATACCCTGATTGTTCGGATCCAGGGCAAAACGCCACTGCCCGTCCAGAGACAACCACTGCCCAGACGCGGGTGACCTCTCCGCCAGGGCCGAGGCGCCCAGGGCAGCCCCTACAAGGATGACGGTGAGCCGGCCGGTCCATCTCGATTTGGGATAGCACATAGTCCTGTTCTCCCTTTGTCTGTGACGTCATAAGCCATCAGAAGGCATATCGATCCGATTTCACGATGGGTTGGCTCCTTGGTCAGGCCTTCTGCTGTTCAACAAAGCCGCTCCGCTTCAGGAAGGCTCGTCGATTGTCGGACTTCTTGTTCATCGTCGTGTTCTCCTTTCTTGGTCTCTGAGGGCCGGTGACTTGCCCGCAGTTCTGCATGGGCAAGAGAAGGTCAGGTCACTTGCCAGTCTGGGCCGGCTGAACAGCGACTCGACCGTTCTTGACGGTGATCTGGCGGAGTTGCCCCTGGATCGAGATGTTGTTCAATTCAATATCCTCCTTGAAACCACGTCCCGTCTTGATCCGGCCGGCATTGTCGAGATCCACAATGGACTCCAGACCGATCAGGCACATCAACGCGCCCCAGGTGTAGTGAGGGTCCGAACTCTGGTCGCCGGTGGTGCTCAGGAAGTTCTCGCCACAGACGCCCTTGGCCGTCCAATTCCGCATGAAGATCTCCACACTCTTGCGGGCGAACTCCGCCTGTAGCTCTGGAGAGGCATACCGTTTCAGGCCCTGGAATACAAGGTAGTTGACCGGCGCCCAGACCTTGCCTTTCCAGTAGTCCTGCGTTGGCCACAGCGGATCATCGTAGGGCAGGGTTGGAAGGACCCACCTTCCCCAGAATCTCTTCGGATCGGTCATGATCTTGAGCACCCGCTCGGCCCGGGCCTGATCGGCCACGCCGGCCATGAGGGGATAGAAGTTCATCGGCGTCAGGCGCGTCAGGAATCCGCCCGGCTTGCCATCTTGATCCCAGGTGCGGCTGCAATAGACACCCAGCACCTCGTTCCAGAGTCGGTCATTGATGCGTTCGATCATCGCCGCGCATTCCCGGCGATAGCCCGCGGCCTGGTCATGCTGGCCGACCGCATCGGCAATCAGGGCCAGGTATTCCGCGTCCATGGTGTAGAGGGAATTGAGATCCACGGCATTGGCATTGAGGGTGTTGCCGACCATGTTCACGCCCTCGAAGGCCGGGGTGTCGTCCCACCCCGTCTCGAAGATCGCCTCGAATGCGCCCTGGCCGTTGCTCCCCCACTCCAGCAGGCCGTCGTGGTTGCCGTCGCGGGCCGTGAACCACCAGGCGTGCCACCGGGCTAACTTGGGGTAGACCTCGTGGAGAAAGCCGAGGTCCGGCCATCGCTGGTGCATCTTCCAGACGCACAGGGCCCCCACCGGAGGCTGAGACCGGAGGTGGCACATCCGATTCGGATACCGGCTCGGGTTACGATCCCAGTGGGCAAAGTTGGGCACAAAGCCCTCGGGTGCTGCCCAGGAGAGGATTGAGCGAACCGTCTGCTGGCCGGTCCGGGGATCATCCAGAGAGGCGAGCAGGCCGTTGAAGAAGCTGTCCCAGCCGAACAGAGGGGCGTTGTTCGGCTTGCCGTCGGCCCAGCCCCGACCGACCGTATGGAAGACGACGCGGTCGTCGCTGCTGTACACGCGAGAGTTGTTGAGGTTGTTGGCAATCGCTCCGACAAAATCACCCCAATCGCCTGTGGCAGCCGGACGGCTGGCCAGATAACGCTGCCTGGCTGCGGTGAGAAGGTCGTCCACTCTGTCCAGCGAAGGCAACTCGCCCAGTCCAGCGATGACCCGCACTGGGGCATCCGGGGCCACGGCCACCGACACCTCCGATTCAGTGATGCCCACCGGCGCAGGCCTCGTCTCAAGCCGCCACGGCAGCTTCGCGCCATCCTTGAACTCTGCGCGACCGGCCACACCCGAATCCACAGGCGTAAAGCGGCTGACAAAACCCGGCCAGGATTCCCGCCTCAACTGTATCTTGACGCGGGTCGGTCTGGAGCACGTCAGTCGGGCAACGACCGCATCGCCCGTTCGCCCCCAGTCAATCGTGGCATCTCCATCGACCTGGTGGAAGGAATCATCGGGCGAGGCCAGGCCCGGCCGCTCGTTCACGTCCGCAAAGTCCACCACGAAGGCGGCCTGATCATCCACCACAAAGGCAATCCCCGTGGGAGCGGTGACCAGGTAGTTACCGATGCGTACCTCTGATGAGGCCTTGCTGATCGCTGCGACGCCGGCCTTACCGGCCTCGCCGATCAGGGCCAGCCCACATACGATCATCCACAGGATGGGCGGGACCTTGGGTTGATGACGTCGCATCATCGTGCATCTCCCACAGGAGCCGTCGCACCGTTGGGGTCCGGAAGAGCCGCCGGCGCCTGCCTCCAGTAGATGTCGCCATTCACCGAAGAAAACCAATACTTGCCATCTGGAGAGATATTTGGCACATCATCATCGGACGGGGTATTCACGGTGGGCCCCAGATTCCTGGGAGCAGACCATGTCCCATCCCCGTTCCTGAAGGCTATGTAGATGTCCGTCCCTCCATATCCGCCCGGCCGATCGGATTCAAAGAGCAGGTATCTCTCATCTGGATCAACGGTCGGACGGACTTCATTGTATGGAGTACTGATCGGAGGTCCCACGATGACCGGATCGGCGTATTTCCCGGCTACCCGCCTTGAGACATAGATATCTCCAGTTTGATGGGGATAATCCCAGTAAAGGAAATACACGGAACCGTCCCGGGTGACCGTAGGATGAAATTCCATCAAGAGACCCCCTCCCATGTCAATCACACTCTCAGGCTCTGACCAACTGTCTCCATCCTTTTTGCTCCTCCATAGGCTGAAATATCGAATGTCCGATTTCCCGCGACTGGTTGAGAAATAGAGGTATTGGCCGTCCGGAGAGAAGACCGCTTGCGTGGCCCAATCGTCCTTTAGAAAAGAGGCGGTCTCCGGCATGGACCATTGATCACCCTGTCTCTTCATGTGCATGATCCTGCTATGCGGCCAGCCACTGCTTCTGGTAAAGAACAGTTCGTCGCCTTTCGGTGATAGGGACAGGGACCGTTCGGTTGAACCCCCGACCGAGATGACTCCGGGGGCAAATACCTCGGGGACCAGGCCCGGCGGTTTCTGGCCCAGGTAGGGCCCCTTGAGATCTGCCGCCAGACCCGGCAGTGCCGCTGCCAAGAGCGTCAGACCGATTGTTCTTACCTTCTGAGTCTTCATCTGTCTTCTCCGAAAACCTTGTATCCCGGCCCGCGATGAAGCCGGACCGTCTGCAGAGATCATTTCACCCTCTGTCGCCCGGCGTCATAGGCGGCGAGATCCATCAGCCGCCAGTACACGGCGTACCGTTGCCTGTGGACGCTGTAGAAGGGCGCCAGTGTGACTTCCTTGGGCGTAGCGAGGCCCTCGGTGCGGAACTCCAGGGGCTTGCCGGGCACGGGCTTGACCTTGGCGACGATGTCGCTGGTGCTCCCGACGAACACTGGCACGTTGTCGAAGGGCAGCTTTTTCGGGAAGAGGCCATAGCCCTTGAAGGGGAGGCCCTCCAGTCCCTCGGTTCCCAGCTTGCCCGCCAGCACGATGGGGCCCCAGAGCACGGCGGCCCACTCCTGGCTGCGGGGCAGCAGCTCCGTGCGCAGCGCGAGGGGCCATTCCACCTCCAGCCTGTCGCCGGTCTTCCAGGTGCGTTCCACCGTGGCGTACGAACCCGGCCTGGCGTCGACCTTCTGGGCTACCCCATTGACGGCCAGCCTCATCGTCCCCGCCTTCAGCCACCCGGGACAGCGGATAGAGAGGGCGAGCTTGCGCGGGCTCTTGGTGGTCAAGGTGAGCATGGCTTTGCCGTCCTCGGGGAAACGGGTCTCCAGCCGGGCCTTCACGCCCTGTTCGGCCCACTCCAGCTCGGAGGCCACCAGCAGGTCCAGCCATAGGCGGTTGCCGGAGTGGGCGCAGATGAACTCGCCGTACTTGGCGTGGTTCTCCATGCCGGTGCCGGTGCAGCACCAGAAGTCGTTCGACGTGTCGCAGTAGACCTGGTATGCGCCTGGGCGCATGGGGGTGTAGTAGGCGAAACCGCCTTCCTCGGGGTCCTGGGAGCTGAGGATGTGGTTGTAGAGGCAGCGCTCGATGAAGTCCGCCGTCGGCACCGATGGCTCCTGGAGCCATAGCTTCCGCGACAGTTTCAGCATGTTGTAAGTGTTGCAGGTTTCCGGGCCTCCCCGGGACATCAGCCCCGTGGTGGCGAACTCCTCCACCGGGAAGAAGAACTCGTTCGCGCCGTGGCCGCCGATGACGAAGGACCGCGTGTTAACCACGTTGTCCCAGAAGGCTCTCGCCGCAGTCGCGTAGGGCTTCTCGCCCGTAAGTTCGTAAAGGCGCTCCATGCCGATAACGATGGGGATCTGGGCATTGGCGTGGACGGGGCGAGCGGGAGGCACGGAAGTGAGCGGGTCCTCCCCCTTGGCGAGGGGCTCGAAGATCTTCCGGTGGTTGAGCCGCCGCGCCAGCTTCAGGTATTTCGCTTCGCCGGTGATCACGGAGACGTCGGCGACGAGTTCCACGATTCCGCCATGTTCGGTTTCCAGGACGTCCTGCACCTGCTGGTCCGTCAGCTTGTCAAAGACGCTTCCCAGCCAATCGGTCTGACGGATGAGCACGTCCCGTGCGGTCTGGTTCCCGAGCAGCAGCCAGGCATCGCGCAGGCCCGCCATCACCTTATGCATGGTGTAGAAGGGCACGTAGCCGCCGTTAAGCTTGAAGAGGTGGTCAGACTCGATCTTACCCGCCGCAATCTCGGCGAAGAGGCCCCGGCTGTCGGGAAAGGCGGTGAGCATGCCCGTGCCCACCGCCTTCTGGCAAGCATCGAGTTCGGACACAACGTAGTCAGCGCGGCGGCGGCACTCGGCGTCCCCCGTGCCGCTGGCCATCATCGCCAGGGCACTGAGATAATGGCCCAGCGAATGGCCGGCCATGGTGTAGCGACTGGCCGGGTCGATCGCCTCCCACTCCTTGCTGCTGTAGGGTTCGGCTTTCTTGGACAGACCCGCCTGCATACGGAAGCCCGCGAGCAGACGGTCGGGCTCGATACGCAACAAAAACGCCTTGTCCACTTCCATAGCCTGTTTGAACGGTCCGTCAAGGAGTCTCACTGCCGCAAGCGGGAACTCCTGTGCCTGCGGCTTCACGGCGGCTGGAATCATCGTCCGGCCATCGTCTTCCGGCGAGGCTCTCAATCCGTCTGGAACCATGACCACCCCTGAACAGAACAGCAGAACCGGGATTGACTTGAACATAGGCCTTTCTCCTGATCGAATACAATCTGCTCTCCCTGGCTCTCCTGCATGCGCCGGAAGAAGCCTTGTACGTTCCCCTTGAATTCCTTGGCCCACCCCAGCGTGGAGGCACAGTTGCGTCCGAGTTGCTCTATGATGTCCTGTCGCGTCTTCTCATCCAGGTGAGGCTCCAGGAGTACCCAGAGCCTGGCCATCTGCCGCTTCGTGTGGTCCTGCCACCACTGGAGCCGTCTGAGTTGCTGGTCAGGACTCTCCGGCCCTTGGGCGCCAGGACAGGCATCTGCCATCAAGGCCGATCCAGCACAGGCGCACAGTCCCATGCCACAGGTTCTTCTCAGGAGTTCTCTGCGATCCATTGGATTCCCCTTGTGCTTGGTAATCTACGTCTACCTATCCGGCGCCGCGGTCGCCTTTGAAAACGTCCCGGACGCAATCACGTTCTCGGGGCCTTCCCAGGCCGGCTGCCAGGTGATCCGGCGGACCGGGCCATTCGGCTCGTCCACGTCAAACTGGCAGACGTTGAGCCGAAACTCCTTCCAATGCCCTCCTCGTGCCTTGTCGAGGGCGGCAGCGGGGATGGCAACCTCGGCCGCATAACCATCAGGCGTGCGGATGCAGGCCGCACGCAGCCCGTCCGGCACCGCCGATTCACCGTCCTGAACACGCCGTAGCTTCATGGAATCGGCAGTCTCGCCGGGCGCCATCTGGAGGGTCACGAAATCGAAGTATCGCTCCTTGCCCCGGCCGATGGATCGCATCGGATCGGGGCGGGCATCCAGCAGGACCTCCAGCCCGTCCTGGTTGAGCGGCTCACCTAACGTCGGTTTGGCGACCCATGCCTCATCCCTCAGGCGGACGCCGACGTACACGAAGTCTGCATCGTAGGTGATACCGAAGCGGAACCCGGCGGAACGCCCGTCCCCATCGGCCTTCTCGAAGGGCAACTGGCTCCAGTCCCTGAGGTCGCCGTCCACAGCGATCGGACCTTGCGCGGGCTGCAGGCGGAGCCGCCCATAGCCATCGAGTCGGAACCCCTCGACCGCCAAGCTCGCCTTGTAGCCGTGATAGGTGGTCGAGACGGTGGTCCATCCGGGTCCAATAGGCACTAGTTGCGCAGTCACAGGCTCCGCTATCATGGCAACCTTCGGGTCGGCCATGCGAAGGGAAGGCGAGATGGCCGTAGCACGGAGGCCGTGGGTGTACATCAGATCGAGGTAGGCGTTGGCGAACTCGCCGGTCTCGCGGAGTCGAATCGCCTCGTGCTGCGGACCTTGGCAATTCGTAAGCTCAATGTCGATCAACCGCGGCGGCACCTTGCGGAGCAAGAAGTGCAACATGTCACGGACCTGCGTCTTGCACGAATCCCAGCCGTGGGACCCGTTGTGAACCTGGAAGAAGGCCAGGTCCTCGCCCTCTCGCCAGCCGCGACGCACCAGTGCAAAGGCCGCGTGCTTGGCGTCGCGCCACATGCCGGGGTACTCCTGCTCGGCCGCCATGATCCAGAAGCGTGTCCGGGTCTTTGGTGATGAGTCCCGCTGCAACCGCCTGAGCAACTGCCTGTCGTTCCACCACAGAGACGGCTCAAGACAGGCCGCAAGGCCGAAGGTGTCGGCATGGAAATAGCCGAGCCAACAGGCCGCCAGACCGCCGAGGGAACTGCCGACCACACCGGTGTACGCCGGACCTGGAAGGGTCCGGAAGTGGGCGTCGATGTAGGGCTTGATCCGGCCGGTGATCACTTGTCCAAAGGCCTCCAGTCCGCCGGACCGCTGACGATGGGACGACGCAGACAAAGGCGTAAGGTCGTAGAAGCGGGACTGTGGGCTCTTGTTCTGGATCGACACAAAAATCGCCGGATGGATGAGGCCTTCCTGCAGGAGGGCGTCGTGTTCGGGGCTGAGAGTCGCCCCATCGAAGACGTAGATCACGCGGCAGGCCTCCGTGTGTGCAGCATAGTCCGGTGGCAGATACACATCCACCTTGTAGGGGCCTGGGATCGGATGATCGTCGGACGGGATGGACAGCGATACGTGGCGATCATCGCGGGTCACCTCGGTGACACTGGCTTCATCGCTCGTTGCGGCGAAAACCCAGGCCGCAAAGATCACGACTGCGATTATGAAACCTGCACGACTCATCATGGGTGCTTCACTCACTTATCCAGGGTTGGCTGAGGGGTTCGTGCACAGCGCCTTCAGGAGGCGGTACAGGAAATCGACACCGTCGTCAAACGAGTCTGCCGGCAGACGCTCGTTGGCGCCGTGGGCATTGCCCAGGTCCATCTCGCCGAAGGTCCCGGATGCCCCGTAGGTCGCAATACCGGCCCTGCGCAGCCGGGCCGAGTCACTCGCCCAAGGGTCCATGACCGGCAGCACGGGTATATCCGGCCACCTCTCCTTGCTGAGCTTTTCGATTGCACCCATGACCTCGGGCAAGAGCGGGGATGCCGGACTGGGCTGGCCTGAACCCATCGCAGTCAGGTTGATCTCCGGATCGGCCAGTACCTTGACGAGGGTCTCTCGCACGAATTCCAGGCTGTCGCCCGGGAACACCCGGCAGTTGATGATCGCGCGGGCCGACTGGGGCAGGGCATTGTCCGCGTGTCCTGCGTCCATGCGGGTGACGACGCAGGTGGTGCGGAGGATGGCGTTGTAGTACGGCGAGACGGCAGCGACGCGATGGGCGGCATCGAGGTCCGGTGGGTCCTTCGCTAGGGCCCTCATGTCGTCCGCCACCGGTCCCTTCTCTACCATGGACAGACGCGCAAAATAGGCCCGCGTGGTCTCGTTGAAGCGAAACGGAAAACCGTACTTCGCCAGGCGGGTCAGACCCTCAGCCAGGCGGTAGATCGCGTTGTCCTTGTCCGGAAGAGAGCTGTGACCGCCGGGACTGTTCGTTTGCAGCCGGAAGCTCAGATAGGTCTTCTCGCTGGTCTGAACGGTCATCCGGACGCGTTTGCCCTTCTCCATATGCCCGCCGCCGGCGTCCAGGTTCAGACAATAGGCCACGTCCATCAGGTCGTGACGCTCGGACAGAAGCCAGGACACGCCGTTGGCGTTTCCGGTCTCCTCATCCGCTGTGAGGGCCACGACGATGTCACGCCCGGGGACGAATCCCTCTGCCCTGAGCCGGATCAGGTTGGCGACAAGACACGCTGCCGCACTCTTGTCGTCGAGCACGCCGCGTCCGTAGAAGAAGCCGTCTCGCTCGGTCAAATGAAAGGGATCAAGCCCCTCGGACCAGCCCTCTCGCGGGGCGTCTACGGTATCGAGGTGTGCGATCAGGAGGATGGGCTTGGCCTTGCCACTTCCGCGAAGGCGGATAACCAGATTCTGCCGATCGGGCCGAGGGCCGAGGAGCAGGACATCGGATTCGGCAAACCCGGATGAACGAACCCGCGTCGCCATCGCCTCGGCGGCCCTGGTGCAGCCATTGGCCGGAGTCGTATTGACCTCCACCAGCTCCCGTAACAGATCGCGTGCCAAGGTGCGCTCGGCCGGCGCAGCGGGGGCGACAGGGTTCTTGCCTTCCTGTGCCTGGAGGCCGCTCATCAGCAACGAAAGCGTCAGCATTCCGATAGCGTAGAACGAGGTTTTCATTCTTTGTCTCCCTCCTGGGTTTGTGTTTGGAGGCCTGCCGACCTACTGTCTGGAGACCCTGACCCCGGCAATTCCGCCTTTGGTTTGAGCTGTTCGAGTACGCTTGCACTGACCCAGTACACATCAAACCCCTTCTCGCCCTCCAGGCTGAAGAAGAGGTATTGACCGTCCGCGGTAATGACGGGCCGCCAGTTTCGACGCGTGGCACCGATGTGCCGGCCGTAATTCACGGGTTGCGACCATTGGCCGGAAGGGGTTCGGTAACTGAACATGACGTCCATGTGGATCTTGCCTTGCGGATCTTTCGTCTGGTGGTTGAAGACGAGGTATCTTTCATCCGGAGACAGGAAGGGGGAATCGTCATCCAGCGGAGAATTGAGCTCTGTGATAGGAGTAATCGAAGCGGCGCCGGAGCCCCCGGTAAGAACGTAGAGATCTGTGCCGCCGCAGCCGCCCGGTCGCACGCCGCAAAAGTACACCGCGCCCGCTCGGTCCGAATAATAGCTAAAGTTTGATGTAGAATCGTTAAGCGGGGTGTCGAGGAGGTGAGGCGACGAGTAGCCCTCGCCAGTCAGATCGCAAGAGTAGTATTTGATCTGATCCTTGCCGATGACCATCGAGAAGATGAGCCGGCTTTCATCGGCGGCGAAGATTGGGTTCAGGCACCAGTTCTTTCGGGTGAACTCGATCTCGACGGGATGGGTCCACCGGCCTTCGATTTGGCGCAGGAAGTGAAGCCGGTTCTCTTTCCAGTCCAGGCTGGCCGTCATGAACGCCGCCTGCTTCCCGCTCGGCGAAAAGACCAGGCCGTGGTCATGCCGGCCATCGAGGGAGATGAATCCAGGAGCAAATCGCTCGGGGGTCGTGCCGGGCCTGGGTAGGCCGAGGTAGTCGCCTCTATGGTCGGAAAAGGTGAAGTGAAACACGTATGACTCCTCGGTTTGAGGAGAAGTCGAGGATCTGTGTGTCGTATCAAGCCAGACCTCAGCCGGGCTGCCCCCGAAGACAGGAGGATTCTTAGAGCCATCAACGAGACGAGAATTGACGATGAAGGCGTCGAGAAACTCGTCACCGTCGAGATCGGCGAGGGCCACGCCACGGCCGGCTAGGCGGTTGAGTTGTTGGCCGTTGGTAACGAATGATACTTGGACAGTCGACGGACTGGCTAAAGGATTCTGGTTTTCCTGTGCCACGAGGCCGACCGCCAGCACCGCCGTCAGGATTACAATACACATCAACATCGTTCTCATCTGATTTCCTTTGCGCCTTCGCGGCGTAGTGGATTAGTGGTCAGTCAAGGTCCGACGATGAGCTTGCCATTCCGGTAGTAGGCACCCTGGACCCCCTTGGGTAACTGGGCCAAGTACTTCTTGATCACCTCCTCCTGGCCGCCCGTGTGTACCGGCACAACAAGGCGAGCCTTGGTCAACTCAGCCATCTTGAGCGCCTGCTCGAGATTGCCGCCGCAGCCGTAAAGCAGCGGGAAAAGGACATCCACTTTGAGTTCCGCCATTTCCGGCAGCGGCTGGGTGTCGCCCGTGACGTAGTAACTCCCTCCGTCCAGTTGAAGAACATACCCGACCCATTGGTTCGCCTTGGGGTGTGAGTCACCTTCGAGGAAGCAGGCAGGAACGGCGCTGAACTTGACGCCCGCCATCGTGTAACTCTGGCCCGGTTTGACCTCAGTCGCCTTCATCCCCTTTTCCCTGGCCAGCCTTGCGACATCCGGTGGACCCGCCAGGATGACGTTGGAATTAAGGCTCACGTATTCCTGGAGTATCGTGGGCTGGAAGTGGTCCCCGTGCGAATGGGTGATGAGGATCAAGTCCGGCTTCACCATCCCGGACTTGACCACCAACTCATCCGTGGGCCACGACACCGGGTCCACAAATACGTTGACTCCGCCGGCGGTGCGAAAACGAACGTCGTCATCACTGAGATGCACGACACCCTTGGGCAGTCCGGAGGCCTTGCCGTGGTTTCCCTGGCCGCTGGTGTCGGTGACCTTGTTGTCGCCCGTCTCATCCCGGTCAAAGGTGAGGTGCAGGACCAGACCTTTGGCAAGGCCCTCTGCGGTGACGGACGCGTTGGGCATCGTGGAGACATCAGTGGATTGAGCCGGCCAGGCCACAGAACAAAATCCAAGAACGAAGGCCAGACAATGGCAGGTATTGAGCTTCATACTGTACCCCTTTCGAGAACGCATCACTGCGTCATTGATGGATGCCCCCGTTGTCCGTCGTGTCGCACGCGAGTGCACCTGTCGCTCCAGTAGGTGTGTGGTTCAGAATGCCAGCATCCTGCCCTACGAGGACAGACCCTACCCTTTTACAAACCCCACAGAGACTGTTCTGTTTCACTTTTCCCGAGATCTTTCTACGGCCGATTCTGTCCGTCTGTCCGGATTTGCACGGCCGGTTGTGCGCCTTCCTTCAACCGGTAGTGGATCCCGCCTGGATAACCGGCCACCACACTCATCAACTCCGGCCCGTCTTGGATCTGTCCCATGCGCACGGCGTGATAGGGAATGCCCCAGGTCTTTAGCCGTTCTCCTACGGGCTCACCGAACCATTGGAAGTCGATCTCGAGCCCCTTGCCCGAATCTCGCAGTTCCACCAGTTGCCGGTGCAGCGTTCGGGTGGACGTGACCTCCCAGTTCACTCGAACGGTGGCAACGATCAGGGCGTTGACCATGAGAATCACGACCAGTGCCCAGGCCACACCCGTCTGGACGCGGGATCGCGAACCCCAGAAGACTGCGACCAGCGGTAAGATGGGGAACCACCACATCTGCGGACCATACCGTGCCCACCACGTGTGGATGCTGACCAATAGCGAGAACGCAAGGGTGGCATAACTCAGGAGAATGAGGCCCCGCGGCATCCCGGGCCTGAACAGCAGCCAGCCTGCCAGCACGAGGCTGATGAGCAGTGCCCCGCTGAAGAACGGCCCGAATCCGGCGATGCGGGTTTCGTGATAGCGGTACAGGGCCAGGTCCCTGGGCGGCACCAGGAAGGGCCACATCAGACGGGCATTCGGACCGTCATTGAAGGGTTGTGCCCCGGGTCTGCCGAACAGGGCATATCCGAAGCGTACAAGGCGATTGCGTCCCATCATATTGTGCGGGGTTTCATACTTCTCGATCGGATCATCGCCTTGCTGCGAGAGGCTCGGATGGGCCTTTGTCCCCATGAGTGGGTAGAATGGGTGCCCGCGATGGATGATGTTGGTGATATAGGGATTGTATCCGAAGGCAACGGTTCCCAGGACCATGGCCGCCAGGTTCAATCCCACGAATCGCCAGAACAGGTCGCGTCGCTTGAATAGGCTGTAGAGCCCCGCCCCAGCGCAGATAAAACAGAGAAAGACCAGGCCCGTAAACTTGGAGTTGATGCTGCAGATGACGGCGGCCATGCCCACGAAGACCACCAGCCGACTGGGACGGCGGAATCCGCTGAACAAGGCCGCCGCATAGCAGGCCAGGAACGACACCATCAGGCCGTCCACCAGAAACGAGAGGATCTCGCTGGTCACCACGGGATTCAGTGCCACCACGGCAGCCACAGCCATTGCTCGCCAACGACGTGTCCCTGCATCCAGACAGGCCGCAAGGACCGCAAGAAACGCCGCGTCCACGGCCAGCCATGTCACGAACTTGCCCCATTCGACGTGACCGGTCAACGCCATCAGGGCCGAGCCCACGTACCAAGGACCCTTGGCATAGTGGCGCACCCAGAGCTGATTGTGGCCTGTAAAGGCCTGCATGGGGGTCTTCAAGGGATTCCAGCCCTCCACCATCCTGTAGATCCCCACTTGGTGATACCACTGGCCGTCCCAGGACAGATCGTAGAACGCCGCAGATACACCAACGGCCAGGACCGTCAGCCCGAAGGTCAGCCCCAGTGGCCAGAGGCGCGTGCGTCCGCAAAGGCCCTCCCGCTGGCCCAGTCGGTCACCGATGATCAGGGCCCCTGCAAAGGCCACCGGAACCACAAAGGGCAGGGCCGCCTGACTCGTCAGGAAGCACACCAGCACGCCCAGGTGCGTCAGACAGAGAAAGCCCAACAGCATGGCCGCCGTGGTCCAGGCTATGACAGAGAGACGACGATTGGACACAGTCATCTCTGGTTTCAATGAATCGAATGCCATGATGTTGACCTTCATCGAACAGACTTCATTCTTCTCCAAAGGACCTTGTGAGGAGCGGAGGCGAAGCCTCCTTCAGAAACCGGATGACCCGCTCGAAGGCATCCGCCGCCAGTGGATCCTTCATTCCCTCGCCGAACGAATCGAAGGCGTGCCCTCGGTCCGGCAGCATAATCAGCTCATGCGAAACGCCATGACGTTGAAGCTCTTCGGCCATCCGCACCGACTGTTCGTAAGGGACGTCCGTGTCCTTGTTCCCGTGTAAAAACAGCGTTGGCGGAAACTCTCCTGTCACGTGACGAATCGGGCAGAATCGCTCGATGGCGGCATGTTCTCCCACAACCTCCTGTACCCAGCGGCCCTGCTGACGGCAATAGAGATAGAAAGGCCATCGTCTCTCATGCGAAGCCTCCGTGAGAGTCATGCTGCCGACCACCCCGCCAGCAGCCTCCTTGGATACAGCAGGCTCTTGGCTGTAGTAAGGATCGGGACGGTTAGTCCACTTCCCGCTGATGTCGCCGTAGCCATAAAACGAGACCAGCGCACGGGGAGGCGGATCCAGGGCAAAGCCGGCCATGAGGGCCAGGTAGCCGCCTGCTGAATGACCCACCACGATGATCCGGTCCGGATCAGCCTGGAAGAGGGCCGGTCCTGCCTTGCGAATCCACCCATAGGCGTCCTTTAGGTCATCGAGAATGGCCGGGAGCTTCGTTTCAGGTGCCAGGCGATAGTCGATCGCAACGACAACGAAGCCTTCCCTGACATACCGCGTCAGTTGCTCTGCATGAATCCTGGTACGGCTGCCCCAGATGAGCGCACCGCCATGGAGCCACAGGATCACGGGACGCGGAGTCTTGTCCGGCATGCGGAAGACATCGGCCTGGATGTTACAGTCAGCGATGGTCTTGTATACATAGGTCTGCCTCGCTGGCACTATGGCCCCTGGCGAGAGGTTCGGCGGCTCCGGCGTCTGCGCCCTGGCCATGAGGGTGGCGAGCAGTACCAGGCTGCAGCAAGCAAGCTCCTTGCCCATCTCTCTATTCCTTCCCCGCCTTGATACGGAGGTAATGCGGATTCGCGGCGTTGAATGGATCTTCATCTCGGATCTCGATCCCCCCTGCTGCGTCGCCGGGGGGAATCTTGGTCCAGCCCATCATCGGGTCTGGAAACTCAAAAGAGCGGTTCTTCACCAGTTCTGCGTACAGGCCGCCGTCCGCCCCAAAGTTTATATCCTCGAAGAAGATCCCCCACATCGTGGGGCTGATCCTGGCACCAGGCTTATCTGCCTGCACCGTAATGGAGGCGACCTGCCCTTCATCGCCTAAACAGGGGTGCAGCAACAAGGTCAGCACAGCCAGTCCCGCTACAGATAGGATGGTTCTCCTACTCATCCGCTTATCCCAATGTAATCTCCAGTTTGGTGACCGAGGCCGGGGGGAAACTGTGTGTAACGACTGCGCCTCGCACGGAGACGGCCTCTGTCTTCGGCTCCACGGCCCGAGGCGACTCAAAGCTGTTATGCGCATGGACGTCACTGGCTGCCAGGGTCACCGCGCGAACGGATTTGACCGTCCCACCGCGGATCGCGATCTCGGTCTCCCGCACCTGATCCAGGCTCGGATTGGTGACCGTGAGCGTGACTTGCTTTCCATTCACGGAGGCCGATCCGCTCAACCCCGGCAACGTGGCCGGCTGCGAGTTCCTGGAGTAGGTCAACGTGGGCGCAGAGAACTCGGTCCTGAGGGATTGTGCCCCTTGGTGCGCGGCGTACATGGCAAACACGTGATAGGTCGGGGTGACACAGAACTTGTCTTCATGGGCAAAGAAGAGGGAGTGCAGACAATTGACCAGTTGCGCCACATTGGCCATGGCCACCTTGTCTGCATGACGATTGAAGGTATCGAGGCTCAATCCCGCCAGTACGGCGTCCCGCATGGTGTTCTGCTGGCCCACCAGCGCCTCTGGGAAAGGTTCGGTGCCTGGGGCATACCAGGCGCCCCACTCGTCCACGAGCAGCTTGACCTGATGGCTGCGGTCGGCCTCTCCCATCAGACGCCAGTGCCCCGTGATCAGGGATTCCATGAGGTTGGCCTCGTGCAGAATCTCGTAATACTGCTCCGTATCAAACTTCAGGCCGTCGCGTTTGCCTTGATACCAATTCGACGTCCGCCCGGCACTGGCGTTCCACGCATAATGGTGCAAGCCCCAGCCCCACATCCGCCCGAGGGCATCGCCCTCCGCCATCTTGCCGAAGAACCGCCGCGTCCACTCGAAATTGTCTCCATTGGGCCCTGAGCCGACCAACTTGAGCGGGACCCCATAGCCCGGGACCCAGGCGGTAAAGCGGCGAAACTCGGTCGCGTAATCCTCAGGACTGAAGTTTCCGCCGCAGCCCCAGGATTCGTTGCCCACGCCCCAGAATTGGACGTTCAAGGGATCGGGCTCGCCGTCCGCCTCTCGTTGTTCCGCCAGGGTTGCGCTTCCTCGAGGGGCATTGCAGTACTCCAGCCATCGCCAAAAGTCCTGCGCAGGCAGACTCCGCAGATTGGCGGCAAAGTAAGGTTGGGCCCCGGCGAGCTTGCAGAAGTGGGCGAATTCGATAGTCCCGAAGTGGTTGGGATCGTACCGTTGAGGACCGTCTCGCCGTGCCCCCTTGGGCCACTCCGGGGCGTCCACCCAGAAGTTGGTCCGCTTGGGCCGCTTGGCCCTGGGGCCGATACCGTCTCTCCAGTCATACTGATCCGCGAAGCAGCCCCCAGGCCAGCGTATCACCGCAGGCCTGATCTTGGACAGTGAATCGATCAATTCCTTGCGAAGCCCGCCTACGTTGGGGATCTTGGAATCCTCTCCAACCCAGATGCCGTCATACACGACGCCGCCCAAGTGCTCGACGAAGTGACCGTAGATCTCCGGTGCAATCGTGCCAATCGGCTCATTCAAGAGCACGTCGATCCGCGACTGCACCGCTTGGGCAAACAGTGTGGAACGGCCAAGGTCTCTGGAAACCAGCCACGCCGTGCCAGCCGCCGCTGCCTGCAGGAACTGCCTTCTGTTGTTCATGTGCCTTGCTCCTTGTAGGTTTATTGGTCAATCGCCTTGAGAGTTGTTCTTGTCTTCTCCAACAGCCAGATCCAGCATGGGATCACCGAAGAAACACCAGGAGTGGCCTGCGTCCCTGGTGCAGGTGGTGACCAGGGTCAGGAAGCGGGCCCCCGGTGCGATGGGGACGGTGACCTCCTGTGAGCGGTTCTGATCCAGAGGGCAGGACACGTGAAACGCCACCGACCCATCCACGAGGACCCAGGTGTCCGCATCGCTGGATCTGGGACGCGGGGTGGATTCGGAGATCCCGCACAAGGCCGTGAACCGCTCGATGGTGGTCCCCGGATTGTCAGTCCGGATCGCCTCCAGATCGAAGGTGATCCCTGCGTTGGGATGGATGTTCAGGGCCGGATGCTGGGGGGTGCCGTACTCCACGCCGCGAAGCCGCCCTGGATAGGTGGTGTCGGGCTGGTCGACAACGGTCTGTTCGGCCGTGTTGACCACGCCTTCGTAGTAGGTGCCGAGCGTGACGGGACACCCTTGGAAGGCCAGTCCGGTTGAGCTGATGACGACCCTGCCGTGGCCTCCGTTGGGCACAAAGACCCCGTCGATGTAACGCCGGTCCGGAACGGGCGTATAGCCCCCCTGCGGGGCCTGTCGCACGATGCGAATGGGACGCTTGAATGCACGGCCCGTCACCAGGTCGATCCCCTGGCCCGGCATACCGGTGCCAAAGCCATTGCCTCCACCCACGATGTCGGCCAGGTTCAGTCGCCGGCCCGGGCAGGATCGCTCCCCTTGGCGAGGCATGGCCTTCACAAAGAGCCCTGTCTGGGCATGGTATCCAGCCCGGACCGCCCCTCCGTACGGGTCCACTACAACGGCCTGCCCGGCATCCAAAGACAGGGCACCCGCCTGGGTCGAGGCATCCGCACTCGGGGCTAGTACGACCCGACCCTCGAACACGTGGGCCTCTACCCTGCCCTTGGGATCAGCGATCACACCGAACTCGGTGCCCAGATCCGTCAGAACGGCGCCCTTCGTATGCACGACGAATCCACGGGCCGGTGGCCCGACCGATGCAACCAGCTTGCCGCTGACCAGCGCCAACTCATTTGTACCATCCAATCTGAAGTCACACGGGGCCTGGATCAGCACCTGGGCCCCCTGGCCCAGCTCGATCCGGGCCAGCCCCTCCCGCAGGCGCAACAGGTCCGAATGCAGGGCAGCTCCACGGGCCAGATGCGAATGAGGGCCTTGCCAAACCGCCTGATCCACCTCTGCCAAGGTACCGACTGCAGGTCCCGTGGGAGCGCCAAGCCAGAGGGACCATCCTATCCACGCGGCCAGGCCGATCAGAATCGCGGCTGCAGCGGCATAGGACCACCTGCGGGGCCGCCCTGCTTGAGCCCGGCCACCCTTTGGGCCTTGGGAGATGGCGGCCATGATGTCAGTCTCGCTCAGTTCCCCTGTAGCCATGCTCGACCGCCGAACCGCTGCGCAGGTGCACAGGTAATCGACACAATAATCCCGCACCTCGGGGTCATTCAGTATGGCCGACTCCAGCCGGGCCAGGTCCTTTGGATCGATCGCCCCTTCCAGCAGGAGCTCGAGATGGTAATCGATGTCCGGGATGCGGTCCATGGGACTCATAGCGGATCACCCCCCGCAGCCAGGCTCCTTCGCATGCACCGCAGCAGGACCCCATTGATCGAAGCCAAGGTCCTCTGTACCTGGCGGACCGAGATCCTCAACTGAGAGGCCATGTCCGCCACTGAGGTGTTTCTCTCGTAGCGAACCTTGATCATCCGCCTTGCCCGTTCATCCAGTTGAGCCATGCAGTCCTTCAGGGCCTCCAGGCGGACCGCCATCTGGTCCTGGGGGCTCGGCATATGGTCCATCAGCGTATCCAGGACCTCATCACTGAGCTGGACCTTCTTGCTCCGCGCACAGCGGCGCCGGTAGTCCAAGATCAGGTATCGCATGATCTGGACCGCCCAGGCAGCGAAGTTGGTTCCCGGCGCGAACTGATCGAACTTATGCCACATCACGGTCAGACCTTCCTGGAACAGATCGTCCGCATCATGGAGATTGGGCACCAGCGTCAGGATACAGGCGTAGATCTCCTGCTGATGGCGGACAAAGTACCTCAGAAACACGACTCCACGCGGGTCGTTCATACATAGCCTTCTCTGTCTCTACCCTGATCCGGCAAAGTCAATGCCTGTCTATAATAACACCGTACATCCCGGTGAAACACGACGCGAAAAACGGATCGCCCATACAGAACCCCCAAAAAGGCCATCGGTGTGGAGCACACTGCACGCTGGCATCCGTCACACCCTGACCCTGCCACTGTAGACCCACCACTCCACGCACACCAGGACCAGGGCCAGGACCGCCAAGGCCGGCCACAGCGGCACGTTGGTCCGTTTCACCTGACCTGACTGGGCCTGCACCTGCCCGCCGGCCAGGGTGATCTGCCGTCTGGGGGCAATGTCGCTCTCCTGGGCGTCGAGGAGGTTGGCCGCAAACAGGCGGGACGGCTGTCCCGGCAAATCGAGGCGATAGACGCCGGCCCGCTGGGTCGGCGGGAACCGGACGGCTCCCGAGTCGTCGGACGTGACCGCCGTCCGATCGAGGCCGGGGCCGCTGATGGTCACAGGCACCCGGGCAGGCAGACCCTCCGCCACGATCGGCTCACCGACCTTCCATTGGCCCGCCTGCACCTGGGCCGCCTGCAGGGCCAGGAAGTCCAGGGCATTGTAACAGAACAGGATAAAACTACTCTCAAATGGCCAGTTCGATTGAAGGACGTCGAAGGCCACGATCAGGAACGTGCTGCCCTGCCGCTGGACCACGGCCATGGCCGGGCCTTCCCCGAACTCGGCCAGGACCAGCGCCTCACGCGGCAGGCCGAGGCGAAGGCCCTGGGCCACGAACACGGACGACAAGGCACAGTGCCGCAGAACCGCATGCCCGGACCTCCAGTCCGCGATGAAGGCGTTCTCGACCGTCCCGAGGACCGAGGCCCCGGCGCCCGCGGGCGGCCGGCCCAGGACCAGGAAACGCCCCTTGGGCGTGGACGCCACCTCCACGTTGTCCAGGACGATCACGTCGTAGGGCTGTTCCACGCCCATCCTGCCGTGGTCCATGGCGGCAAACTCCGAGACGGTGATTCCGTCGACCTTGGCCACCGGACAGGCCCGCAGGGCCGCCTCCAACACCGGGTTTCCAGCCGTCACCAGGAGGACCGACAGTCGCTTGGGCGGTGTCAGGATCGACCAGGCCGCGTCGTCACAGGCCAGCAGGTCCTCCTGCATCTGGCGGACCTCCAATACCCCGCCGCCGTAGGACAGGGTGAGCTCCGCCGTGGCCCGGCCCGGCGTCAGGTCATTGGAGTCGGCCTCGCGCCGCGCAGCCGGGACCGTGACGGGTCGAACGGCCACCACGTTGGCATCGATGCTGACCTGGACGTCTGTCGTCACGGGGCCATCCTGGTAGTTGGCCATGGTGGCCAGGACCTGCACGTCCTGCGGGGCATCGTACGGCCGTCTGGTCTGCATGGCCGTCACGGCCAGGTTCCGTCCGGACTGGCCCACGCAGTGGAAGACCCATTCCTCCCTGCCGACCGCGATCTGGTCGAGGTCCTGAATCCGGCCGTCGCTGAACAGCACCAGCATGGCAGGCCCCTCGGGGCTTCGATTGCCGGCCTCTGTGCCGGGCGACGACATGAAGGCACGGGCCACGGTCACGGCCTCGGCCAGACGCGAAGGCCTGTCCGCCGGCTCGATGGAACCGATGGCCCCGACCAATTGGCGTTTGTCGGCCGTGAAGGTGCACAGGACCTTCGGGTGTTCGTCGAAGGCCACGACCATGACCTGGTCGGGGCTGCTCGTTGCCGCAAACGTCCATCGCGTGGCCAGGGAGTCCACGAATCGCATGGCCTGCTGCTTGGCCTCTTCCAGGCGGGTCCGAGGGCTGCCCGACCTGGCCCCGTCCGTGACGTCCGTGGCCTGCATGCTGGCCGAGCGGTCGATCAGCACCACGTACCGCCTGCCGGGCCCCGGCCTCAGGGCCAGCACCGGCCCGGCCAAGGCGGCGAGGACCGCCACCATGGCCAACAGTTGCAGCAGCAACAAGAGGTTCCGCCTGATCCTCCTGAACGGGGCATTGACCTGCAGGTCCTGGACGGCCCGCTTCCAAAGGAACGTGCTGGAGACCACCTCTTCCCGCCGTTTGAGCTTCAGGAAGTAGAGCAGCACCAGCAGCGGCACAGTCACGGCCGCGGCCACCAGGGCGATTGTCGGAGTCAGCCAGGTCATAGGGTTCAGAGTTCTGAGTTCGGGGTACTGGGTCTCATCCTTTCTCCTTGACTGTCCACTGTCCTACCTTCTGACCTTCTTACGTTCTTACCTTCTTGCCTTCCACGGTCCAACCCCTCTTACCGCTTACCGCTTACCGACTACTCACCTGAGCAGCCTCATCCTGCGAAGGGTATTCAGAACCAGCGATTCCACGCTGTCTGCGGAGCTGGCCAGGCCATACACGGCCCCATGGCGGAGGCAGAGGCCCTTGACCTGATTGCAGTAAGCAGCGAGGTTCCGCTGATAGGCCTTCAGGAGTGCCCCACTGATCGTCACCTCCGTAGCGTCGTCGTCCTCGACGTCCACCAGGCGAAGGTCGCCCGACAGGGTCGGTGACAACTCCTGGGGTGAGAGGACCTGGATCACGTATAAATCATAGTGGGGGCTGACCAGGCGATTGAGACCCGCTTCAAACCCCTCCTTGAAGAGGAAGTCCGACAGCACGACCATGATCCCGCTGCCGGTCCGGCCTGCCGCCAATTGACGACACGCGGCCTCGAACCGCGAGGTCCCCGGCCCGTCAGCGGCCAGCAGAAACTCCGCCATGGAGGCCAGGTACCCACGACCCCGCATCGGGCCCAGTTGTCCCAGCAGACCCCCTGCGAATCTGCTCAAGGTCACGCGGTTGTTGTGAACCAGGCTCAGGTAGCCCAAGGCCGCGGCGAGTCTCTTGGCAAACCGCTCCTTGGCCGGGTCCCCGGTGGCCATGGACCCACTGACGTCCACGGCGACGTGGACCGTCAGGTCCTGCTCCTCCAGGAACAGCTTCAGGACCAGTTGATTCAGCCGGCCGTAGATGTTCCAGTCCACAAACCGCAGGTCGTCACCGGCCACGTACGGGCGGTGGTCGGCGAACTCCACGCCCTGGCCTCGTGCCTTGGAGCGGCGCTCGCCCTGGAGCTTGCCCCGGAGGACCCGCCGGCTGACCCAGTCGAGGCCCTCGAGCCGGGCCAGGAACGCAGGATCGAGCAGCTCCGTCAACCCCCTGCGATGTGTCGCAACTTCTCCCATTTAACGATTTAACCTTCTAACCATTTAACCACTTGCTTCTCCCCCTTTTCACCCATTCACCGTGGTCGGCACCTCCTTGAGGATCTGCTCCAGGATCGCGTCCGGCGCAATCCCCTCGGCCTGGGCCTCGAAGTTCAGGAGGAGCCGATGGCGGAACGCGGGAAGAACCGCTCGCGTGACGTCACTGAAGCTCAGGTGATAGCGGCTGTCCAGCAGGGCCCGGACCTTGCCGGCCAGGATCAGGGCCTGGACGCCGCGGGGTGAGGACCCAAATCGGGCGTACTTGTTGGTGACCTCCAGGGCAAACTCGCCCTGCGGATGGGTTGCCAGTGTCAGGCGCACGGCGTAGTCCTGGACGTGAGGGGCCACGGCCACCCGCCGGGCCAGGTCCTGCATGGCCAGGATGCGAGGGCCGTCCAGGACCGGCTGGGCCTGCGGGGTCTCGGCCTGGGTGGTCCGGTCCAGAATCGCCGACAGCTCCTCGCGGTTGCTGTCGGGGACCAGCACCTTGAAGAGGAACCGGTCCAACTGGGCCTCGGGCAGGGGATACGTCCCTTCCTGCTCGATCGGGTTCTGGGTGGCCAGGACCATGAAGGGCTCGGGCAGTCTGTGCATCGTCCCGGCGGCGGTGACAGCGTGTTCCTGCATGGCCTCCAACATGGCCGACTGGGTCTTGGGCGTGGCCCGGTTGATCTCATCGGCGAGGATGATCTGGCCGAAGATGGGCCCCTTCTGGAACTGGAATCGCCGGTGCCCCGTGTCCGGGTCCTCGACCACCAGGTGCGTTCCGGTGATGTCGGCCGGCATCAGGTCCGGGGTGAACTGAATCCGCCCGAACTCCAGGCGGAGGGCCGAGCTGAGTGTTCGGACCAGAAGGGTCTTGCCCAACCCGGGCACGCCCTCCAACAGCACGTGGCCCCCGCAGAACAGGGTGATCAGGACATCCTCCACGATGTCCCTGTGTCCCACGATCACCTTGCCGACCTCACGTCGCACGGCCTCGAAGTCCTCACGGAACTGTCGGCACTGTTGTTCCACCTCTTTGACGTCCGGCATGACTCTATCCATTTGGGGATCCTCTATTATCAGTTCTTGTCTTGGGCCTTTCGTCTGGCCTTGAGCAATTGATCGATGTGCGAGGCGGCCGCGTCCTTCGGGGCGGGGGCCGGCTTGTCCGGCTCCTTGGGCGTAGGCGCCGGCTGCATCGGTTCTGGCGACTGAGTCCCGGGAAGCTCGGTCAGGTCCTGAGAGGAGGCCTCGAATCGCCCGGGCGCCGACATCGGATCCGTGCTACGCGAGAGCTGTTTGCGGACCCGTTCGTGGGTCTGTTGGAGGCGATGAAGCATCTGCCCTCTGGCATCGCCTCGGCGGGGCCTCAGCCAGCCCGCGGCCCTGCGTCCCATGGCCCGGACATCCACGGCCAATCGCCGCACCGCGACGTCCAGCAGAAAGACCGCCAGCCACACGAGCATCAAGGGCTGGGTCAGGGGCCGTGAGGTGACGGGGAACTGCGTCCCCGCGGTCTCGAACAGGTTGACCTGATTGGGGTCGCCCTCCAGGACCCGGCCACCCGTGATCGAGGCGACCTCGGTCAGCAACGGCATGTTGTCCGTCAGGTCCTCAAACTCCGGTGCAAAAGGCACCGCAACCGCGGCCTGCGACTGACGGACCCGGCCGTCCGAGCCCTTACGGTAGCGGAGGGCCACGATGTAGCTTCCGGAAGGGCCCGCCTCAAACCGGCCGTTGAACTGCCCCGGGCCCGTAGGATCAAGGATCATCGCTCGCGAGACCAGATCAGGTCCAATCACCTGGGCCTGCACGTCGGCCAGAGGGGACCCGCCCTCCTGGCCCGAGGCGGCCTCTACGTGGACCTGGACCTGACGTCCCTGGACGTCGGCCAACACATCCCAGTCGTCCGGCGTCGCCGAGCGGGCGACCCAGCGAAGGGCCTGCTCCCACAGCAGGGCATGTTGCGACCAGCCCAGCCACGCAGCGGACCAGCGACCGTCCACTGCGCCGGTGAAGGCGACGCACCGGCCCAGCCCTGCCTGGCATGTGGCCAGGATAGGATCTCCCTCGTCGCTGGCAAGGACCACCTGATTCAGTCCCCCCTTGGGACCCGTCAATACGTACCCGTCCAACGAAGGCAGTGGCGGCCCGAGGCCCTTGACGACCTCACTGAGCGGATGGACCACCTGGGGCGAGAAGCTCCGCTCGATGATCATGGATCGCCGGACCACCTGGGCCTCCTTGATGAAGATCTCCGGGATGTGCGTCGGGTCGGCGACGCTGTAGAACCGACCCTGGGTGGAGGCGGCGATGTCACGGAGCAACGTGCCGTCCGCATCAGGACCGATGGCCACGGTCGAGACCGTGATCTTGTCAGCCGCTGCGTCGGCCCCCAGCCTGACGCACAGGTCACGGTCCGTGGTCTGTCCGTCGGTCAGCAAGATCACGTGCCGGATGCCTCCCTGGACGCGATGCAGGGCCTCCAGGGCCAGACTCATCGCCGGGCCCATGATCGTGCCTCCCCCGGCGCCGATGCCCCGGATGGCCTGGGCGATCCGGTCCTTGTTCTCCGCCGGCCCCAGGGGCACCAACCACCCGCTCTCGGCCTCGAATACGACCACGCCCACCAAGTCGAGCCGGCTCAAGAGACGGACCGCCGCCGCGGCCGCCACCTTGCAGAGCTCCAGCTTCAGGCCCGTCATGGAGCCGCTGTGATCGATCACCAGGACCAGGGCCCCACGGGGCATCTGCTTCTTCTGCGGCGGGTCCAGATCCACGGGCAGGATCTCAGCCACAGGCGAACCGATCCATCCGCCGGCCCCAAACGAGTGGGGTCCGCCGATCATGACAAGCCCGCCACCGAGGTCCGTGACGTAGCGGGCCAACAGGCGATGCTGCTCAAAGGTCAACGCGCTGCAGTCTGTATCCACCAGGACCACCGCGTCCACGTCCATCAGGTCGCTGAGGGTCTCTGGAAACTGGGCGGCCTGTACCGCGCGAACGTCCATGTCGGTCCCCGCCAGGGCCTGGCGGAGCGGACCTGCGGCCGTGCCGTCGGCGTCCACAATCAGGATGCGGCCGGGACCCGCCACGAAGGTCATGGCAGCGGCCCGGTTGTTCTGCACGACCCTGTCCTGGCTTGGATCGTCCGGGACAAAGAACGCCTCCCAGTTATGGACGCCTGAGGTCGTCATGGGCAGAGAGAGGGTCTGGACGTTGATCCCGGGCCGCAGCGTCACCTGTGCCACCGTCTGCGGCCCTTGGGGGTCGAGGTCCACCGCCTCGCCGTTGACCAGCAGTCGCAACTGGCCGCGGGTCTCGACCGTGCTGGCCAACACGAACCGTACCGATATCGTCTGTCCCTTTCTGGCCCGCCCTGGAGCGACCAGGCGTCTGAGGATCACCTCGTTGTCATGGTGATACCGGACCGGCAGCACGTCGATGGGGATGTGGTTGACCGCCGCGGTCCGCGCAGCCTCTTTGAGGTCGCCGACGTTCTGATTGCCGTCGCTGGTCAAGACGATCCGGACCGCGGTATTCGGCGGCGCTATCGCCACGGCCATCTGGATGCCATCGGCCAGGGCGCTCTGCCCTCCGGTCAACGTAGTATTCCGCTGGGGGATCTGCGTGTCTGCCCCCGCCAGAGCGGCGATGGCGGCCGCCTCCGCCACGTCCACCACGGCCAGTTGGTCAAGGGGCCTCTTCCTCCCCGCGGCCTGGGTGAGGAAGTCGAGGCTGGGCTTGAGCGTCGGTATGGACTGACTCCGGTCGAGCACCGCGATCACGGTCAACCGATCCGCTCGGTCGATCCGGACCAGCCTGGCCAGCAGGGCGACCAGGATCAGGATCGTCAGGCTCCGCAGCACCAGGGCGAGGTACAGGCGGAGCGGGTTGAGCGCGGCCAGATTCCTGCGGCCGAGGGTCCACACCGGCACCACGAGCACCGCGGCCACCAGCCAAGCCGGCTGGCCCACGTGCAGGCTCCACATCAAGGCCAGGGTTGAGTTCAGTGTCCGACGTCTCCCGTGTTCTCGAGATTCCCGAAGTACTTCTTCACTGCGTCCTGGTACTTTGCCGGGATCTCATTGTCTTGAATCGCCTCTGCGGCACTATCACGTGCAGCAGCCAGGATCTCCTGCAGGGACCGCCGCGACTGTCCCGTGACCTGGGTCCCCTTGAAGTACCAACTGGCCACGATCGCATCCTGCTGGTCTATGCCCTTGACCAACGACCTCTCGGTGGCCTTGTCCGCCAGACCTTCACCCCCCTGCCTGGTGTGCGGGCCGGTCGCAGTCCCAGGGCCGCCAAAGGCCTGCTGCATTCCATCCGCGAGGCCTTGGTCTCGCGAAGCCTGCCCTCCGCGCTGTTGGCCCATGCCTTCACCCAGGTGGCCGATGGCCCCCTCGATCTGGGCCAGCGTCGCCTCGCCTGCCCGGATCTGCCCCTGGAGTCCTTCCATGTCGTCGAGCTGTTGGGCGGCCAGGGCCAGGTCGGCCGCGGAAAGTCCCCCTGCTCCACCGGCCAAGGCACCGCCGAGGGCCGCGGCACGGCCGGCGGCCTGGCGGGCCGCAGCGGCCTTCTGCACCAGGTCTTCGAGCTTGTCACTGCCCAGGCCCTGCTGCTGGAGGGCCTCGCGGAGCTTCTCGCCGTCCAGTCCGGCCAGGTCCTTGTCCAGACCCATCTCCTGCAGTTGCTGCCCCAGGCCCTTCTGTTGTTGCCCCAGGCGTTGGAGTTGACGGCCCAGGTCCTGGACCTGCCTGGCCAGATCCTGTCTCTGCTGGTCACTTGGCCTGCCGTCCTGCATGTCCTGCTGGATCTGTCTGAGCAGGCTTGCAGCCTTGCCAAACTCGCCCTTGGCCATGGCCACCTCGATCTGCTGGATGAGTCCCTGGCCGGAGGGCCGCAGTTGCCCAAGCATCTGCCTCAACTGCTCCATGGACCGGCCCTGTAGCGAAGACTGCATGGCCTTGACCTTGTCTTCGAGACTGCCCAACTGCCGGATGGCCTGGCGTCTGATGTCCTCAGGCCTGGCCTGGGCCAGGATCGAGGCCAGACCGGCCAGATCCTGGTTGGCGTCAGGTATCGTCAGCCTCTCCATGGCCAGCTTGACCACTGCCGCGGCCTTCGTGACGTCCTCCTTGGCCTTCTCGATACGGCCGGCCTGTTGCTGCTCTTGCTGCCTCTTCCATCGACGGCCCAGCAGATCCTTCTGCGGCACCACCAGCCCCAACAGCCCCACCGCCAACCACACCGCCGCCGCATACACCCACCACCGAGAGGGCCGGATGGGGAAGGCCCTGGCCACGGCCAGGCCTTGGGCGGCCCGGTACGTCTCCTGCCTCGCTGCGACGGCAAAGGGGTCGTCGCTGCCGGCCAGGGCCAATGCGGAACTGAACCGCTCTCGCAGGGCGAGCCGGTCGTCAACCAGCAGGGCCGTCTCCATGCGGCCTGGGACCCTCCGGAGCCACAAGATCAAGGACACCAGACCCAGGGCAGCCAGGCCGAGCCACGCCACCTGCGATGGAAGCAGGTCCACGGCCAGCAGACGCCGGCTCAAGACCGTCAATGCGGCCGCAGCGGCTGCCACTATCAGGGCCCGGGCCAACTGCTCGAACAGCCCGTTAACGCTGCACCGGACCCGAGCCTGACCCAGTCTGCGATCAAAGGCCTTGAACGCCATACGATCGTTCCTCTGGACTTCCACGGCCTTCAGTTGCTGGTTGTTGGTTTCTGGTAAGACGCCACACGCTTGGATTCCACTGTTCCACGATGAACGTGACGTCAGGACTCATAACATCATACCCTCGCTGAATGTCCGCCGCCACATGGTAGACGCGTCCTATTTGCAGCGCAGAGCTTGGCCGCAACCAGGCAACAAGAGAAAGGATAGGCTCGCGCCGACAGCACATCCCAACCGACGCCTTCGATTCCTCCAGTTCCCACTGGTGGCGATTCGTAACGGGCGATATATTACCTAGCCTGATGTGGGGACATGACGGTTGTGCCCCCTTGATAGGGATCGTAGTCCGGGAGGTACGTGCCATGGATGACCAGAGGGACAGGTGCAGGTTGGCGTTTGGGATGCTCTGCGTGGCGTTTTGCGGCGCCGGCCTCGGACTGGGTGCAGAGGACCCGAATGCCCTGGCGTTCAAGACGGACCGGGACAGGGTCAGCTATGTGCTCGGGACGCAATTCGCCGAGGGCCTCAAGGCACAGGGCGTGGAGGTCAATATCGACCTGCTCATCCGCGGGATCCGAGAGGCCCTGGCAGGTAAACCCCTTGTGTTCAACAATGCCCCACAGACAGACGTCATCGTCCAAGTTCGGAGACAACCCATGGAAAAATCAAAGGCCCAACAGGAGGCCCAGGCCGTCAAGAAGCCGGGCCAGGACAACACCTGGAAACTCAGTCTCAAGCAGCCGGAGCGCATGGTCTTCGATCCAGGCAAGGACTACTCCTGGGTCCTGGAGACCAACAAGGGCACGATCAAGATCAGGCTCCTGCCCCTGGTGGCACCCATGCACGTGACCAGCACCATCTTCCTGACGCAGAAGGGGTTCTACGACAACCTGAAGTTCCACCGGGTCATAACCGGGTTCATGGCCCAGGGCGGCTGTCCCTTGGGCACGGGAACCGGTGGTCCGGGCTATACGTACGCCGGTGAATTCGATCCCAAGGTCAAACACGATCGGCCCTATCGAGTGAGCATGGCCAACGCCGGTCCCGGCACGGACGGCAGTCAGTTCTTCATCACCTTCGTGCCCACGCCCCATCTGGACGGCAAGCACACCATCTTCGGAGACGTGGTCGAGGGGCAGGACGTGGTCAAGAAGCTGGAGGCAGCGGGCACGGCCCAGGGCAGGCCCAAAGAGGACCTGGTCATCGTCAAGGCCCGGATCGAGGAGGCGCCGCGAAAGTAGGCGTTCACCCCCTTGGAGCCGCAGGCTTCGAGTGCAGGTCTTCAGAATGGACGAAGACCCGCACGGTGTTCTTGCCGGATTTCTTGGCCATGTACAGGGCCTGATCGGATCGACTGGTGATGTCCTCCGGGGTGTGGGTGGCGTCGTATTGGCCGACGCCGACACTCACCGAGAGGGGAATCGACTCCCTCTTCCAGGAGGCAGGCATCTCCGACACCGCCTTGACCATGCGATCGGCCACCACGATGGCCTCGCTGAGCGTGGTACTCGGCAGGATCACGGCGAACTCGTCGCCGCCATAACGGGCCGCTGTGTCGATCTGCCGGATGCACTGCTGGAGGCGTTTGCCGATCTCCGAGATGACCTTGTCGCCCGCCCGGTGGCCGTACGCGTCGTTGATCGTCTTGAGGTTGTCAACGTCAACCATGATCAAGGCAATCTTGCCGCCGTAGCGCCTGGAGCGATACAGCTCCCGCTCCAGGATCTCGTAGAACGTCCTGTGGTTGACCAGACCGGTCAGACCGTCGGTGGTCGCTTGTCGCTGCATCCGCTCGAACAGCCTGATGTTGCCGATCGATGCGCCCACCAACTGGCCGAACAGCTCGATCAAGGCCATGTCCCCGGGGCCGAAACCCCGGTCGAGCTTGTCCGCCAGGTTCCATACCCCGACCACCTTGTCCCGGCAGGTCAGCGGCACGATCACGCAGGTCCGCGTCTGATAGTTGGAGGCGAAGGGCCGCCCAGAGCGGCGAATCAGGGGCCCGTCCTGGGCCTCCATGTCCTCCACGAGCAACACCTCCCGGCGTTTGAGGGCCACAATCATCGGTGACAGCGGTCTCTGACTGAGGGAGACGATCCGGTTGATGGGGAACGGGTGGTTGTGCCTGAGCAGGTGGAGGATGAGCCCCTCGTCGTCCAACAGGTAGATGGAGCTAAACCGGGCTTGCAACAGCTTGGGGATGCTGTCCGTGCAGATCTCGGCGATGCGGTCGATGTCCAGGCAGTTGATCTGCCGCGCCAAGGGGGTGATCTGCTCCAAGAGGCCCACCCCATCACTGGCGTGCCGGTGTGATCGATCGTCAACGGGCTTATGGTCCATCCAAATCCGTCCTCGAGGACGCCGGTCTCCTGTGACCGGCCATCGTCCGCAAAGGTTCCATCGGACATTCTCCCCACCGGGTTTTGCACAACCGGCTCGCGGATGCAGTGCATCTCAGAAGAGGTTATCGGTCCACGTCGCGAGGGTCTGACGCACAAGGGGTCTCCGAACCACAAAGGGACATAGCATTTTTCAGGAAGGTGCAAAAAAAACGTGGAAAACAGTTGACGGGCATCGAAAGGCATTTTACATTTTGCAAAACGTAAAATATGTTAGCCTTCTTACGGGACGTGTGGCACTTGATGCTGATGATGAGACCGCAAACCGACACAGAACCGATCAGACCGCCGATAAGACTGTACCGCATCGGCGACGTGGTCCGCCACACCCCCTTCTCCAGACAGACGATTCACAACTACACCATTATGGGGCTGATTCGGGAGGCAGAGTGGACCCAAGGAGGGCATCGGCTCTACGACGAATCGGTGTTTGACCGCCTGTCGAGAATCCTGACCCTGAGACAGACCAAGACCTTGTCAGAGATCCGGGATATCCTCCGTAGCGAAGCCCCTGATGGGACTCGCGCCCAGGCCACCTGATCTCGGCCGGTAGTGAAATAACCTTGACGTTCACGGACGAATGGAAGGGACACGCATGAGGAAGGACATTGGCTCACCCAGGACGCCTGACCGATTTACACCTGAAGAGTACCCTGCTCTTATCTATTCTTATCCCGTGACATTCGTTGCTCCCCTATGCCCCCCCTGCCGGGGATTTCCATATCCGGGCAAAGTCATTCTCGTCCCACCCTACAGGCAAGTGCTCTAAGACCTTCTTCCCGTTAAGACCGTCCCATAGAGTTGCTGAGGTTGTGGATGACCATGTCGGCGATAGTCACTGACCACGTTGAAGAGTTGCTCGCCCTGGTGCTCCGGTTCACTCGGGCCAGACGGCGGGTCTTGATCGATAACCTGCGATACATGGACAGGGAGGGCTTTGTCCCCCAGGACCTCGCCGTGCAGGAGTTCAGCGAGCAACTCCACACGGCGATCACCGAGCACAGGACCCATCATCGTCTGGTCCTCCGCGACAACCCGCACCTCCGATTCGGCGAGCACGGCCGTGTAGACCCGGTATCCGAGGCGGACCCACGCGCCAAGGCCCTCCTCGACTCCGACCTGGGTGCGTACCTTCAGTATCAGATGCAGCGACTCCTGGAGAACGCCCTCAATGAGAAGGTCGCCTGCAGGATGCTGAGGGGTTATACCGGCGGCGTCCTTCGTCGTGCCACGCACGGCATGACACCGGCACGGCCCTGCTGGCCCCCAGAGCGGGCGGGCTTGAACGACGACATGGACCCCTAGCCTGGATATACCGAGGGAGAGAGCCCCATGAATAACCCAGCAACGGCGTCACAAGTCACCTGCATCGCCGACCGTCCCGGCGGCGTCGTGGTGGCCGTCACCAGCGGCAAGGGCGGCGTCGGCAAGTCCAATATAGCCGCCAACGTGGCCATAGGCCTGGCCCGGAGCGGCAGACACGTCCGATTGGTGGATGCGGACCTGTCGCTGGGCAACCTCGACATCCTGATGAACGTCCGCAGCCGGCACACCCTTGCCGACGTGGTCAGCGGGCGCAAGCGACTCGACGAGGTGATCCAGGAAGGTCCCCACGGACTGGAGGTCCTGTGTGCAGCGTCCGGGTGCGAGAGGCTCGCGGATCTTGAGGACTTCCACCGTGCAAGGCTGATTCGTGAGTTGGCCGCTCTCCGGCATGACGTGGACTATCTGATCCTCGACACACCGGCCGGCCTGGCCAAGACCGTCACCGGCCTCTGTCTGGCCGCTGACCGCGTGTGGGTCGTCACGACTCCTGACGGGACGGCCATGGCGGACGCCTACGGCCTGATCAAGGTCCTGGTGCGGAACGGTCTGACCGGGCATCTCAGCCTCCTGGTCAACCTGGCCGACAACCCCCTTCAAGGCAAGCGGGTGTATCAGCAGGTGGCCAAGGTGGCACACCGCTTCCTGGACGCCCAGGTCCACTACGCCGGCAGCCTGCCCCGCGACGAGCACCTGGTCACGGCCGTCAGGACCAGGACACCCGTGGTGATGGCGTACCCAAGGTCGCCTGTGGCGGTCTCGCTGGACGCCCTGGCCGCGAGCCTGGGCGATGGGGCGACCTTGAAGGTGGAGAGCCGGCCCTTTCTGAGAAAGGTGGCAAGTTGGCTGTGCTAAAGTTCGCGGACCAACGATCGATAATGGACATATCGGCCGTGGCCTGTACATATAGGCACCCTGTGTTTCCAGGACGGATTTGGCGGTTATAGGACGATCACACGATGCCCAGCAAGCGCACGACAGGAGTCACAGGGAGCAAGCCAATGAAGGCGGATCAGTCGCTTGATATCGAGCAGATCTGGCACCTCTTTCACAAGACCCATGAAGACCGGTATCGAAACCTCCTGATGGAGCACTACGAGACCCTGGTCCGATATACCGCCGAACGTCTCCACGCCAAGCTCCCTGACAAGGTGGAGATCGATGATCTGATGAGCGCCGGCATCTTCGGGTTGATGGATGCCATCGACGCCTACGACCCCAAACGAGGGGTCAAGTTCGAGACCTATTGCGCGCCGCGGATCAAGGGCGCCATCCTGGATGAGCTGCGGAGCATGGACTGGGTCCCCCGTTTGGTCAGGGCCAGGGCCCATCAGGTGGCCAAGGCCACCCATGCCCTGGAGCTAAACCTGGGGCGCAAGCCCGAGGAGGAGGAGTTGGCCCAGGAACTGAACGTGGATATGGAGGAGTTCAACCGGCTCCAGCGGGACGCCAAGGCCGTGGGGTTGGTGTCGCTTTCCACGCGATGCAACGAGGGTGATAGTGACAAGGACATCTGTGAGATCGACGTCATCAAGGACCAGAGGAGTGAAGACCCCCTGATCGAGGCCCAGAAGCGGGACCTCAAGAACCTGCTGACCAAGGGCCTCAGTCGGGCAGAGCGGCTCATCGTCGTCCTCTACTACTACGAGGAGATGACCATGAAGGAGATCGGGGCCACTCTGGACCTGTCCGAGTCCAGGGTCTCCCAGATGCACTCCTCAATCGTGGCTCGCCTCAAGGCCCACCTCACCACCCGCAAGCGGGAGTTTGCCGTCCAGTCGTAGGAGTTCGGCATTCGGGCGATCACTTCGCTCCCTCTTCGCGAAGACCGAATACCGAATACCGCTCTTCGGGCGTTCGCTGCGCTCACTCTTCGGTGTTCGGCCGGTCGCGTTGCTCCCTTTTCGGTGTTGGCAAGAACCGCGAACCGAATGCCGCTTCTCGGGTGGTCGCTGCGGTCCCTCTTCGCCAAGACCAAAAACCGAATACCGAAAACCGAATACCGCTTCTTCGGGGCTCGCGATGCCGGAATCATGCATACTAAAATCGCCCGAACTCCGTCTGTACAATAGATGGTCCATCAACCAAGGTACCGGGAGCCGAGGCAGGAGTTGGAAGACGACAGAACGCTATTGAGACAGGCTGGGCAAGGCAGCAGAGAGGCCATGCGATGCCTCTACGAGCGGCACAAGGACTCATTGTTGACCCTGGCCAATGCCCTGCTTCACGACAGGGGTGACGCCGAGGACGTGGTGCACGACGTATTCGTCGGCCTGGCCCGGGGTCTTCAGGACCTGGACCTCAGAGGCAGCCTCAAGGCGTATCTGAGCGTCGGCGTGTGCAACCGGGTTCGGGATCGCATCCGGGACCGGGTCCGGGACCGGGGCGGCAACGACTCGGCCCCCCTGCCGGATCGCATCGCAGAGGCCCCTGACGCGATCCTCGCCCAGCAGGAGCAGGAGGCCCGGCTGAGGGCCGCCCTCCAGGTACTGCCCCTTGAGCAGCGGGAGGTCCTGCTGCTGCGTGCCCGGATGGACATGACGTTTCGAGAGATCGCCCGCCATCAAGGGGTCTCGATCAACACCGTTCAGGGCCGGTACCGATATGGCATCGAGAGACTTCGGTCTCTGCTGGGAAAAGAGCTGCAACCATGCGACCGCAAGACGACGAAGACATAGAACGACGCATCGCCAGGCTGGAAGACCCTACCTCCGCGGCATTCGATGAGCGGACGCTCCAGGACACCTTCTCGGCCATGGATCAAGGCATTCGCAGGACACCTGCTCGGACGTGGCAGGACATCGGGAGAGAGATCATGCACAGCCGAGTCACCCAGATGGCCGCAGCAGCGGCCATCCTGGTTGGGATCGGTGTCCTGGCCAGACATCTGGTCAGCACCGCCGCTGAATCCAGCAGGGCGACCCCCCCCGCCGTAGTCACGACCCTGTCACCAGAGTCGGGCCACGAGATGGCTGCACCAGCCAGCCGAGATGAACGACCGGCCAAGGAACTCGCCCTGGCCCAACGGCGATTCATCGACAAGGACGTGGACGGCCTGGTCAGGCTCCTCGAAACCGGCCTGGACCAGACCAAGGTCCAGGTGGCCGGGTACCTGGCAGAACTGGGCGCACGTCAGGCCGTGCCTGCGTTGCAGCGACTGGCCTCAGCCTGGACGGGCGAGCCCAACGCCAATCCGTTCGCCCAAGCCGTAGCCCATATCGGGGTATCCAAGCAGGAGCCCAATATCCCACCTCTGGAGAAGACGGCAGCAAAGGTTCCTACTCCACCACAGGGCAAGATCCTGAGCTTCCGATTTCAGGTGGTCGACAAGGTCACAGGACAGCCGCTGCCCGATGCACTGGTCCACTCCACCACTGGGAACGCAATGTACGCCTGCAACGCGATCGGCTATTTGCAGGTTGACCTGGTGGACGAGGATCGCCGGTTGGAATCGGATCGCCGGTTCGAGTTCTCCGTCACGAGGCCGGAATACGTGGGCATGTGTATGGCATTCCAGGACCCCAATGAAGCGGTCCTCTCCACCACCCACCTCGTCGCCCTCGATCCTGGCACCAGGGTCGGAGGGATCGTCCAGGGTGCCACTGGCCTGCCCATTGAGGGGGCAACGGTCAGGTTCATTGTTCGTCTGAACCGCAACGATTACCCGATGGAGCCGAATGTGAGTGTAGACTCCCAGCAGAAGACCGATGCCTCCGGCAGATGGCGGTGTGACACCGCGCCTGCCGACCTGCTCGGCCTGGTGGGTGCCCGTGCTGGATCGTGGGAGATCTACATCGGTGTCCAGCACGTCGACTACTGCTACCAGGGCGGTCGCGTAGATAGCACCTCCCTGGTCCAGGCACTGAGGGACCAGTCCTTTCGCACGACCCTGTATGAAGGCCTCACCTTCAGGGGCCGGATCGTGGATGTGAACGACAGGCCGATCGCGGGTGCACAGGTGAATTCGCGTACCACCGCACCCGATGGGACGTTTATCACCGGACCCAATGGGACGTTCGCCATCCCTCATCTGAACTTGGGGACAAGTGACATTGACCTTGAGATTCAAGCCGACGGCTATCCCAAGACACGGCGAAAGATCGAGTGCCCACCGGACATGAGAGAGGTGCAGATCGTCCTTGGGGCAGGTCGGATGCTGCGCGGCCATGTAGTCGACCAACAGGGCAGGCCTGTTGCAGACGCCTATGTCTACATCGACGGATGGCAGTTGCCTCTGAAGACCGGTTCAGACGGCAGGTTCCTCGTTGGAGGCGACTCTGTTGACAAGGGGATTGTACGGGTCGACAAGAGGGGATTTGACCGGGCTGCGCAACAGGTGGAGGGACAACCCGCGGATGAGAGCCTTGAGTTCGTGCTGCACAAGGCCCTTGTGGCATCAGGGCAGGTGCTCGACGCCGTGACAGGCAGGCCCGTTGAGTGGTTCAAGGTCAGACGAGGCATGATCTTATCCCACGACGGCAGGATCGGAGTTGACTGGAGTCTGAGGGCCGTCCCCGGCCAGGCAGGTCGCTACCAGTGCGATTTCGGCTGCTTCTATTTCAGCTCCAGTGGCGAACACGTTGTCGCGATCGTTGAGGCGGACGGCTATCTCCCTGCCCAGTCGCGCCCCATTGCCCAAGACGAGAACGAGCCCGTGGTTGACCTGACCCTGACTCCCGGCACAGGGCCTGCCGGGACAGTCGTTGATGTCAACGGTCTGCCTCTTGCCGAGGCCGCCGTGTACGCCGTACGGGAGAAGGTCTGGAATGGCGGAATTATCTACAACGGTTCCATATACTCTGACTGTCCCAAGGTTGAGGTGCGGACCGGTCCAGATGGCCGATTTTCGTTTGAGCCGATGTACCAACTGCGTCACCTCGTGGCAGTGGCTGATCAGGGGATCGCCGGCATGACGGTCTCTGAGTTCGAGAAGACTGGGGACCTCCTTGTCCTGCTGCCATGGGCCACGGTGCGTGGGACGGTGCGCCTGGCCGGATCACCGGCACAGAACCGACAAGTCCAGGTAGAATCCCTGCCCGATGCTGCAACCCGCTTCGGCTTCACGTGGGGACTCCCCGCGAACACGGACGAGCACGGCGCCTTCCAGATCAAGCGGGTCCCGCCCGGGGAGTTCACCCTGCTAGACAAGACCTACCAGGTCGCACCCGGCCAGGTCCTGAACCTGGACCTGACTGCAGATCCGAATGCCTCGTAGGTCCTGTAGGAGCCGCGTGAGAGCACTGGGTTTCGCAGAGACAAGTCACCTCCAGGGTGGCTCATAGGGCAATGGGAGTCTTGAACCACAGATGAAGCGGATTAACACCGATGGCGCTGTGGGTGGCCGGTCCGTTCGTGGGACGCAGTCAGCCCCAAGACCTGACCCTATACCCACATGGCCAAGGTCCCGCCGACGGGAGACGCTGACGGGAGACAATCGCCAGACGCGGCTCGGTTGTGTAGTATGCAGGAGCGTGATTTGTGGAGCGAAATGCGAGATTCCCTGTGACAGACCCTGGGGCATTCCCGTCATAGGGTTAGCAGGGACGCGAGGGCATGTCGCCAGGCCAAGGCTAGGAGGCGGGTTCCTGCGGCCCTCGCCCGACGAGAGGGCCTTTTGGCCTGTGATGGCCTGTCGGCGAGGAGAGCGTCGGTATCAACAACACCGTTGAAGGGAGGATCGCATGGGTAACCGAGGTGGCAGTTGCGCGAGACTTGCTCGCCGCCATGCTGGATCGGATTCAACGGTTGCCTATGCGGGCAGGTCACGCGCAGAATGTCGTTTGAGTCTCCATCCCGTTGGGTCGTCGCGATTGAGGGGCGTTCGCATGGCTAGGCCGTGCTGGGTAGCGGTTCTGGGTGTTATGTCTGTGATGGTCCCCGTATGTTCCTCCACCCCAGGTGGACAGATGGATCCTGGGGCCAGTGCCCTATCCTTCCGCTGCTCTGACCCGCGTCTGCAGGGGTGCTTCAACTGGGCCAAGGGCCAGGCCATGGCGTATGCCCACGCGAGCGATCCGGTGGGGCCGTGGTATGAGGCGGCATTACCCGGCCGGGAGGCGTTCTGCATGCGCGACGCCTCCCACCAGGCGATGGGAGCCCACGCGTTAGGCCTGCAGGGACACGTCCTGAACATGCTTCGCAAGTTTGCTGCCAACGTCTCGGAACCCAAGGACTGGTGCAGCTATTGGGAGATCAATCGGTACGACCAGCCCGCGCCGGTCGACTATCGCAACGACAGGGACTTCTGGTACAACCTGCCGGCGAACTTCGATGTCCTGAGTGCCTGTTACCGGATGTTCGTATGGAGTCACGATCGGACGTATCTGGAGGACCCGACGCTGGTCGCCTTCTACCGCCACACCGTGACTGACTACGTTACGCGATGGGATCTGTCGCTCGACAAGGTGGCCCACCGCGAGCGGTTCATGCACGTCAGCCAGGGGGGAGGTACGTTCCAGGGGTGCCGTGGGATTCCGAGCTACCACGAGGGCGAGCCCGGCCGGACTCGGCTCGGGGTCGACCAATTGGCGTTCCAGGCAGCCGCGTATCGGGCCTACTCTCACCTCTTGAGCCTGCGGGGCGACGTCCAAGACGCCAAGGTCTTCCAGGCCAGGGCCGCGGAGGTCGGCCGCTTCATCGAGGACCACTTCTGGGACGATGCCAACGGCCGGTTCAACGAGCTGCTCCTGACGGACGGTCGCTACGTGCCCGGGGGAGACATGCGGGTCTACATCCTGTACAACGACGCCGCGACATCACCAGACAAGATCGGCAAGACCGTGGAGTCCCTGATCGGCGCTGGATCAGTCAACATCGAGATGGGCAGCCACTATCCCGAGGTCCTGTATCGGTATGGGGCCCATGCGCAGGCCTATCGCAAGCTCCTGGAGATCAGCGATCCTCAGACCCCAAGACGGGAGTACCCCGAGGTCTCGTTCGCCGTGGTGGGGGCGATGGTCAGCGGACTGATGGGAATCGAGCCCTCCGAGACCGAGGGCCGGATTGCGACGCTCTCCCGCCTGACGGAGCCTGCGTCCTGGGCCGAGTTGGGGCATCTCCCGGTGCACGGCAACGTGATTGACGTCCGGCACACGGGCAGGCTGGAGACTGTGCTGACGAACCGGTCCGGCAAGGCAATCACCTGGGTCTCAAGGTTCTACGGGGCGGGGGGCCGGGTGGAGGTGGATGGCCGGCCGACCGAGGCAAGAGTTGGACAAGACGGCGATGGCGAGGTCTTGGTCTGGGCGGAGGTCATTGTGGCACCCGGGGAGTCGAAGACCGCCCGCTGGCTGGCCCCATGATAGGGCATAAAGCCAAATGGGGGACCCCTGTTGATCTGGAGGAACGCCAAAATGAATGCGAATTGCTGTGTGCTCAGGTACTGTGCTCTGGGACTGGCCGTAGGACTCTCGGTCCTCACCATGGGATGCGCGGCGGTGCCGCCATCCCGGTCGTCCCCGTCGTACCAGCTTTCTGACATGGAGGGCAAATGGTCATGGATACAGGGCCCTTGGCGAGGGGACTTCGTACTGAAGAAGGACGGAGGCTCATGCGCCGGCACACTGAATGACACCTGGGAGGGGACCTACGGCGACAAGATAGTGGATGTCATTGTATCAAACGACCATGTGAAGTTGACGCGAAACGGGAAGTACGGCATCCAACACTGGGAAGGGACCCTCAGAAGAGAGCACGGGCTATTGAAGATCGTGGACGGCCGATGGACCACGGAACAAGGGTCTGGCGGTATGTTCGTCGCCGAGAAGAAGGACTGAAGTTGATCTGAGCACCTGCTTCTCAAGTGGAACGAGCTTTCGCTCAAGAGCGGACACGCGGCGACTCATCTCAGCAGTGTCCCTGCCATACTCGGCCGCTGCCCCCTTGAGGGCAGCGGCTTGCCTTCGTACCAGACCGCTATGCGGTGGGGTCGCCCTTCATTAGCTTGTCTGAGCGGAGACGCTTGCTCCGTTCGCTCCTGGGTATTTCGGGCGATCGTTGCACTCGCTCTTCGGTATTCGGGCGGTCGCTCCGCTCCCTTTTCGCGAAGACCGAATACCGAGAACCGAATACCGCTTAGGGTATAATGGCCCTCCCGTTCGTCTATGGGCAGTTGGACGTTCGACCGTTGGGCCAGGGTGTGGGAGATGCTGGACGATCTGAGGCTGGTTGCACAACTGAATCGCGGCAGCAAGGACGCCCTGCGAAGGATCTACCTGAAGTACAGACAGGATCTGTTCACCATCGCCGTGTCGCTGGTGGCGGATTCCCACCTGGCTGAGGACTGCCTACAGGACGTATTCGTCCGCCTGGCTGAGTCCGCAGGGACGCTCTCGATCCGCACCAACCTCAGGGGCTACCTGGCCAGTGCCATCGTCAACCGGGCAAGAGACTGCCTCAGGCGTGATCGCAGGCAGGTGGACTGTCCAGTCGATGACCTGCAGCTCGCCACACGACAGGCCGGCCCTGCGGGTGAACTGGTCCAGTCCGAGCAGGCCCAACAACTCGTGGAGGCCATGGGCCAACTGCCCGTAGAGCAACGGGAGGTCTTTGTCCTCCACGTCCAGGGCCGGATGACGTTCCGCCAGATCGCGAGGCTGCAGGGTGTGTCCATAAGGACGGTGCACAGCCGATATCGATATGCCATTGAGAAACTCAGGCAGTCTCTGCCAGAGGAGGATCGCCGATGAAGACCACCAGAGACCTGATCCAGTTGGCAGGCGGCCTTCACGCCAGCCCATCGCCGCAGGCAGATGCCCGCATCCTGGGTGCAGCAGAGGCCGCACTCGACAGGACCTTCGGGCTGGGTCCAAGGCCCGAGCCCTTGTGGAGGATCGTTATCAACAATCCTATCACCAAACCGGCCCTTGCAGCGATGATCCTGATCGGGGTCTTGGTCCTGGTCCTGGTCCTGGTCCGGCACCCGGCCGGAATTCCCGCCCAATCCAATAGGCCATCGGCCCCCACCGTAGTGACCAACCTGCCACAAGAGCCAAATCGTGCAACGACTACGCCATTCAACCAAACCGAGCAACTAGCCAAGGAACTCGCCCTGGCAGAACAGCGATTCAGCAGGAAGGACGTGGACGGTCTGGTTGACCTACTTGAGACCGGCCTGGACCAGACCAAGGTCAAGGTGGCTGGGTACCTGGCTGATCTCGGCGAGCGTCAGGCAGTGCCTGCGCTCCAGCGACTGGCCTGGGCCTGGACAGGTGACCCCAAGGCCAATCCATTCGCCCAGGCTGTAGCCCGCATCAAGCCGTCCGGCCTGGAGCCAAACAACCCACTGGTCGGTCAGGCACCGGCAAAGGCCCCTGTACAGCCTGCAGCACGAAGACTGAAGATCAAGGTGGTGGACAAGGCCACCGGAGAGCCGCTGCCTGGGACACAGGTCGAAGACGGTAGGTATGTCTGTGATGCCAATGGCTGCTGCCAGATCGACGTGGGAGACGCCACGTCGTGGGAGGTATGGGTCTCCGCGCCGGGGTATATAGGCACGAGCATAGAGTTCCAGTTGCTTACCGAAGAGGTCCTCTCCCAGACCCATCTCCTTGCCATGGACACTGGAACTGTGATCGGTGGGATCGTCCAGGATGTCAATGGAATGCCTGTTGAAGGCGTAATCGTTCGGATCCTTCTGCGTCCTGGACATGACGGCACGACCAAGCCATTCGTGCACGTCTGCTTCGAACAACGCACAGGCACGTCCGGTCGATGGTCCTGCGACACCGTGCCTGCTGACCTGCTGGCCCAAGTCAACGCAGGCGGATTCGACTTCGTCATTGAGCACGCCGACTATGTCTCCCCTGTAGCTTGCGGCATACCGGATGCCTATGCGGTCAGTGCACTGAGGGACGGGACCTACCTTACCACCCTGTATGAAGGTTCCACGCTCAGGGGGCGGGTCATCAATGAGAAGGGCTGGCCCATGGAAGGCGCCAGGGTGAACTCGGCCCTTACCGGACCTGACGGGACCTTTGTGATCCAGCACATCGATCCAAACGCAACCAAGATTGACCTGAGAATAGACGTCGATGGATACCCCCCAACAGTTCGACAGATCGACTATCGACCGGACGTGCCAGACGCAGAGATCGTCCTCCAGCCGGGCTGGTTCCTGTCAGGTCGCGTCGTGGATAGGGAAGGCAAACCGTTGGCGGATGCAGAGATCCACGTCGTGAACGGCCCCTGGTGCCACGTCCGCAGGTCCACCGATGCGGAGGGCAGGTACTTCACCGGTCCGTTGCCGGTGCCGATCGGCATCATGAATATCCAAGTAAGCAAGGCTGGTTTCATGCAGACCTTCCGCATCGTGGAGAAACCGGCGGATGGACCCATGGACTTCGTACTCCACAGAGAGCTACACGTCTCGGGTCAGGTCCTCGATGCCCAGACCGGAAGACCGCTTGATCAGTTCAGGATCACGGCATGTCTTACGGACCCCAATGACAAGGTCAGATGGGAGACTCATCCGGGCCAGGCCGGTCGCTACAAACACACATTCATCCACTTCTGTGAGACAGGTTATGCGATCGTCATAGAGGCGGATGGCTATCTGCCTGCCACGTCACGGGTCATAGAGCCCAATGAACGGGACCCGGTCATAGACTTGGCCCTGACTGTGGATCCTAACAGTCCCGCGGATCGCGGAACAGGTCCGTAAGAGGACGGCGTCTCACAGAGACGCCCCACAAGGGGGCACCTGTAGGCCGTCTCTGTGAGACGGTAATCAGACCGGACAAGGAATCGTGCGGCTCATATGTTAAACTGCACCCCTGCTGTGTCTTATCTATGACAACCAGTTGTCTTGAATGGCAATGCGGATCGGCTCCATGCGACAAGAGAAGGCCCTGGTCGAGAGGCTCAACCAAGGGGACATGCAGGCCCTCAGAGAGGTCTACGACCTGACCAAGCACGACCTCATGACCCTGGCCATGGCCCTGGTATCGGACAGGAGTACCGCCGAGGACGTGGTCCACGAGGTCTTCGCCAGGCTGGCTAGCCACCGGGACACGGTCCGGATCAGGGGTAGCCTGAGGGGCTATCTGCTCTGTGCTGTGGCCAATACTGCAAGGAATGCCTTGCGGACACGGTCCAGGGTGGTCGCTGTGCCCAACGAGGATCAGCCCGAGCCGGTTGATTCAGGACAGGGGCCTGACCAGGCCGTGGTCCAGGACGAGGAGCAGCGAAGGGTGACCCAGGCCCTGAACCAGTTGCCCCTTGAGCAGCGGGAGGTGGTCCTCCTGCGACACTACGCGGACATGCGTTTCCGGGCGATCGCCAGGGCCCAGGGTGTATCGGTCAGTACCGTTCAGGGCCGGTATCGCTACGCTATACAGAAACTACGGTCCTTATTGGATGGTGTCCTATGAGACCCACAGACCTTGACAGATTGATCAAACGGATGCAGACCCAGGCCACAGACTGCCTGGACCAAAGGGTCTATGCCACCCTGTCTGAGGCGGCCTCCAAGGATGAATCCTCTCCCTCAGCCGCTCCACGACCGAGGGTATGGACAATCGTTGTGAGAAGCAGGATAACCCAAGCCGCAGCGGCCGCAGTCATCCTGATCGGAATCGGGGTCCTGGCCAGACACTTGACAGGCAACCCGGACATACCCGGTCAGCAGGGTCTCGATCAGATCGCCGTCAGGCCCGCCGAGACCGGCACCACTAGGTCCGAGGTCCAAGACCAACACCTGACCGCAGAGTTGGCCCTGGCAGGAAGACTCTTTGCCAAGGCCGACATACCTGGCTTGATCGATCTACTGGAGAAGGGCCTGGCCCAGACCGAGGTCAAGGTAGCCGGATACCTGGCTGAACTGAACGCACGTCAGGCAGTGCCTGCGCTCCAGCGACTGGCCTCGAGCTGGACAGGTGACCCCAATGCCAATCCATTCGCTCAGGCCGTGGAGCGTATCAATGCATCCAACGAGGAGCCGAACACCTCGTCGGCTGGGGAGGTCGCTGCAAAGGCCCCTGCCACCTCTGCAGTCCGGGCACTCAGATTCCAGGTAGTTGACAAGGTCACCGGACAGCCCCTCCCGGGTGCGATAGTCAAGGCTGAACAGATACTGCCCGTCGGGGTTGAACCCGTGGAATATGTCACTGACGCCAATGGGTGCTGCCGCATCGACATGACGGACCCGAATAAGCGGCAGATCCATGTTGCGGCCTCCAGGCCCGGATACGTAGGTATGTGCAGGGGTTTCATGGACCCCAACGAACGGGCCTTCTCCAAGACCCACATCCTTGCCTTGGCGCATGGGACCGTCATCGGAGGGATCGTCCAGGATGCTAATGGCCTGCCCATTGAAGGCGCCACGGTCAGTGTCACCATCCACGACATGCACGAGGACTACGCGGAGCCCAACGTGTGTGTCCAGTTCAAACAGAAGACCGATCCAGCGGGCAGGTGGTCGTGCGACATGGTCCCCGCGGACCTGCTCGGCCTCCTTGACGAAGGCCAGTTCGGGTTCGGAGTCGATCACAGTGACTACGCATCCGGCGGATGCGACCTGCGTGATGCGTCCACGGTCGAGTCCCTGAGATCGCTGACCCTTCCTATCACGCTACATAAAGGCTTCACGTTCAGGGGGCGACTGGTTGGACTTGGGGGTGAGCCGATCGCTGGGGCACGGGTCGAAGGGAGGTACCTCTCGGGACCTGACGGGAGGTTTGAGATCCCGCACGTTCTTCCGGACAGGACCAGCATCTGGCTGGGGATCGAGGCCAGTGGGTATCCGAAGATGGACAAGGAGGTAAAATGCCGAACTGAGGGGGAGACAGAGATCATCCTGCATCCAGGCTACATGCTGCACGGCCGTGTGGTAGACAAGAAGAACACGCCTGTAGCAGGGGCTGACATCATCGTCTGGTGTGCCCACTATGGCCACCCTTGGGGCAGCACGGATGAGAAGGGCATGTTCGCGGTTGGCCCAATCCCGGTTGACGCGAATTCTGTACACGTTCAGAAGTCCGGCTACTGGACCGCCCGCCTTCCGGAATTGAAGGGACCCACAGATGAATCCCTGGAATTCGTGCTCTATAGGATCCTGCCCCCTGCATCAGGTTCGGTATTCGACGCCACGACCGGACGGCCCATCGAGCGATTCACGGTCACGCCGGGTCTGGTCTCACCCACGGGCAAGGTCTTCTTTGATGCCCAGCACGTTATCGTCTACCCCGGAAAGGCGGGGCACTACGAGTGTCACTTCGATTGCATAATCTCGCCTTTCCCGAATTCGCCCTACGTGGTGATTGTGGAGGCGGACGGCTATCTGCCTGCGGAGTCCCGTGCCATCGATCCTGAAGAAGGGGCGGTCGTCATCGACATAGCCCTGACACCAGGAACAGGGCCTGCCGGCACGGTCGTAGACACGAACGGCCTGCCCGTGGCCAGTGCCTTCGTCTACTCCGTTGCTGGGAATGACAAGGTGGCGTACGACGGATCTGTGCCTGTGTGGTTCCGCCAGTTTGGGAGGATCAAGACTGGCGATGATGGCCGGTTCTCGTTCGAACCACTCTACCAATTGCGTCGTCTGTTAGCCCTTGCAGATCAAGGGATCTGCAGCATGACCGTCGATGACCTCAAGGTGTCCGGATCCATGGTCTTGCAGCCCTGGGCCGAGGTGCGAGGGGCGGTCCATAGTCCGTCCGGAGGACCCACAAGGAACCTGCCCATCGAGGCGGCGTCGTTGCCGGAAGCCCCAGAGCGTTCCGGCTACAAGTGGAGCCTCTCCGCAAACACGGATGACCAAGGCACTTTCCAGATCAAGCGGGTCCCACCAGGGGAGTTCACCCTGCTGGGCAAGACCTACCAGGTCGCACCAGGCCAGGTCCTGAACCTGGACCTGAGCGTGGATCCGAACGGTCCGGCAGATCACGGAACAGGTCCGTAGCAAGAAGAGGATGGCGTCTCACAGAGACTTTCTACAAGGTGGCGACCAGGATGAGGAAGACTACAGAGTCCTTCTCTTGAACGGCCCCTGCAATGATCGGCCTGCCGGGCTCAAGGGTCACCGCGCCGGACCAGGACCAGTCGGCCTTCTGAGGAGGGACCTGGTCTTGCTGCGTCGTGTCCTGGCGGAAATGGTGCAGTTGGAACGCATAGGAGACAGAGATGGCCTGGTCCGACACCACGTGGACCGTCGCGGTGAAGTTCCTGCCAGAGTCATACGGCTGGAAGGTCCTTGTTGCAGGGTCCTTGCCCATTGTCTCCACGTAGATCGTCCGCGTCCCCTTGGTCTCTGCCCTCTCACCGTGTCGCACCGAGAGCTTGGCCCCGGCCAGGATGCCGGCGTTCTTTGTGGCCTTGAGATACTGGGCAAGGTCCTGGACAGTGACCGAATGAGGCCTTTCTCCCAGGGGGCTGACTCCCTTCTCATAGAGAGGCGGCAGGTTCACGTCCACCACGAAGGCCTCCACCAGGACCCTCGAATTGAGGTATGGGTCCTTTGCCTCCTGAGCCTCAGACGTCGTCTGGCGTACTGCCGGTTGACGAGGCGTTGAGTCGGCTGCCCAGAGCAGCGTCGAGACAAGGATAGATCCAACAACCACGACCTTGAACGTCGCCTTCCACATGTCCGTTCCTTTCCAAAAAGGGTGTCTCGATAACACGTCTCACGCGATCTACCCTTAGAAGGCACAGAACATGTGGGTGGTCACACGAGATTGGAGGCAAACTTGATGCTCGGCCCTTGGGCGAATTGGGTGCGGCGAGCCAGTCCGTCGCCGTCATGCTGAGCGAAGCGAAGCATCTCTGGGGTGTTCGTTTGCAGTCACTTCTGCGAACCCACCGGGTCTCCGTATACGGTTCCGCGTCCGTGCGTGCCCACGTACACGCGGCCATACTGCTTGGGATCACCGGTAACGTGCAGGAGCAGTCCCCACTGGTGTTGGTCGTCGTTGATGCGGACCCAGGTCTTGGCGGTGTCGTCGGACCGGAAGACGCCCCGCACACCCTCTACGACGCCGATCAGATACAACGCTGAATAATCCTTTCCTGGCGCGGCCTTGCCGAAACCGAAGGCGTGGATCTCCTTCACGCCATCGAGCCTGGCAAAGGTCTTGCCGGCATCTGTAGAGTGATAGAGCCCATTGAAGGCCGCCAGCCAGAGGTCCCCTTCCCTGCCGGGTGTGGCATAGAGACGGTCCTGGCCGCCGCGAGAGTCGCCGCGGTTGCCGCCTCGCTGGGGCAGGCCATCAGGCAGGGTCAAGACCTGCTCGACGAAGGTCGTCCCGCTGTCGGTGCTGACAAAGAGCTTGCCACCGAAGAGGTCCATGGCGTAGAAGGTCTTGGCGTTGACGCGATCGGCGATGACCCGCGTGCCGTCGGGAAGGCCTTGACACTCGGTCCACGTCGCACCCCGATCCTTGGTGAAGCAGACCGGGTTCCTCTGCGGCGTCGATGCCCCCGTGTCCCTGCCTCCGAAGGGTCCCCGCTGCTGCGAAGCCCAGATCCATGTTTCCCCATCTGCGGACACGGCAATGTGTCCCAGGCTGCTGCCGGGCTGTGGCTTGGTCGCAGGCTGCCAGGTCTTGCCGCCATCCAGGGAGTAGCCGATGTCGCCACCACCGCGGCTGCCTGAGGCCCGGCCCACGCGCACGACGATCTCCGGCTTGCCCTCTGCACAGGCCACGCCATTGGTGTTGCCAAAGTGCGGATTGTCGAAGTTGCCCTCAGGGGCGGGCTTGTCCAGATCCCAGTGCACAGATCCGCCATAGTCGCCCACTGCCGTGATCAGAAGGGCACCCTTGGGGGGGCTGAGCAGGTCCAGGGCCACGGTCTCCTCGATACCCGTGCTCATGACGCTCCACTTTGTGGGCTTACCGGAGTCCACATCGGTCAGGTTGAAGGTCTCGTGTCCCCCATAGCCGGTCGTGAACATCGCATGATCCGGATCAGCCGGATCGATTTCAATGTCGAACATCCAATGGATTCCCGTACGGGCGATATAGGGTGCCAGTGAGTACTCGAACGTGGCACCTGACTCGAAGACCGGCTTCCAGGTCTTTCCACCGTCCAGGCTGCGAAAGATCTCTTCCCTGAGTGGGCGATAGAACGAACTGGCGATCACGACCTGGGGATTGCGGGCATCCACGGACACTGCAGCATAGCCGAAGGCCCTGTTGTTGTTAGGGTCCGGCTTGTCCGGCGTGATGTCGCTCCATGCACCTGTGGCGGTGTTGAGCTTCCACACCCCGCCATTGCTCATCCGGCTGGGCCCCGGGGAACTCCCATACGACACGTACATCGTCCCGTCGGAGGCCAGGACCGCGTGGTTCGGACGATACTGGTTCGGCTCACCCGGCACGGGCTGCCAGGTCGTTCCCGCGTCCGTGCTGCGGAACAGGTTGTCCCGCCCCATGAGCGAAACGCCTGCGTACACGGTCGAGCAGGCCTTGGCCACTGACCCGCTGCGGGGATCGAAGACCATGAATACGATACCCGCACTGCGGCCAAATCCGCCCCGGCCCATGCCCCGGCCGCTTGGTGCCTGGCCAGTGGACCTCTCATTCACGTCCGGGAAGCCCTCCACTCGGCTCCAGGTCACTGCACGATCCTGGCTCCTCCACAGACCGGCCTGACGAGATCCGAAGTAGACGATTCGGCCATCGTGGGGATCCACGGCCATACGCTCGCCGTTGCCCCGGCCGTCCTCATTGCCCCCCATCTTGAAGGGCATGTTCGTACGCTGGAATGTCCTGCCCCGGTCGTTAGAACGCAGGATCGCGGCATTAGGCGTCCCCGGATTGGTGTAGGTCCCGCACGCCAGGTACACGCGATTTGCGTCAGCCGGGTCAACCGCGATGCTCTCAACGCCCATGAGGTTGGTATCCTCGTACGGTACCCAGTCCAACAAGGGCTCCCATCGATTGACTTGGTCGTTCCAGCGGTAGCAGCCGCCCATGTCGGTGCGGCAGTAGCGCACGCCCTTGGCGGTGGGGTGGAAGATGATGCCGTCCACGAACCCGCCGCCCACCATCTGCACGCTCTTCCAGGTGTAGGGCACGGACCCAGGGCGATGGCCTTGCGGATTCTGCGCGACCGCCGGCGGCTGAAATACCGCAGACAGAAGGACTGCAGACACGATGACGCCACACACCCGATTCACAGACGTACGTCTCCTTTCTATTGGGAACAGGCCTCTGACAGACCTACCCTGACTTCCACAGCCCAGGATAGCCTACCAGTAGTGATGTACATGCTGGCGGACCTGCCGCTGATAGATCGTGTCAATCCCCTTCAGGGTCGCCTCTGAGAGCGGTGGCAGGTCCGCTGCTGAGACGTTCTCCTCGACCTGCGCCGATCTCTTTGCGCCCGGAATAGCACACGTGACTGCCGGGAACATCAGTATCCAGCGTAGTGCCAGTTGGGCCATGGACAGGCCCGGCGGAACCAGCGAACGGAGGTCCTCAACCACCCGCAGGCCCATCTCATAGTCGAGCCCGGAGAACGTCTCGCCCCGGTCGAAGGCCTCTCCGTGGCGATTGAAGGCCCGGTGGTCATCAGGCGTGAACGTGCTGGTGCGAGTGAACTTCCCGGACAGCATGCCTGAGGAGAGCGGCAGGCGTGCCAGGATTCCCACCCGGCGACGCTCGGCCTCTGCGAAGAGTAGGTCCAGGGGACGCTGGCGGAGGATATTAAAGATGATCTGCACCGATTGCACGCCAGGGTATTCAATCGCCTTTAGGGCCTCTTCGACCTTCTCCACGCTCACACCGTAGTGGCGGACCTTACCCTCCTTTACCAGGTCGTCCAGTATGTCAAAGACCTCCGGCATGTAGTAGACCTCTGTGGGTGGGCAGTGGAGTTGGAGCAGGTCAAGGGCCTCGGCCTGGAGGTTGGTGAGGCTGCGATCCACGAATGCCGTGAGGTTCTGGCGGTTGTACCCGCCAGCCACGTGCGGATTGAGCCTGCGGCCGGCCTTGGTGGCGATGTAGAATGCCTCGCGGCGCTGCCGGCGGAGCTCCGCCAACAGCCGCTCACTGTGTCCATCCCCATACACATCGGCGGTGTCGAAGAAGTTGACCCCCTTGTCCAGTGCGCGATGCAGGGCCGCAAGAGACTCCTTGTCGCTGACCGCACCCCAGGTGCCTCCAATGGCCCATGCGCCAAAGCTGACGGTCGAGACCCTCCACCCCGTGTGTCCGAGCTCACGATACTCCATGCCGATCTCCTTGGAATCCAACAGAAGCCGTCCGACTTGCCGAATCATACCCTGCCCTCTCCACTGGGGCAACCACAGACGATCAGATCACGTTAGGGCCCGTAGATGAGATGGAAAATGTGTATGTTATTCCTTTACGGGTCCTTACCTCCCTATTGGCTACAATCGCCTGCTGCTCGATAATGGGCACATGGCAAAGGTAGTCTCGATCGCCTTATGTCTTGTGACCGCGATGGCAGCCCTGGGCTCTTGCACCAGACGGCCCCGTCATGAGGTCCGCGACGTACCCTCGCCAACCCCTCAGGCCGACGAAATCCTCGATACCTTGCGGGCGTACGGCTGGGATGAATACGTCGGTGCAGGCACCGGACTATGGGTTCGCGTGGACAGCCAGCAGCTCCTTGTGGTGTGCGACCGACAGATCGTGCGCACGTATCCCTGTTCCACTGCTGTCCAAGGGACCGGAAGCCAACGGGACTCCGAGAAGACACCCCTGGGCTGGCATGAGATTGGCGCCAAGATCGGAGACGGCCTTCCCATCGGGGCCATCTTCCAGGATCGCCGCTGGAAGGGCCGGATCTGGCAGTCCACGGACCAGTCCGACGCGGACATGGTCCTTTCGCGGGTACTCCGGCTCAGGGGCCTACAAAAGGGGTATAACCTGGGCGGAGACGTGGATACCTGGGATCGCTTCATCTACATCCATGGCACCAACCACGTGGCAGAGATAGGCCGTCCCTCCTCGCACGGCTGCATTCGCCTGTCGCCCAGCGACATCGTCGATCTATTCGACTCCGTGGGCGTTGGGTGTCGGGTCCTGGTCACGGAGTGAAGGCATTCGTCCACTTGACTTCACGGACGGTTTACGCCATCATGGTGCGCCCCGGTAACGGGCTTGGACGTCCTGGTCAATCCGATCTTCTGAAAGGGACCATCTCATGAGTAGAGGCATTCGTCACCTATCGATCGTCCTGGGCTTGTGGGTCACCTGTGCGGCGGTTGCCGCCGCCCAGAGCGCCAATCCCTACGTCGGACGCTGGGCGTTGACCATTCCGGGCGGGGGCGCAGGCTGGCTGGGCGTGACGCAGGAGAACGGGTACCTGGACGCCAGCATCCTCTGGGGCGGCGGGAGCGTGGTACCCGTGGATAGCGTGTACCTGGACGGGGACACCCTGTACGTCACGCGTCTGGACACGGTCGAGCGCAAGGACGCAGCGGGCAAGGTGATCCGCAGGCAGACCTTCACGGAGACGATTGCGGCGAAGATCTCGGGCGACGCCCTCCAGTTGACGCAGATCCAGGCGCACACGGACGGCAAGGGCGTCAGCCGCAGCGAGTTCACGGGCAAGCGGATCCCCCCGCTACCTGCCAAGCCGGACCTGTCCAAGGTCAGGTACGGCAAGCCGATCACGTTGTTTAACGGTACCAATCTGGACGGGTGGAGGCTGACCGACCCGGGTCAGAAGAGCGGCTGGTCCGTCGAGCAGGGGGTGCTGGTCAACAGGCCGGTCCAGGAAGAGGGCAAGCCCCACGTCTCCTACGGCAACCTCCGCACGATCGCGGAGTTCGAGGACTTCAACCTGAAGCTGGAGGTGAACGTCCCCAAAAATGGCAACAGCGGCGTGTATCTGCGAGGCATCTACGAGGTCCAGGTCTCTGACACCTACGGCCAGGGTCTCGATCCGCACAACATGGGGGCCATCTACAGCCGAATCACGCCCCGCGTCAATGCCGAGAGGCCGGCCGGACAATGGCAGACGCTCGATATCACCCTCCTGGATCGGCACGTGACCGTGAAGCTGAACGATCAGGCGATCATCGACAACGAGCCCCTTTTCGGCTGCACCGGCGGCGCCTTGTCGTCAGATGAGTCCAAGCCCGGTCCCATCTACCTGCAGGGCGACCACACAGGTGTCAGCTATCGGAATCTCGTGCTCACGCCGATCGTCAAGTAGCGGTCACAAAGACCACCCCTCACGGTAGGCCCGACGCAGGTACTGATTCGCCTCGGGAAGGTTCGTGATCGTCATGTTGGGTCCGTCCCACAGGAGCTTGACCCGCGTGAGCTTCTCCTTCAGGGCCGGACGCAGGGCCACGTTGCCCAATAGGACGACCTGGGCCAGGAGCCCGGCGTGGTCGGGGAAGTTCGACCCAGCGGGCTTGCCGCCCTTGCAGGCTGCGATCCACTCTGCGTGATGGCCAGGCGAACGAGGGATCGTGCGCGGCGGCTTGCCGTATTCCTTCGCCCTCGATTCAGGGATGAGCCGATGCCCCAGCATCTTGCCCTTGTCGCCCACGTACAGGGTGCCACCCGTGCCCCACTGCAGGCCCTCATCCAGTTCCTCCGGGCGAGGGGGTTTCATGCCGCCATCGTACCAATGCACCTTCACCGCCACCCTCCCCTCGCGGGCAGGGAACTCATAGGTCACGCGTGAGGCAACGGGGTAGGTCTCGTCATTGACCCGCGTGCAGCAGGCCTCGACGCTCGTCGGATGGCCCAGCTTCAGGGCACGGAACACCGGGTCCATCTCGTGGCAGCCGATGTCCCCCAGCGCGCCGGTCCCGAAATCCCACCAACCCCGCCAGGTGAACGGCAGATAGGCCGGGTGATAGGGCCTCGATGGGGCTGGCCCCAGCCACAGATCCCAGGCCAGGGTCTCAGGGACGCTCGGGGTCTCGGTGGGCCGGTCCACGCCCTGTGGCCAGAAGACATTATTGATCCCGTTCAGGGGCCTGTCCGTCCACACGTGGACCTCACGGACCTGGCCGATGGCCCCATCCCATATGGACTCACACACCAGGCGGGTCTCCTCCGAGGCCTGTCCCTGGTTGCCCATCTGGGTCGCCACGTGGTGCTCGCGGGCCGCGTCGGCCAATGCGTGTGCCTCATAAACCGAATGGGTCAGGGGCTTCTCGCAGTACACGTGCTTGCCCCGCTTGATCGCCGCCATGGAGGCGACCGCATGCACGTGGTCGGGCGTGGCCACCACCACGGCATCGATGTTCTTGTCCTCCTTGTCCAACATCTCGCGAAAGTCACGGTACTTCCTGGCGTTGGGGTAGCGTTTGAACGTGTCCGCAGCCTGGCGCCAGTCCACGTCGCACAGGGCCACGATGTTCTCGCCCTCAAGCTCCTTAAGGTCGTCCGCGCCCCGGCCGCCCACACCGATACCTGCAATATTCAGCTTCTCGCTGGGCGGCACATTACCCGGCCCCCCCAACACGTGACGGGGAACCATCGTGAATGCTGCCGCAACCGCAGCCCCACCCATGAAATCGCGTCGAGAAATCGTGTTCTTCTGCATAAGGCGGCTCCTTTATTGTGGCGAAGATCAGGATCTAAAACCTGCTGCTACCATATCCGAGCGATCCGGCCGGATCAATCGAATTCCGGCAATCCACCTCCGCCGGTGGCAACGGTGGCACAGGCCAGGCCGTACTCGACCACTCGGAAGGATTTGTTTTGCTGTAAAATGGCCATGTGCCGATTGTCTTTATGGTAGAACCATGGTTCAGGAGCTCCCAGTTTGGATGGTTTGGCAGACAAGACGTTAGTGGCCCAGGCATGCAGTGGCAGCAGGCAGGCGTACGCCGACCTGATCGGGCGGCACTACAGGGCCGTGTTCCTGGCCTGCCTGGGCAGGGTAGGCCGGACCTGCGACGCGGAAGACATCGCCCAAGAGACGTTTTTGAAGGGGTTCATGGAGATCCGCACACTCAGGGATGGGGCACAATTTGGCCCCTGGATATACCGGATCGCCTGGAACAACTCCATCAATCTCCTTCGGAAGAGACAACGCGTGGACCGCTCATCGGAAAGACTGATGGACCCGCCTGCGTGCAGCCATGAGGGCACGCACAGCATCGACCTGGAGCGGGCCTTGGTCAGGCTGCCGGACCATCTGAGACTGCCTCTGGTGATGTACTACCTGGAACACAAGGGCGTCAGTGACATAGCCCGGGAACTGCAGATGTCTGCCTCCAGTGTGTACCAGCGTCTTCGGGCCGCGTTGCAGGAGCTCCACGGCCTTCTGATCGAACAGGGAGATGCACCATGAACAAACCCTGTGGACCGATGCAGGAGGGGATCGCCGATCTGGTGCTGGGTCTGTTGGACCTGCACCAGAAGACCGCTCTGCTTGAACATATGGACTCATGCCCGGGGTGCAGAGAGTACCTGCGGGCCCTGGAACAAGACAAACAGTTGCTCGTGCACATGGGCCGGGACCAGGAGGATCGGATGGATGGCCGCATCCAGGCCACGATCCGGGCCTTCAACGCCCTGCCAGGCGAGCAGGCTCGACCTTCGACAAGGAGAAAGATCATGACTGGTACCATTGTGAAGCTCGCTGCCGCAGCGGCAGTCGTTGTGGCGGCTTCTTTGACGGCCCTCTTGGGACCCAAGTCAGCTACGGGCCCCAGCGTGGTCCCCCCCATGCTGGCCAGTGCGATGGCAGCAGAGGACGCCCTTTTCACCGGGGTAAACACCATACACATTAAGAACGAGATCACCGTGTATCCGTCCGCCACCTTCAAGGCCCTGGGATTCACGTGGATACCCATGTGCTCCCTGAAGGCGGACGGCACATTCAGGTTCGATCAACTGAAGCTGGCCATCGAGGATCAACCCTACACCGTCACAGACCAGGCCTGGTATGACCCGCCCACGGGCCGCTTTGTGCGTGTGCTCCAGACCGAGAAGACCGTGGTGTTCGCCAATTCCTTCGACGGCCAGTTTGTGTACGCGTCTGAAGTCTCTGCAGAAGGCAGACTGCAGGTGGCCAAGACCCTGATCGAAGCAGGGTTCAAGGCCCCACAGAGGCCCGCCGACTTCTTCGGCCTGAGCGCCGGGATGAAGAGCGGCCTGGACAAGAAGGACTCGATGGTGCTCGGCACAGAGGCGGGCAAGCTCGACGACGGGACCGCAGCCCACGTATACAAGGTCGGCCAGCCGGACCCCAACGGCCTGGTCCAGGCCTTCTGGCTCTTCAAGGTCCGGGACGACGACAACACGATCGCTGAAGACCAGTTCGTGGTCGATGGCCGGGTGCACATCCGCATCCGCCGCATCTTTGCCAGACCGGCAGACAAGCCCGATATCGGCTGGGACCTGGCAGGATTGTCCGGACTCGATGCCTCCAAGGCCCAAGCCACGATCATGCAGGACATGGTTGTCCCGAATGTCTCAGTGAAGCACATGATTGAGAAGGCAGACTTCGAGACCTATGTCTTCAAGATCACGCCTGCCTGGACCAAGGACCCGACGATCGTAGACTGCATCGACCCGCCCAGCCTGGGCAAACGGATGTTCATCTTCACCTGCCGGGCGGACGACCACCGCCACCTGGTCCTGGTCCAATCGCCCTCCTACAATATGATGCTGGGCCAGGTGACCAAACAAGGCACCCTGGTCTATACATCCCCCAACGGATTCAAGGTCTGGGGGGGTGGACCCAGCAGGTGGATGGCCGGGATCCTACTCCAGAGCGCCCAGGCGTGGATCAAGGAGGCCCCTGCTGAGGACCGCATCGGATTCATCTTGGAGTCCCCTGCCGGTACCTTCCCGGCCCTGGCTGTCAACGGACCCTTGAGTGACGAGGAGATCCACAGCCTGATCGACAGCCTCATGCCGGCCAAGGAGTACCTCAAGTCCAACTGAGTGAGGCTCAGTTGGGCGGTGCAGGGAACTCAGCAGACAAAAAGGGCGGGCGCCGGTCCCGCCCTTCTCGTTTGCGCTGACCGGGCGCCGATGTCACGCCATCAACGTCCATACACCTCGACCTATGGGCGGAACCAGGTTTCAACGAAGACGAGCCAGGATTTGGCCGATACAGGGACAGCGTGTGTTGGGAACGTAGACGAACTGCCATGAGGCCGTCCCGTGAATGCGCCCTATCGTACCTGAATCAGAACCGGAGAGAAACGATGTCCTTACAGCGGAATAGCCCAGTCGCATGCTCCTTGGCCTTGTCGTGCCTGCTCTTGGCATTCACGTCGGCCCCGGGTCTGGCCCATGAGGCCAAGGACGAGAAGCAGTCCCTATCGTCGGATAACCTGGTGAATCTATCCATCGAGGATCTCATGAACGTCGAGATCCAAAGCAGCTCTTCGTTGACGCAGACGACCCGCAAGTTGCAGCCCTCAACCGTCACGACCATTACCCGAGAGCAGATCAAGGCCAGCGGCGCCAGGAGTCTCGATGAGCTTCTCGACATCTATGTTCCAAACCTGCAACTCCTGGACACGCAGTACCGTTATAGGACGATCGGCCTTCGGGGCATCTCCTCTCTGACGAGTGACAAACTGCTGATTCTGGTCAACGGAAAGGAATTGAACGAACACACCGACTACGGGGCGATGAGCGAGCGGGACCTGCCTATGCTCACCGACATCCACCATATCGATGTGGTTCGAGGGCCGGGCTCTGCCCTGTACGGTGTCGGCGCCCTGGCCATGGTCGTGAATATCATCACGGAAACGGCAGAGACGTTTCAGGGTTCTCAGGTCACCCTCAGGACCGGCCAGATAGAGGAATTCTACTCCAGTGAGTACAAATGGGGTCAGAAGTTCAAGGACGGCAGCGGCCTGTACACCTACGCAGGCGTCGCCCAAAACCTCGGCTCAGAGGGGTCCTTCTCCCCCATGGATTCGGTTTACCCGAGGACCTGGGGGTATGTCCGCGACCAGGAGGGCTATCGAGATATGGCCAAGTACAAGCTGTATGCGGACTATGTCAACGGCCCATTCGAGGCCTGGGCCCGCTATACACGAGGCGGCACCCGATACGACAAACCCATGCACTGGGTAAGTGCAGATCCGCCACAGCCAGATTACCACGAAATGGGTTACCAGCAGGCTATTCTATCCAGCAAGTACACCTTCAAGCTGAGCGACGAGTTCACCGTAGAGGCATCCTCCAGCTACGATATGTTCCAGAGCGAGATGATGTACGGATCAGGTCCCTGTGAATCTCGCGAGGACAAACTCCTGGCAAAGGCTGTGGCCAAATGGAATCCGAATGACAGACACTCTCTGGCCTTTGGCGTCTCGGAACTCCGGGAGATGTTCGGCCTGCGCGCTACAGGATACACAGGTGAGGAGACGCAAGATGATCAATACAATCCGGGCTGTATGAGCATGATCATGGTCGGCATGGTTCCGATGCCCAGATGGACCACGGACACCCTCTCCTTCTTCGGTGAACATCAGTGGAAGATCAACAACCAGTGGACGAATTTCCTGGGCATGAGGATAGACAAGAATACCTTCACGGACTACCTGTGGTCGCCGCGTGACACCATCATCTACACGCCCACAGACAGGGATACCATCAAGTTCATGTTCTCGCGTTCCGTGAGACTGAACTTCGCCTCTGAGATGTATGTGAAGATGCACCCCACGGCAATATGGGTTTACAATGCTGGAAGTGATTCCTGGAACCCATTGCCAGTCCCCCCGGCCGAGAAGACGAAACCCGAGGTCCTCTACGCCTATGAGGTCCGTTACGAACGGCAGCAGACAGAGGATCTCTTGCTGGCGTCGTCACTCTTCTTCAACGACCAGGCCATAAAGGGCTATACCTGGGAGCCGGGGGCCCAGGCCGGGACTTCTGTCGGCAGGATGCAGACCTATGGTCTGGAACTGGAAGGCACTTACAGGAAGGGGCAGAACGAGATCAGTCTGTCGCATAGTTACACGAAGATGTACAGATTCGATCCACAACTGAGCGTCGATGGATCCCACTATCTTGACCAGATGTTCACGTCTGAGCCCTATGGATATGGGCAGGACCTGGCCTACTGGTCGAACCATCAGACGAAACTCGTGGCACGCAGACAGATGGATGAAAAGATGTCCCTTGACAGCTCGGTCAGGATACTCTGGGGCTACCCGGGAGCCAAGGCCTACAACGAATGGAGAGCGGCCAACGGCTGGGCCCCAAAGGCCGACCATTCGATCTTCTCCGGAAACGTACTGCTCAATCTCGGCCTGGCCTACAAGGCCTCCAAGACCCTGGACCTACGCCTGGACGGCTACAACCTCCTGGGCCTGTTCGACCAGGACCTCAACCAGCGTCTCATCGGCTTCAACCACAACAACGCCTCGGCCCGCTCCTCGGCACCTGCCCTGGGCCTCTCTGCAAGCCTGGTCTTCTGACGCAGCCGCCACGCAACGATGGCGTGACATCTACGTTGCTTGGGGGGGCCAAACGCCATATTCCGCGTTTGGGGACCCCGAGCCTGCGGCCGACTCGCCATCTTGCCGTGACCAGGAGGCGGATCGAGGCGAAAGGCAGTCTTGGATGGGTTCAGCGAAGGGGGCCCGCAAGGCGGATGCCAAACTCACCGACGTTCGACAGGGCGCAGGGCCTGTGGACATGTGAGGTGCCGACTGCGGGCACGCAGGTTTGGCGGCCGCGTTTCAGGAGGGCAAACCACAATCTGTGAATTCTCGCGCACTTTTCACCAGGCATTGGCATCTATATGATGAACACGAGTCAGTGGTGATGCGTTGTCCATGGTGTGCCGGGATTGGATACACAGACCGAGCGAAACCTGGTTGAAGCGGCAAAGTCCGGCTGCGTCGAGAGCTTCGGCATGCTGTACGGGCATTACTACGCCCCCATGGTCTGGCTGGCCTACTCGATCCTGCTGGACCGAGACCTGGCAGAGGACACTGCCCAGGAGGTCTTTGCCAGGGCCTGCCAGAGGCTGGCGGACCTCAGGCGATCGGACCGATTTGGGGTCTGGCTTGGGAGCATCTGCCGCAATGAGGCCCGGCAGGTCCTGCGGGGTCGCAGGCGCCAAGTGCCGGTCCAGGATGGGACAGAGGAGCAGACGCCGCACTCAGCCGGGTCAGATGGCCATGACCAGGCCGTCAAGCAGGCGGTGGAGCAGTTGCCGCCAACGTACCGCGACGTCGTGGTCCTTCACTACTACAACGACATGAGCTACGAACAGATTCATCAGGTCCTGGGTATCTCTGTGGATTGTGTCAAGGGGAGGCTCAATCGGGCAAGGAAGAAGATCGGCAAGGCCCTGGAACGCCAGGGGTTCAGGTAAGGGGTCAGGTGTATGAGACCATCAGAAGACAACCAGAGATTGGACGAGGCCATCTCCAGGACGGCCCCAAGGCCAGGCCCTGTACCGGACTTCGGCCGGTGGCAACAGACCCATCCTGCAGCGGTCGAGGCACTGAGGGCAGGGGCAGGGCAGGGCCGGCAGTCCGCGGGTCTGATCCCGCTATTCCACCATCGGCTCACCAGGGTCGCCGCTGCGCTGCTACTGACCCTGGGACTTGGGTTCGCTATCGGACGACTCTCCTGGAGGCAACAGCTCGACAGGCAGCGACTGCAGGCCGAGTTGGAGGCGTCCGTGATCGCGACCATGGACCAGCAGCTCCGGTCAGCCCTCGAAACGCACTCCGAGCAACTCAGGCAGGAGATTGCCGAGCAGCTCAGGCTGGACCTGGCGAGATTCGCGTCTCAGACCCTGGCCATCACGGATCAGCGAATCAGTGACCTGACCCAGTCCATTGCCGCAGTTCGATGGGTGGATCGCCAGCGGGTGGCGACTGCCTTGGAACAGATCGAGCTCAACCGCCTGGGGGACAGGGCACGACTGGCCAGTGGCCTGCAGGCATTGGCCAGCCAGGCGGATCAACCACCACACAGGCAGACCAACTGACCCAATGCACGAAAGGAGCAGATCATGAAGCGTTCAAGACTGGCCGTTCTGGGCTGTGTCGTAGTGGGCATGACCGTGACAGGCGTGTTCGCCCAGACCACGGCGACCGAAGGAAGCAGCAGTGCAGGCATCGCACAAGAGGGGCCGCTGGAATCGCGGACCATCGAATCGCATATGGGCGGAGCGATTGTACAGGGTGGGGGAGGAGGAGGAGGAGGCATGGGAGGAGGAGGCGGTGGCATGATGATGGGGGGAATCAGCACCGAGACGCCCGGCCCACGTGTCGTGGTGGTGCCGACCTCCAAGGTCGAGCCGGAGGCCTTCACAGCCATCGCCGACGACCTGCAGGTGATGCTGCACATCCTCCGCAAGGACCTCACCAAGGGACACGGGTTCGTCGCCGGGGTCTTCCCTGACTACGGGGACCTGCTGGGTAGAGATCGGACCCGTCTTGAGGGGCTCTACGTGCAAGGCTACGGGGCGTTCCTGTTCACGGAGGTGGATCTGGCCCAGCCGGCCCCTTCCGGTGAACAGGCCGGCCAAGCGCAAGGCAAGGAATCGGCCACCGACCCTGTGTGGGAGCGGGCCCAACAGGAATTGGGCACCCGTCCCGGAGGCGCGCGTATTGGCACATCCTATTCCTATACCTACAGCTATCCCTATGGCCCGAGCGGTTACGGAGGCGTGCCACTGCCGCCAGGCTATGGCCCCTATGGCGCGAGCGGTTACGGAGGCACGCCACTGCCGCCAGGTGCGCCTCAGAACAATGGGTGGGAGTCAGACGAGCTGGTCAAGGAGCTGATCCAGGTGTTCAAGCACGCCTCGAACATCCGTCACCTTGACCCCAGTGAATCGGTCACCCTGTCCGTACGTGGAAGGACCGCCGGTGAGGTATCGTATTCCTTCAACGGCGTTATCCTCGGGGCCACTGGACAGCCCGTGACCAGGTCAACGGGCGCGTCAGGTATCCGTGTACGGCACAGTACACGCCGGCCAGCCCAGGGTGATGCCGAACAACGCCCTTCGTCGACCGCAGAGCCCCAAGGACCGCCTGCACCGGGCGATGAGCAGCCCGCCTGCACGGTGTTCACCTTGCAGGCCAAGAAATCCGATATCGACCAGTTCGCCCGAGGGCAGTTGCCTCTGGACCAATTCCGCCAGAAGGTCAAGGTGTTCACTTACTGACCCTGACCATTCCCAGCAAGCGTGACCCGGGGCCGAGCGATCCGCTCGGCCCCTTCTGTTTGCAGGATTCCTTTGCTGCACCGGCCATCCGCTACTTGGGTACGAACGGCGACAGCTCACGGAGCCGAAGGATGACCGGTGGGAGCTTCTCGATAACCAGATCGATGTCCTGCTCGGTGGTGTAGCGGCTGAGGCTGAACCGGATCGACCCGTGGGCAGCGGTGAACGGCACGCCCATGGCCCGCAATACGTGCGACGGCTCCAGGGACCCGGACGTGCACGCCGAGCCGCTGCTGGCACAGATACCGAACCGGTTGAGCAGCAGGAGGATCGCCTCACCCTCTACGTACTCGAAGCTGATGTTGGTGGTGTTGGGCAGCCGATCGGTCTTGTGGCCGTTGAGCATGGCGTCAGGGCACTTCTTTAGGATCGCGTTTTCGAGCCTGTCCCGCAGGCGTCTGACCTGGGTGTTCTCCTGGTCCATGAACCGGCCCGCCAGCTCACAGGCCTTTCCCAGTCCGATGATCCCGGGCACGTTCTCGGTGCCGGCCCTGCGCCCTCCCTCCTGGTGGCCGCCCAACATGAAGGGCGCCAGGCGGGTCCCCTTTCGGACGTACAGGACTCCCACGCCCTTTGGCGCATGCAGCTTGTGACCGGACAGGCTCAGCAGGCCGACGGAGCCGTCCGAGAGCCTCAGCGGGATCTTGCCCACCGCCTGGACTGCGTCCGTGTGGAAGGCGATGCCCCGGCTGGTCACCTTCTCGGCGATCTGCTCGATCGGAAAGACCACGCCGGTCTCGTTGTTGGCGTACATGATGGTCACGATCGCCGTGTCGTCGTCCAGGTGGTGCTCCAACTCATCGAGGTCTAGACGGCCCTCCCGGTCCACGCCCAGCTCCACGAGCGCATAGCCGTGCGCCTCCAGGTCACGGCACACGGCCAGGACCGCCGGGTGCTCCACGCGGGTGGTGATGACCTTACGCCTGTTGGGCGTGGCGGCCAGGGTCCCCTTGATCGCGGCGTTGTCGCTCTCGGTGCCTCCGCTGGTGAAGAGGATCTCCGTGGGATCGCAGCCCAGCAGGTCCGCCACCTGCTCGCGGGCCTGACGGACCTCCTGGGCGATCTGGCCGCCGAAGGCGTGCATGCTGGAGGGGTTGCCGTACAGATCGCAGAAGTAAGGCCTGATCGCCTCAAGGACCTCGTCGGCGACCCGGGTCGTGGCGTTGTTGTCCAGGTAGATAGTACGGGGCTTGTCTGCCATCGTGGCTACTCCGACACAGGGGCTTCTTCCACAAACAGATCTTCAGAGACGAACTCCCGGAGCTTGGCCTCGACCACGTCCTTCATGGTGAACTCCGCGGTCGGACACTGGGCGCACATCCCGCGAAAGGCCACGATCACCTTGTCGCCCTCCACGTCGACCAGCTCGATGTTCCCGCCGTGGGCACGCAGGGCGGGCCGGATCTGCTCGTTGATGGTCTGCTGGACCAGTTGGATCTTCTGGAGGTTCGTCAGCCGCGCGCCCCGCTTGGGCGGTGCGGCCTGGGTCTGCTTGATCCTGTCCTGCTGAACGGCAGCGATGATCTTCTCGATCTCGCCCTTGCACCCGCCGCACCCGCCGCCTGCCTTGCAGTAGTTGGTGACCTCTTCCACGGTGGTCAGGTCGTTCTCGCGGATGACCCGCTCGATCTCCTTGTCCGTGACGCCAAAACAGGTGCACACGATGCGGCCGTCGATCTCCTTCTTCTGCTCCTTGCCGCCGGAGCGGTAGTTCGCAATCGCGGCCCCCAAGGCCTCCATGCCCATGACCGAGCAGTGCATCTTCTGCTCCGGCAGACCGCCCAGGACGTCGGCGATCTCCTTGTTGGTGATCCGGGCCGCCTCGTCGAGGGTCTTGCCCTTGATCATCTCGGTCAGGACCGACGAGGAGGCAATCGCGCTGGCGCAGCCGAAGGTCTTGAACCTGGCGTCCTTGATCCGCCCCTTGCCATCGAGCTTGAAGGTCAGCTTCAGGGCGTCGCCGCAGGCCAAAGAACCGACCTCAGCGACCCCGTCCGGGTCTTCGATCTCACCGACGTTTCGTGGGTTGTAGAAGTGATCCCACACCTTTTCCGTGTATTCCCACATAGCTGGTCCTGGCTCCTTCGTTCTGACCTTCGGGTCGGTTGACCCTTCGTCTTATACGTCTTGACTATACGCCATGGACTGAAAACCCACAACCCGCTACTGGCCGCTGCAGCCCAGGGCCTGTTCGAAGTCAGCGATAATGTCATCAATGTACTCGGTGCCGACCGACACCCGGATGTAGTCCGGAGTCACGCCAGCGCCCCGTTGCTCGGCCTCTGTGAGCTGCTGATGGGTGGTGCTGGCCGGGTGGATCACCAGGGTCTTGCTATCGAGGACGTTGGCCAGATGGCTGGCCAGCTTGACCGACTCGATGAACCTGACGGCCGCGTCCTTGCCGCCCTTGATGCCAAAACCCAGGATCGCCCCCTGCCCGTTCGGCAGGTATTTCTTGGCCAGTCTGTGGTCCGGGTGAGAGGCCAGCCCCGGGTAATTCACCCAGGCCACGGCCTTGTGCCCCTCCAGCCACCGGGCCAGCTTCAGGGCGTTCTCACATAGGCGAGGGACCCGCAGATGCAGGGTTTCCAGGCCCTGGAGGAACAGCCAGGCGTTGAACGGCGACATGCAGGCCCCCATGTCCCGCAGGAATTGTACCCTCAGCTTGATGGCATAGGCCAGGGGGCCGAAGGTCTCCACGTACTTGAGGCCGTGGTAACTGGGGTCCGGCTCAGTCAGCTCCGGATAGCGTCCATTGGCCCAGTCGAACCGGCCGGAGTCAATCACGATCCCGCCGACGCTGGTGCCGTGGCCGCCGATGACCTTGGTGCAACTGTGGACCACGATGTCGGCCCCGTGCTCGATCGGCCGAAACAGGATCGGCGAGGCCACGGTGTTGTCCACCATCAACGGCACGCCGTGGTCGTGGGCCACCTGGGCGATTCGCGCATAGTCCAGCACGTCGTTCTTGGGATTGCCGATGGTCTCGATATAGAGCAGACGTGTGGTATCCTGAATGGCCTTGGCGAAGTTTCGGGGGTCCTTGGGATCCACGAACGTGGCTGAGATCCCCAGCTTGGGGAAGGTCTGGCCGAAGAGCGTCACGGTGCCGCCGTAGAGCGAGTTGGATGCCACGATGTGCTGGCCGGACCGGCAGACGTTCAGGATTCCGTTGCTGATGGCCGCCATGCCGGAACCAAAGGCCACAGCCGCCACCGCCCCTTCCATGGCGGCCAGCCGCTTCTCCAGCACGTCGGTCGTGGGATTCATGATCCGGGAGTAGATGTTGCCGAACTGCCTGAGGGCAAAGAGGTCCGCTGCATGGGCGGTGTCCTGGAACAGGTAGCTGGTCGTCTGGTAGATCGGCACCGCCCGGCTGAGGGTCTGGGAGTCGACCGGCTGGCCGCCGTGCAGAGCCAGTGTGTCCAGATGGTACTGGGGGGCTTCAGGCATAGGATTCTCCTTCTACGAGCTCGGTATCACTTCCATCATCCGCTGCAGCGACTTCCTCGCCCTGGACGCCACGTCCTCCTGGACCGTGACCCGATAGGTCCCGTCCTCCAGGGACCAGAGCAGCTTTTCTGCGGTGATCTTCTTCATGTTGGGACAGACCGCCTTGTCGCTGGCGGGGATGTACTCGGCCTCCGGGTTCTCCTTCCGCAGGGCGTAGAGGATGCCGGTCTCTGTGCCGACGACAAACCGCTTGGCGAGGCTGTGCCTGACGAACTTCAGCATCTGGCCGGTGCTCAGGACCTGGTCTGCCAGACGCCGGACCGGCTCGGTACACTCCGGATGGACCATCACCACCGCATCCGGGTACCGCGACTTGGCCGCCCGGATGTCCTCGTCCGAGATCACCACGTGAGACCGGCAGTACCCAGGCCACAGGATCAGGGCTCGCCCCGTCTGCCCGGCCGTGTACTGGCCCAGGTTCTGATCCGGCACAAAGAGGATGGGTCGATCCTTCGGCAGCCGCCGGACCAGCTCCACTGCATTGGCACTGGTGCAGCAATAGTCGCTCTCGGCCTTGACCTCGGCGGTGCTGTTGACGTAGCAGACGACCAACGCCCCCGGGTGCTCGGCCTTGAGCCCTCGCAGTTGGTCTGCGGTGATCATGTCCGCCATGGGGCAGCCCGCCTCGGGCTCAGGCAGAAGCACCGTCTTGGTCGGCGACAGGATCGCCGCAGTCTCGGCCATGAATCGCACGCCACAGAAGACGATCACCTCGGCCTCGGTCTTGGAGGCCTCAATACTCAGGCCCAGGGAGTCCCCGCAGAAATCCGCCAGCATCTGGATCTCGGCCGGTTGATAGTTGTGGGCCAAGATCACGGCCCGGCGTTTCTTCTTCAGATCCAGAATCTTGTCTGCAAGTGATTGACTCAATACGGGCTCCTTCCTAACTCAGACGAGCCGGAACGAGACGATGTCGGTTCTGAACAAAAAACCTCAGTTGGGCACACTTTGAATAGTCTAATCCTGCCGTTTGGATTGGACTATTCAACGGGCCTCCGGGCGAAGTGAAACCTGTGTTGATACGAGTCCTCCATAAGGCGGGAGGACTCATATCAGGTGTGCCCAACTGAGGTTTCTTGTGCATTTTCCGCAGGAGTCTACTCATGGATGCCTCACCTGGCTTGAGATCCCTTGCGTTTGCCTGACCTGGCCCCCTTGTGATTGCGATCCGTGTATACCAGATCCGGGTTGGACAGGGTGACGGTCACATCTGCAGGCACGGACTCCTTGATCCAGACGTTGCCGCCGATCACCGCGCGGCGGCCGATCTTCACGTCGCCCAGGATCGTGGCCTCGGCGTAGATCGTGACGTCGTCCTCGATCGTGGGATGACGCTTGCCGCCCTTGATGATCCGGCCCCGGCTGTCCCGTCGGAAGCTCAGGGCACCCAGGGTGACCCCTTGGTAGATCTTGACGCGGTCACCGATGACACTCGTCTCGCCGATCACCACGCCGGTGCCGTGGTCGATGAAGAAATCCCTGCCGATCCGGGCGCCCGGGTGGATGTCGATACCGGTATGGGCATGGGCCCATTCCGTCATGATTCGGGGGATCAGCGGGACATCCTTGAGATAGAGCTCATGGGCGATCCGGTACGTGGCGATCGCCGTGATACCGGGATAGCTGATCACGATCTCCTCGTACGACTTGGCCGCGGGATCGCCGCTGTACGCCGCCTCCACGTCGCCCTTGAGGGCCTGCCGGATATCGGGCAGTCTGGTCAGCAGGTCGTAGATGGCGTTCTCGGCCATGGCCCTGCAATCGCACTGGAGACACCGGTTGAGCCGGCAGTGATACCGATACGCCCTCTCCACCTGCTCCGCCAGCTCGGCATAGATCTGGCAGAGGATATCTCCCACGATGTACTGGATATTGGACTGCGTCACCGTCCGCCTGCCCGTGTGCCCCGGAAACAGGACCTCCAGAAGGAGCTCAAGGGAATCAAGGATCTTCCCCCTTACCGGCAGGCTGGAGGCGTCGATGAAATTGATGCCATGGTCCCCCTGGTAGGTAGCGGCGACCCTTCCCACCAAGGCCTCGATCTTTCTATCCGTCAATCGCTTCGGCTTCATCTTGACCCCGTCACAGTCCGTTGAACAAGTCCGTGGAGATGTACCTTTCCCCGGTGTCGGGCAAGATCACCACGATCGTCTTGCCCTGGGCCTGCGGCCGATTCGAGACCTGGATGGCCGCCCACATGGCAGCCCCTGAACTGATCCCTACCAGCAACCCCTCCTTGGCGGCCAACTGTCTGGCGATCTCCACGGCGTCCTCGTTCGAGACCTGGATGATCTCGTCGATCAAGGCCGTATCCAGGACGTCCGGCACGAAGCCCGCCCCGATCCCCTGTATCTTGTGACGGCCGGCCCTGCCGCCGGACAACACCGGGGAGTCCTTGGGCTCAACCGCCACTGCCTTCAGGTTGGGATTGTGCCCCTTCAGTACCTCGGCACATCCGGTCAGTGTGCCACCCGTGCCAACCCCCGCCACGAAGACGTCCACGTTCCCGTCGGTGTCAATCCATATCTCATTGGCCGTAGTCTCACGATGCGCCTGGGGATTCGCGGGGTTCGTGAACTGCTGCGGCATGAAGCCGTTGGCGTGCTGCGCCACAAGCTCGTTGGCCTTCTCCACCGCACCAGTCATGCCGCGATCGGCAGGCGTCAGCACGATCTCGGCCCCAAAGATCCTCAGCAGCTTGCGCCGCTCCATGCTCATCGACTCGGGCATGGTCAGGATCAGACGATAGCCGCGGGCCGCGCAGATGCAGGCCAGACCAATCCCCGTGTTGCCGCTGGTAGGCTCGATAACGACCGTATCCGGCTTGATCAGGCCGTCATTCTCGGCCGCCTCGATCATCGCCCTGGCGATCCGGTCCTTGACGCTGCCGCACGGGTTCCTCGATTCGAGCTTGGCCAGGATAGTGGAGGCCGTGGAACCCAGTTTGTTGATCTTCACCAAGGGGGTGAACCCAATCGCAGCCGTGATGTCTTCAAATACTGCACTCATGCACTACATCCGTCCTCTCAGATCTCATACTCCTGCCTTGCCCCGGACTTGGCCTTGTCCGCCAGGTCTTGCAGGGTCACGGATCGCAACGCCTCGTTGATGGCCCTGTCCACCTTGGTCCAGAGTCCCCTGGCTGCACAATCCATTGCCCGCTTACAGGACCCGGCGTTCTCAACGCACTCAAGGGTCGCCGCCTGTCCCTCCAGGCAGTGAAAGATGTCATCCATCCTGATCTGGCTCGGTGCCCTGGTGAGCATGTACCCGCCCCTGGCCCCCCTTACGCTCTTGACAAGCCCCGAGCCCTTCAGCATGGCCATCAACTGTTCAAGGTACTTGACCGAGATATCCTGGTGCTGGCCAATGATCCTCAACTGGAGCGGGGCCTGCTCGTACTGCTGCGCCAACTCAACGGCCGCCCTTATACCATACCGTGTTCTCGTCGAGACCTTCATCGTTTTGCCAATTAATCCTAGTAAGTTACTGGGCTATAATACGCCCCAGTCGATCGATTGTGCAACGAAAAACGGGGAACTCAGGATTGGAAGCTGTGAAGAAGAGACGGCGAGATCGTGCAGTCCATCCCCATCCCGGCGTAAGGGCTGTCGCCGACAGGCACCGCCCTGTGCCAGTACCGTCGAGCTCAGTCGGAGATCCGCCATGTCCCTCCCAGAGCTTCTGAGGGAGGGACATGGCTATCTGGCCAAGGTCCCTTACGTCCCGGCCCTACAACGCGGCCGCCACGCAACGACAGCGTGACATCCGCGTTGTGTGGGCCTGCCTCCGACTCGTCTTCATGCCTTGATCCAGAGGGGGTCGAGGCGGAAGGCGGCCTCGCATGGAGACTGGCAAGGGGTCCGGCAAAGCGGATGCCTAACCCGCCGACGTTCGACAGGGCGCAGGGCTTGTGGAACGGTGAGGGGCCGACTGCAGGCAAGGGGGTTTGGCGGCCGCGTTGCAGGACCCCGTGTCGGGTGGCTTGCCCTTTCCGTCTAGTCGAGTCCTCGCCCTCCTCGCAGGCCCCGGGAGGGCGAGGACGAAGTGTCGAATGGGGTGGCTGACTGTCCGTGTCGGGGTCTCGCTGTCTGCGCCAGCGTGTCCTCTTTGGATCGCGGCCAGGGGCCTCGATGTCAGAGCAGTCATGTTGGGGCGGACGACCTGCGTGACGTTAGTGCGCTGCGGTTGAGGACGCCTCGATGGGCGCGCCGCCACCCAGGGCCTTGTACAGAGCCACCAGATCCGTTGAGACCGCGCCCGTGCTCTGTACCAGGGCATCCTCGGAGGCAAACAGCGACCGCTGGGCGGTCAGGACGTTCAGGAAGTCCGTCTGTCCCTCGGTATAGAGCCTGGTGGACAGGTCCACTGCCTTTCGGTTGGCGGCAACCGCGTCGACGAGGGCCTGCCGGTGCTCCTGCTCCTTTTCAGAGACGATCAAGGCGTTCTCCACCTCCTGCAGGGCCGCCAGGACCGTCTGCCGGTACGTAATGACCGACTCCTCCTGCAGGGCCTTCTGAAGCCCGACGGCAGAGCGGTTTCGGCCCATGTTGAACAGCGGCCAACTGACCGACGGTCCCAGAGACCAAAAGCGACTGACCGGATCCAGCAGCGTGTTCGAATTCGCGGACTGCGAGCCTGCAGAGCCGGTGATGCTGAACTTGGGGAACAGGTCCGCGGCAGCCACTCCGATCCGCGCAGTGGCGGCGTGGATGTTGGCCTCGGCCCTGCGGACGTCCGGACGCCGGCGAATCAGATCGGATGGCACTCCCACGGGGACAAGGGGTGCACCAGTAGGGATCGCCGAGGCTGGGGCCAGCTCCTGAATCAACGCCCCAGGCTTTTGCCCCAGCAGGACGCTGAGGCTGTAGATCGCCTGTCTAGCCGAGGCCTCCACCATAGGGACCTCCGCGGCCGTGGTTGCCACCAAGGCGTCTCCGTTGGCCACGTCCAAGGCGCCTACGAAGCCCCCCTGGAAACGCTGTCTGGTCAGTTCAACGGTGTGCCTCTGAGACTCGAGGTTCCGCCTGGCGATGGCAATCCTCTGTTGGAAGCCGCGGAGGTCGATGTAGTTGCGTGCCACGTCAGCGGCCAGTGTGACGAGCACCTCCCGGTGCGTCTCGACTGCGGCCCGCAGATCCGCGTCGGCCGCCTCAATGTCACGGTGCACACCGCCGAAGAAGTCCAGCTCCCAACCCGCGTCGAAGCCGGCCTGATACTGGTTGACGGTCGGGCCCGCCTGGCTTTTGCCCGAGGTCGAGACACCCGGAGACTGGCTTCGCCGATAGGACCCCGTGGCGTCAACCGTGGGGCCGACTCCAGCCCCTGCGATGCCTCGCGAGGCTCTGGCCTGGCGAATGCGGGCCTGGGCCACCCTCAGGTCCAGGTTCGATTGGACGGCCCTTTCGACCAGGGAGGTGAGCGTCGGATCCTTGAAGGCCGTCCACCACTGGGTCAGATCGCCCTCTGTGGAAGACTCACCGCGAGCGGGCGTTACACCGGCCCAGCCCGCCGGGACGCATGGATCAGGCGGCCGGAAGTTGGGGCCGGACGTGCAGCCGGCCATGGCCGTCAGACCCACCAGCAGCCCAACGCCCAGAGCCCACATCGACTGAGACGACTTGTGTCCATCTGTGTTTTGCATGATCCGTTCCCTATACCCACTCCCCAACGACGGTCTTGCCGCCGGTCACTCGTAGCGCAGGGCCTCAATGGGGTCGAGCCGTGAGGCCTTCCACGCCGGATAGAAGCCAAACACGATTCCCACGCTGGCCGAGACCAGGACCGCGGCCGCAATGGCGGTGGGCGAGGTCTGCACCGGCCAGTGCAAGAAACGCCGCACGAGGGAAGACCCGCCGTGGCCCAACAGGATACCCATGGCGCCGCCCACCAGACAAAGGACGATGGCCTCCACCAGGAACTGCCGCAGGATGTCTCGAGACCGGGCGCCCACGGCCATGCGGAGTCCGATCTCGCGGGTCCGCTCGGTGACCGACACGAGCATGATATTCATGATGCCCACCCCGCCGACCACCAGGGATATCAACGCCACGCACAACAATAGGTTGGTCATCAACATCGTCGTAGAGGAGAGGGTCTTGCTCATCTCCGTCATGTCGCGGATCGTGAAGTCGTCCGCCTCGCCGGGGCGTATGTGATGCCGTTCGTGCAGCAACGCGGTGACCTGGCCGATGGCCGTAGGGATCTCGGCACTGGTCTTGGCCGCAGCCAGGATCTGGTCGATGTTGCTAAACCGGACCGGCATCGGGTTGTCGGCTGCCTGCACGTCCGACCGGTCGGGATAGAGGCTCGGCCCGCTGCTGGAGTAGAGGTTGCTCAGGGTGTTCACCGCAGTGCTCGTGCTGCTGCTGGCACTCTGATTGGTGTTCACGAGGGCCGAGCCCGTGACCCGGTACTTGATCGTGGTCCAGGGCGCCAGGAGGATGTCATCCTGGTCCATGCCCATCATGTTGGCTCCCTTGCTGGCCAGAACGCCCACGACCCGGAACGAGATGTTCTTGACCCGGATCTCCTTGCCCAGAGGCGAGGCGCCCTCGAACAGTTGGCGAACCAGGGTCTGGCCCAGCACGCAGACCCTATTGCTGTTCAGCACGTCTCGGTCGGTGAAGGCCTCTCCCTCGGCCACGGCCCAGTCCCGGACGCCCAGAAACCCCTGCGTGGTGCCGTAGATGGACGACGGGACCCAGTTCCGGTTGCCATACACGACCTGCGTGCGGGCGCGTACGGCCGGAGCCGCGATGCGAACGGAGGGACAGTCCCGTAGAATGACCTCACAATCCTGGGGTGTGAGGGTCATGACGCTGCCCTCGCCGAAGCTCACGCCGCCGCTGGCCGCCGTGCCGGGCATGACCAGCAGGACGTTGGCGCCCATGCTGGAGATGGCCTTCTGGATGGCCGACGAGGAGCCGGTACCGATCTCCATCATGGCGATGACGGCCCCCACGCCGATAATGATCCCGAGCGTCGTCAGCATGGCCCGCATCGGGTTCCGCCGGAGCGCCTTCATCGCCGCCCGGATGGTGCGATGCCCTTTCATGCGACACCTCCTGGTCTGGCCCCAGCGGCCGGGGCGCCGTTGACGATCACGCCGTCGTGGATGTGGATGACGCGCCGGGTATGCTCGGCCACACTGGCATCGTGGGTGACCACGATGATCGTGATGCCGTCAGCCTGATTGAGCTGCTGGAACATGGCAAGGACCTCCTCGCTCGTGTGGGAGTCGAGATTGCCCGTGGGCTCATCTGCAAAGAGCAGCGAGGGATGATTCACCAGGGCCCGGGCGATCGCCACACGCTGTTGCTGGCCCCCGGAAAGCTGCGACGGCTCGTGGTCCATCCGATCCTGCAGCCCCACCCGGCAGAGCATCTCCTCGGCCCGCTGACGGGCCTGGCGATCCGAGAGGTGCTCGGCCGTATAGGACAGAGGCATCGCCACGTTTTCCAGGGCACTGGTGCGGGGCAGGAGGTTGAAGTTCTGGAAGACAAACCCCAGCTTACGGTTCCGAACGAGGGCACGCTGATCGGAGGAGAGCCGCGACGTCTCCTGGCCGTCGAGCCAGTATTCGCCAGAGGAGGGCCGGTCCAGACACCCCAGGATGTTCATCAGGGTGCTCTTGCCCGATCCCGATGCGCCCATCAGGGCGACCAGCTCCCCCGGTGCGACGGTCAACGATATCCCCTTGAGCACGGGCACGGAGATGTCTCCGATGTAGTAGGTCTTGTGCACGTCGCGTAGTTCGATGAGTTCCATGGCCCATTCACTCCATGACAACCAGTCGTGAGCCTACCGGGCTCCTCCGCCTGTGCCGCCCCGTTGCGGCATCCTCGGGGCGAACGGATTGCGGGTGTCAGCCTGGGCGACGGCCTGCGTCTCCAGCCCCGTGACGACCTCCAGCCCTTCAGTCAGGTCCTTGCCATCGACTTCTGTTATGTTCACGCCGTCGGCCAGCCCAACCCGGACGTGGATGGGTCGCACGTGCTGTCCCTCAAGGGCCCACACGACGCCGCGATTTGCCTTGCCCTCGCCACCGGCCTTTGCCGATCTCGACGCCGGCGCCTGATTGCCTTCACCGGTTGGCCTGTCCGCGGTGGGGTTCTCGGCGGTTTCACGGTAATTCACCGCTGCCTGGTCAGTTGACGGAGTCCACCGCAATGCCGCGCTGGGCACCAGCAGGACGGCCTCGTGTCGATCCAGCTCGAAGTGCACGTCGGCGGTCAGATAGGGAAGCAGACGCCCGTTGGAGTTGTCGGTGATGACCTCCACCGTATAGGCGACCACGTTCTGGGTCATCGAGGCGTTTAGCCGGACCTTGCCCACCTCGCCCCGGAAGGTCTCGCCGGGGAACGCCGCCACGGTGAAGGTCACGGGCTGCCCAAGATGAATCTTGCCGATGTCCGCCTCGTTGACCGCCACCCACACCTGCATTCGGGTTAGGTCCTTGGCAAGCAGGAAGAGGCTGGGTGCATTCAGGCTGGCCACCACCGTCTGTCCGATGTTCACCCGACGGTCGATAATGACGCCCTTGACCGGCGACTTGATCGTGCAGTAGCTGAGGTTCCGCTGCGTGCGATCCCGGGCCGCCTCGGTCTGGGCGACCGATGCCTTGGCCTCCAGGATGGCGGCCTCGCCCACCGCCACGTTGGCCTTGGCCGTATCATAGGCCGACTTGTAGGCGTCGTAGCTGGCCTGGGCCAATGCCTCGGACGGCCCAAGCTTCTGAGCCCGCTGCCAGTCACGATCCGCCTGGTCGAGCTTGGCCTTGAGCTGTTCCAGGTCGGCTTGAGCTCGCTGCAGGCTAGCCTTGGCGGACTGGACCTGTGCGTCGGCCTCTATGGCCTGGGCGGTGTAGAGGGATTCATCGATCCGGGCCAGCACGGTCCCCTCGTCGACGACCGATCCATAGTCGATAGCCTTGCCATGAACGTCCTTGCCGAACGACATGATCTGTCCGGCCACCTGTGCGCCGACGTCGATGACCTCCTCCGGCTCCACCGTCCCGGTGGCAGGGATGGACACGATCAGGTCGCCTCGCCTCACCGGGGCCGTATGGAAAGACACCGTCTGCCCCTTGCCCCGCCGGAGGTACCAGGCGGCGGTCCCACCGACCAGGCCAAGCACCATCAGTGCAATCACGATTCTCTTGATCCAGTGCTTCATGACATACCTCATTATCCATGGCGGGCCCTGCCAGCAGACCTCCACGGCCCGCTGGCCCCCCGCCGTCATAAGTCGCATGCGATTCATAGGTTCAGCCAATATCGCCCAGAATCCCGTGAAATGTGCGGGCTAGGGCTCTCCACCCTCTATCTGACGTCGGATCTCCCGCAGCCCCGCCAGACTGAAGCGAGTGATGTGGTCCGCGATCGCCTCCACGTCCAGTTCCAACGGTTCGGGTATAGGGCATCCACGCCCTTCAGGGGACGTCCCCCGCAGGCGTGCCCGCATCATCAGGTCCAGACACTGCGCACGGATGCTCATCTGGCACAGTTGCACCTGCTGGTCAGAGGCCCTTTCACCCAGCAACTCCCGCACCACGGCCAGGAATCCCATCCGGATCGGCTCGATCGATTCCCGCATGACCTCGGCCAGCAGGCCCGTAGGGTTGGCCAACTCCCTGTGGACCATCTCGAACTCGTGGCTCTCCGGGTCGGCAATCCGCCGCAGGATCGAGATGACCCGCCCACGAAGCCGCTTCTCGGCTGGTGCCTCCGCAGGAATCCCCCCATCCGGGGGATGGGCCTTCAGAGAGCAGTGAAACGCCTGACGCCATGCCTCGACATACAGGGCCTCCTTGTCGCGGAAGTGGTAGTTGATCGCGGCTGTGTTGGTCCCTGCGAGCTCGCATATCTCCGCATGGGTGGCGTCCCGGTATCCCTTCTGGCTGAAGACCTGTACGGCCGCCTCCAGGATCCGCTGCCTCGTTTCGACACCGTCTTTTCTCAGTCGCATCAACGATTCCCTTGTAGATGTCATGACTAGTTGATCTAGCCAATTGAATTATATATTAACACATAACCTCTTGTCACAGGTTTTTCTCTGCGTATGGAATCCAGGTCGATGGATACAAGTACCCGTGGTCCGACTGGGACTAGGGCTCCGGGGGCGTCAGCCCCTCCTGGATCGCGTACTTGGTGAGCTGGGCCACGTTGTCTATATCCAGCTTCTGCATGATCCGGAGGCGATGGGCCTCTACGGTCTTGGGGCTGATGTGCAGGATGACGCCGATCTGCTTGGTGGGCTTTCCCTCGGCCAGCAATTGCAGGACCTCCCGCTCGCGCCGCGTCAAAAGGGTGAAGGCCCCTCCTTGGTCCCCGTCTCCGGGGCGTAAGTAGTTGTCCACGACCACGTTGGCGATGGCGGGACTCACATAGGTCTTGCCTGACATGACCGTCCGGATCGCCTGAATGAGTTCCTCGAATTCACAGTCCTTGAGCACATACGCGCGGGCGCCGGCCCTAAACATCTCGGCAATGAACTTGTTGCTCGCATGCATGGACAGGGCCACGATCCGGACGTGGGGGTTCGCCTCTGTGATGGAGCGTGCTGCTTCAACGCCATTGAGGTCCGGCATACTGATGTCCATGACGACAACGTCAGGAGTCAGTTCTTTGGCCAGACGCACGGCACTTCGTCCGTCCGCCGCCTCAGCAATGACCTCCATGTCCTGGTCCTGTTCGATCGATTGCTTCAGACCGTGACGCATCATCTTGTGGTCATCAGCCAACAGAATGCGAATACCCATGCCATGGTCTCCTTTGCGCTGGACTACCGTGCCTGGGCCGGCACGGTCAACCGGATCTCGGTTCCCCTGCCCGGCGCCGCATTAATGCTAAACTCCCCGCCCAGGTGAGTCAATCCTTCACGGACATCTGTAGGGTTTTTGCGAACTTTAGGGCCTGTAGGGGTGTATAATGAGAGCATTGGCTAGTGCCATTAGTTGAGCTTCGGGTGGCTTTAAGTCCATGGCCAGACGGAGTGGAGGGTCTCTGCTATGTTAAACTGGGTAGCTTAGATGATGATCAAGGCCAGGAAGAATCGTGTTCGTCAGATCAATGTTGAAATCGCCTCGGACCAGACCCGTCTGACGGGTGTCTTGACGCTCCCGGAGGACCCAGAGGGTCTGATCATCTGGGTTCGAAACGCCGAGAACACGCGTCTGAGGGTACGGGATCATGCGTTGATGGAGGCATTTCAGGAGGCACACCTCGCGACGCTGCTCCTGGACTTGCTGAGCGAATCAGAGAAGCGGGTGGACCGATCGACACTCCGCCTTCAGTATCACGTCCCGTTTCTGGCGGGCAGGATCCAGCTTGGGATCGAATGGGCCCTTGCCAACGATTCAACCAGACATCTAAACCTGGGGCTCTTCGGCACGGAGACCGGGGGCGCAGCGGTCCTGGTGGCGTCCGTTCAGAGACCCCACAGTATCCGGGCGATTGTCTGCGAGGGGGGACGTCCGGACCTGCGAGGTTCGATCCTCTCCGACATCAGAGTCCCCACGCTGTTCATCGCCGGTGATAGGGACCACGTTACGCTCGAAAACAACCTGCAGGCCGCAAGGCGGCTGGCAGTCGAGAACAAGCTCGTCACCATATCGGGAGCTGGCCACCCTGCTCGGCGATCCAAGAAGCTCGACACGGTCGCAGTGCATGCAAGGAATTGGTTTCGAGAGCATCTGAACTGAGCACGCGATCCATATCTTCTTCGGACGCATTTCACTTCCCCAACCTGCTCACGACAGAGACTGCCGCATGCATCCCTGCACTATGGTGGAGATGGTACAGCCGATGCCCAACGTCAGGACATAGGGTACTTATTCAATCGCCCCCAGTGAAATACCTATGGACCGACACCTCCGGTGATCCTGTCTTCTGATCCATCGCCCGAGGTCTCCTGGTGTTTGGCTATCTCGTCGATCTGGCCCAGACCCAATGCCCTTGAACGCTTCATTATCTGACCCACGCCCGGCCATTTCAAGGCCTATCTTCGCTGAATCGGAGAGGCTAAGGACGACGACTTCGAGGAGTTGGTCAAGGCCGTGAGGATCGTGTCCAACGGAGGGACGTATCTTAGCCCGCATGTCGCGGGATGGGTTTAGCCCGCCTTGAAGGTCACGCCCTTCCGCCCTCGCGGTCGTTCGTCCGTGATGGGGGCACCGCCAACCCCTGGGCCTGCACAGGCCCGGATGGTGGCAATCACCGCCTCGGGAGGCCCGCTCTTGGATAGATAGGCCACGGCTCCCGCCTCCCGCATGGCCGGGGCTCGCTCAAGCTCCTCGAACATGGACAAGCCGATGATCTTTACGTCAGGAAGCTCGGCATGGATGAGGCGTGTGGCCTCAAGCCCGGTCATGTTGGGCATGTTGATATCCATAATGGCGACATCTGGCAGCAGTTGTCGAATGAGGCTAACCGCCGCTTCGCCATCCGCCGCCTCTCCTATGATCTCGATGTCAGGCTCTTCTGCCAGCAACCTGGCAAGCCCCTGGCGCGTGACCGCATGGTCGTCAACCAGCAGCACGCGGATCTTCCTGGTGTGTGGAGCCTTGGAGACAGATGCCGCTCGAACGTGCCTCGATTCCGACGGCGTGGCCGCCCGTTTTGACCGGGCGGTCTGAGGAGCGGCCGCTTCCCCCATCGGCACAACCAGCGAGAAACGGCTGCCCCGGCCGGGTGCACTGTCGATCTCCATGCGCCCGCCCAGAAAGTCCAATCGCTCCCGGACACTGACAAGGCCCAAGCCGCCCGTCAAGCCACCCTCCGGCCGGATCTTGGACGGATCAAAGCCGGCACCCTCGTCGATCACGGTGATCTGGATCTGGCCGTCCACCCGGCGAACCTCCACGCGGGCAGTCTTCACGCCTGCGTGTTTGGCCACGTTGAACAGCAACTCCCGAACGGCCTGGAACAGCAGGATCGCCACGTCCTCCGCCTTGGGCACAGCCTGCTCATCAAGGGTCATCTCGATCTCCAGTCGGTGCTTCTCACGCATCCACCGGGCCAGCCAACGCAGGGCCTCGATCAGTCCGCCCTGGTGCAGGACCGGCGGGCTGAGTTCGGCCGTCAATGAGCGGGATGCATCGATGGATTGCCGGATCAGCTCGCTCACCTCAAAGGCCACCTGGCGCACAGCACGGTCCTCGGATCGCTGCAGCGGTGCGACGTGGAGCTTGGCCGCCGCCAGGAATTGCTGCAAGTCGTCGTGAAGGACCAGGGCCAGGCGCTGGCGCTCTCGCTGCTCGGCCAGCGTCAGCTCCGAGGTCAAGGCCCGAAGCTGCTGGGTTCGGAGGGTGAGGGTCTCGTTAAGAGCGATGAGCTCCTGTTGGGCCTTCGTGCGTCCGCTCACGTCCTCCAAGGCAAAAACCAGGAATTCCACGTCGCCGGCCTCGTCCAGCAGGGGCGTGAGCGTCCAGTTCCAGTAGGTCAGGCCCCACTCGGGGTGATCGGGGAAGGTGAACGGCTTGGCAACGGCCTGGTAAGGGGTCTTGGTCCGTACCACGTTCTCGAAGATCGCCTGGTTCTCCTCGTTCGGATAGAACTCAAAGTGGTTGTGCCCTGGGAAATCCGACACATCCTTCTGGCAGGCCTTGGCGTAGGCCTCGTTGACGCGAACGAAGTTGAACTCCGAGTCCAGGAATACCAGCGGCGTGACCGCATGCCTGAAGAACGCCTCCAGCAGCCTGGACCGCTCCCGCAGCGCATGCTCGGCAAGAGCCCGCATCGCCACCTCATCCTGGAGCGTCTCAACCGTCCGGGCCAGCTCAGTGGTCCGCTCCTTGACGCGGAGTTCCAGCCCGTCCCGGGCCTGGCGAAGGGCCTCTTCCGTGCGTTGACGCTCCATGGCATAGCGGATGGCACGGGCAATCAGTCGGCCATCGGCCTGGCCTTTTACGAGGTAGTCCTGCACGCCCATTCGCACGGCTTCAATGCCTGTCTTCTCATCATCGACCCCGGTCAGCACCACAATCGGCATGTCAGAACAGACTCGTTTGAGATGTAGAACGGTATCCAGGCCGCTGCTATCCGGCAGGGACAGATCCAGCAGCGTCACATCTACCGGGTGACGTTGTACATGCTGGATGGCCTGGTCCAGGGATGGGACAATACTGACGTGAAAGTCATCGACGCCGCTGAGCCGGATGTTCTCCTGGAGCAGTCGGGCATCGGAATCGCTGTCTTCTACAAGCAGGACCCTCAATGAACTATTGGGCTTCATGTTCTCCCCGGCAATGTTACAACCGTAAGCCAGAATTGTTCGATGGACCTGACAACCTCAATGAAACGCGTGAAATCCACGGGTTTCGTGATGAAGCAGTTCGCGTTCAGTTGGTAGGACTGCAGTATGTCTCTGTCAGAACGAGACGTGGTCAGGACGAGGACAGGGATGACCTTGAGGTCTGGGTCGGCCTTCAACTCCGCCAGGACCTCGCGCCCGTCCTTTCGGGGCAGGTTCAGGTCCAGCATGATGAGGTCGGGTCTTGCCACCTTCGCATACTTACCCTGGCGTCTCAGGTAGGCCATGGCCTCGACGCCGTCCTCAACAAGGGTGAGCGAGTTGGCCACCTTGCCTGCCTCCAGGGCCTCGATGGTCAGCCTCGCGTCACTGGGGCTGTCCTCAACCAACAGTATCTCAATGGGTCTGGCCTCAGATACGTTCATCGTCAAGCCTCTCCTGTGTCAGGGACAGTAAAGTAAAACGTCGAACCACGGCCTGGCGTGGATTCTACCCAGATCCTTCCCCCGTGTCGCTCCACAATCTTCTTGCAGATGGCCAAACCGATGCCCGTTCCGGGGTATTCCCTCCGGGTATGCAGGCGCTGGAAGATCAGGAATATACGCTCCGCATACTGCGGCTCGATCCCGATGCCATTGTCGGTCACGGCAAATTGCCAGGCCTTGAGCTCCCGGGTCGCGGCGATATGAATCTCGGGCGACCGTTTGCCGCGGAACTTGATGGCATTGCCTATCAGATTCTGGAGCAGTTGCACCATCTGCACGGGGTCGATATGGACCGTGGGCAGGGGGTCGGCCGTGACCCTCGCTGCCGATTCCTCGATACTGGTCTGCAGGCCCAACAACGCATGATCGAGGGCCGCTCTGGAATCGGTCGCCTCGGATGGCCCGCCCCGAATGCCGACGCGGGAATACTCCAGCAGTCCATTGATCAGCGTCTGCATCCGTGCAACGCCGTCCACGGCGAAGTTCATGTACTCGGTCTTCTTGGCGTCAAGCGAGCCCTGGAGCTGGAGCCTCAGCAGTCCGACGAATCCGGACACGGCCCGGAGCGGCTCCTGGAGATCGTGGCTGGCCACGTACGCGAATTGCTCCAGGTCCTTGTTGGACCTGGCCAGGTCGTCGGCGATCTGCTGGCGATGGGCCATTTCCGACTGCAGTTGACGGTTGGCCTCTTCCAGTTCCCCGGTCCGTTGTTCCACCAGTTCCTCCAGGTGCTGGCGGTACTCTTCCAGCTCCGCTTCCGCATTGAACCGGTGCACGGCCTCACCGATCAGCGGCGAGACGGTGGTCTCGATGAATCGGATCTTGGCCGTGGAAGCCATCCCCGTCTGGTGATCGGCAAGGTGGATGACACCCAGAGTCTCGTCGTGATACCGAACGGGAACCAGAGCAATGGACCGGAGCCCGCGTTTCATGCAGTGGCCACGATAGTCCTTCCTCTCCTGCTCTGCCAGTCCCTCCAGAAATGCCGGCGAGTCATTGCAGCAGAATGAACCGCCGGGGGTGAGCAGGTCCTTGTCCTGCTCCTGGGGCTGCTGCAACACGGCTCGGACGCAGAGGCAACTGTCTTGCCCTATGCGAAGGGCGTTCTCCTTCGCCAGAAACTCCCGATCCAAGCCGACGCTCGATTCGTAGCGGAGGTTGCCCTCGTCGTCCTTCAGGCGGACCCCCACGCACGTGCACCCGCTCCAGGTCCGGATGACTTGGACCACGGCATCGAGATACTCCTTGCGAGACGTCTTTCTCGCGAACAGTTGGAGCAGCGAGGTGGTCACTCGCTGTCTCTCTTCGGCCGCCTTGCGATCTGTGATGTCACGGGCCGCGGCGAAGACACCCTCCAACTGGCCGGCCTGGTTCCTGTATACGGTGGCATTGTAGAGCACGTCCATCGTTCTGCCGGAGACGTGGCGAACCGTCAGGGGATAGTCCCTGACGAGACCCTCGGAAAGGACCCGGCGATAACCAGCCCTGGCCTTCTGCGGGTCGTTGAAATAAGTGGAAAAGTCGCTCCCGACCAGCGCGTCACGAGACAGGCCCGTCGCCAGCTCGGTTGCCTTGTTGACGTCGGTGATCTTCCCTTCCGGACTGATCGTGACCAGCGGATCAAGACTGGCCTCGAGCAGACCGCGTGCGTACAGCGATGCCGAACGCAGGGACTCCTCGGCCTTCTTGCGTTCCGCGATCTCCGCCGCCAACTCTCTAGTGCGTTCCTGAACGTGGATCTCCAGCTCTTCACGTGACTTACGAAGCTCCTCTTCCATCCGCTTGCGTTCGGTGATGTTCGTCAGTGCGCCCAGAATGCAGGGCTCTCCTCCTCGCTCCAAAGGCAGTGCCGAGTACAGCAAATCCACAATCTCCCCGTTCTTGCGGTGGAACCTTGTCTCACTGTTCTCGATACGACCTTGCCCACGCAATAGGTTGACTATTCGTTCGTGGTCTTCAGGATCGACCCATATGTTCAATTCCGGCGAGGTATGCCCAATGACCTCATCAGCCGAGTACCCAGTAATCTGCAGGTAGGCATCGTTCACATCGAGAAACAGACCGTCGGCCAGACGGGTAATGAAGATACCCGTGGGACTGGCGCGAAACACAGTTGAAAGGCGTTGCTCGCTCTCGCGCAGTTCGAGGGCCTGCCTTTCCGCCTTGGCGCGTGCGGCCCGCAGCACCTCCCCGAAATACCCGACAAAGGCGCTGGTCAGGGTCAAGACCGCCATGCGAGAAAGGCCTACGACGTCAAGGTCAATGGAGTAGAGAGGCTCTATGAAGAAGTAGTCTGTGGCGATCGAACCCAGGACACCCGTCACGATGGCAGGCCCCATGCCGGCGATCAAGGCCACGGCCACCGTAACGGGAAACAATGCGACATAGGGCGTGCCAGAGCCGATCAAGGGCTGAAGTGCGAATCGCAGGAGAATGGCCGCGGGTACGGCTGCGATCGCGCAGGCATAACGTACGTGTGCTCTCATATCTGGCTTCTCACGCACAGGCGAGGGCGGCCGTTCTGTTCCCACAGTAATCCTTGGGCACCTTGCCGAGACCTCCAACCACGATTCCTGTGCCGTCCAATCCGACAAGGATCAGCTAGGGGCTATGATACTGGAGAACCAGGCCCGCGTGAAGCTGATCTATCTTGGCCGCCAGGATGAAGTCATTCTCGTGGAGTCCATGGCAGGGCACACAATGCCTCTGAGCAAGATCGGCTGATTCAAGCATGACGCGCACATGACGGCACATCCTTTCTGAATCCTCGGTCTCAGGCCTGAGACCATCCAACTCATGTCGCCATCGTAAGCCACCCACCGGCCAGAGGAGATTAGGCAACTTGCTTAATTGGATACTCGTGATTACGTAGCCTTCATGACGGCCGCTCGTACGAGGAGATCGCTGACGACCTCGTCTTGCCCAGGGCCCCACGCCGGCAGGCTGCCTGCCGGTCACCTCGCGTACTCCGGCTCATGACCCTCTTTCCATTTGATGTTGCAGCCCATGCTCGGCCTCTGTTCGCCAGCAACCTCTCTGCCCTGGGTGCTACCTGCCCGCCGCAGGGGGCTTGACTGCTTCCTTGGCCGCCACCCCGGCAGCCACGCAGTTGAACCCTATGCTTCTATGAATAAGGGAGGCAGGCCACTGGGCCTGCCTCCCTGAGAAGACCTGCTGCGATCCGCCGTTACGGCAGCGGTGGAGGACCCAGTGTCTGGGGCTGCTGGAACAGGATAAACGACATGTCCTCACTTGCCCCGGTCTGGTCTACGAGCGGCTGCCAGCCCTGGCTGCCCGTGCTGCCCGTGATGGTAGAACCCGCCACGGCATCGTCGTTGAAACAGTGGCTGTGGTTGGTCCAGCCCCACGGATAGGGTACTGGGCTGTACAGGTTGTATACGGCCACTATGCTGAACCAGTAGACGTTGGACCCTTCCTTCTGGTAGAACCACTTGTCAGTGGGGATCCTGACCGAGTACCGGAAGATGGCCTCGTGTGCCTGGGCCGTGGAACCAACCTGCTCCGGATGCTTATCGAAGCCCACCAAGACCTCGTCGAAGTCAGTAGCCGTATACTGCCAAAGCTGCTGACCCGGATGGCTGAAGCTGTTGGAGTCACTGGCATTCGACTTCGGCACATCAGACCAGATCGAGAGTAGGAAGGCGTCGGGCCTCGCCGGCGGCGTCTGGCTGTTACATCCACACGCCTGATAGGTATACCCGATGTACGATCCCCACCACACCGCTGCAACCACCGGCGTAGGCTTGGTGCACAGCCAATCATCGGCCACCTGACGAGTGATCATCGATGAGCTCTGGCTCGACGTGATGATCTCAAAGGCCAGGGCCGTATGGCGGTCATGCAGGGGATGCAGCGCAGGGTACAGGAGCTGATGCCAGGTGCCGTTGTACGGCTCCTGGGCCTGGACCCACACGGCATCATCGTTCCAGGTCTGGAGGGACGTCTTCCACCCGAATCGGGTCGCCTTTGTGCCCGGGGCGTGGATCACCTGGGCCTGAACGCTCAACCAGTAGACCACCGGTCTGTCCGTCGTCCCTTGCTGGACAAAGGCCTGGTTGGGCTCGATGGAGAAGGTGTATTGGTATACGGCCTGGTGGTTGTTCGGGGAGTATGAGGGGCCGCAGGCGCCGGCAAAGGCCTGGACGTCGGAGGTGACCTTCGCGACCCTGAACTGACCCTTGGAGAAGACCTTGCTCCAAAGGGCCACCCCGGGCATGCTGTACCCTGCCTTAACGGCGGTGGCCGGGACATCCTTGCGGATGCTCAAGGTGAAGGTCGCATTGTTGGCGTCGTTGCCGGGAAGGACGTCTTGGTACCAGGACCCCCAGACCTGAATCTCCGTGACAGGCCCCGGGAGGGTGCACTGGTAGTCATCGGCCAGGATCTCCGGACAGCCGGTCGGCGGAATGTCGGTGGTGGCATCCATATCCACACCGGTCTTGGACAGATCCGGCTCCTGCAGCCACTTGATCGCGATGCTCGATGCCTGGGCCCAACTGCTCATAGACCTCTCATCTTCGTAGTGAGGCCAATCTCGAAGCCCGGTGAAGGGTTGTGCCCACTTGACGTAGTTGGGGTCCGTATCGAGGGTAAAGGTCATGTCAAACGGGGAATCCTTGCCGCAGGCATCGGCACGCGTCACGGGTAGCAGCGTGATGAAGCTGATGGGCCCCGACGGGGTCGTGCTCAGCCCGCTGACCAACTTGACCGCCCCGTCCATCCACGACCACGGCCTGGTCTTCCAGCCCCACACAGGGTCGGCCTTGTGGGTCTTGTACACGGCCGTGATGCTGATCCAGAAGATGTCTCCCGGGTATCTGCCCTGCCAGAAGTACTCCGCGGGACGAAGGGCCAGCGAGTATCTGAAGCAACTATCCGCGGCCTGACCATCGAGGAACTGGTCATACCCTGCCCACTCAGCGAGGACCCGATCGGGCGAGACCTCGAATTGCCAGAGCTGGGCCCCAGGGCGACTGAAGTTGTTTGCGTCCGCCGGCGTGTCTGCCGAGAAGGTGATCCGCCAGGCATCCGGTCCAACGGGTGGCAGACTCGTCGACTGCCACTTGTCATACGATCCCCACCAATGAATGCTGGTGACGGGCATCGGACCCAGACATCGGAAGTCGTCTGCCGGGCGGCTCGACGAACTCTCAGTCGCGCCGGGTATCTCCTCGGAATACGACGGCTCGTTCCAGCCGCAGAAGAGGGGCGTGGTAGCCAGCGGGTCCCACTCGATCGGAGGCTGCTCCCACTTCAGAGGCTCCGCGGTCGCGGCACATGGGCTGCCCGTGATCACGAAGGCCAAGTCGATCGACTCGCGGGTCTGGGGGTCACGCAACTCCACCCATCGGGCGCCGGATCTGGAGTACCACACGGCGTCGTCGTTGAAGTGGGCACTGCCCGACTGCTTCCATCCGATGCCGGGCAGTTGTCCGAAATCCACGGCCAGCCAATACACCGTGCCCTCCTTCTGGATGAACGGGTCGGGTATATGGCAGATGTCGATCTGCTGCCAGGACGTGTGGTCTTCCTTCGCTGCCTGGCCCGTAGCCGGGTCAAACCAGCCCTGTAGGTTCGCCTTCATGTCCCGGACCTTGAAGTCACTGGGGCCGAAGACGCCCCTCCACAAGGTCTGGCCAGGCGTGCTGTACAGCGGGCCCTTGCCGTCGGGGTCCGGACTGTCAGAGTAGATGGTGACCCAGATCGCAGGGATCTGGACCTTTCTGTTCTTGTTCCACGAAACCCAGAAGTGCAGGTCAGTGACCGGTCCGGTCTGTGAACACATCCAGTCATCGGCCAAGATGGACGAGCCAAAACCCACATCCCAGCCGCCCGACTTGGGCGTCTGGGGCCAGTGCATCTTGTGGTCGTCACCGTCCTGCCAGTGGCACGAGCAATCCACTCCGTTGCAGTCCGTGCCAAGACCCTGGGGGATACCACTCCTCTTGAGGCAATCGTCCGCCGTGGTGCTCATGCACGTCCCGTCCGGCAGGCAGCAGGCCTGCTGGACCACAGGCTCCACACACACGTGGTTGATCGTGCCGCCTTCGATCACGAAGTTGGTGCCGCGGATGTCGATAGACACCCACTCCGGACAGAAGTCATCGATCGAGGTGGTGCCGCCCACAGCCGTCTGCACGGTGATCTGCTTGTTGAAGACGGTCTGCCGCACAATGAACTGCTCGTCCGAGAGAGGGGGTGCGCCGCTGCCACTGGGCCACTGACTAGTGGACCAGTTCACAGCCACTTCGGCCCTGGAAGCCACACCCGGTTCCAGGGGCCGGATCTGAAGAGAGAACTCAACTGTCTTCTTGCCCTTGAGGTCCAGGGGGCCGTCGTAGAACCACTGATTCCACCACCCCGTCTTGGGGTAGAGGAACCACCTGCCTCCCTGGTCATAGCCGCTTCCCCCTCCTTGAACCACGTTCCCCTGGGCATCCACCGTGGCAAAGAAGGTATCTTGGGTGGCCTGAACCAGGCTGGCCCCAAACAGCAGCCAGATCACTGCTACAACCCGGCCGAACCTCTGCGTTCTCTGTGGTCGTTTCATAAGATGAACCTCCATAAATGATGGTTGCTCCAATAATCCTTGTCCGTTAGGGTGCCGGCCGGGCCGAGATGGTCACCGTCGCGACCTTGACGTTTGCGGTGTTGGCCGGGAGCTTCCATACTTGCAGGCCGACACCGTGGATATCATAGTTGAAGTTCACGGTTCCCGGTCCAACGGGATTGGGGTCCGGGTTGAACGTGGCCGTCCAGGTGCCGCCGGCTGCGGATGCCGCCGCGGCGTCGAGCTTCAGTTCGGCCTTGAAGTTGAGCATGACCGTGTTCTGACTGGAACCCGACACGTTGATGGGGAAATTAGGCGGATTGGACGCGACGTCATAAAGCACATCCTCGGTCGTCACCACCACCCAGCCGGGTCCAGGTCCAGGACCGGAACCGAGCTGCTCATAGGCACCCATATCTACCTGCAGACCCAGGACACGAGGGTCTCCCTCCAGGTCGACCGGCAGGGCCTCACTGGTAGAGCCATCTCCGTCCAAGTCCAAGGTATCCGCAGGAAGACGGGTCTTGTCGCCCTCGTCGATACACGGCGAATCGGACATAAGGTGGTAGTCTCCGTCGATCCAGTCACCCCCGATGCCCCAGTAGCCCGGATTGACGAAATGCGGGTCAGTGTTCAGATTGGCGGTCCCGGTCCAGCCGCCTTGAACGTCACTGGCTGCGACCACAACGGCACAAGGGTCGGTGGTGAAGATCTCATTGCCGCCGTTGTACAGGATGGTGTTGGTGATCCCAATCTGACCCACGGCCGGTGAGCCCCAGACTAGACTGGCAATGGCCATGCCGCTGGGGGCCGTGTTGCCAGCGACCGTACAGTCCTTGAGGGTGACAGTCCCGCCCAGGTTGTAGAGGGCGGAGCTGCCAAGGACCTCCGCCTCGCCGGCCGAGTTGCCAACGATCAGACCGTTGGTCAGGGCCACGGTGCCGTCCTCGTTGTATAACGCCCCACCGAACAACAGGGCCCGGTTGCCGGTCAGCTTGCAGCTACCCAGGGCCGGTGCGGCCTGGACGTTGGCGACCGCCCCACCGAACACCGCGGTATTTGACGTGAACGTGCAATGGACCACTTCAGGCGAACCCGCCGTGACGTACAGGCCGCCGCCGAGTTGATCCGGATAGGCCCCGTCCGCCTGGCCCGACTGGATCGCGAAGCCATCCAGACGCGGGGGCGGGAACAGAGCCCGGGCCGTAACCACGTGGTAGCTGTTGTCCTCACGATTCAGCAGGGCCCCCAGGTCGTCACCCTGCAGGTCCCCGCTGAGGACAGTCACATACTGGCTGGGGTCACGCAGGTTCGGATTGATGGCGCCGTACCCGGCGTACCCCCCTTTCAAGTCCACGCCCTGAGCCAGATCGAACGAAGCCGTCCGGTCGCCGCTGGAGACGGATCCACCCTGGTCCGGCCTGTACACGCCCTGGGCCACTCGGATCTCATCGCCGCTCCAGGCCACGCTGAGGGCATCCTGGAGTTGCTGAAAGGCCTTGGACCAAGTCGTCCCATTGGGCGACCCGCTGGGAGAATCGTCGTCCACGTAGATCACCTTGGTGGAACCGACGGTAAATGGGATCTCGAAATTGACCTTCGCACTGGTGCATTGGAAGGTCCACCGGCCTGCGGCCAGGGGGCCGAAGTGCCCTTGAAGCCCGCTGACCGGCTGGAAGATCAAGGCGCACACCGCTGGCGGAGGACCTTGGAAGGCCAGCGTCACGATCTTGTTCGGCGTGTTCACGCTGATCACGGGTTGGCCCCCCAGGGACTTCTGGCCCACGCAACTGTTGGAGAAGACACCCGTAGGCCCGCTAAAGGAGATCACCGCCGACGTGCTGGGATTGATCGGGTTGATGGTCCATTCCTGTGGCGGCGCCTGGCCTGGGATCCATGACACCACCGGCGCTGCCATGGCCGTACCACACAACAGTATCGACACCCACAGAACACCCTTGTTCGTCTTCATCTCCTTACCCTTTCAAATCGATGGGCCATGAAGTCCCTGTTGGCCGGCACATCCGTGCACCAGACATCAGCGACGTCATGAGCCTAGGCTAAACCATGGAGGGGTCCCCCTCTATAGGGTAAAACCCTACTTCTCCAGAAGGCAGAAACCTACTCCGGTCCCTGCGCCAGTGCTCCTCCTATTGCCCGCAGGAGTGCTCGGAGGGCACAGGAGGGGCCGAACGCCTTGTCAAATGCCGGGGAGGTCATGGATTCCGAGGGCCCTTTCGAGGTCGGCCACATGGTCAACCGTTGTCTCGAAACCCCTGTCGCCGAAGAGTTGGTGTTCCTTCTCCTCGAACTCGTCGCCCAAGGCATCAACCTCATGGGCCGTCGCAATGCTCCGAAAGGCAGGGAAGAGAACCGTGTCCTCCCGGGCTGCGTGAGGTCGATCTGGTCACTTCAACTGCGACGCCGCGAATTCCCAATTCGCCAGATGGTCCAGAAAGGCCTGCACGAAGTCCTTGCGGCGATTCTGGTAGTCCAGATAGTAGGCATGCTCCCACACGTCGCACGTCAGCAGCGCGGTCTGCCCGTGGGCCGCTGGCGTATCTGCATTCGAGGTCTTCACGATCTGCACTCACGGACCCCTGTTCGTTCTCCTTTCCCTGTGCAGATCCCCATGAATGACTCGGCCT